>ENA-ORDC01000321-ORDC01000321.1-marine-metagenome-genome-assembly--contig:-NODE-321-length-51076-cov-8.577502_pt1 | contig 51076 bp, 47 predicted proteins | sample MGYA00237783_ERZ508515 | MGnify/ENA primary metagenome ERZ508515 (study PRJEB26186, sample SAMN06268792) | marine metagenome | isolation source: Eden Landing Ponds, San Francisco, CA, USA | place... | reverse complement strand
TCGTCGTCCAGAAACGAGGCGGTCGTCCGCGGGAACAGCGCCGCGACCAGCGCGTAGCCCGGCAGGAAGACGACGAGCGGCAGCGCGATGGCCGCCCGGAGGGCCGGCGGGAACACGCCGCCCATCGTCGCCAGGTCGACGACCACGAGGTAGGCGACGACGGCGAGCGCGTCGACGCCGCTGGTGACGTACGCGGTCACCCGGTCGGACCAGCCGCTGGATTCCTGATGCACGTACTTCATACCAGGTGCGAGACCGGTCGAGCCCGAGTCCTGGCTCGCCGGGCCAGCGATTCGCCACCGTGGGTCCCCGCCAACACGTCGTCCAGGGTTAGATTATCTATCACGCGACCACCCCGAACGGAGCAACTCCGGAAACATACATCGCCGTGCACGGGAGAGTCCTATTGTTATCCCGTCTTTACTCCCGTTCGACGGGCCAGCGGGAGCCACTGGGACGGGGCGATCCACGCCAGTCGAGGGAGTGATCACTTACGACGGGGTACAGAGCACGGTCGCGACACGACGACGTTCACCCCTTGCCGAGCAGTTTGTTCGCGATCCCTCTGAGAAACGGGCCGGGGTCGTCGAGCGAGAGGTAGTCGAAGTGCGGTTCCCGGAGACAGGAGGCGAGGATGGTCACGGCCGTCCCCGGGAGCGACGGGGTCGGGACGAGCGGTGACTCATCCCGGACCACGCTCGTGAGATACCCCAGTTCGCCGTTGAGCAGGTGACTCCCGACGCCGAGTTCGTAGTCGGCGTCGATAGCTTCGGGCTGGCCGGTCGCGGCCAGCCAGTAGTAGTAGGGAAAGTCCGCACCGGCCCTGACCGTCGAGGGGAGCGACTGCCACATGCGCGGGTTGATCTCCGTCAGGACGAACTCGCCGGTCTCGGCGTGGCGCATGTACTCGATGCAAGCGAGTCCGTGCCACTCCAGTTCCCCGAGCAGGTCGCGTGCGACCGCGCCGAGTTCGGGGATGGCGACGGAACGGCGGTAGACGCCGCCGCCACCGGTGTAGGAGTTGCCCCGCACCTGGCGGTGCTGGAAGGTCGCCAGTGGCTCGCCGTGGTCGTACAGCGCGGCCACCATGTACTCGTCGCTCGACGGGACGTACTCCTGGACGATCGGGGTGTGATGGAACCGCTCACGCAGGGAGTCGTCCGGCCGCTCGCCCGCGGCCAGGTGCTCGACTGACTTGACGAGGTCTCCGTCGGTATCGTCGAGGTCGGCCAGATAGCGACTCGTGAGGAGGTTGTATCGTGACTTGACGACCTGTCTGGACGACCAGTCCGTGACGGCGTCCAGACACTCGGTGTGCGGGGCCGGCACGCCCGCCGCCAGCGCTGCCTCGAAGAGCTGGACGCGGTCGAAGACGGCGTCGATCTGTTCGATCGACGGGACGTACACCGACGTCACCGCCTGGAACGCCTCCCGATATCGCGAGAGGACGTACGCGTCCGCCGGCCGGACCGGTATCACGGTCTCGACCGACGGCCGCTCGGCGAGCGCGAGCAGGTCGTCGCGGTACGCCAGCAGGTCCGTCTCGGGGTCGGAGACGCGCACCGACTCCCGACAGTAGCGCGACGCCGCCGCGGGGACGCCCTCCTCTTCGGAGGCGACGACGACGTCGATCCCGCGCCGGCCGAGCGACCGGACACACGCACAGCTGTAGGCGCCGTGGCCCGTCGGAACGACGACTGCACTCACTGGTTGGTCACACCTATCACGTCAGACGCCGCGAGCGACTGTTAGTACAGGCAGGATAATTCACACGCCAACCGGAGAGAGCAAAGACGACGCAACGACTCCGGTCCCCGTTCGACGTTTCACAGCGACCGGACTCGCCATAAGCTGTTCTTACCCACCCCGACTCCGCCGCTGGGGCTGGCACTGGTGTCGTCGATCGGACGAGAACGACCAGTGCGCTGGGCAGGGATCGAACCTGCATTACGGCCGTGGGATGGCCGTGTGATAGCCTGGTTACACCACCAGCGCCTACCACACCCGACAGGCGGGGTGGGCATTGTTATGGTTGCTGTTCGCAGGTGTAAGTGGTTCCTACCGTCCCACCACTCCGCTGGCTGGACTCGTATCCGGATGCTACCCGGAAGGATACGTCGCGCTGTCGGAGGCGGACGCGGCGGCGATTACCAGGCCGGCTCGCAGAGTAAGGTCGCCGTATCGAAACGTCGAGTCCGGCTGACGACGCCTACTTCGGGAGCAGTGGCCGCGGTCACTGGTCCCGCACGCTGACGCCGAAACCACCGGTTAGTGTGATTCAGCGGTCCATTACAATCGTCCTCTCGGGTGAGAGGCGGGGTATGGCTGCACTCGACGGTCTGACGGTGTTGGACCTCACGCGAGTCCTGGGTGGCCCGTACTGTACGATGTTGCTCGCCGATATGGGTGCGGAGGTGGTGAAGGTCGAACCGCCGTCGGGCGACCCCGTCAGGGAGACGCCGCCGTTCGCCGGCGACCCCGATTCGGCCCCCTACGGTGGGTACTTCCAGAGTGTCAACCGCGGCAAACAGAGTCTGGCGCTCGACCTCACCGACGAGGCCGACCGCGGGGCCTTTCTCGATCTCGTCGACCGCGCAGACGTCCTCGTCGAGAACTACCGCCCCGGGACGATGGAGCGATTCGGCCTCGACTACGAACGGCTCGCCGAGCGCAACCCCGGGCTCGTCTACGCCGCGATCCGGGGCTTTGGCGACCCCCGGACCGGCGCGACCGCCCACCAGGACCAGCCGACGTTCGACCTGGTCGTCCAGGCGATGGCCGGAATCATGCAGGTCAACGGCCAGCCCGACGACCCCCCGACGAAGGTCGGTCTCGGCATCGGCGACATCTTCACCGGCGTCTGCTCGGCGGTCGGTATCCTCGCGGCCGTCCGCCACCGCGACCGGACCGGCGAGGGGCAGTTCGTCGACACGTCGATGTACGACTCGATGCTCTCGCTGTCCGAGCGGGCGGTCTACCAGTACTCCTACACCGGCGAGGTGCCCGGTCGCGAGGGCAACTCTCACCCGACGCTGTTTCCCTACGACGCCTTCGAGACGAGCGACGGACTCGTGGTGGTCGCCGCGGTCGGCGAGCGCCACTGGACGACACTGTGCGAGGCGATGGACCGGCCGGATCTGGCGGCCCACCGGACGCAGGCGGCCCGGCTCGAACACCGGGAAGAGCTCGCGGCGGCCATCGCCTCCTGGACGAGCGAGCACACGACCGCGGAGGTACTCGGGGCGCTAAAGGGAGATGTCCCCTGTGCACCCGTCAGGGACGTCGCCGACGTCTTCGCGGACGGCGTGGCCGAGGACCGTGAGATGCTCGTCGACCTCGACCAGCCCGGCGCGGACGAATCGGTTACTGTCGCCGGGACCCCCGTCACGATGACGGCGACCCCGCCGGACCCGGGTGGGCGCGCCCCGCTGCTGGACGAACACCGGGAGACACTTCTCGGGGACGCCGACGAGAAGCCCGAGGGGGCCAAACCGGACGCCTCGACCGACGCGGTCGAATCTGACTCCCTCTCGAGAACGACCGAGTCCGACGGTGCGTCGAGTGACTGACCGTGCAACGAGAGACCCCCAGATCGGACGGTGACTACGAGGTCCGGTTCTTCGAGTCCGGTGACCGGCAGGCGTATCTCGCGCTCTACGACGAGGTGTTGAGCGGCGGGACCGAGCGCTGGTTCGAGTGGAAGTACGCCGACAACCCCTACGTCGACCACGTCCCCATCGTGGTCGCGGTCGCCGACGGCCAACTCGTCGGCGCGAAATCGGCCGTGGGGTTCGAGGTCGGCCGTGAGGGGACCCGTCTCGCCGCCCTCCAGCCCGCAGACACGATGGTCCATCCCAACTATCGTCGACAGGGCATCTACTCGCGGATGACCGAGCACATGAAGGCGGAGTACGCCGACCGCGAACAGGCCCTCTTTTTCAATTACCCCAACGAGGCGACGCTCGCGGGGAGTCTCAAACACGGCTGGGAGCACGTCGGGTCGGTGACGACCCGCTATCGTATCCGGGACCCGGCCGCGTTCGCGGGGGCAGAGTTCGGTCCGCTCGATGGTGCACTCGAGGCGGCGGGCAGAGCAGCGGCCGAGGCCGTCCTGGGCAATCGGCCGTCGGGCCGCGGCGTGCTCGGTCGGCGTTTCTCGGGCGACGACGCGGACGAGCTCACCGTCCGTCGCCACCGGAGGGTCCCGGTCGAGACACTCGCCGGGCTGTATCACCGGCGAATCCCGGACCAGTTCCACGTCGTCCGTGACGAGCGATACCTCGACTGGCGCTACGGCAACCCCGACTGGGAGTACACGGCCTACACCACCCAGCGCGCGGGCCACCCAGTGTGTGGCGCCGTGGTCGGTCGGGGGCAAAACGCTGGGGTCGAGGAGGCGTCGCTGGCCGACCTGCTCCCCTTCGGCGGGCCCCCGAGCGAGGGGGAAGACGAAGGCGATGCCGACTCGGGCGGGCCAGCGGCCACGGCCGCGCTGCTCGAACGGGTGCTCGCCGACTACCGCGGCGTCGACGTCGTCACCGCCGCCGACGGCGCGGTGTCGGGGGGGACGCTCCCCTCGTACGGCTTCCTCCCCGACACGGAGCCGCCGCTGTCGTGGGTGTCCAGCCCGCGGAACCTCGTCGCGTACCCGCTCGACGACTCGCTCGACCGGGAACGGCTGGCCGACCCCGACGAGTGGTTGCTCGGACTGAGCGACCGGGACACGAGGTGAGCCGATGTCGGAGACACCGGATACACTCGAAACGGACTCGCTCGTCGCACTCGCCGACGACTCGAAGACGGCCGAGGCCGCCGCGTCGGCGCTCCGGTCGGCGCTCCCGGACGTGCGTGTCGAGGCGGTCTCCGACGCGGACGACGACGCCCTCAGAGCGGCCCCGGTCGTGGTGGCGTTCCACCCACCGGCGGGCTGGGTCGAGACCGCCGAGTCCGTCGGGTGGGTCCACGCGGCCACGGCGGGCGTCGACGGCTATCCCGTCGACCGCTTCGCCGAGCGCGGTGTCGTCCTGACGAACGGTCGCGGCGTCACCGCCGAACCGGTCGCCGAACAGGCGCTGGCCGCTCTCCTCGCGTTCGACCGCCGGGTCCACCGCGCGGTCAGACAGCAAGCACGCGGGGAGTGGACCTGGTTCGGCGGGCACGAACTCCGCGGGAAGACGGTCGGCGTCGTCGGCGTCGGCGCGATCGGGCGCCGCGTCGCCACGCTCTGCTCGGCGTTCGACACGACCGTCCTCGGGGTGAAACGCGACACCGACGTCGCGGTCGACGGCGTCGACGAACTGTTCGTTCCCGACGACCTCGATGCGGTGCTCGAACGGGCGGAACACCTCGTCCTCTCGTGCCCGCTGACCGACGAGACCCGGGGGCTGATCGGCGGAGACGAGTGCGAACGACTGCCCGACCACGCGGTTGTCGTCAACGTCGCCCGCGGCGAGGTCGTCGACGAGGACGCACTCCTGGCGGCGCTCGACGCCGACGAGATCCGCGGCGCGGCCCTGGACGTGTTCGAGACCGAGCCCCTTCCCCCGGAGTCGCCCCTGTGGGAGCGCGAGGACGTGATACTCACCCCACACATGGCCGGGAGCACGCCCGCTTTCTGGGAGCGAAACGCCGCGCTCGTCGGCGAGAACTATCCGAAGTTCGAACGCGGAGAGCCCGGGGAGATGGAAAACCGCGTGGTTTGAGTGTCGTGGCAACTTCGACAACCAACGACGAGGGCCCCGAGCGTGCTTGCAGGTCGAACGTAGTCGAGACAGCCGACGACTGAACGTCGAACGTAGTGAGACGTCAGTGCGCGACAGAACTGTAGACGCGCTTGGCGAGATCCATGAGCGTGCTGTCGGACTCGACGGTGAAGTAGGGGACGAGCTCGCCGCCGAACTTCGCCTTGTACTCACAGAGTCGTTCGGTGTTGGCGCCCATGAGGTCGTATTTCGAGACGGAGTCGACGGGTTCGCCGGCGGCGATGTCGTCGACGATCCGCCAGTGGAGGAGGCTGTTGACGCTGACCGACTCGTAGGTGGCGCGGGTCCCGCCCTGCCAGAAGTAGGCGGCGTCGTCAGAGTAGAGGACGGTGATCCCGCCGAGGAACGTCCCCTGGGGGTCACGGGCGACGTACGCGCGGGCCCGCTCGTCGAGTCCGGTCGTGAGGTCGCGGACGTACGACCACGGTACCCGGTAGTCGTCGTCCTGTTCGGCGTAGCGCTCCATCGTCTCCTGGTAGATCCGCTCGATACCGTCCCGGCCCTCCAGTTCCACCGAGATATCGAGGTCCTCGGCGTCGCGGACCTCACGGCGGAGGCTCCGACTGAACGATCGCAGTTGTGCGTCGGCGTCGTCACCGACGTCCAGGTGGTACGTGAACCGGGGCGTCACCGAGAGATCACGCCAGACGAACGGGCGGGGGTCGGTGTAGGCAGTGTTGCAGGCCAGCCACAGCAGCGAGGGCGTCGACCCGTCGGTCAGTCGGTCGAGCACCTCGCCGACGAACGCCCGGTTGAGTTGCTCGCGCTTGCGGCGTTTCGGACTCGCCGGCGTCAGGACGGGGCCGAGTCGCGGGACCCCCATCGACGGTACCGGCGAGAACGCTGCGCTGGCGACCGGACTGTCCCGGACGAACACCGGCCAGAGCGCGACTCGCTGGTCGCCCTTGAAGCCCCCGTACAACACCAGGTCGGCGTCCGTGTGGTCGTCGAGCGCGCGGAGCACCGCCGGCCGGTGGAACACCTCGGTGCCCGTCGCCGGCAGGTGGTCACCCCACTCCGAGAGGTCGAGTCGTTCGACGTGCATCTACCCGCGTATCCGACCCACCCGCCTTTGTTACGGACGCCATACCGCAAGCGGGCGGGCCGTTACGGCGAGTCAGTCCTGGTCTGCGACTGTCGCGTCGGGCGAGCCCAGCATCGTTGGGTCGTCGAGCGAGAACTGCTCGTAGAGGTCGGCGGGTGGGCCGACCCAGGCACCCAGTTCCTGGGCGCGGGCGACGAGGTCGCGATACACCGCGCGCTGGCCGGGGTAGTCCGTCGAGAAGTTACGCGGGTGCCAGAGGACGGTCATCACGGCGCTGTGCTCGCGGGCTTCGTCGAGGAGGTCGTAGACGCGCTGGCGGGCCGCGGAGACGTCCTCCACGGCGGGAAACAGGGCGGTATCCATGACCGTCAGCGGGAAGACGACGAACTCGTCGTCGAACGGACGACGGAGGTCGTAGCCGTAGTGGAAGCCGACGCGCTCGCTAGAGCCGAGACTCGCGTCGTAGCGGAGCCCGGCGTCGGCGTGGAGTCGCCAGGTGTCTGGCGGGTCGAACCGGAGGTGGTGGTGGCGCCCGCCGACGACCTCGTGGCCGAGGGCGCGCTCGACGAGGGACTTCTCGAACACGAACCGCTCGCGGTCCTGGTACGTGCCCAGCGACCCGTGCAGGCCGACCTCCCAGCCCGCCTCGTCGAGGCGGGCCACGACGGGAGCGATCGGCGGCGAACTCGGGTCGTATCGACTGACGTGTTCGATCCAGTAGGTCGGGTCGAGCCACTCCGCCGGAGAGCGGTCGAACAGGAGGTGCTGTTCGGCGAGGAAGTAAAACGCCGACCTGACGCCGAGCGTCGACTCGAGTTCGGTGATCGCGTCGAACTGCCACCAGGGATTGTGTCCGGGGAGGAGGTCGCGCAGGTGCGAGGGGTCACGCTCGGTCGCCGCGTAGAACAGCGACTGGACACCCTTGGCGGGCCTGTCGACGTCGTGAGTCAGACAGAGGCCGAACTCGTAGTCGTCGGTCGGGAACGGGTTCACCCGCGTCCACCCCTCGTCGGTCTCGGGAGCGTCGGCCGGGTGCTCGTCCTCGCCTCCACTCCCACCCACTTCGTTGCCAGTCATGGTACGCGCGTTCCGGACTCAGAAGCTTTGTTAGGCGTCCGTTACCGGGTCGAAACGGGAACCGCCAGCGACGCAACCGCCGGACTATCCTGGGCGGCGCTCGCCGGGCGGCTAGTCGACACAGTGCTCCAGGGACGAGTCTCGCGGGGTCCTGGGCGCCTGGTAGGGAACTGTTTCGCACAAGTAATGATACGCTAATCGGACGGAGAGACGTCAAAATCCAGTGATAGGAGCGAATTGCGGGCGCGGTCAGCCCTCCGATTAGTGGGATGCATCGTCCACGCTTGTGGTATGTAACTGAAACGTATCGAGTTCGCATCTCGCCCGTATCGGGAGTCTGTGTCGGACGTTCGGGTAGCAATCCCGCCAAATGCCTTTTTTCGATAATCACCGCCTACCCGGACATGGCAGACCAGCCATCGGAGAAGAGCCCTCCTACCAGCAGTCAGGAGGAGCCTACTACGGGCGAATCGACGGACCGGCAGACCACCGAGTCGACAGCGGACGGCGAACCCGACGGAGAACAGCCACCCGGCAAGCATAGTCTGGGACGGCGGTCGTTCCTGAAGGGTGCAGCGGCGACGGCCGCGGTGGGCGCACTCGGCGCCGCGGGCGTCTCGGGCAACGCGGCAGCGGCGGTCGATATCGTCAACCAGGGCGCAGACCCCAACGGCGGCGAGCCGATCGACGGCGTCCTCGAGAGTGCAGTCTCGGACGGGACCGTCGTCGAGTTCCCCAGCGACGGGGTGTTCGCCATCGACGGTGCGAACCTGTACGCCGACAACTTCGAACTGCGGGGCAACGGCGCGACGCTGGTCCCCCAGAGCGGGTTCATCTCCGTCAGCGGCAACGACTGGACGATGGACGGCTTCGAGATCGACATGACCGCGTCGAGTGACTACCCGAGCGCGTCGTTCGACGGAAGCGGCTGGACGGTTTCGCGGTGTATCTGGCGCGGCCAGGCCGGGACCGCCGACAGCTACGCCGTCTTCGTCGAATTCCAGGGCGACCCCGTCCAGTTCGTCGACTGTTACTGGCCGGACGGCGCCGTCGACGGCGGCGAGGAGTCCAACTTCGGCTGCATGGGCTCGTTCGCGAACAACACCAACAGCGGGACCCTCCGGCTCGAACGATGCTGGTTCCACGGCTGGAGCGAGGACACGACCTACCTCTCGGAGGCCGACGGCACCGTGGAGATCGTCGACTGTTACTTCCGGAACACGATCGTCGGTCCGCGCGTCTCCGACATCACGCTCCGGCGAGTCAAGAGCGTCCACACCGACTCCATCCCCATCGAGTCGTGGTCGGGTTCGTCGTTCCAGTCCGGCGTCTGGCTGAACGGCGAGAAGGGCGTCGGTGGCGCGCCGCTCATCGAAGACTGTGACTTCTACATCGCCGGTCCCGCGGGCGCTCCGCCGGTCAAGGGCGACGAGATGCCCGGGAACACGACGATCCGGAACACGCGGATCCACAGCGAGGATGTCTACCAGGCGATCCGGCTGGGTGACAACCAGTCGGTCGACCACGACATCGTCCTCGAGGGCGTGGAGATCTCCGGTGTCGAGGAGACCGTCCTCGACGGCAACGTCCTCGAGAACGACGTGACGGTACTCGGTAGCGAGGCGGCCGACCCCTCGCCGCACATCCCCGAACCGCCGACCGAGGGGATCCCCGGTGGTTCGACCGACACGACGACACAGACCGACACGGCGACCCAGACTGACACGACGACGGACTCGGGTGGTTCGGGAAACGACGGTGAGTGGAGCAACATCCGGATCGAGGGTGACGGCGACTCCTCGACACAGGCGGTGTTCGAGTTCGAGGTCTCCGGCGAACTCGAAGCCCTGACTCCCGAAGAAGGCACCCGACAGGACGGTCACGGCGTCGACGGCTCCTACGTCCTCGAAGACGCCTGGGCCGGCTACGAGGAGTATCGCTTCACCGGCGACATCATCTCCTTCCGACTCGACGGCCCCGCGACCGTCTATCTCGACGGGAGCGAAGTCGGCGTCTCCGAGGTCGTCTCGACGCCGACGGCGACGGCCACGCCCACGGACACCGCGACGGCCACGCCCACGGACACCGCGACGGCCACGCCGACCGATACCGCGATGTCCACTCCGACTGCGACGGAGACAGCGACCGCCACAGACACCGCGACGGCTACCGATACGCCGACGTCGACGGACACGTCGACAGCGACGCCGACCGCCACGGACACCAGCGACTCGACCGATTCCGGCGGATCGGGGAGCGGTGACGAGTGGAACAACATCCGGATCGAGGGCGACGGCGACTCCTCGACACAGGCGGTGTTCGAGTTCGAGGTCTCCGGCGAACTCGAATCCCTGACGCCCGAGGAGGGCACCCGACAGGACGGTCACGGCGTCGACGGCTCCTACGTCCTCGAAGACGCCTGGGCCGGCTACGAGGAGTACGACTACACCGGCGAGATACTCTCCTTCCGACTCGACGGTCCGGCAACCGTCTACCGCAACGGGACCGAAGTCAGCCCCGACGAGATCGTCTCGTCCGGACCCACGCTCTCGAACACGATCACCTTCGAGGCGGGCGCCGACGAGGCGACCGACTACAGCTTCTCGGTGACCGAAGCCGTCGAAGCCGACGAGAGCGTCGCCGCGCTCGAATCCGGGGACACGATCTCCGGGACCGACGTCGACGGTCGGGTCGAAGGCGACACCGACGCCTACCGGTTCGCGGGCACGCTGGAGAACCTGCAGCTGAGCGGGTCGGCACAGATCGACATCGACCAGGGCTGACCTGACTGTTCGTCCACGTCCCCACCCCTCCGATGGCTGACCGGTCTCGGCTCCCCCGAACGGCCGTCCCTGGGCCAGTAGGCCGCGCGTAACCAAGGCCCGGGTGTCGATAGTGGCCGGCAGGAGTCACATGTCACGGACAGCCACCCGCGAGCCAGAGAGAGCCGTGCGGTCGAGTTCCTACTCGGTGTTACACCTGACGACGAGCCGGAACGCTCACTTCTACCGGACCCAGATGGACTCGCTCGACCGCCGGGGCGTCGACTACGAGATACTCGAAGTCCCCGGTGAGTCCGTCGGAAAGAAGGCGGGCGTGAACCGCACGCCCGTGGATTATCTGCGATTTTTCCCGGTCGTCCGGCGGGCGATCACGGGCGGCGAGTTCGACCTCGTCCACGCCAACTACGGCCTGACGGCACCGCACGCCCTCGCCCAGTCCCGGCTCCCGGTCGTACTCTCACTGTGGGGGTCGGACGTCAACGGTCCCTTCGGCTGGGTGAGCAAGCTCACCGCCCCGCGGTGTGAGGCCGTCGTCGTCATGTCGGCCCAGCTTGGCGAACAACTGCCGAGTGAGTACACCGTCCTCCCCCACGGCATCGACCTGGAGCAGTTCAGCCCGATGCCACAGTCGGCCGCACGCGAGGCACTCGGCTGGGAGCGAGACGCCCACCACGTCCTCTTTCCGGCGCCGATCGCCCGCGAAGAGAAAGACTTCCCACGCGCGCGCCGCGTCGTCCGGGCGGCCCGCGGGGACCTCTCGAAGCCGCTCGTGTTACAGACCCCCAATATGGACGTCCCCCACGACCGGATGCCGGTGTGGATGAACGCCGCCGACGCGTTGCTGATCACCTCACGCCACGAGGGCCTGCCAAACGCGGTCAAGGAGGCACTCGCGTGTAACCTGCCGGTCGTCTCGACCGACGTCGGGAGCATCCGCGAGCGCCTCGAACCGGTCTCGCTCTCGACGGTCGGCACGACCGACGCCGAACTGGTCGACGCGCTCGTCGACACCCTCCGAGACGGCGGCCGGTCGGACGGACGCGAAGCCGTCACCGACCTCGACGTCGACCGCGTCGCCGAACGGCTGGAGGGAGTCTACGAACGGGTCCTCGACGGGGAGGAGACATGACTCCGCGGTCGCAGGCGTCGCATAACAAAGCCCGACAGCGGTCCAGGTTCGGGCAGGTGATGAGACGATGAGCAACCCACTCGGGGACTGGCGGTCGCCGCGGGCCGCCGGTTCGACTGTCACTCCGGGACACGCCATCGCGCTGGTCGTCGGGTTCGTCGCCGTGACGGCGGCGGTCCTGGTCGCACACCGGGCGCCGACGACCGCGTACGAGGTATCGATCTACGCCGCGACGCCGGTCGGCGTCTGGGTCGGCGTCGGCGCGGCCGTCGCCTGTGCCGTGCTCGTGGCGTTTACGACCCGGTCGGCCCGCGCCTGGGCCGGAGCGCTGTTGCTCGGCGGCGAGGCGTTCGTCGTCGTGGTCGGACTCCCGGTGATACGGGGCTACGAGTTCTACAGCGCTGGCGACGCACTGAGTCACATGGGCTGGATCCGCGATGTCTTCGCTGGCGACCTCGCGCTGGTCGACCTCATCTATCCCGGGCTCCACACCGTCGCGATACTCTTCCACAGGCTGGTCGGGCTCGACCTCGACCACGCGATGTTGCTCGCGGTCGTCGTCTACGCGACGGTGTTCGCCGTGTTCGTCCCGCTGGTCGCCTACGTGCTGACGGACAACGCGACCGCCGGGGCCGCCGGCGGCTTCGCCGCAGTCCTCCTCCTCCCGATCAACAACATCAGTGCCCACCTCGTCTTCTTCCCGAGCACGATGGCGGTGTTTTTCTTCCCGTTCGTCCTGTTGCTCGCGGTCGTCGCGCTCAGGGACGCCGACGGGCAGCGGCTGACGCCCGTGGACGGACTGCTAGGACTCGCCGGACTCGGGGTGCTTTTCGTCCACCCACAGCAGGCGGTCAACGTCCTCATCGTGTTCGCGACTGTCTCCGTCCTCGTCGGCGTCTATCGCTACCGGGCGGCCGACCCGTCGATCGACCCGCTCTATCGCCATACCGGTTTCCTCGCCGCCGCCACGCTCGTCTGGGCGCTCCAGCACGAGCGCATCAGCGAGACAGCCGGCGCCTACGTCGGGGCGGTCGTCGACGTCTTCGTCGGAACCGAGACCGCGAGCGGCGGAGCGATCAGCCAGCGAACGGGGTCGCTCTCGGCGATCGGCGCCTCGCCCCTGGAGATCGCCGCGAAGCTCTTTCTCCCCGGTGCGGTGTTCGGCGTCCTGGCGGGGCTGTTGCTGGCCGGCGCCGTCGTCGGCTGGCTCCGGGGCGAGCGCGACCGCCGGGCGCTGCTCGTCGTCGGCCTCGGACTCCTGCCCGTCGGGGTCGTCTTCGTCCTGTACGTGCTCGGGAACCTCCAGACGATCTACTTTCGACACCTCGGGTTCATCATGGCGCTCGTCACCGTCTTCGGCGCCGTCGCGGTCGCCCGCCTCGTCGAGGGTACCGCCGACCGCGGGTACGACTGGAGCGCGGTCGCCCTCGCGCTCCTCGTCCTCGCACCGCTGCTCGCGCTCTCGGTCGCGACGGTCTATCCCTCACCCTTCATCTACCAGCCCAACAGCCAGGTGACCGAGACGCAGTTCTCCGGCCACGAGACGGCCTTCGCCTACGAGAACGAGTCGGTCCCGTACGTCGGCGTCCGGTCGGGCCCCGACCGGTTCCGGGACGCCATCGAGGGGACTGGCGAACTCGAATCGCGGAGCGTCCGCCGGTCGTCGCGAGTCCCCTTCGGCGAGCTCGGCGGGAACCTGACGGCGGTGTTCGACGGACCGCGGTACGTTCTCGTCTCGGACAGCGACTACCAGCGCGAGATCGTCGCCTACCGGGGCCTGCGCTACTCCGAGCAGGGCTTCGAGACGCTCGGGACCGGCGACGGCGTCGACCGCGTCCTCAGCAACGGCGGGTTCCGGGTCTACCACGTCGACGAGTGAGATGACCGACCTCGCACGCGGCCTCAGGGCGATATGACCGACCTCGCACGCGGCCTCAGGGCGATGCTCGCGGCCGACTTCCTGCGCGTCGTCTCGAAGGGGCTGCTCGTCCTCGTCCTCGCGCGGATTCTGCTCACGCCGGCCGAGTACGGCCTGCTCTATCTCGCCTTGCCGATCCTCGGCACCGTCAAACTCCTCTCGAACTTCGGCCTCCCGAAGTCCACCGCGCGATACGTCACCGAGTACGTCGAGACGAGTCCGGGCCAGGTCCCGCACCTGCTCCGGTTTTCGTTCGGGGTCAACGCGGTCACGATCACCGTCGCCAGCGTCGGACTGGTCGTCGCGAGCGGGCCGATCGCCAGCGTGCTGGACGAACCGGCGCTGGCGCCACTGCTCGTCGTCGGCGTGGGCTACGTCGTCACCCGGTCGCTCGCCAGTCACACGGGCGTGCTCTTCCAGGCGTTCAGCGACGTCCGCTGGAGCGCCCTCGTCAGGACCGTCAACAGTGCCGGCCAGCTCCTCCTGGCCGCGGTGCTGGTGGTCCTCGGCTTCGGCGTCGTCGGCGCGCTCTGGGGGTTCGTCCTCGCGGGCGCCGCCGCGACGGCGGTCGGGCTCGTCGTGCTCTATCGCCGGTTCTACAGGCGCTACGAGCCCGACGACGCGATGGAGACGGGACTCCGCCGGCGAGTATTGCGCTACAGCGTGCCGCTGACGGCGACGAAGGCGGCGAACCTGCTGGACAAGCGCGTCGACGCGATCCTCGTCGGCTACTTCATGAACCCGGTCGCCGTCGGCTACTACACGCTCGCCAAGCAGATCTCCGAGTTCGTCATGACGCCCGCCGCCTCGCTCGGCTTTACCGTCTCACCCGAGTACGGCGCCCACAAGGCCAGCGGCGACATGGACCGGGCGGCGGACCTCTACCGGTCGGCCTACACCAGCGTCGTCACGCTGTACGTCCCCGCGGCCGCCGGGATGGCGCTGGTTGCCCGACCCGGTGTCCGGTACGTCTTCGGCGCGGACTACCTCGGCGCGGTCGTCGCCGTCCAGGTGTTCGGCGTCTACACGCTGTTGCTCGCGCTCGACAAGACCACCAACGACGGCCTCGACTACCTCGGGCGGGCGACCGCACGTGCGTGGGCGAAAGCACTCACGTCCGTCGCCAACTTCGGGCTGAACCTCGTGATGATACCGCGCTACGGCGTCGCCGGCGCGGCCGTGGCGACCGTGGTCACCGTCTCCGCGCTCGTCCTCGTCGAACTCTACGTCGTCGTCCGGGAACTCCCGCTCTCGCCCAGGGATCTCGCCGTCGACACCGGCAAGGCGACGCTCGTTACCGCCGGCATGTCCCTCGTCGTCTACGCGCTGCTCCCGTACGTCTCGGGGCTTGGCTCGCTCCTGGGAATCATCACAGCCGGCGTCGCCGTCTGGGCCGCTCTTGCCACTGTCAGTGGTGCCCTCGACGTGCGGCGAGTGCGTGCGGTGCTCGGGTGAACTGCTGTTCCAGCGTATCAGAGACGCTCCAATACCTATCCTGCGCTCGCTGTCGAGCGATGCGTATAGGCCATCTTTTTCCCGCTCGGGTGTCCTCGCTCACTCCGTTCGCTGCGGGCACCACTCGCGGCAAAAACATGGGTGAAAAAGCCGGACGCAACGGTCGCTGCGCTCCCTCGCGTCCGGTGAAACGCCTCGCTTCGCTCGGCGTACGTTCGGCAAAGTCAGTGTTAAACTTACTGGGTAGCTCTCACGGATCGGCGTTCGGTGAAACCAGTTCCCGAAAAGGATCGATCTTCCGTACAGTCAGCGAGATCAAGAACAACGTACAGCGCTCGTCTCATAGTGATTATTGTAGGTCTGTTCCGGATCGACCGCACGTCTTCGTGCGGTTGTACCGATAAATCACTACAACAATCACTATCAGTCCTGGGCCAGTTCGTGCTCGTCGGGCGGCGCCGGGTGGCCCTCGGCGCTGGCCTCGCGGACGGCCTCCATGAGCGCGATGGTCCAGCGTCCCTCGGCGAGCGGGACCGGCAGTTCGCTGCCGGCCTGGAGCGCGCGGGCCTCGGCGTCGATCTGGTAGGCGTGGGAGTCGATCCGGCGGGTGCTGTCCCAGTCGTCACTCAGGCGCTCGCGCCCGACCTGATAGACGTTTTTCGCCGTCCCCACCAGCCGGTCGGTCGCTCTGGAGACGTTGTTTCGGACTTTGGCCTGTGGCGAGCCGTTGAAGTCGTGGTCGACCTCGACCACGGTCTGGGAGACGAAGTCGACGTTCAGCGACTTGTCCTCGCCGTGGAGAAAGAGGATCTTCTGTGGCGGCGCGCCGCCGAGACAGGTCACCGAGGCGAGCGTCCCCGTCTCGCTCCGGTAGGAGACAGTCGTCCCGTCGTAGCCGAAGGGGCGCTCGTACTCCCCGTGGAGCTGGGTGAGCGCTCTGACCGTTCCTTCCTCGGGGTAGCCGGCCGCACCGAGGAGGATGTAGAGGGGGTGGGGGAGCCCTTCCTCGAACTCCCCGCCGACGAGGTCGAACGCCCACTCTCCCCGGTTGGCCTGGTCGGGCGGCGTCTCGCCGGTGTAGAGGAGGTTCGCGGCACGCAACTCGCCGAGTTCGCCCGCTCGTAATCTGGCCTCGGCGGCCCGCATCGCCGGGTCGAAGCGGTGCTGGTGGGTGACCGACACCGGGACACCGTAGTGTTCGGAGAGTCGCGCGAGTTCCTCGGCCTCGGCGACCGTCTCGGTCACCGGCTTCTCGATGTTGACCGGGACCCCCGCCTCGATGACCAGCCGGGCGATATCGAGGTGGGTCTGGACCGGCGTGCAGACGTGCACCCAGTCGAGGTCCCCCTCCGCGAGGAGTTCCTCGACGTCGAACACCGCGCTGATCCCGTAGCGGCGAGCGGCCTTCCTGGCCCGCGTCTCGTCCAGGTCACAGATCGCGACCAGTTCCGTCCGGGGACACTCGTCGAGTGCCGACATGTGGATGTCCGAGACGACGCCCGCGCCGACCACTGCTGTCCTGAGTGGCATGCTGGCCCGACCTTCCCCGGGTACTCCAATTGTTATGGGCCGCCTTTCTGCTGCGAGAAGCGCCAGCGGCGCCGTCGTCCGAACCGGGACCGGAGACGGTCAGCAGTCGGTCGTCTCGGCGACCTCGCGCGCGGCCTCGGCGACGCGCCGTCGCTCGCGCTCGTGAGTCTGCCAGGCGGTGACGTAGTCGTCTGCGAGCGCGGGGAGTGGCCCGTCGGTCGACAGGCGCTCGCCCTCCATCGGTTCTCTGCCGGCAGGTCCATCACCGTCGACAGCCAGTTGCGCCCCGCTTTCGAGGTCGGAGAGGTGGGGTTCGCCGTCGTCGTCGACGTACTTCCAGTCGGAACCGCGGAGTGCGAACTTCGGATCGCGGTTGCGCGTCGTCGCGTACGGGCCGGTCAGGTCGGCGACGTCGCCCTCGCCGGTACCGAGTGCCAGCAACAGGTCTGGGAGCCGCCGCAACGAGAACGGCCGCTCCACCCGGCCGGTCGGCCCGTTGGCGACGAACAGCGGGACGTGGACCTGCTCCTCCGAGAGGGTCGGACCGTGACCGTAGACGCCGCCTTCCCCGAAGGCCTCGCCGTGGTCGGCGTGGAACGCGACCAGCGGGTCGCCCGGCAAGTCCGCCAGAAACCGGTCGAACAGGTCGTCGGTGTAGCGGATCGTGTCCTCGTAGGCGCGGACGAGTCGCGGGCGGGCGAGTGACTCCAGCGGGCCGGCCTCGTGACCGTTGAGGTAGAGCCAGAGGTTCGCGGCGTAGGTCTCGGGCCGGGTCTGGCTGCGAACACCCGAGACCGGGAGGTAGGGCATGTGGACGTCGACGAGGAACAGCCAGAGGAAATAGGGGTCGTCGGCGTCGTCGGCCCACGCGATGGCGTCGTCGGCGAACGACCCCCACGCCTGGAACATGCTCGACTCCCCCGCCCACCGGCGTACGAGGCCGAACGGCGACAGCGTCGACCCATCCGCCTCCCCGTCTCCGTCGCCCGTGTCGGAACCACCACGGGACGCGTCCGCAGTGTCCGCGGTGTTCCTGGCACCCCCGGTCGGTCCGTCGCCGGTTACCTCGGTGTCCCGGACCGACTCGTCGCCGGACGCCTCCCCGTCGGCCGGGTCCTCGAGGAAGTCCTCGAAGTGGTCGAAGCCGGTGTCGAAGCCGAACTGGCGGGACGTCCACGGGTTTGCGGTGAACGCGGCCGTCTCGTAGCCCGCGTCGACGAACCGTTCCGGGAGCGAGCGGTGGGCACGCATGTGATGTTGAAGCCGATCCTGCAGGTCACCCGCGTCGCTCTCGACGAGGTCGACGCCGGTGAAGATCCCGGGCATGGCGTCGAGTGTCGACGGGCCGGGCGTGACGGCGTTCTCGAAGACCAGTCCCTCGGCGGCGTGGCGGTCCATGTTCGGCGTCACCCCCCGTTCGGACCCCATGAACCCGCAGTAATCGGCGCGTAAACTGTCGACTGTCAGGAGGACGACGCTCCGGTCGTCGGTCATCGGCCCATCACTCCGGTCGATTCCGGCGCCCCGGGAGCCCCGGGCCGGACTCGGGCGAGGACCCCCGCGGCGCGAGCGAATGTCGGTGTCACGACCGTGGGTTGTCGGTTCTCCGGCATTGTTATCGGCCGCCTTCGCCCGATTCTGTCGGTTCCGGGCCGGTCACAGGTGGTCCGGCGACGACGGCGCCTATAAACGTAATGATGCTATAACAAAGCGGCCGACCGGCGACACTCCGCGGGATGGCCACACCCGATGCCGACGAGGCGAGCGCGGCGGAGTCGGAACAGACGGGACGGGAATCGACCGCGACGGTCGAGCTGTCCGAGGAAATCGTCGAACGTGCCGAGCGCCGGCTGGCGTACACGACCTACGACGACGTCGACGAGTACGTCGCGGTCGTGTTGCGCGAGACGCTCGCCCGCGTCGAAGCGAGTGACGACGAACCGGTCGACGTCGACGAAGCCGAAATCAGAGACCGCCTCGAATCGCTGGGCTACCTCGATTCCTGACCGATCGGCGAGTTCGTCGAAAACGGATGGCGACGCGAGTGACGGCTACGTCCAGTCCGCCGGCAACTCGTCTTCGTGTTCGACCAGCAGTTCGAGGAGCGGTCGGATCTCCTCGAAGGCCGGTCCTTTGCTCACTTCGTTTCGGTCCCGGTCCCACTCGATGAAGCCGTGGTCCTCCAGCTTCGGGAGGTGGACGTGCGTCATCGTGACGAGGCGTTCGACCGCCTCGCTCTCGCTTTCGTCGTCGACGACCACGACCGGCGAATCGTCCTGTGGGTTGTGCTCTAGCAGTGCGACGAGCAGTTTCCGCCGCTGGACGTCCGAGACTGCCTCCAGCATCGCGTCGAACGATTTTTTTTTCGTTCCCTCTCTCATTGCCGTATCGTGGTGCCGGACGCAGAAAGACCCGGGACAATTTCACTCCCACTGGACGTTTGACGATCCGAGTGAACGCCGAAGGCGACGTCGTTCGTCGCTTTCTCGTGTGAACGTGTCTGTGTCCCCGTTCTCAGACCGAGCCGTCTCGATCGGAAACGTCGTTCGGGCGGTCCCCGGCATCACCGGGGACGGCCGACTCGGCGGTCACGGCGTCGTTTGTGCGCCCTCGCCGTCGGCTGTGCGGTTGCCGTCGGTCGTGTGGTCGCCGTCAGCCGTGTGGTCGCCACCGGGTGCGGGGTCGTCGTCGGTCCTGCTGTCGCCACGAGCGCGGTACCAGGCCGCGGCGGGGCCGACGAGTTCGCGGAGCGGCCGGTAGTCGTAGTCGAGTTCGCGGCGGGCCTTCTCCGAGGAGTAGAACAGTTCGCTCGTCGCGAGTCGCGCCATGTCCCTGTCGAAGGGGAACACCCGGACGCCGGCGTATCTTCCGGCGACCTCGGCGGCGTACCCGGCGGCGTGGACGAACGGGTCGGGAACGGTGACCAGCGGCCGGGAGCCGTCGACCTCGCCGGCGATGATCCCGAGCGCGTCGGCGAAGGTGTGGTTCTCGCCGCCGAGGAGGTAGTGTTCACCGACCCGCCCCCGGGTCATCGCGGCCTGGATGCCTTCGACGACGTCCGCGACGCCGACGAAGCTCACGCCCCCCGGGAGCGAGGCGACCATCGCCGGGTTCGTCGCCAGCGTGAACAGTCGTCCCGTAAACTCCGTGTCGCCGGGGCCGAACACGGAGGTCGGGTGGACGGTCACGACGTCGAGTCCGCGCTCGCCGGCGCGGTCCACGAGCGACTCGGCACGGGCCTTGGACTCCTGGTAGGCGCCGACCGGCGTCGCGACGTCCGTCTCGTCGGCGACTCCCTCGGCCCGGCGCGTCCCGGCGGTGCTCGTGAAGACGACGCGCTCGACGCCCGCCGCGAGGCTCGCGTCCAGTACCGCCTCCGTTCCGAGGACGTTGACCCGACGGACCGTCCGCTCGTCCGCCGCGGCGAGGCCGACACCGGCGAGGTGGTAGACCCGCTCGCAGCCGTCGACGACCTCGTGGGTTCGCTCGCGGTCGGTCACGTCGCCGACGACCCACTCGACGTCGGCGTCGGCCAGGACCGACCGGTCTGAAGCGGGCCGACACAGCGCCCGGACGTCCCGCCCGGCCGCGGCGAGGTCACGACAGAGATGCGAGCCGAGAAAGCCCGTCGCACCCGTGACGAGGACTGGACCGGCGGCACCCGTGGGTTCGGGATCCGCCCGGTCCGAGCCGGGTCGTCCCGCGTCGGTCATCCGTCGGCCTCCAGCTGGGGCGGGTAGACGTCGCCACTCACCCAGGTGTAGAGGCGATACCCCGCGCGGACGAGGCGGTGGGGCTCCGTCGAAGCGGGCAGTTCCCCCTCCGGAAGCGTGGCCGCGAGCCCGTCGACGTCGAGGCCGTCGACCGACGACGCGGCCGACCGGCGGGCGGACCTGTCGGCGGTCTCGGTGACCCGCGCGGCGGCCGCGAACCCGGGGATCGCCCCCGTGTCGACACCGAGCAAGCGCGCGAGGGCGTCCTCGACCGTGGCGACGTCGTCGCCGGCGAGTAGTGCCCGTGGCCGGGCAGGTTCGCCGGTGAACGTGTACGTCGCGTCGACGAGCGCACCCCCCGGATCGACCGCCTCGACGGCTTTCGCGACGCTCGACGCGTTCGCGGGGTCGGCGCCGGTCGCGCGCGCGAGGAGTGCGAGACAGCCAAACAGCGGGACGCTCCCATCGATCCGTGCGCTCGGCACCGGGACGACCGCCGCATCCGAGAGCACTGCAGGCACAGCCCCCGCCTCTCCACTCGTCTCGACGTCGGTCGGCGGCGCGTCGTCGAGGACGGCGACGTCGGCTCCGTGTGTGTCCGCGACGTCGTCGTATCCCAGGTAGCCGACCGTGCGCCGGGTGTCGACCGCCGGGCCGCTCCGGACAGCGAGGACGCGCTCGACGTCGGGGCGGCGCGACGCCAGCACCGAGAACAGCGCCCCGACGACGGCGGGGTTGGTCGTCATCCCCGTCGAGGGATGGTACGGGTAGTGGACGTCAGGGACGACGGCGACCCGGTCGGCCCCGGCCGAACCGTCGCCAGCGAGCGCGTCGAGGAGCGGTTCGGCGACTGTCGCGACGGCATCGCCGACGTCCCCGGCATCGAGCGACCGGGCCTGGGTTCCCCGGGTCATCGCGACCCCTCCAGTACGCGAATCGTCGCGACACCTCCCGACACGCGAGTCATCGCGACACCTCCAGGGACTGGCCGGGACGGTCGGCCTGTTCGTAGGCAGTTTCCGCCAGTTCGACCGCGCGCAGGCCGTCGCGGCCGTCGACGGGTGGGGTCTCGCCGGCCCTGACCGCGTCGAGGAAGTCCCGGAGCGCCGCGTAGTAGGCCTGCAGGTAGTACGTCGGCCCGAAGTACTCCGGTTCGTGCCCGCGCAGTTGCCGGGCGACGTTGCGGACGGCGGCCCTGGCCGCGTTGCCGTAGAAACTGTCGGGGAGGTACTCGCCGGCGTCGAGTGTGCCAGTGAGCCCCTCCAGCCGGAAGGTGAGGTTGAACTCGTCGTCGTCTTCCCACTGGTAGGAGCCACAGTGGAGCGTGATCCGGGTGTCGGTCTCGGTCGCGCGGAGCAGGACCGTCGCCGAGTCCTCGACGGGGATATCGAGCTGGCTGTCCATATCCGCCGCGAGGACCTCCAGGTCGCCGAACGTCCACGAGAGGACGTCGAAGAGGTGGACGCCGAGTTCGACGAGGACGCCGCCGCCAGCGGCGTCGCCGTTCAGGTGCCAGCCTGGGAGCGGCCCCCGTGCCGGCGGCCGGGCGAACGAGCCGTAGTTGACCCGGGAGACTGTCGCGTACGGGACGTCACCGACGGCACCCCTGGCGTAGGCCTCGCGGACGCGCCTGACCGCCGGGATGTACCGGACAGTGTGGTCGACACCGACGAGCACGTCCGCAGCGGTGGCTGTCTCGAGGAGGTCACGGCTCTCCTCGGCCGTGCGTGCGAGCGGTTTCTCGACGAAGACGTGACAGTCCCGGCGGGCGGCGTGTTCGACGGCGTCGTGGTGGAGGAACGGGGGGAGCGCGACGACGACGGCGTCGACCGGTTCGGTCCGGAGGAGGTTGGCGTAGTCGTCGTAGACGACGTCGACACCGACACGGTTGGCGTAGGCCCTGTTTTCCGGGACGGCGTCGGCGACAGCGACGAGGTCGACGTCGTCCATCGCGCGCGCCGCCTGGACGTGGACTTTGCCGATGTTACCGACCCCGAGAACCGCCAGCCGGATCGACTCCGACGGGTCGAGGGGCTCGACGGTCATCGCCGCCGCCCCCAAGCGCTCGCCGGGTGCTCGTGTGCAGTGGACATTCGAGACGAACCCATCCCCGAGCGAGCCTTTGTTATGACCGTCATACGGTCGAACGGCGGGTGTGCGGTCCGGTCGCGACCCGGTGAGACCACCAGACGAGGTGTGTCGTTCGTGATGGTCCATCGAGGGTGAGCGAAAAGCGACGCATAACAATGCCCACACCGGCGGGACCCACGACCGAATGAGTCCACAGGGACAGACGACTCGACCGAACGAGTCACAGCGTGACAGGCTCCGCGTCGGCGTCGTCGGCGTCGGCAACATGGGGCGACACCACGTCCGGGTGTACAGCGAACTCCCGGACGCTCGACTGGTTGGGGTAAGCGACGCCGACCGCGAGTGCGCACGGGAAGTCGCCAGCGAGTACGGGGTCGAAGCGTACGACCGGGACCGACTGCTCTCGGCGGTCGACGCCGTCTCCGTCGCGGTGCCGACACGGTTCCACGCCGAGGTCGCCACCGCGGCACTCGACGCGGGCGTCGACGTCCTCGTCGAGAAACCGGTCGTCACCGACCTCGAGGCGGGTCGCGAGTTGCGACGGCGCGCGCGGCGAAGCGACGCCGTCGTCCAGGTGGGCCACGTCGAGCGGTTCAACCCCGCCGTCGAGAGCCTGCGGGACGTCCTCGCCTCCGAGGACGGCGAGGTGCTGGCGATAGACGCCCGGCGGCAGGGCCCGCCGGTCGACCGCGACAGCACCGACTCCGTCGTGATGGACCTGATGATCCACGACATCGACGTCCTCACGTCGCTCGTTCCGGGCGACCCCATCGAGGTGAACGCGGTGAGCGCGGCGGACGGTCGCCACGTCGTCGCCACGTTCGCCTTCGAGAACGGCGTCGGCGCGTCGCTGACCGCGAGTCGCGTCAGCCAGCAGCGCCTCCGGACGTTGACCGTCTCGGCCGCCGACTACCAGGTCGAGGTCGACTACCAGTCACAGTCGGTGGAGATCCACCGCGACTCGTTCCCGGAGTACGTCGCCGACGACGGCGACCTGCGCTACCGCAACGAGAGCCTCGTCGAGCGGCCGATGGTCTCGAACGGCGAACCGCTCAAGGCCGAACTCGCCTCGTTCGTCGACACCGTCCAGCGCGGGTCCGAACCCGCCGTCACGCTCGACCACGGGCTCCGGGCCGTCGAGATCGCCAGACGAGTCGAATCCGCCGCCGTCGACGGGTCCACCCCCGAGCAGGTGCTCTCCGACGACTGAACGCTCCCGGGGACACGGACGGTCGCAGTCGGCGTCGGCGTCGCCCCGGGTCAATCGGTGGGGTTCGCCGCGCTGGCGCCGGTGTTCATCGCACCGGACAGCGACACGCCCTCACAGTCGGCCGGTTCACCACTGCACGAACTCTCCTGAGAGACCTCGGCGTTACTGACGCTGACGGTGAACCCGAGCAGGTCGACCGGCGTGGGGCCGAACTGCTCGCCGTCGGCGTCGTAGAAGGTGATCCCGGCCGAGAGGTCGACGCCGACCTCGACCGGTTCGCCGTCCTCGCTGTCGTCGCGGAACGTCTCCGCGTCCAGCACCGAGAGGAGGTCCTGTTCCGCGAACGTGTGCGAGTACGAGCCCGACGCTCCCGAGACGTCGGTCGCGGTGTTGGTCGCGACTTCGCCGCTCGCCCCGGTCGGGACACTCACACCGAGTCGAACGTCGAGTTCGGCGACCGACCGGGAGAGGTCGGACCACTCGACGGTCAGGTCCGGGGCGACGGTCAGCGCCGCCAGTCGCCCCTCCGCACCCGAAACGGAGACGTCCTCCGCCGAGAGCCCGGACACTTGCGCCGCTGCCGGTTCCGAAGTGAAGGCTGCCGCACCGACTACTGTGCCAGCCCCCGCCGCGAGGAGCGTACTCGATACCAGTTGCCGCCGGGTGAGGCCGCTGTCTGCCTCCGACATGGTGGCGCGCTCACGTCCATCCGCTATTGTTCATAGCCACTTACCGTGAGAACGGGCGGAGTAGCCACGCCGTAGTCGCATCCCGTCGGGCAGTCGTGGCTGGCGACCGAGTATAACGTTCGAAAACGGGTGAACGGTCGGCGGTCCGTCGACGTCAGGTGATCGCCCCCCGTTCGGTCGCTCACGGTGGACCGCCGACACCGAGCGTGCCGGAGAGCCAGCGCTACGCGACGAGGCTGGTGAACGCTCGAATCCGGTCGTGACGGCTCTGCGGGGGACCGACCGTGTCCTCGTCACTGGGGAGGTGATACTCGAAGAGATCGAAGTTCGGGCCACGTCCGACCGTCCCCCGTGGCTTGTCGTAAGAGATCGCGTCGACGTCGGCCATCTTCGGGAGGTGACACTGGTAGAGCGCGACGTAGACGCGTTTGCGTTCCTTGGAACCGATCCGGGAGACCGCCTTGTCGTTCTCGCGGGCGGCGATCTGCTCGGCCAGTCCACCGAGGCGGAGCGGCTCGGACTCCGCCGTCAGATACCGAAAGACACTGCGCCGGCGCCGGTTTTTCAACAGTCCGAATATCTCGTCGAGACCGATCGCCACGCCCTGGTCTCCAGCCCCGTCACTACCCGACCCGGCCGGCGCCGGATCACTCGCGGTCGCCCCGTCTCTATCGGTCCTGATCTGATTCAGGACGCCCAGTGTGGCGCTGCCGCCGTCCGTTCGTGTCTCTACCCCATCCGTGAACCGGTCCGTTAGCTTTTCTAACATCTGTATGTCGGTCGCTTCCCTGCAGTGGTTCCTGCGATAATACGTTCGGCTTACCCGCCGACCGATACACCGACTATTCGGTAAGGTGGCTATCCACATCAATCGAATGTATTTTCACCGACAGGGCCTGTTTTGAATAACTGAGTGAACTCCCGAACGTGTCGAACACCGTCTCGTTCGTGGTGGGCCTGGAGGAGTCCGGGTCCCGTTTCGACCGAAGCGGTCGCGCGGAGTCCCCCTCTCACGGAGCAAGAGCGAAGTCGGTAACTAAGTGAAGTAGAGTGGGGTAGGTGACCGGTCGTAGCGCTACTGGAAGCCGGCGGCGAGCGTGTAGACGGGGCGGTCGATCCCCCCGGCGTCGAGCGCGTCGTGGCAGTCGACGACCAGGCAGTCCTCGGGCAGGCGGGTCCAGTCGAAGTCCAGGAACTGTCTATGAGGGGTGACGACGACGACGGCGTCGAGCGAGTCGTCGCCTGTTACGTCGGTACCGCCTGTCACGTCACCGTCGTCCGGCACGCCACCGCCGTCCATTTCGCGCCCGACGTCGTCGAGTTCGACTACACTGGCGGGGGCGAACAGTTCGGTCTCCGCGTCGTCGAGGAGTGGGTCGACACCGAGGACGTCGGCACCGGCGTCGGCCAGCCCGCCGACGACCTCGCGGGCCGGGGCGTTGCGCGTCTCGGCGACGTCGGCCTTGTAGGTCAACCCGAAGACGGCCACCCGTGCGCCGTCGAGCGAGACGCCGCGCTCGGCGAGCGCCGACCGGACGCGGTCGACGGTGAACGCGGGCATCCGGTCGTTGATCGCACGTGCCGCCGAGAGGAGCGGCAGCTCCCCGTCGAGTTCGTTGATCAGGAAGTACGGGTAGACGGGGATGCAGTGACCGCCGACGCCCGGTCCCGGGTCGAGGATCGAACAGAGCGGCTGGGTGTTGGCCGTCTCGACCGCCTCCCGGACGTCGATGTCCAGCTGGGTTCCCGCGAGCGCGACCTGGTTGGCGAGTGCGATGTTGACGTCGCGGTAGAGCCCCTCGAACACCTTGACTGCCTCGGCTGTCGTCGCGTCCGAGACCGGGAGCACCTCGTTGTCGGTCACCTGGTCGTAGACGAGTTCGGCGACGGCCGTGCTCTCGGCGTCGACGCCGCCGACGACCTTCGGGTAGGCGCCGCGGATGTCCCGCAACGCCCGGCCGCTGGCGGTCCGCTCCGGACAGAAGGCGAGTCCGAACTCGGACCTGTCGAGGCCGCTCTCGGTTTCGAGGATCGACAGGAGTGTCGACCGGCAGGTCCCTGGTGGGACGGTCGATTCGAGGACGACCATATCGCCCGGGTCGAGCCCACGGCCGACCGTGCGACCGACCTCGCGGACGAGCGAGAGGTCGGCCCGGCGGTTCCCGTCGAGCAACGTCGGGACGACGATAACGTGGAGAGCGGCCTCGCGTGCGGCGCGGTCGCCGTCGGTCGTCGCCCGCAGTGCCCCGCGGTCGACAGTCGTCTCGACCAGCTCCGGGAGCCCGGGTTCGTTGACGACGTGACACTCCCCGCGGTTCGTCGCCGCGACGACCGACTCGTCGACGTCGACGCCGGTCGTGTCCCCGGTCACGTCCGCGAACGTCGCCGCCAGCGGCAATCCCATCTTCCCGAGGCCGTACACCGCGACCGGGACGTCCCCGTTCGTGAACGCCCGTCCCTTCCCTGCTCTACCCCGCTCGCTGTCCGCCCACTTCGCCTCGCTGTCCAACCCCGACTCGGCACCGTAAAGTTTCGTCCTGTCGGTCGTGTATGCCATCTTAGCTGAGTTCGTCGTGTCGGTCCGGGCCGTCGACGCGGTCCGGACTACCGATGGAGTCGTTCGGAAGCGATTCGAGTCGCTGACCACGCTCAGGTTCCCATTCTTCGGCCTTCCAGTCCGAGACGAGGAGCGTGCCGTCGGCGGTCGTGACGACGAACTCGTCGGTCGTCGGGAACACTTCGACGACGGTTCCCGGTGGGTCGTCGTAGACGAAATCGTCCGAGAAAGGTGTCGCTTTCCAGACCATCACTCGCTCGCCCTCGAACTCGGTGAACGCCCCGGGGTAGGGACGTGTCACTGCGCGCACGAGGTTGCGGATCGTCCGGGTGGTGTCCTCCCAGCAGATCGCGCCGTCTCCGGGCCCGCGCTTGGGGTAGTAGGTCGGCGTCCCGGTCTGTTCGGTGAACTCTGCCTCGCCTGCGAGGACGGCGGGGAGGTCGTCGAGGAGCATTCGAGTCGTGGCGACAGTGAGCTTGTGATACAGCGTCTGGATGTCGTCGTGGGGACCGATGTCGTACTTGGTCGTATCGAGGACGAGTCCCGCGTCGGCGTCCTCGTCGAGGCCGATAACCGACAGCAGGAACCGGTCCAGACCCTCGATCAGCGACCAGTTCATCGGCGAGCGTCCGCGCCCCTTCGGGAGGCCGAAGGCGCTGCCGTGGACGCCCAGTCCGCCGTGGGTGAACGTCGCCAGGATCTCGCCGGGGACGAGTCGCTGCCAGCCGTTGACCACGAGGAGGTCGGCGTCGAGGGCCTCGAAGTGGGCCAGGTCGCGTTCCGAACCCATCCCGTAGGTCTCGGGTTCGTAGACGTCGATATCCCGGTCGAGTGCGAACTCGGTGTAGTCGTGATAGCCCGAGACGTGGGCGTCGGCGGCCATGGCCGGGGTGATCGTGACGACCTCGTCGACGGCGACGCCCGCCTCGTGGAGGCGGCGGAGTACCTCGAAACCGGCCTCGGTGCAGCCGGCGTAGGCGATCGTGTGTTCCTCGCCGATGGCTCCGGACGCGTCCGGTGGCTGTAACATGGGCGAGTCCACCCTGGCCGCCTACAATGTTATACTCGGTTTACTCGTCCGAAAACGGCGAGAACGCGGCGTCGTGGACCGCGGCAGACGAGCACGGGTGCGACGCCCCGATCGACCGGTATTCGGCCAGTCACTGCAGCACGGACCCGTACTGGTCGTCGAGGTAGGCCCGGATTGCGTCGAAGCGACGGTCGCGTTCGGCGTCGAGCCGGTCGCCGAAGTCCGCGTCGGCGTCGGCCCAGAGCCCGGGGTGGACGAGCACCTGCACCCGGTCGGGCGGGGTCCCGTCGAAGGCCGGGTCCTCGCGCCAGCGCTGGTTCGAGTCGGCAGTGTAGGCAACTTCGTCGAAGAAAGCCGGGGCGTAGGCGTTCGTGAAACCGTCGTACTCGACCCCGAGCACCCAGTCCGGCGGGATGTGAAAGGAGATGGCGTCGACCACGTCGTCGACCACGGTCTCCAGAGCGCGCTGTTCCTCGCGGACCCGCTCGACCACCGCCCCGGGACCGGGGTCGGCGTCCCAGTACTCGTGGGTGCTGAAGTGGACGCCGACGCGGTGGCCGAGTGACTCGATCTCCTCGATGGCCGCCCGCACGCGGCCGGCCCGGACGTTGTACAGCGGGGCGCTGAGGAGGAAGAAGTACGTCGCGGTCACGCCGCGGTCGGCCTCGATGCGGGCCATCCGGCGAGCGCGCTCGGGCGACCAGTCGACGTCGTGACGCAGGACCACCGTCCCGTCGGGGACCGGTGCGTCGAACCCGGCGAACCCGTAGCCCCGGTCGAGCAAGCCGTCGAGGAACGCCCCGTAGGCGTCGTAGGTGAACTCGGTCATCTACGGGAGACAGCACCAGCAGGCCACTCAGTTATCGGGCACGTACTGCCGCGAGCGACGAGGCGGCCCCGAGTATCGACCTCGAGCGAAGCGCCACGACTCGCGAGCGGTGTCGAACGGCGCGTCAGTACGCCGAGGCCGCGAGAGAATCGACCCGATAACAGGGGGCCTCGAAACCGTAACACCGGCATAACAATGCCCGCGGCGGGCCGATACGTGAGTGTCCCGTGACTGCCCGTCGCGTGGACGCGGAGGGGTCACAGCCTGTGTGCCCACTGCCCGTGGACCGCCACACCCAACCGTCACAGAGGCCCCCTGACATCTGACACTTCGCGTGTGGCTCCGGAGGTTCGAACCCTCGCCCCTCCGTCGCGTTTTCGTTCGGCGACGCCGTGAGTTGGCGCTGCCAGAGACGTGATCACGACGCCGAGAGACACGTCGTAGTCACTCTGACGGATCCGCCTCGGCTGACCTGGGGACGACGATGGCGACGACGGTGTCTGGCTGGCCGCTGTTCGGCCCCGTCACACGGAGCCACGTTCAGTTCGTGCCGTACTCCCTCCCGACCTCGTAGAGCTGTTGCCACGTCTCGTCCCCGGCTTCGGACTGCTCCAGATAGACCCGTCCGCGGGTCAACAGGCCGTCCTCGACGCCGAAGATCACGACGCCCCGCTTGTCGATCGGTGTTCCGTCGACCTGCGTTCCCGAGTGCCGGAGCTCCGCCCAGACCGTGTCCCCGTCCGCGACGAGGTCCAGGACGGTTGCCTCGAAGTCCGGTGTCGTTCGAAAGACTGTCTCCCACGTCTCGCGTACCTGGTCACGACCGACAAAATCGCGCTCCGGATGAACGGGTGTCTCCGTCCGGTAGTCCGGTGCGAACCATTCCAGCATTCCCTCCAGATTGTGGTCGCTCTGTGCCTCGACGATACGTTCGACGACAGTCCTCGGACTCGTTGCCATACCTATCCCGAGGAGTGACACGGGGATAGCCTTGTCTGGCCGGCACGCGCCCTGCATGCAGCACGACTAAACGAGTCCCTTCACTCACGATGACTCCACGAACACGTCCACTCGCCACGACTGCACGAGTTCGTCCACTCCTCGACACGTGTTTCACTGGTGACGTCGCTCCGCGAACCGAACGAGCACCGGCGGCGATGCTGTCGGGTCACGCGTTCGGGATTCAGCGGTCGAGTACGCCTTCGACGACGGTCCGGACCTGCGGGAGCGTCCGGGTCGGCAGCGAGTCCCGCGACGCCCACCGGAGGTCGTAGACACCTTCGGTGGCGACCGGCGTCGGTTCCGAGAGGAGGTGACACTCGTGGACGGTGTAGACCGAGACCCGTCCGGGAGAGCTCGTGTGCGCGTAAGGGAACGCAGTCACCGGGGCGGCGACGACGGCCCGGCAGCACAGCTCTTCGGCGAGTTCGCGCTCGACGGCCGAGACCGTGGACTCTTCCTGGTGGACACCGCCGCCAGGGAGCGTCCAGAACGGCGATCCGTCGGCGTGTCGTTCCCTGACGAGCAAGGCGCTTCCCGAGGCCGTGACCAGCGCCTTCGCGCCGCGTCTGAGCCGCCCACCTCGTGCCTCCAGTTCGGTCTGTTCCGACCCGGTAGCGCCCGAGTTGGCCTCGTCCGACCCGGTAGCGACCGACCCAGTCGCGCCTGACCCGGCCTCGCCCGACACGGTCTCGGCGGGGACGACCGTCCGAGGGGTCTCGGCCGGGAGCCAGTTGCGAAGCGCCACGGATCAGTCCATCGCGGGCCAGTCGGCCGGTGCGGAGCCCCGGACGACCGAACGCAGTCCCGCGTCGATCCCGATGGTCGGCTCGTAGCCCAGCGACGACCGCGCGCGGTCGATAGCCGCACAGCTGTGGGTGACGTCGCCGGGGCGCCCCTCGCCGTAGACGAGGTCACTCGTCGCGTTCGTCGCCCGGCGGACCCGCTGGGCGACCGACCGGATCGAGGTGTGCTCGCCAGTGCCGACGTTGAACGCCCGACCGGTGTCGTCGGTGGTCGCGGCACGGACGTTGGCCTGGACCACGTCGTCGACGTGAACGAAATCTCGGGTCTGGGAGCCCTCGCCGTGGACGACCAGCGGTTCGCCGGCACGCGCGCGCTCGGCGAACGTGCTGACGACGTCGGTCGCGCCGTCGCGACGGTCGGCGCCGTAGACGTTGAAATAGCGGAGGACGACCGTCTCCAGCCCGTAGCAGTCGGCGTAGGTCCGCGCGTAGCCGTCGGCGGCCAGCGCCGCGACGCCGTAGGGCGAGATAGGACGCTTGGGGTCGGACTCGCGGATCGGGAGCGAGTCGGGGTGGCCGTACACGGCGGCGGTCGAGGCGAGGACGACGCGCGTATCGGTCCGTCGGGCGGCGTCGAGGACCGTTACCGTGCCGCCGGCGTTGCGGGTGTGGGTCTCGACGGGCGACCGAACGGACCGCGCGACGTCTGCGAGGGCGGCCTGGTGGAAGACGACGTCGGCGTCGGTCACGAGCGGGAGCGTCGTCTCGACGTCGCGGACGTCACCACGGACCAGTTTCGCCCGGTCAGGGACGGCCGACAGCGTCCCCATGGTCAGGTCGTCGAGAACCGTCACGTCACAGACATCGGCGAGTGCGCCCGCGAGGCGGCTCCCGACGAACCCGGCACCGCCCGTGACGAGAACCGACGACCCCGCGAGCGGCGCGAGTGTCTCGGTGTCGACGGCGTCGGTCACGCCACCCCTCCCGGCGGCGTCTCTGTAAGCTGTTGGTGAGCAGAACGGTTCGCGGCTGTGGTTTCGGCTGGCTCGGTCGGCTGTCGGTCGCGCGGGCGACCGGCGTCGGTCGCCACTTCGCACCCGTCTGGCATGCCCGATCACTGGGGCAGGTCGGGCATTGTTATGTGGCGCCTGCCGTCGCTCTCGGTCGTGAGACTCGCCGATGGTATCGGCCGATCCGACGCGATCAGTCGGGTCGGAACACGACGGCGACAGTGCAGCGAGAAACCGGCGGCCGTCACTCGGAGCCGACGGGATCGACCAGGTCCGAGAGCGCGAGCGCGAGATACGGGGCGACGACCCGGGTTGCGGCGGTCGCGGCGACGACCTGCTCGTCGCTGTCGACCTCGACGAGGCCCGCGTCGGCCAGCGCTGGGAGCGACTCCGTGACGAGCCTGGCGGCGACGCGACCCCGGAAGGTGCCTTTCGTGAGTTCGCCCGGTGGGTCGGTCTGTGCGACGACGTACTCGACGAGTTCCGCGTACTCCGCGCGCTCGTCGACCCGGAGGAGGTAGGTCAGGACGAACCGGTTCCCGGGCGAGGCCAGCACTTCGAACAACCGGTCGGTCGAGACGTGCGTCGTGGGTCGTTGCTGCCTGTCCGCACCGACTGCCGACGCCGGGGCCGGTCGAGTGACCAGCGCGCCGGTTTCGACGGCCGCGCGCCAGGCCGCGTCGACGACGTCGGTCTCCGCCGGTGGCGTCGTCTCGTCGCGCCCTCCGTTTACCTCGTCGGCACCCTCGCCAGTCTCGTCGCTCTCCTCGCCACCCTCCTCGGTGGATTCCCGGTCGCTCGGGCCGTCCGCGTCGAGCGTCTCCGGAGTGTCCCCGGCGTCGATGCTATCGGTTTCGATAGGGCGGTCCCGTGTATCGTCGGTCCGAGTCGTGCCCCGCGCGGGTTCCGCGTCGTCTTCCCCCGCGCCGGGGTCGGGCAGGTCGTCTGACATTGGCGTTCTGTGTGAGCGGAATCGGTCGTACCGGACCCGTCCGCCGTGTCGTCGATCGTTGTGCGGTCAGTCACTATACTATACACCGACTACCCGTCCAGCGTCGGCACGGACGGGTCTCGTGTGTGACAGGGGGTTCGAACCGCTGATAGCGAGTCGCGGTCGGGGGGTGGCGGCGAACTATCTTAATGCGGGGGTCCGTAGAGGGGAGACACCGCGGACGAACCGGGACGTAAACACGTCCCGATGGTAGCCACCCGGCGAGTAGCCGGAGCGTCAACCAACAGCACTGCCATCGGCGCCGCTGCCGGGGGTCCGCGTACGAGGACACATGACCACAGATTGGGACGACGTCAGCTTCGTCATCAGTTCGCGGTATCGCGTCGCCGTCATACGCCAGTTGTCGACCGGGCCGTCGACACCTTCCCAGATCGCGGCCGACGCCGACGTGGGTATCGCCCACGTCTCGCGCGCGCTCCAGCGACTGCGCGAGCGGGAACTCGTCGACCTGCTGGTCTCGGACGACCGCAAGAAAGGCCGCGTCTACGGTCTGACCGACCGCGGGCGCAACGTCTGGGACACCATCGAGGCCGAGAACATGGTCTGACCGCCCCGCGGGGCGGCGACACCCCACCGAGGCACCGCCTCTCGCAACCACCGAGTATGCACTCCCAACCGGCGAGTAAGTCGGCCCTATTTCCGGTACGATCGGCCTATCGACCCACAAGACAGCTCTATCGGTCCGAAAGCCGGTTCGACCGTTCCGCGGACGAGCGCCGGACCCGACAGTCCGTGTCTACGGGAAACTAGCAGACCAATTACTATGCCGCGCCGAGTCCTGTCACGGGTGAATGCTCGAACACTTTACGGAAGACGAGATCGAGCGGATGAACGCGTTCACCCAGACACCGCCGTACGAACGAGACCCCGAACAGCTCCTCCCCGAAGACACCGAGACTGACGACGCGACAGAGGCGTCGGCCGAGACGTCGTCCCGGAGTCGCTGAACAGCCCGCGATACGAGCCCGCGAAACCAGTTCTCTCTCGACGTTCCTCGACCAGCACCGCCGGTGTCAGGAACAACTACCGGCGAGAGTGCCCGGCGAGCAGGCCGACGAACTGCGGCGAGAAACCGAGCCGACGCGCTACCGCCGGAGCCGACGCGCTACCGTCGGAACCGCTGGAGGACGTCCGGTCGGCGCCGCAGCCAGACCGCGAGGTGGGCGACCGCAGTCAGTGCCAGGGCACCGACGAGCGCGAACGCGAGGTCCCCCTGTGAGAGGGCGCCGACGACCGGGAGAGCGGTGTTCGAGAGCACGAGCAAGACGAGGCCGGCAGCTGCGATGAGGAGGTAGACGTACTGCCAGCGGAACTGCTCGTCGCGTCCGAGGTAGCGGTCGATCTCGGCTGCCCGCGCCCTGAGCGACACCATGCTCGTCTCCTGGTCGTAGTCGACCAGCCCCGCGTCTTCCATCTTCGGGACGTGGGTCTGATACAGCGAGACGTAGACGCGCTTTCGCTGTTGCTTGGTGAGATCTTCGACCGTCGTCTCGTTTTCCCGTGCGGCGACGTGCTCGGCGAGTTCGGTCAGTTCCATCGGTCCCTCGGTCTTGAGCAGCCGCAGTACCTGCCGACGCCGCGCGCTGCTCAGTACGTCGAACACGACGTCCCGAGTGAGTGTCTCTTCGCCGCTGGACATCGGTTACTCCCCCTGTCCGTGGCCCTCTCGGGTGGCGGTAGCCAGCGGTACGGGACGTGTTGGTGACACACCTGTTCAGATAAGTGGCCCTCACTTTGTTAAGAACGGGTTATCACCGCAGAACGTCCGGCTACTGCCCGAAACAGTGAATTTCGGCGGTTTCCGGCGCTTCGACCGCTCGGACCCACACGAACCGACAGTACGACCGGAATACGCCCGCTACCCGGGCAGTCGACACCGGTCCCGAACCGGCCGTCCCCGGGCGGTCAGTCGGTCGGTTCGACGTAGACGTCGTTCTCAGCTGTGACCGTGACTTCGTAGCCGTCGACGGTGAACACGATTCGCCCCTCCACGATCGCGTCGCTGGCGGCGAACAGTCCGTCGAGCGCCTCGGGGTCGACCGCGTCGAACAGCGGCGGGTCCAGTTCCAGCGGAGAGACATCCTGGGCCTCGGCGAGCGCCTCGACGACCGCCAGACTGACTGCCCCGCTGTCCGACCCCGCTCGACGGTGGACCGGCATCATGGCCCCGCCGGTGTCGACGGCGGCCGTCGCGGAATCAGACTCCTCGTACCGCTCGCTCATCGACTCGCCTCCCGAGACCGGCTGTTCGGGTGTGATACGGACGTCAGACTCTGCTGGTTAGTCCTCGATTGTCGCATACCATAGCCGGTGATGGACAAATTGATAAGTCTTGTGGAAACTGTGAGGAACCGGTTGGGTGTGTACCAGGACTCGGCACACGCCCAGTGGAGGGCGCGAGTGGGGCCGGACCGGCCGAAAGGAGAGATAACTCGCACAGGCGGGTGTAAGGTCTCGGAACAGGTACTGGGCAGCAGAACGCGGCAGGTTCCGGGTCGAGTCGTAAAATAACGATCGTATAATCGACTGTCACAACAAGAAATGTTAAGTGCTATCCACCCGTCGCACTCAGTCGCGCGAGTCAAACGCTGGGGGGCCCTCGCGCCAGGGACGGATGATAAGTATGCGACCTCATATCAGCGAACAGGCGTATCGTACCGGAAGGAAAGTCGGGAGGCCCCGTCGGTCAGGAGCGGCCGCGAGTGCGGCAAGAGGATCGACGAGGGACACGACCGGGCGGCCCACCGGGACCGTCGGGGAGACAGGCGAGACCTGACCATGGCAGCGAACAACCGGACTGTCACCGGGAGCGACCCGGCGACCGAACCGACGCTCGACGAAGACGCTGGCGACGACGAGGAGTCCGCGCCCGCGACCGAGTCCGAAACGGACCCGGAAGAGTTACCGCTCGACCAGGTCTTCGAGATCCTGAAGAACAAACGGCGGCGGACCGTACTCCGGTATCTCGACGAGCACGAGGAACCGGTCGCACTCGGTGATCTCGCCGAACACGTGGCGGCCGACGAGAACGACACGCCGGTCGCCCAGATCTCTTCGCGCGAGCGCAAGTGTGCCTACGTCGGGCTCTACCAGTGTCACCTGCCGAAGATGGACGACATGGACATCATCGCGTTCAATCAGAACCGCGGCCTCATCGAGACGGGTCCGAACGCGGCCCAGCTGAAACAGTACCTCGAGTGGTCGGAGACGTCCACCCGACCGTGGCCGCTGTACTACGCGTCGACCGCCGGCGTCGGACTGGTCGCGGTCCTGGCGACCGGCGTCCTCGCGAGCGGGCCGGCGACGATGGCGGTCTGTCTCGCGGTCGTGCTGTCCGTCGCGGTGACGGCCGCCGTGCACCTGCAGAGCGAGCGCGAGGACGGCGACGCAACCGGTGACTGACACCGTCCTCGACCCCGGGTTCTCCGCAGTCGTGGCCTTTCGGACTACTCCCGGACACCGTCGCGTCGGTAGTCCGCGAACCGACGCCTGCCGCGGCTGGCACGGTCTGTTCCGGAAGACACGACCGAGACAGCGACTGTATCGAGAAAGAGACGAGAGCTACCGGTGTTCCCAGAGGTCGACGTACCAGGGTGCCTCGGCCGTTATCCAGGTCGTCAGGCGCTCGGTCTCCTCACACCCCTCGGGGAAGATCGTACACTGGTTCGGTTCGTCCTGATACCGCTCTACGACCGCGCGGACACCCCCCCTTGGCAGGTCCGCCGTGGCGTCTCCATCACGCTCGTTCGACGACATACGTGCCCCGCTTGCCCGGGATCCGCATTGTTATATCATCTGTAATACCCCGATCAGGTCGAATAACGCCGGCCTGAGAGCCCGGATACACGGGGCGGCGGCTCCCACCACGTCGGACTGGCGAGAGCGCGTAACGGCCGCAGTTTCGGCGAGCGAGCCCCTCGACGTCCGAACCGGGACGGACCGAATACACGGATGAACGCACGGTAAAGCGCTGCTACCCCGTCGAGACTCGGTGAACAGTCGGCCGGGTTTAAGTGACTCACGGCGGAAATACAGGTGCCGTCACCCCGACACTCGACCGACACGGGGGGAGATGCACGACAGCGCTCCCCGCACCGGTGGAGCGACCCGTTCGCCGGACCTGCACCCAGTCGGTCCCGTCCCGGTCCACGCTCCCGGGGCGGTCGGGACGGCGGCCCCGTCCACCCCACCCAGGGGGCCGGACCCCCGTCGTATCGTCGACCCCCGGCCCCCGACCCCTGCCCCTTTATTCGACCCCGTAGCGACGCCGCTTCGACCACCGGACTACCGAGTCGAGCCGGCCCCGCCTGCGCGCGAACCACCACCGGCCAGTCGCGACGCGACGTCACCACCGCACGGACGGGTCGAGACCTCCGTTAATCACTCTTTACTGCCGAATACCGACGATTGAAGCGCCCTCAGGGCGGGTCGTGTCTGACCGGTGGCGTCCGTATAACCCCTCCCTACTGGACCCTGTCGTGAGTCCGCCGTACCATCATTACAACCATACGCATGTAATCGATCGTTCCCGGGACGGACACCGTAACTGACGGCGCCGACACCACCGGGGCCGCTCGTCACGACCCCGGGACTGCCCCAGCCACGTCCCGGCTCGGCCGAGCGGCGACACCGGCAGCACCAGACACGACGTAGCACAGTCGTATAACATATCCATCATACAACCAATTCTGATATCACCCGAAACCACTTCGACGGCTGGAAGAATGCGCTACGCTCGCAGATTTGCCAGTAGCGGCCCGAAATCGGCATATTTCGGGCGGCACCGGCGGGTATGTGACCGATCCGGCGATATCGGCAGTTCTCGTCTACGCGTTCGTCGCGATCCCCACTGAACTCGAGAGTAGAAGTTTCAGCCGCTGTTTACCCCATTTGCGCGCAGTGGTCCGGAGATCACAGCTGGAGCGGTTCGAGGAGCGCCACCGAAGTGAGAAGTATATGTTTCTTTACTACATCTCGTAACAGGCAGAAAAGCAAGAACTCGACCCGAACAGAGGCACCCACCACGCGGATGTGAGGTGACGGCGAGATACCACGGGCTGGGGTGAGTCGAAGCGCCACGGACCGACCGAGGGCAAGGTATTGATCACCCCAAATGTTCCCCAAACCATACATTCAGCAAACACGTCGTACGTGTTTCCCCATAGATACTTATTCCAGGGCTGGTGATAGAGGTGTACATGTCAGACGCAGCGACAGTCTACAGGATGCTAGCCGCCGAACCCCGTCGGAACCTCCTCTTTGTCCTCTGTGAGACACCCACCGTTCAGCTACCAGAAGTCGTGGGATACCGGGACGACGGCCAGTCCGGACAGGTTCGTGCCGGAGGAAGCGGAGCGGAAAGTACGCTCGTCGACCAAGCCGAACTGCAGTTGTATCACACCCATCTGCCGAAGTTGGCGGCTGCTGGCCTGGTCGCGTGGGAGCGGGACGCGGGCGTCGTCTCCCGGGGGCCGGAGTTCTCGACCGTGAAGCCGTTCGTCGAGCGGGTCCGCGAGATCGAACGTGAACTCCTCGAGTAGCCCGTGTCGGCCTCGCACTCGCGGGGCGTGGTCGGTGAGTCCGGCGAGGCGTCAGAACCGTTCCGCGACGCCGCGATAGATTTCGTAACACCGCTCCAGGACGGGCAGTGAGACACTCTCGGTCGCGGTGTGTGCCTCACCCGGCTGTGCCGGGCCACAGACGACGCAGGTCGTCCCCGCCTCGCCGAGCCAGCCCGCGTCCGTGGCGTGTGGCTTGACGACGTGTTCGGGCGCGGTGTCGGACCCAGCGGCTGGCCCGACCAGTTCGTGTGCCTCGCGAGCGGCCGCCAAGACGGTGTCGGCGAATTCGGGGTCGTCACACCGCATCGGCGGGAGGTCCTGGTCGACCCGCCAGGAGACGCCCGGGAGGTCCGCGACCGGGTCGGTCGGGATCCGCTCGCCAGGGACGGTCCGCTCGTCGACGGTCGCCGTACAGCGCTCGGGGATCACGTTCCACGCCGACCCGCCCTCGATCTCGGTGACCGCGACGCTCCCGGTGACTTCGTTCCCCATGACCTCGGTCTCGGGGTACTCGACGTCGCGAACGACGTCGATCGCGTCGGTGATCCGGTAGATGGCGTTTTCCCCTGCCTCGGGTTCGCTGGCGTGAGCGGCGGTCCCCTCGGCGACGATAGTCGACCCGCGTCGTCCCTTGTGCGCGACGGCGACGTCCGTGACCCCCGGCGCCGAGTAGCCGGTCGACCCCTCCCCGACGACGGCGTACTCGGGGGCGAATCCCTCGTCGATGGCGTACCTGGCGCCGATGCCCCCGAGCTCCTCGCCGACGAACGACGCGAAGACCAGTTCCTCTCGCGGGTCGGCGTCGCGAAAGGCCAGCATCGCCGCCGCGACCGCTCCTTTCATGTCCGCGCTGCCGCGACCGAACAGTCGGCGCTCGCCATCGACCGTGCGCTCCTCGACGACGTATCCCCCGTCGTCGGTGGTGTCCGAGCCGGTGACCTGTGAATCGTCGGGCGGGACGACGTCGTGGTGGCCGACCAGCGCGAGCGACCGGTCGCCCGGCCCCTTCCGGGCGATCACGTTCCCGCCACGACCCTCGTCGGCGCCGGCGCCGTCGCGGCGCACGGTCGCGTCGGTCTGCTCGCGGAGCCAGTTCTCGATGTAGTCGCCCGCAGCGGCCTCGGACTCGTGACTGGGGATCGAGACGAGTTCGCGCGCCAGGTCGGCGACGGCCGTGTCCATGGCGGACAGTCGCCCGGCGAGGACTTGAAGCCAGGCGACGGCGGTGGACACGACACGTTGCCGGCCGCGGTCGGACCGACCGTGAGACTCCACAAGAGACTTGACGCCGATAGCACTACCAGGAGACGAATGACGACCGCTCCCGACCGCGCGCGAGAGGACGTGACCCTCCGGGAATCCGTCCCGCCGGTCCGGGAGTGGGCTCGAACTGTGCTGATCGGGTTGTTCATGGGCACTGCCGACGCGGTCCCGGGCGTCTCCGGCGGGACAATCGCGCTCATCGCGGGCGTCTACGAGCGACTCATCGCCGCTATCTCGGCCGTCACGCCGGGGCGGTTTCTCGACGGCCTGCGGGCACTCACACCGCTCGACGGCGGCGTCTCGCTCGACCGCGCGGCCGCCGTGCTGGAGGAGGTCGACGGCTGGTTCCTGATCGCCTTGCTCACCGGGATCCTCTCGGCAGTGGTCGTGGTCACGCGGGTCGTCGACGTCGCCAACGAGGCAGCACCGGTGCTCCTCTTCGGCGTTTTCTTCGGCCTCATCGCCGCCTCCGGACTGATCCTCCTGCGAGCAGTCTCGATACGGACGGTCGCCGAGGGGGTCGCCGCGCTGGCGGGCTTTGTCGTCGCCTTCGTCGTCTCGGGTTACGGCGAGGTGCTGGAGAGCGGCGGCCTCCCGGTGGTCTTCGGGGCGGGCGCGCTGGCGGTCAGCGCGATGATCCTCCCGGGTATCTCGGGGTCGCTGATACTCGTCATCCTGAGCCAGTACGAGCGGATGTCGAGCACGCTGAGCAAGTTCGTCGACGCTCTCTTCGGTGCGGTGACCGGCAACGGCGTCGAGCCGGTCGTCGACCACGGCGTCGTCGTCGTGACGTTCATTCTCGGTGGACTCGTGGGTCTGTTCACGATTTCGCGGCTCATCCGCAGGGCGCTCGACGCCAACCGCGAGGTGACCTTCGCCTTCCTCGTCGCCCTCGTGATCGGTGCGCTCCGGGCGCCCATCGTGACGCTGAACGGTGACGACTACAGCGTCGTCTGGTCGACGGACACCATCGGCGCGTTCGCCGGTGCCGCCGTCGTCGGCGCCGTCGTCGTCCTCGTGCTCGACTGGTACGCCGTCGACATCGACCTCGACGGGGTCTGAGAGTGACGAACACGCAACGACAGTCGTTTTTAGCCTATGGGCCGAGGCACCCGTATGACCGCCGACGAGCGACCTGACCCGCCCGAAACTCGACGCGAGGTCGTCACCGAGACCCTCCACGACACCGAGATTCCCGACCCCTACCGCTGGCTGGAAGGCGACGACGAGGCGGTCCGGGAGTGGACCGAGCGACAGAACGAGTACGCCGATTCACACCTCGACACGCCGACGCGCGAGCGGTTGCGACCGCGCCTGGCCGACCTGGCCGAAGTCGCGGAGTATGGTCCCATCCAGGTGCGGGGCGGCCGCTACTTCCAGACCGTCGAGGCGCCCGAGGACGACCACCCGCGGCTGTTCGTCCGCGAGTCGCCCGACAGCGATGGGACGCTGCTGGTCGACCCGAACGCCTGGCCCGAGAACGACGACCCGGACGCGCCGACGCTGTCGATGAGCTGGGTCGTCCCCGACTACCGGGGCGAGCGGGTCGCCTACGGCGTCACCGAGGGCGGCGACGAACAGTACGACGTCCACGTCCTGTCGGTCCCGGACGGCGAGGAAGTGGCAGTGCGCGAGGACTGTGGTCGCGTCAACCCCGGGATGTTCGCGTGGGCGCCCGACGGCGAGAGCCTGTACTACGTCGCGACCGGCGGCGCCGACGAGGGCGCGCAGATGGACAAGGAACTCCGCCACTGGCGCGTCGACGGCGGCGAGGAGACACTCCTCGAACACGACGACCAGCACGTCTGGCCGATACTGACCACCGACCGGGAGACGGGCCTCCTCGCGGTCGGGTTCTCGGAGATGGTCGGTGGCGTCGACTGGCACGTGTGGGTCGACGGCGACCTCCGCCCGGTGCTGGGGGGCGACGCCGAGACGTACGTGGTCTTCCACGACGGCACCGCCTTCCTCCAGACCGACCACGAGGCGCCACGCAAGCGCGTGCTCGCCTGCCCGGTCGAGCGCTTCCGCGAGGGCGACCTCACCTTCGCGGACTGCCGGGAGGTCCTGTCCGAGCGCGAGGCAACTCTTCAGTCGTTCGCGCCCACCCCGGGACACCTCGTCGCACACTACCAGCGTGACGCCCACTCGGAACTGGCGGTCTTCGACCGCGACGGCGACCGCGAGCGCGACCTCCCGCTGCCCGACTACGTCTCCGTCTCGCAACTCACCCGCAACCCCGACGCGGAGGAGTTGTACTACCAGGTCACCGGGTTCGACCATCCCCCCGAGGTCGTCCGCACCGACCCATCGACCGGCGAGTCACGTCGCCTCCAGCGGGTCGACGTCGACGTCCCGGACGACCTGGTCGTCGACCAGCACGTCGTCGAGTCGACCGACGGCGCCGAGGTGCCGGTGTTCGTCTGTCACCGCGAGGGCCTCGACCGCGACGGTGACAACCCGGCGATGCTCTACGGCTACGGCGGCTTTCGCCAGAGTCTGACGCCGGGCTTCGACCGCTTTCGCGTCCCGTTCCTCGCGGACGGCGGCGTCTTCGCGCAGGTGTGTGCCCGTGGCGGCCACGAGTACGGCGAGGCCTGGCACGAGGCGGGGATGCTCGGAGACAAACAGCACACGTTCGACGACTTCGTCGCCGTCGGCGAGTTCCTCTGTGAGTCGGGCTACACGACCCCCGACCGACTGGCGGTCGCCGGCGGGTCCAACGGCGGCCTCTCGGTGGGGGCAGTCCTCACCCAGCGCCCGGACCTCTGGGGTGGGGCGCTGTGTGCCGTCCCGCTGCTGGACATGCTCCGCTTTCACCGCTTCCTGCTGGGCGAGTCCTGGACCACCGAGTACGGCCACCCCGAGGACCCCGACGACTTCGAGTACATCCGCGCGTACTCGCCGTACCACAACGTCGATGCCGACACCGCGTACCCGCCGGTCCTCTTTACCACCGCCGTGGGCGACACGCGCGTCCACCCGAGCCACGCTCGAAAGATGACCGCACGCATGCAGAGCGAGGCAGCGGGCGGCCCGTTCCTCCTCCAGACCAGAGACGACACCGGCCACGGCGTCGGGAAACCCACCTCGATGGTCGTCGACGAGAAGGCCGACGAGTGGGCGTTTTGCTACGACCACCTCGACGTGGCCCCCGGCGAGTGACCACACCCCGACCGCCGGTGTCTCCGCGACCGGTCGCTGTCCGAGAACACCGCGCGACCGGTCGCTGCCGACATCGTAACACCGAGGTACCTCCCGACCCCACGACTGCCCAGTGACCGACACGGACGCCGGTATCGACCACGCGGCGCGTGCGAAGGAGTACCTCGGGTTCTCGCGGTGGTGGCAGGTCGTCGCCGCCGCGGTGGCGATGGCGCTCGTCAGCCCCTACCAGTACGTCTGGTCGTCGATCGAGGGGCCCCTCGCAGCGAGTCTCGACGTCTCACTCCCTGCCCTCGGGGGCGTGTTCACGCTGTTCGTGATAGTGCAGGCGGGTTCGCAGTTCCCCGTCGGGTGGTACCGCGACCGTCACGGCCCCCGACAGTTGATGCTGCTGGCAGGCGTTCTGGCGGGCGGTGGCTACGTCGGTATCGCCTACGCGACGACGCTCTGGCAACTCTACCTGTGCTACGGCCTGGGCGCCCTCGGCGTGGGCATCGTCTACACCGTCGCCGTCAACACCGCGCTCAAGTGGTTCCCCGACCGTCGGGGACTCACGACGGGCGCGGGGACGATGGCCTTCGCCGGCGGGAGCGCGCTCGTGGTGCCGTTCGTCCGCGCCAACGCCACGCCCGACGCCTACCCCTTCGTCCTCCAGACGCTCGGTATCCTGATCGCCGTCGGCATCCTCGTCGGCGCCGTCGTCCTGCGGGACCCGCCCGACGAGTGGCTCGACGAGATCGACGCTGGAGCCGAAACGGACCCCGAGTCCGACGCCAGATCCGAAACTGACGGGGACGACGACGCCAGATCCGAAACCAGCAGGGACGACGACACCGATCCCGCGAGCACGGACGGCGGAACGACCGCGGGTGCTGCCGGGCGTCGTCGCCACTACACCTGGCGCGAAGTCCTGGGGACCTGGCAGTTCTGGCTGATGTACGGAATGTTCGTCGCCGTCAGCGGCGCGGGGCTGATGCTCACCGCCAAGGTCATCTCGTTCGCGAGTGCGCTCGAACTCTCGGCGGGGACGGCGACGCTCTCCGCCATCCTCTTGCCCATCGCCGGCGGCGTCGGCCGACTCGTCCTGGGCGAGGTGTCGGACCGGGTCGACCGCGAGCGGGCGATGGCCGTCTCCTTTACCCTGTGTGGGGCCGGCGTCCTCGCGGTCGTCTGGTTCGCCCAGCGTGGGACGACGCTGGGCTTCCTCGCGGCCGTCGTCGTCGCGACCTTCTTCTGGAGCCCGCAGTACACGCTCTTTCCGAGCCTCGTCGGCGATTACTACGGCGAACGCCACTCCTCGGCCAACTACGCGCTACTGTACTCGGGCAAGATGTGGGGCGGCGTCTTCGGCGGTGCCGTCGCGGGCTGGCTCGTCACCGTGACCGACTGGCCGACCGCCTTCACCGTCGGTGGCGTCCTCGCCGTCGCGGCCGGCGTCGCGGCGCTCGCGCTCCGGGAACCCGGTCCCGTCGAGCGCAACTGAGCGGCCGTCGGGACCCTCGAATGGGGGATGACAGGACGGCCCGTGAGGGCTGGTGTCGTGGGACGGATCACCGGAATTTTGAAGACAGAAAGTCTGTAACGGACGATCGTACCGAAACAGAGTTATCCCTCTCCAGCACGTAGGTGAGACCGAGATGAGCGTGCCCGCGATAGACTCCGAGAGCGCACCGCCCCCCGACGACCCCCCCACCAAGACGACGCTGTACTGCCCGGTGTGTGGCCACGAGAGCCCCGTGACCGGCGACTGGCTGGTCCGCGAGCGCGACGACCGGACGGCCTACGTCTGTCCGGCCTGTGGCGAAGCGATCGCGACCCGCTGACTGTCGAGCGACCGCCGCTGATTTTCGCCGCCGATCGGTGACGTTCGACCGGCGACGACGGATTTCGCGACGGATCGCGTGCGCTTCCGACCGGCAGGTTCTACAGGAGCGGTTCACAACTACCGGCGATGGACACCAGAAGCGCCTGGCTCGTGCTCTTCGTCGCCGGACTGTTCGAGACGGCCTGGGCAGTCGGCCTCGAATACTCCGACGGCCTGTCTAAACCTGTACCCACGGCAGCGACGGCCGTCGCACTCCTCGTCAGTATGGTGTTGCTCGCGAAGGCCGTCGAGACGCTCCCCGTCGGGACCGCCTACGCCGTCTGGACCGGGATCGGAGCGGTGGCGACCGCGGTACTCGGGATCTACCTCTTCGACGAGCCCGCGACGCCCGGGCGGCTGTTCTTTATCCTCGTCATCGTCGTCGGCATCGCCGGCCTGCAGACCGTCTCGGCCGGGTAGACTCGGTGCCAGCGTGTCATCGCACTGGTCGCACATCCTACCGTGGTCATCCACGAGCGTTCAGTACAGGGGATGGACATAACACTGCAGCATCCGCCGAGTGACCGAAGGGAACGAGGCGGTTCACCGGACGCGAGCGAACGTAGTGAGCGAGGCGTCCGGCAGTTTTTCCCCACGTTTTTGCAACGGGGGGTGCCCACAGCGAGGCCGCAGGCCGAGCGAGGACACCCCCCGCAGTAAAAAGTGGGCGTGCGGACTGAGCGACCGCCAGTCGGACTGGGTAACGACCACCAGTCGGACTGGGCAATCGACTGCAGTCTCCGGGGTGTGGCAAGGATTACGTTCCACCTGGGACAGATTCCGTGTCAGCGCGACGAGTTGCACGTCGGTCCTGCCAGAGGAGCCACAGACCCATCACGCCGATGAGGGCGGACAGACCGAGAAACGCGAGGACGTACGTCGTCGACGCCGTCGCAACCATCGTGAGTGTGATATCGACCGCGACGTGCCAGACGACGAGCGGCCAGAGGCTGTCGAGTCGAAACGCGACTGCCGCGAGGCCGATCGCCAGGGGTAGCTGTAGCACCACACCGAGCACCCACTCCTCTACCGAGGCACCGAGAACGACCCGGGAGAAATGCGTCAGGCCGAACAGCACTCCGGTCAGGACCGCGGCGAACAACCGGCCACGGGGTTCGAGCGCGCGGAGTAACACCCCGCGATAGAGCAGTTCCTCGGCGACGCCGGCACCGAGTGCGACGCCGAACACGATGGTCACGAGCACCGCCCAGTCGGGAAGGGTCACGCCCTCGACCAGAGACACCTCGGGGAGCGAGAGCCCGAACGCGACCGGGAGCAACACGAGTGCCGACAGCGGGAGCAGATACACCAGCGCACCGCGGTTGACGCGTGCCGTGAGACGGATCTTCGACCACCACCCGAGCCAGGCGACCAGCGCGATACTGAGCGCGACGTAGATCCAGTTGATCACCAGTGCGACACCGTCGCCCGTGAGACGCGGAAACAGCGCTTCGAGGACGACCTGACTGACGACAGTCAGTGCGATAATAAATCCGAGCGTCCCGAGTGCGAAACTGACTGGCCGCCGTTCGACGATCGAGTTGTTCACACGTAATTATCCCCTCATATACATATATACCAGTGATATTTTGAGTGGGTGCGTAAACGCGAGTGACACCGAAAGCTCGGGTATGCACCGCCACGTGGGTGCAAGACGACAGCCACACAGACTGTGTAGTCCCGATCGCGAGTCGGAGATACTCCCGGTCGAACGTGAGCGCGCCGAAGAGTGCGAACGATGCTCCGACGCGCTACCGGTGCGTATCCGGAGGCTTATCCCGCCGGACCGCGGTAGTGAGTACATGAACGTCGTTCCGGACACGAGCGTGGTCGTCGACGGCCGCGTGTCCGAACAGATCGAGGCAGACGCCGACGCCGATTCCGAGGCCGAGGGGGAAGGGTTCGCCGGCGCGACCGTCTACGTCCCCGAGGCCGTGGTGGGGGAACTCGAAGCCCAGGCCAACGACGGTCGCCAGCGCGGCTGGGACGGCCTCGAAGAGCTCCAGCGCCTCGCCGACATGCACGAGAACGGAACCATTACTGTGGAGTACGTCGGCCGCCGCCCCGCCGAAGTCGAACAGCGCGAAGCGGGCGAGGGGAAGATCGACGCGATCATCCGCGACCTGGCCGAGGAACACGACGCGACGCTGGTCACCAGCGACGTCGTCCAGGCGGAGGTCGCACGCGCCAAGGGGCTGACGGTCATCTACCTCGAACCCGTCGGCCGCGACGCCGAAACCCTGGAGATCGAGGAGTTCTTCGACGACAAAACGATGAGTCTCCACCTCAAGGTCGGCGTCGCGCCGATGGCCAAACGCGGCGCGATCGGCGACATGCACTACGAGACCATCGCCGAGGAGGTCTCGACCGAGTCCGACCTGAAGCAGTGGGCCCAGGACATCGAGAACTCCGCCCGCGCCAGCGCCGACGGCTTCGTCGAACTCGACGAGCCCGGGATGACGATCGTCCAGTTCCGCCAGTACCGCATCGCCATCGCGCGACCGCCGTTCTCGGACAAGCTGGAGATCACGGCCGTCCGGCCCATCGTCAAGACGGACTTAGACGACTACGAGCACGCCGACGAACTCCGCGAGCGCCTGCTGGAACACCAGCGCGGCGTCCTCATCTCGGGGGCGCCCGGCGCCGGCAAGTCTACCTTCGCCCAGGCGGTCGCTGAGTTCCTCGCCGGCTCCGACTTCGCCGTCAAGACCATGGAGAAGCCGCGAGACCTCCAGGTCGGCGACGAGATCACCCAGTACACCGAACTCGGCGGATCGATGGCCAAGACCGCCGACTCGCTGTTGATGGTCCGACCGGACTACACCATCTACGACGAGGTGCGCAAGACCGACGACTTCGAGGTGTTCGCGGACATGCGACTCGCGGGCGTCGGCATGGTCGGGGTCGTCCACGCCACCCGCGCCATCGACGCGCTCCAGCGGCTGGTGGGTCGGGTCGAACTCGGCATGATCCCGCAGGTCGTCGACACCGTCGTCTACATCGAGGCCGGCGAGGTCGACACCGTCTACGACGTCACGACAGAGGTCAAGGTGCCGGAGGGGCTGATGGAGGAGGACCTGGCGCGGCCGGTCATCATGATCCGCGACTTCGAGACGGGCAAACCGGCCTACGAGATCTACACGTTCAACCGCCAGGTCGTGACCGTCCCGCTGGGCGAGAACGCGGCCGACGGCGGCGCCGGCGCCGAGAGCGGCACCGAGCGCATCGCCAAACAGGAGGTCGAGCGGGAGATCCGCCAGATCGCTCACGGCCACGTCGAGGTCCAGATCCGCGACCCCAACACCGCCGTGGTGTACGTCGAAGACGACGACATCTCCGCGGTCATCGGCAAGGGCGGCGGCCGGATCACAGACGTCGAGAACCGCCTGGGCATCGACATCGACGTCCGAACGCTCGACGAACGGCCCGGTGGCGCCAGCGGGTCGGGCGGTGCGGGCGGCCCCGATGCGAGCGGGGGCGGCGATCCGGGCGCCGGTGGCGGCGAGATCGTCACGCCGGAGATCACCTCCCGGCACGTCGTCATCCCGATGAACGGCTACGAGGGCGAGACCGTCGAGGTTCAGGCCGACGACGAATATCTCTTCACGGCGACGGTTTCCCGCGGCGGCGAGGTGCAGGTTTCCCGCGGCTCAGCGATCGCCGAGGAACTCGAACGGGCCATCGACCGCGGGAAGACGATCACAGTCGCGCCGTCGTAAGGCCGCGAGCGCACCGGTGGCGTGCGAGCGGCAGTTTTGGCCGCCGTCAAAGTGGGCTCTGGCGAGCTCAGATTCACTTCGTTCAGCGGCATAGCTTTTGCGACGAACGGGCGCGAACACGCGGCGACGATCGGTCGGCGACTGCGGAAAAACAGCGGGTTAGTCCGCGGAAGCAGTTGCCTCGCCCTCGCAGCCGGTCGTGTCTATCTCGTAGAGATTCTGGCGAGCGTCGGCGAAGTAGACATCTTCCTCGACGACACCGATCTCGTCGAGCCGTTCGAGCGCGTAGCGGACGGTGCGGGCCGAAAGCATCGATTCCTCGACGATCCCCTTCTGGGTGAGCGGGCCGTCGTATTCGAGCACTTTGAAAACGAGTTTCGCGCTCGGCGGCAGGTCGCTGAGGTCGTCCCCGTCAGTCTCGGGCATCGGTGCAACGGTGGGACGCCCGAACAATAAAGATTGACACTGCGGGGCGAATCGCACGCTATCACGGCCGAATTCGGTCGGTGGCGGGCCGACGGGTCGACCGGTCACCGTCCCGTCACGACGGGCGGCGTCACGTCGTCGGGCCGCGAGCGGGCCGGCGGCTGTGCGGGGAACGAACGGCTTTTTAGGCCGCGCGGCGGACCGAAACGTATGGCTACCGAAACCGCCGAGGGCTGGGACGACCACCTCCGGGGGCTGACGGTGACGACGTTCGCTTCCCTGTTGGGGATCGCCGCCGGCGTCGCGGCGACGGCGATCGCGGCCGGCCCCAACGACCGGCTCGGGCTGTACCTGCTCGGGGCGGCGATCCTCGTCCAGATCCCGGTGTATTCGGTCATCGGCATCGATGTCGACGACTTCGGCGTCAAGGAGTACCTCTACATCGCCTTCATCACCTTCTCGCTGTGGTTCGTCTCCTGGGGCGTCCTGCTGACCGCGGAGACCCAGCTGTAACCATGGCCGACGATTCCATCGCTGTCGTCGACCTCGAGCGGTGCCAGCCCGACCGCTGTAACTACGAGTGCGCGAACTTCTGCCCGCCCAACCGCTCGGGCAAGGAGTGCATCGTCACGCGCGAGGAGCGCTTCGAGGAGGACGACCCCTACGAGGGCGCCCCCGACCAGATCCACATCAGCGAGGAGATCTGCCTCGGCGAGTCCTGCGGCATCTGCGTCAACAAGTGCCCGTTCGACGCCATCGAGATCATCAACCTCCCGCAGGAGCTCGACGACGACCCCGTCCACCGCTACGGCCAGAACGCCTTCTCGCTGTACGGCCTGCCCGCCCCCCAGGAGGGGCAGGTCACCGGCATCCTCGGCCCCAACGGCATCGGGAAGACCACCGCTGTCCGCATCCTCGCCGACGAACTGACGCCCAACCTCGGCCAGGTCGCCGACGAAGCGCCCGGCTGGGAGGCCGTCATGGAGCAGTACCGCGGGACGGCGCTGCAGAACTACCTCGAAGCCCTGCGCGAGAGCGACGTCACCGTCGCGCGCAAACCGCAGTACGTCGACCAGATCCCCGACCAGTTCGACGGGACGACCCGCGAACTGCTGGAGCGGACCGACGAACGCGGTGCGCTGGACGAACTGGTCGAACGGGTCGGTATCGCGCCCGTCATCGACCAGGACATCGACACGCTCTCCGGTGGTGAGCTCCAGCGAGTCGCGCTGGTCGCCTGTCTCGCCCGCGACGCCGACTTCTACTTCCTCGACGAGATCACGCCGTATCTGGACATCGGCCAGCGGATGACCGCCGCGCGACTCGTCCGCGAACTCGCCGACGACTTAGAGGAGTACCACTCGGTCACCTGGTAGGCTCGGCCCTCACAGCCTCACGGCTCGAAGCGCTTGTTACAGTCGAGACAGACGCGCTTGTCGCTCAGCGACACGCCTTCCGTGTCCTGACTCCCGCAGCGCGGACAGACTGGATAGCCCATGTCCGGGCGCGTGTCGCCGTCGGTATTAAACTCTGTTCTCAGTCTCCCCCAGCGTGAGCGGCGGAAGCGTTTTCGGCAGAAACACGATATATACCCACAATGTGTCCGACCATCCGCGTGACCGAGGACACGATGGAGAAGCTCCGACATCGCAAGCGGGTCGACGAGACCTGGGACGAGTTACTCGACCGACTCGCGACCGATAGCGGGTCGATGAACCCCGGGGCGTGGGAGGGAACCGACAAGGCGGACAAGGCCCGCGAGGCCGTCAAGCGGTCTCGCGAGTCGTTCGGTCGGTGACGCTGCAGCGACTCAGACCAGTTCGTCGTACAGATCGAGCAGGCGGTCGCGCTGTGTCTCCCAGTTGTACCGCTCCATCGCCGCGCGGTGGCCGTTGCGGGCCAGCTCGACCCGCCGGTCGGCGTCGGCGGTCAACTCGGCGAGTGCGTCGGCGACCGCCGACGGGTCCCGAGGGTCGACGGGGACGCCGCAGTCCTCGTCGGTGACGAGTGTCGACCACTCGCCGACGTCGGAGACGACGACGGGGAGGCCGGTGGCCATGTACTGAAAGAGCTTGTTCGAGCGGTGGACGGCGTCGGTCTTGTTCGGCTCCGGCCGGAAGGTGAACGCGCCGATGTCGGCCTCGCGGAACATGTCGACGACGTCGTCGAGCGTTGGCAGCCACCCGCGGACCTCGACGCGGTCGCTGTCGGCGGCCCGCTCGGTCAGCCGCCGCTCGAAGGCGTCGCTCTCGTACTTGCCGCCGAGCACCAGCGACACGTCGTACGCCTCGGGGACGCGCTCGACGGCGTCGACCAGCGTCGTGATGCCCCGCTCTTCGGAGAGCAGGCCGCAGTAGGCGACGGTGGCCTCGCCGTCGGTCGCGGCGGCGGCCTGGGCGTCCATGTCGGTGTGTTCCGCCCGCGAGCGCCGCGGGTAGTTCGTCACGGTGGTCACCTCGTCGAAGCGGGCGAAGCGCTCGGCGATGTCTGGCG
>ENA-ORDC01000319-ORDC01000319.1-marine-metagenome-genome-assembly--contig:-NODE-319-length-51260-cov-6.839009_pt1 | contig 51260 bp, 45 predicted proteins | sample MGYA00237783_ERZ508515 | MGnify/ENA primary metagenome ERZ508515 (study PRJEB26186, sample SAMN06268792) | marine metagenome | isolation source: Eden Landing Ponds, San Francisco, CA, USA | place... | reverse complement strand
GAGCCCGGCGTCGAGCGGCATACCGTAGTCGCGTTCCAGCACGGCCGGGAGCTGGGTGACGGCGAGCGCGACGAGCGTGTTGACGACGATGCCCAGGTTCCCTCGCTCGATGCCGACGAACAGCAGCCCGACCAGCGTGATCTGCATGAACCGGGTGACGCGACGCTGGAACGCCTCGTCGATACCGAGTCTGTCCCGGAGTCTCACTTCTCGCCCACCTCGAGGTCGAACTGTTCGCCGAGCTCCTCGGAGACCTCGTCGGCCATCGCGAGGGACCGTCGCGCGGTGTGGTTGCGTCGCCGGAAGTACCCCTCGAACGTGACGCCGGCGAGGAGGCCCGCCGCGGCGGAGTAGACGAACTCGAACATCAGCGGGTCGAGCTCCGAGTAGAACGCCGTCCCGATGTAGATGTGTGCGAGCCAGCGGACGACCGCCCAGACGCCCGCGGCGGCGAGCGTCAGCACGACGACTGTGAGCACGGCGAAGCCGGACGTGAGCTTGACCGGCGTGAACACGTGCAGCTCGACGACGACGATGAGCGCGAAGGCAGCCACCGCGACGTAGGCGGCGGTGCTCGACACCGGCGAAGCGGAGAGGAACTCCTGAACCCCGGGCATCGTCGCGAGGACGAGGTCGTTCACCAGTCCCCGGACCAGCGCGGTCCGTCCGAGGACGGGTAACGCAGCCAGCAGCAACACCTCCCATGGCAGCATCACGAGCCGGCGCCTGTATTTCACCGGTGGGATGACCGCGACGGCGGCCACCGCCAGCGCGAACACCGTCCAGAGCCAGTCGCCGAGGACTACCTCCTCGACGGCCGCCAGGACGACGATGGCGACGAGAACCCACGAGACGACGGCGTTCAGCCGGTGCTCCTCGAACAGTTTTCCCAGGTCCCGTCGTTCGGCCATACGACACCCCGAGGGGCCGGAGGTACAAGAGTCTGTTTTCGTGGGTGCCCGCCCCGTTCAGACGAGGAGGTAGAGCCCGCCGTAGGCGACCAGCGCGAGCGTGACCGCCGCGAGTCCGGTCGTGACCGAGCGAACGCCGTGGGCCGCGACACCCCGGCGGACGGTCTCGACCGCCATGCTCGTCCGGGTCGGGGCCGCGACGGGCATCGCGAGCACCGTCCCGACCGCGAGGATGGAGAACACGAAGTGGTACGAGACGTCGAGCGTCGGTGGCGGGACGACGGCGCGTTCGTCTGCGGCGACTGCAAGGAATGGTGAGCGGCCGCGTCGGGGGCGTCGCGACGGCAGGGCATCGCCGGTCGCGCCGGCGACGATCAGCCGCTGCGCGGGTGGCGCTCGAACCCCTCGGCGAACGTCGCCTCGTCGACCGCGAGCACGGTCGGGCGGCCGTGGGGACAGGCGAAGGGCTGGTCGCAGGCGCCCAGGCGGGCGAGCAGTCGCTCGGCCTCGTCGGTCGAGAGTTCGTCGCCGGCCTTCAGCGACGGGTGACAGGCGAGGTCGGTCAGCAGGTCGTCCCGGGCGTCCTCGGGGGCCTCGCCGGCGGTGAGCGCGTCGATGGCGGCCCGGAGCGCGTCGACGTCCGCCGGGCGGCCCAGCGGGGCAGGGACCGCGCGCAGGCGGTAGGTGCCGCCGCCGAAGGAGCCCACGTCGAAGCCGACGGCCGCGAGCAGGTCGCCGGCCTCGTCGACCACCGCGGCCTCGGCGGGCGACAGCGACACCGTCTCCGGCGGGTCGAGGTCGACCGACTCGGGGTCGCCGACGGCCTCGCGCAGGCGCTCGTAGTTCACCCGCTCGTGGGCGGCGTGCTGGTCGACCACGAGCAGGTCACCGTCGGCCTCCGCGAGCAGGTAGGTCTCGCGGTACTGGCCGATAACGCGGGCGTCGGCGAAGACGGAGTCGCCGTCCAGCGGCGCGAGCGACTCCTCCAGATCGGTCGCCACGCGGGCGCTCCGGCGGAGGTCGGCGGTCGAGAGCGCGTCGCCGACGGCGGTCTCGACGGCGTCGGCGACCGCCGGCCCGTCGACGAACGCGACCTCGGTCTTGGCGGGATGCACGTTCGCGTCCACCACCCCGGGCGGGAGCGAGAGCGTGAGCACGGCGACGGGAGCGCGGCCGGCCGGCAGCAGCGAGCCGTAGCCCGCGACGACCGCCCGGCGCAGGCGCTCGTCGGTGAGCGCACGACCGTTGACGGCCACGTGGACGTGGTCGCGGCGCGCCCGGGTGATCGACGGGTAGACGAGCAGCCCCGCGATGCGCATCTCGACCGTCTCCCCGCCGAGGTCGAGGTTCGTCTCGTGCTCGAAGGCGGTCGATCTGCTCGCCGCCGTCCGGTCGTACACGCCGAGGACGGCGTCGGCGAACCGACCCGACCCGGGCGTCGACAGGGTCTCCCGGTCGTCGTGGACGAGCGTGAACGCCACGTCCGGGCGCACGAGCGCGTACCGCTGGACGACCGCGGAGACGCGGGCGAACTCCGTGCGCTCCGCGGCCAGCGACTTCCGTCGCGCCGGGCGGTTGTAGAAGAGGTCGCGGACCTCGGCGGTGGTCCCGCGGGCGCGACCCGCGGGCGAGACCGCCACGTCGGCGTCGGGGGCCTCGCCGTCGACCCGGACCTCGACGCCCGCGCCGTCGCCGTCGTTCGTGACCAGCCGGAACCGGGAGACGGCGGCGATGCTCGGCAGCGCCTCGCCGCGGAACCCCAGGGTCGCCGCGTGCTCGACGGCGTCGTCGTCAGACTGCGTCTGACTGCCCGTCGAGCTGCGCTCGACGGCGTCGCCGGGGGCGACCTTGCTGGTGGTGTGGCGCTCGACGGCGAGTTCGGCGTCCGCGGCGGGCATCCCGCGCCCGTCGTCGGCGACCCGGAGGAGGTCGGTGCCGGTCCCCTCGACGGTCACCTCGATCCGCGAGGCGCCGGCGTCGAGGGCGTTCTCGACCAGTTCGCGCACGACGGCCGCCGGGCGGGTGACCACCTCCCCGGCGGCGATGCGCTCGACCGTCGCCTCGTCGAGTCGGCGCACGGCGCCGGCGTCGGCCGCGCTCGACTCGCCGGTCGGGGCCGGATCGACCGCGACGCCCGCGGGCGCGGGCGACTCGCGATCCGCCGAGTCGGCGGCGACGCCGGGGCGAGACCCCGCCGTCTCGGGCGGGACGTTCTCCGCGTCGGAGGGGAGCGAAGAGTCAGTCATCCAGTCTCTGCTGTAGGTCGTGGAGCGCATTGAGGGCTTCGAGTGGAGTGGTCTCCGCGAGGTTCAACTCCCGGATCTCGCTCGCCACTTCCGCGAGGTCCTCGGCCCCGTCGCCCGCCAGCGACCCCGGGTCGGGCCGCCCGTCGGCGTAGGCGTCGAGCGGGGGCTGGGCGGCCGTCGGCTCCTCGGTCGCCCGGCCGTCGCCGGCAACGTCGACGCCGGTTCGACCGTCGCTCGCGGCGTCGCCCTCGGCGTGGCCGTTCGCCGCGGCGGCGGGGGCGTCGCCGGCCGTCGGCGCTCCGTCGCGGCCGGCCAACGTCCGCTCGTGGTCGGCGCTCGATCCCGCCTCGCGAGCCGCCGGTCCGCCCTCGGGGTCCCCCGATCCCGCGCGCTCGACGGGCACGCCCTCGGCGACGAGCGTCCGGGCGCGCTCGACCACAGCGTCCGGGACGCCGGCCATGCGGGCCACCTCGACGCCGTACGACGAGGAGGAGGGCCCGGACTCGACCCGGTGGAGGAACGTCACGTCGTCGTCCTCCCGAACCGCCGAGAAGTGAAGGTTCGTGACGCGCTCGCGGCGCTCGGCCAGCGCCGTGAGGTCGTGGTAGTGCGTGGCAAACAGCGTGGTCGCGCCGATCTCGTCGTGGACGAACTCCGCGGTCGCCCACGCGATGGCCAGCCCGTCGACCGTCGAGGTACCCCTCCCCACTTCGTCGAGCAGGACCAGCGAGTCGTCGGTCGCGCCGTGCAGGATCTCCGTGAGTTCGGCCATCTCGCGCATGAACGTCGACTGGCCGCCGGCGATGTCGTCGCTGGCGCCGACCCGCGTGAACACCCGGTCGACGACCGGGAGCGTGGCGGCGTCGGCGGGAACGAAACTCCCCGCCTGCGCCAGGACGACGATCAGCGCGACCTGGCGCATGTACGTCGACTTCCCGCTCATGTTCGGCCCGGTGATCACCGCGACCTCGCCGCGGTCGAGGGCGGCGTCGTTCGGGACGAACGCATCCCGCGTCCGTTCGACGACGGGGTGGCGCCCGCCCTCGACGCGGATTCCGGCGCCCTCCCGGTCGGAGCCCTCCCGGTCGGCGAGCGTCGGGCGCACGTAGTCCCGGGCGACGGCGACGGCCGCGAACGACGCGAGCGCGTCGAGTTCGGCCAGCGCCGACGCCAGCGCCTGCACGCGCTCGGCCTCGGCGGCCACCTCGTCGCGCACCTCGACGAACAGTTCGTACTCCAGTTTGTCGGCTCGCTCGGCGGCGCCGAGGATCTCGTCCTCGCGGCGCTTCAGCTCGGGCGTGTAGAAGCGTTCGGAGTTCTTCAGCGTCTGGCGGCGCTGGTAGTCCTCCGGAACGTGGTCGAGGTTCGGGTTCGTGACCTCGATGTAGTAGCCGTGGACCTGGTTGTAGCCCACGTCGATCGAGTCGATGCCCGTGCGCTCGCGCTCGCGGGCCTCCAGGTCCGACACCCACTCGCGGCCCTCGCGCTCGGTCGCCCGGAGGTCGTCGAGTTCGGCGTCGAAGCCCTCGCGAACGACGCCGCCCTCGGTGAGTTCCTGGGGCGGGTCGGCGACGATGGCCCGGTCGAGCAGGTCGCGCACGTCCGCCAGGGGGTCGAGGTCCTCGCGAAGGGCCCGCAAACGCTCGCTCTCGGCGTCGGCCAGCGCCTCCCGGAGCGTCGGCACCACCGAGAGCGTCGTCGCCAGCGAGCGGAGGTCTCGCGCGTTCGCGCGGCCGCGGGAGACGCGCCCGATCAGTCGCTCGACGTCGTACACCTCGCGGAGGTGCTCGCGGAGGGTCTCCCGGGTCAGCGTCGCGTCCGCCAGTTCCCCGACGGCGTCGTGTCGCGCCTCGATGGCCTCTCGGTCGACCAGCGGCCGGCGAAGCCACGTCGACAGCCGCCGTCGGCCGAGCGCGCAGGCCGTCTCGTCCAGCGTCTCCAGGAGCGTCTCCCCGGTGCGGTGGGACCGCGATTCGAACAGCTCCAGGCTCCGGAGGGCGGTCGCGTCCAGCCGCAGGGACTCGCGGGGGTCGTACCGGGTGATCCGCGAGACGTAGTCGAGGCGCTCCCCGCCCTGCGTGTACTCGGCGTAGGCGAGCACCCCCCCGACCGCCCGGCGCTCGGCGTCGTTCGCGACCACCGCGTCCGGCCGGTGGACGTACCCCGAGAGCGTCTCCGTGGCCGCCTCGCGCGCGAACCGGTCGCCGTCGACCGGGGTGTGCGTGAACGCCGTCTCCACCGCGTCGTGGTCGAGGGCGACGTCGGGCGACAGCACCTCGGCGGGCGCGAGGCGTTCGAGTTCCTCGACCAGCCGCGACCAGGCGTCGACGCTCGTCACCAGGCAGTCGCCGGTCGAGACGTCGACGGCCGCGAGCGCGAACGTCGCGTCGGCGGCCGGATCACCCGCCCGGGCCGCGGCCGCGTCGCCCGCGGCGGTGACGGCGGCCACGTACCTCGCGGTTCCCGAGTCCAGCAGTTCGTCCTCGACGACGGTGCCGGGGGTGACGACCTGCGTGACCGCGCGGTCGACCAGCCCCGTCGCCGCCTCGGCGTCCTCGACCTGCTCGGCGACGGCGACGCTGTAGCCCGCGTCGAGCAGGCGTTCCAGGTAGCTCGCGGCGTTGTCGACCGGGAGGCCGGCCATCGCGTAGGTGCCGGTCGAGTCCTCGCGCTGGGTCAGCGTGACCTCGCAGACACGGGCCACGGTCTCGGCCACCTCGCAGTACGACTGGTAGAAGTCGCCGTTCTGAAAGATCACGAGCGAGTCCTCGTGGGCCTCGCACAGGTCGAGGTACTGCGACAGCATCGGCGTCAACTCGTCGCGGGCGTCGAGCAGCGCCGCGGGCGGGCCGGTCGCCGCGTCGTCCATACGAACACCCCCGCGTCCGACGCCTAAAAATCGTCTGGACGGCGCGCGGCGCTCAGCCGACGACTACTCGCCGAGGTCGACGGGGAGCGCGTCATCGCGAAGCCGGTAGTGGGGCGGGTCGAACGCCGTGGTGACGGCGTGGACGCCGACGCCGGCGTCGCGGACGCGCGCCAGCAGCGCGGCGAACTCCGGGTCGACCGCCCGAAAGGGTCGGAAGCGGTCGACGTCGGGGCGCTGGACCACGAACGCGACGTGGGCCTCGTGGCCGTCCTCGCGGAGCGCCTCCAGGCTGCGGAGGTGGCGGCGCCCGCGCTCGGTCTGCCGATCCGGGAACTTCGCGACCCCGTCCTCGACGTGCGTGCAGGACTTCACCTCGACGTACGCCGCGCTCCCGTCCGGCGCGTCGAGCAGGAAGTCGGTTCGGCCGCCCTCCGGCAGCGCCGGTTCGCGCCGCCGGCACGCGTACCCGACGAACGGGGGGAGCGCGTCGCGGGCGAGCGCCCGCTCGAAGAGGTCGTTCGCCAGGGCCGTCCGGACGCTGACCCACACCCCGTCGACCAGCACCGCGATCGCGTCGAAGTCCGTCGCCCTGTCGGGGTCTTCGACCGGCGAACAGAGGACCTCCCGCCCGGGTTCGACGATCCCCGCGAGCGCGCCGGGATCGCCCAGAAACGCGCGTTCGGGGTCGCCGCCGAAGCGGACGCGGACGACGAAGCGGTTCGGGCGGTCGACGATCGTTCCCGCGCGCAACTCGCCGTCGAAGGTGAGCAGTGGGGACATGCGAGTCGGTGGGGGACCTTCGCCCGGGGGTGGTATGAATCGACCCGTCGAGTGCGTCCGGCAGAAGACCTATGCCGGCGCTGGTCGACTCGCCCGCGTGTGCCCTCCCACCCGTTCCCCTCCGAACGCCTCCCCGACCGACCGGCCGATCCCCGGCGCCGGACGGCCCGTGCAGCCAGCAAAGTTACGTCGCTCCGGTCGCTAGGGTCCACAGCTAACCGTGAGAGCCCCCCGCACACGCGAGCCGGCCGGGTCGGTCGGAGTCCCCGAGCCGCGGTCCAACGCTCGCCATGACTGACGCACACTCCCGGGAGGTCGAGACGGGCGCCGAACGAGAGGTGTCGATCGACCAGGTCGCGGACCTGGCCGAACGGATCGTCGGCAACGTCGAGCGGGTGATCGTCGGGCAGCGTGACGCGATCGAGCACATCGTGATCGCCATGCTCGCGCGCGGCCACCTGCTGCTGGAGGACGTCCCCGGCGTCGGCAAGACGATGCTCGCCCGGGCGGTGTCGACGTCTATCGACTGCTCGTTCAAACGCGTCCAGTTCACGCCCGACCTCCTCCCCTCGGACGTGACCGGCGTCAACGTGTTCAACCAGAAGACCCGCGAGTTCGACTTCCAGCCGGGGCCGGTGTTCGCCAACGTGGTCCTCGGCGACGAGATCAATCGCGCGCCCCCGAAGACCCAGGCCGCCCTCCTGGAGGTGATGGAGGAGGAGACGGTGACGGTCGACGGCGAGACCCACTCCGTGCCCGACCCCTTCACGGTGATCGCCACCCAGAACGACGTCGAGCCGAACCGGACCTACGAGTTGCCGATGGCCGAACTCGATCGGTTCATGAAGAAACTGCGGCTCGGCTACCCCGACGAGGCCGACGAGACGGAGCTGTACGGGCGCGTCGCCGGCGAGCACCCGATCCAGTCGCTCGACCCCGTCGCCGCCGGCGACGACGTCCGCGCGGCCCGGCGGCGGGTGAGCGCTGTCGAGGTTCGCGAGCCAGTGCGCTCGTACGTCACCCGGCTCGCGGGGTACACCCGCGAGCACGCACGGCTCGGGGTCAGTCCCCGGGGCGGGATCGCGCTCGTGCGGGCCGCCCAGGCCCGCGCGGCGGTCGACCGCCGCGACTACGTGATCCCCGACGACGTCCAGCGGGAGGTGCTCTCCGTCTGGAGCCACCGGATCCGCACCGCCGCCGACGGCGACCCCGGGCGGACGCTCGTCGAGCGCGCCCTCGACACCGTCCCCGTGGAGTGAGCGCGTGCCCCGCCGACCCTCCCTCTCCCCGCGCGGGTGGCTCGCTCGCCTGCGGTCGGCGCTCGGCCGGGGCCGGTCGCTAGCCCCGTCGGTTCCGACCGTGCGCACCGGGAGCGGCACCGCCCTCACCCGTCGCGGCGCGTGGACGCTCGTCGTCGTCTGCGGCGGCATCGCGCTCGCGTGGCGGTACGGCGCCCGGTCGATCAACGCGGTCGTCCTCCCGGCGCTGCTGGCGCTGCTGGCGGGCTACGTCCAGGTCCGCCTGCGCGGCGCACCCGACGTCGAGCGCGACCTCCCGCCGGCCGGCTTCCCCGGCGAGGAGGGGCGGGTCGCCCTGTCGATCGAGACGGACTCGCCGTTCCCGGGCATCGTTCGCGACGTGCTCCCGCCCGGCGTCGACGGCGACCCGGTCGTCGAGACCACGATCGGAACCGCCCCCGTCGCCTACCCGGTGACCTACCGGGCGCGCGGCCACCACGAGATCGGGCCCGCCGAGGTCGTGGGCCGGGACGTCCTGGGGCTGGTGTCGCGCCGGCTGCCGACCGAGGGGACCGACCGGCTGGTGGTCTACCCGCCGGTCAGGGAGTTGACGGCCGGCGCGACCACGGCCCTCGTGGGAGCCCACGACCCCGGACGGAGCCACGAGCGCGACGAGTTCGACCGGCTCCGGGGGTACGACCGGGGCGACCCCCTGCGCGACGTCCACTGGAAGTCCTCGGCCAAGCGCGACGACCTGATCGTCAAGGAGTTCGCCGCCCGGACCGACCGGCGGCCCGTCACGGTCGCCGCGGGCGTCGCCGAGAGGGGCGACGGAGCGAGCGACCCGGTTGACGCCGGGAGCGGCGACCGCATGGCCGAGGCGGCCGCCTCGATCTGCGTGGCGCTGCTGGACGCCGGCGTTCCCGTCCGCCTGGCCACGCCGACCGGAACGGTCAGCGCCGCCGGCGACCGCGAGCAGGTGCTCCGGCACCTGGCGGCGGCCGCCGCCGGCCCGCGGCCGGACGTCGACGCCGACGTGCTCGTCGACGCGACCGACGCGGGCGCGACGGTGATCGTCGGCGGCGTCGAGTGGCACTTCCAGGGGATGGCCCGGGATCCGGCCGCCGGCCGGGGGGCGGCCGCGGCGGGCACCGAGGGCGGGGGCGGGAGCGACGCCGTGTCGGCAGGCGACGCCGAGTCGACCGGCGACGGGGCGAGCGACGCCGAGGGCCTGACGGCCGACGGCGGCCCCGCCGACGGCAGCCTCGACGACGAGGGGCCGCGAGACGCCGACGACGGGCCGCAAAGCGCCGACGACGGGCCGCAAAGCGCCGACGACGGGCCGCAAAGCGCCGACGACGGGGCGCGAGCGCCGGACGGCGGAGGTGGAGCGCGGTGAGCGCGGCGAACCGACTCCGGGCCGTCCGTGCGCGCGCGACCTCGGCGGCGGGGTTCCGGGCCGGCGCGCTCGCCGGCGTCGCCGTGCTGACAGTGTCGTACCTGAGCGTCCTCTATCGGGTGACCGACGTCGTCGGCGGCTCGGGGGCGCTCGTGGCGACGGTAGCGGCCACGCTCGCGCTCGCGCTCGTGCTCGGCCGGTTCGTCGGGGTGCGGGCCGCGGTCGTGCTCACGGTCGGGTTGCTCGCGGGGGGCCTGGCCGCGTACCTGCTGTCGATCCCGCAGTCACAGCTCCAGTTGCTCTCGCCCGAGCGACTGCTCTCGGACACGGTCGCCCTCCTGACCGGTCTGTCGGTGCTCCGGCTGACCGCGGCCGACGTGTGGGCGCTCGCCATCGCCCCCGGCCCGGTGTTCCTCTCGTGGTACCTGGCGATCCGGGGGCGGTACGTCGGGAGCGTCCTCGCCGGCGGCGCGGCGCTCTGGCTGTTCGTCCTGACCGGCGACGCCGCGGCGACGACGACGCTCGCGGGCGTCGCGGGCGCGACGGTCGCGGTGGGGTTCGGCGAGTTCGAGCGCCTCGGCGGCTCGACCGCCCAGGTCGATACCCTGGTGGTGGTGCTGGCGACGATGCTCGTGGTGGCGGCGTCGGTGTCGATCGTTCCGGGTGGGGCCGCCCGGCCGCTACTGCCGGACCGGGGCTCGCCGACCGTCGAAGCGAGCCTGGTCGAGGCCAACGACGCCGTCGAGATCCTCGGGAGCATCCGGCTCTCGCCGAAGGTGCGCTTCACCGTCGAGAGCGACACGGCCCACTACTGGAGCACCCAGGCGTTCGATCGCTACACCGGCACCGGCTGGGTGCGCACCGGGGACGGTGGCCCCTACGAGGGACAACTGGGCGGCCCGCCCGGGCGCGCCCTGTCGGTCGAGCAGACCGTGACCGCCGAGACGCGGATGTCCGTGCTGCCGGCAGCGTGGAAGCCCGTCGCCATCGAGGGCGCCGGCGAGGGCGTCCGGGTCACCCCCCAGGGGAACCTCCGGCCGGGCGCGCCGCTCGGCGACGGCGACGCCTACACCGTGCGGAGCCGCGTCCCCCAGCACACGCCCGACGCGCTCCGGCGGGCCGGCACCGACTACCCCGAGGGGGTCCGCGAGGCCTACACGCAACTCCCGGATAGCACGCCCCGGCGCGTCCGCGACCGCGCCGCCGAGATCACCGCGGACGCGGAGACGCCCTACGACGCCGCGGTGGCGATCGAGGCGTATCTGGAGGCGGAGAAGCGGTACTCGCTGTCGGTCGAGCGCCCCGAGGGCAACGTCGCGGACGCCTTCCTCTTCGAGATGGACGCGGGCTACTGCACCTACTACGCGACGACGATGGTGACGTTGCTGCGGGCCCAGGACGTCCCCGCCCGGTTCGTCGTCGGCTACACGCCCGGCGAGCGGGCCGGGGACGACGGGTACGTGGTCCGCGGCCTCGACTCCCACGCCTGGGTCGAGGTGTACTTCCCCGAGGTCGGCTGGGTCCGCTTCGATCCGACGCCAGCCAGTCCCCGCCAGTCCGCGGAGCGCGCCCGGCTCGCGGAGGCCAGGCAGTCCGGCGCCGAGGGGGTCGACACCAACGGGACCGAACCGACGCCCACGCCGACGCCGACCCCGGACTCGGCCGGCGAGTCGAACGCGACGCCGACGAACGGCACCCTCACGGAGGGAGTCGTCGCCTCCGGCGCGGAGCAGCCCACGCCAACCGGCTTCGGCCAGCCGCCGGGGGCGACGGACGCGGGCGGGTCCTCGGGCGGCGGGCTTCCCACGCCCTCTCGGGACCAGGTCGCCTTCGGGCTGGTCGCGCTCGTCGGCGCCGTCGCCGGCGCCCGCCGGCTCGGGGCCACCGACGGGCCGGTCAGGCTCGCCCGAATGTGGTACCAGGGGCCGCGCGGGGTGCCGCGGGCCGACGTCGAGCGGGCCTGGCGCCGCCTGGAGCACCTGCTCGCGCGGCGCTACCGGCCGCGGCGACCGGGCGAGACGCCCCGCGCGTACATGGCGGAACTCCAGCGGGACGGCCTCCGCGGGCGGGCGCTCGACGTCGCCCGGGCGTATGAGCGCGCCCACTACGGTCGCGGGGTCAGCCGGGAGGAGGCCGACGAGGCCGTCAGCGCGGTCGACGCGCTGGTGCGCGAGTCCACGCCGCTCGTCCGCCGGTGGACGTGACGGCCGGGGGGCGTCTCCGACACCCCGAATCGGTCGACCCGTCCGAACGGGCGACCGCGTCTCGGGGCCGAGCCCCGAGGTCCGACGCTCTCGTGGGCGGTCGAAGCGACCGCCTCCGGCCCGGAGACTTATCGACCGCGCCGCGGTATGTGGTGGCATGACGCTCACACGTCGACGCCGGGCGTTCCTCGCCCTCGCTGCGACGGCGACGGGCCTCGGGGTCGGGGCAGGGCGCGCCAGCGGCGACGGGCCCCCTGGCCGTCGCGCGGACGACCCCGACGCCGGCCCCACCCGACCCGTTCCGGGCGCGGAACGCTGCGAGGGCGGTTCGTCGACGGAAGCGCCGGACCCCGTCGACGTCCGCGGGGCGATGTACCTCCCGGCGCGCGCGTTCACCGTCTACCAGATGTGGGCGGACTACGACGAGGGCGTGATCGAACGCGACCTCGACTACGCGCGTCGGGTGAACCTCAACGCCGTACGGGTGTGGGCGAGCTACGAGTTCTGGAAGCGGGAGTCGGACGCGCACGAACGCCGCGTCGACCACTTCCTGCGTGCGGCCGCCGAGCGGGACATCTCGGTGCTGTTCAGCCTCTTCGAGGGCAACGGCGTCTGGCCGACCGACGGCAACCTCACGGATCGGAACCCCTTCACCGGCGTCGGGGTCCGGTCGCCGGGGGACGCGACCCTCGCCGACCGCTCGAAGTGGACGGACGCGGCGCGGTTCGTGGAGTGGTTCGCGGGACGGTACGGCGACGACGACCGACTGCTCGCCGTCGAGGTGATGAACGAACCGCACTGGGACCCGAGGGCCAAGCCGTTCGCGCGGTCGATGTTCGAGACGCTCGCGCGGAACCGCGGGTCGGTCCCGCTCACGGTCGGTTCGACGAGCATGGTGAACAACGCGACGTACCTCGACTGGGGCGTCGACGCGCTCCAGTTCCACTACAACTTCCCCCGGTCCCGGGAGCGGTACCGGCGGTTCCTGCGGCGGATGCGAACCCTCGCGGATCGGTTCGAGGGGCCGGCCTGGCTGAGCGAGTGGCAGCGCGTTCGGTCGCCGCCGTTCGGGCCCTGTCCGCCACACGACGACCACACCTACCCGAACTACGCCTCGCTCGCGCCCGTCGTCCACGAGTCGGGGTTCGGCAACTTCTTCTGGTCGCTGATGGTCAAGCCCGCCTACCTGCCGCCGATGCGGGGTAACGGCGTCCTGAACGGCCTGTTCCACGAGGACGGCGCCGTCTGGAGCCTCGACGACGCCCGTGCGATCAAGGCGATGTCCGGCGACCCCTCGGTCGAGGGACTCCGCGAGCGACGGGCGTGGCCGCAGTGGGCGGCGCCGATCAAAGAGCGGGCGTGCGACCGCTGACGCTCAGTCGCAGTCGTTCTCGCGGTGGACGTTCGCCAACCGATTGTCGGTGACCTCGTTGCTCCGCCGGTCGAACGAAGACGCCCCGTCGAGGGAGACGCCGATCAGGTTCCCTCGAACCTCGCAGTCGTCGACGGTCGACCTCGCGACGCGTTCGAGGCGGATCCCGTAACTGTTCCGCGTCGCTTCGAAGCCGCGGATCGTCGCCCTCTCGACGTTCCGGAGGGCGAGTCCCACCTCCCACGCCGTGACCGCGACGTTCTCGACGGCGACGTTCGCGAGCGTCGCTCCACCATGCGTCGTTATCGCGGTCGTGTCCGACACCCCGTTGCCGACGACGGCGTGCCCCCGACCGTCGAGCGTCACGTCGCCCGACTCGATCCGGATCATCGCTTCGGAGGGGGGAACGACGCCCTGGATACGCCTGTCGCCCCTCAGCACGTACTCGCCGGGTTCGGTGATACGCCCGCTGTCCGGGACCGGCTTCGGATCCATACCGCACGTACGCGGGCCGAGGTGATGGTCGTTCGGGCGGATCGCCCCTGTGTCGTTTCGTCGCGCCGTTCCCGGCGCGAAGCGTCACTGAGTACGGCAGGTTCGACGCGGGCCTCGGCCACCGTAAACTTCGCACGACGGACCCGACGGGAGTCACGTGAGCGTCAGCGAACGTGACTACGTCGGGGGAGTGAGCGAAGCGAACGGACCCGACGGGATTTGAACCCGCGACATCTTGGTCCGGAACCAAGCACTCTGTCCACTGAGCTACGGGCCCTCACTGCTCCGTAATCCGGTGGACCGCTTAACGGTTGTGGCTGGCGTCGGGCACGTGAATCGGCGACGGAACCGGACTCAGTCGTTGGGCTCTGCGGCCACCCGCTCCCGATCCGCCTGCCCGGCCGTCGGCGGGCGGAGTGTGAGCGCGGCGAGCGAGGCGAGGATGGCGAGGCCGCCGCCGACGAGGAACGCCGTCGACCAGCTGGTCCGGGCGACCAGCCAGCCGGCGACGGCGCCGCCGAAGACGCCGCCCCACATCTTGCCCGAGTAGAGCAGCGCGTAGTTGGCCGAGGAGTGGGCGCTGCCGTAGTACTCGCCGACGACGCTCGGGAAGAGGGTGTACTGCGGGCTCCAGAAGAAGGTAGTCACCACGACGGCGCCCAGGAATCCGAGCGCCGACCCTCGCCGGGCGAAGTAGACGACGGCGACGAGGCCGAGCCCGCAGAGGAAGAAGGAGCCGGCCATCGCCCGCTCGCGGCGGACGCGGTCGGAGAGGTCGCCCAGCAGGAGGCGGCCGGCGCCGCCGGCGACGGGGAGGACCGTGGCGGAGGCCGTGGCCGTCAGCGCCGTGAGACCGAGGGCATCGGCGAAGGAGACGACCTTCGCCGTGAGCATCAGGCCCGCCCCGCTGACGGCGACGAACATCCCGTACATCACCCAGAACTGCCACGTCCCGAGCACCTCCCGCCACTCGTACTGGCGGCCCGTGACGTCGGACTCGGTGGACGCGTCGGCGCCGTCGCCGTCGGCGCCGTCGCCGTCGTCGGCCGTCCAGTCCGCCGGCGGGTCGCGCAGGACGAACGCGCCGAGGAAGACGCCGAGGCCGATGACGACCCCGAGCGTCCGGAGGACGACCGGGTAGGACGTCGCGGTGGCGTTCGCGCGGACGAACGGAACGACCAGCGCGCTGCCAGCGGCGAAAGCCATCGTGCCGACGCCGGTCGTGAGCCCCCGGCGGTCGGGGAACCACTTCAGGGCCGTGTTGACGGCGACGGTGTAGACGATGCCGACGCCGATCGCCCCCAGCGAGTAGAGGACGTAGATCTGCCAGACGGCGGTCGCGTACGACAGGCCGACGTACCCGCCGCCGGCGAGGATCGCCGCCAGGATCGAGAGCCGCCGCGGCCCGCGTCGGTCGCGCCACCAGCCGACGGGGAACTGCGACCCCGCCTGGAAGACGACGAACAGGGTGAACACCGCGCCGAGGGCGGGGAGCGGGATGCCGAACCGGGCGGCGAGCGGCCCCTCGATGGAGGACCAGACGTACTGGTAGGGACTGACCAGCCCCATGCTCACCGCGGCGGCGACGACGAGCCACCAGCGGGAGAAGCCGAGGTGGTCGCGCGCCCGCGCCCCGTAGTCGACGTCCGCGTCGCTCATCGCGCCGTCCCCCCCTCTCCGACGGCCGACGCGCCTCGAACACCCTGGTCGATCGACCTCGACGATCCGGTCACTGGGGGCTTATTGCGGGGCGCGGAGTATACCCGTTCCGGAGTATGCAAACGACCATGGGCCACGCCGGCGCGATCCGTCTGCGCGAGGACGGCACGCTGGAGGGCGGCGCGGATCCGCGGGGCGACGGCGCGGCGCTGGGGTACTGACGGTCGCCCCGGAGGTCGAGGCGTTCCTCGCGCGGCGCCGTCGTCGCGTCACCACGTCACGATCCGCGCGAGCACGAACACGAGCAGGGCCGCCAGGAGGCTACCGAGGAGCGCCTCCGTCCCCGCCAGGAGCCGCGCCCACGTCCCGATGGGCTGGATGTCGCCGTATCCCAGCGTCGCGAACGTCACCACGCTGAAGTACAGGCTCTTGAACAGCACGCGGCCGATCCACCACTGCGGGGCGTCGTCGGGATCGTCGATCGCGTACGTGATCGTCCGGCCCTCCTGTACCTCCTGGATGCCGCCCGTGAGCGGAAACAGGACGGCGAACCCCACGATTACCAAGAGCGACGTTGCCAGCACCCGGTACGGGCTCTCGCCGTAGCGCATCACCCACCGGGATACCTCCCGCTTGATCGCCGACGCGTAGTCGGACTGCTGCCACGCCAGTCGCCGGCGGGCGTCCTTCTCCAGGTAGTAGCTCCGGCGGGCGAGCGTGGGGAGCGAGTTCTCCCGGTAGAGCGCCTGGAGCTGGCGGTACACCCAGGCCGCGGCCTCCAGCGGCCGCTCCTCGACGAGGTCGGGCGGCGCCGCTTCCCTGTCGTAGAACGCGACTTCCCCGATCGTCGTTCCGGCGCCGACGTGCACGTCGGTGAGGACGATCTCGTGGAGCCGCGCGTCCGTGAGCGTCGCCCGGCGGAGGTCCGCGTTGGTGCAGATCGCCCCCTCCATATTCGCCCTGCTGAAGTCGGCGCCCATCGCGCGAACGTCGGTAAACGTCGCCAGGAGCAGATTCGCGTCGGTGAACGCGGCGCCCTTCAGGTCGGCCCCGGTGAAGTCCGCGCCGATGAGCGACGCGCCCGCGAACCACTCGACGCCGACGAGCGACGCCTCCCGGAGGTACGCCCCGTCGAGGGCGTCGCCGCCCTCCGGTCGGCGTGCCTCCAGAACCTCGGTCGGTTTCCCGTCGACCCGGGCGTGCCAGACACACCGGTCGTGATCCTCCCAGACCGGCCGCCGACACGGGTCACTCGGAAGCTGTTCGTCGTGAACGCCGACCTCGAGTCGGTAGCCGCACCGATCCGGTGTTGCGTCGCGCATGGCACTCCCTCGGGACCGACGGCCAAAGCGTTCTCGTAGCGGTCGGTAGCGAGACGCGTCCGGGCCCGACCGACGTCAGGGGGCGACGAGGCCGTCGCCTCGCTCCGTCACAGCGTGCCGGGGAGAAAGTTCGACCGGGGGCGCCTCAGGGCGCCTCGCCGGTCTCGATGGTGAAGTCGGCCTTCGGGTAGGCGACGCAGGTGAGGGTGTACCCGTCGTCCAGTTCCGGGTCGGCGAGCATCTGCTGGTCGTCGTGGACGACGTAGTCCTCGGAGTTGCCGCCGGACGTGATCTGGCCGGCACAGGAGACACACTGCCCCTGTCGGCAGGCGTAGGGCAGGTCCCAGCCCTCGTCCTCGCCCGACTCCAGGACGGTCTTGTTCTCGGGGATCTCGATGGTCTCGCCCTGCTTCGTGAACTCGACCTCGAAGTACTCGGCCTCGTCGTCCGGGACGTCCCAGGGGCCGGACTCCTCGGCGGCGCCCTCGCCCTCTTCGCCGCCTTCGAGTTCGGCGCCCTCGCCCGCGGCGACGGCGCCCACGGCGCCGCCTCCGCCGATGGAGCGGTTCATCGGCTCGGGGAAGTCCGTCTCGGCGACGGTGCTGGCCCGCCGTTCGAGGACCTCCTGGGCGATGTCGGCGGTGGGCTCCCACCCCGTGCCCCTGGTGTAGTGGAGGGCCACCACCACCACCGTGAGGGCCGCACCGAGACCCAGCCCGAGCATGTTGATCTCGACCATGATGGCGGCTACGGAAGGCGGGGTTAACAGCGTTGTGATTGCCGGAGGACGTCGACCCCGGCGCCGGCTATCGATTCGAGGTGCGAGTCGCGTCGCATCGGTTCCGCCTCGGTCACCCTGGGAGAGTTCAGCCCCGGTTGCCCTGGCGAGGCCCGCCTCAGTCGTCCCGGCGGGCCACCTCGTGCCGGCCGAAGCCGTACCGGAGGCGGTTGGCCAGTCGCCGGGCGAACCGGCCGTCCTCGCCGCTCCGCGAGCCGAACCGCTCGGCGAGGGCTTGGTAGATCAGCGGGACGGGAACCTCCCGCTCCAAGGCCTCCTGGACCGTCCAGGTCCCGGTCGAGCCGCCGGCGACGAAGTCGTCGACGTCGCCGAGGTCGGTGCCCTCCTCGCGGAAGGCCTCCTCGCAGAGCTCCAGCAGCCACGACCGGATGACGGCGCCGTTGTTCCACGTGCGCGCGACCGCCTCCAGGTCGAGGTCGTAGCGACCCTCCGCGAGGAGTTCGAACCCCTCGCCGTACGCCTGCATCAGGGCGTACTCGACGCCGTTGTGGACCATCTTCACGTAGTGGCCCGAGCCGGCGGGGCCCATGAGCGCGTGGCCGTCCGGTCCGGTGGCGACGGCGTCGAACGCGGGGGTCAGCTCCTCGTAGGCCCACTCGGGACCGCCCACCATGAGCGAGAAGCCGAGTTCCGCGCCGGCCGGCCCGCCGCTGGTGCCGCAGTCGAGGTAGGCGGCGTCGATGCGCGACGCCCGCCGGCGGGAGGCCTCGAAGTGGGAGTTGCCGCCGTCGACGACGACGTCCGTCGCGTCGAGGTGCGCGGCGAGTTCGTCGACGGTCGCGTCGACCGCTTCGCCCGCGGGCACCATCAGCCAGACGCGCTTGTCCTCGGGCAGTTGCGAGAGGAGGTCGGGCACGCTCTCGGCGGGCGCTGCCCCCGCGTCGGCCGCCGTCGCGACCGCCTCGGCGTCGAGGTCGAACGCGACCACGTCGTGGCCCGCGGCGACCACCCGCTCGACGACGATCTGTCCCATCCGTCCCAGGCCGATGACGCCAAGATGCATACCTCCGGGTCGCCCCGGGCGGTGGTAGTGGTTGTGGTTCGTGCCGGCGTCCCCGTCGGTTCGCCGGTGCGTCGGAATCGCCGGCGCGACGGAATCGCCGGCGCGTCGGAACCGCCGAATCCCGTCGCTCGCCGACTCTCCCCGCGGCCGCTGGATTTACGCGTCTCGACCCCCTACGTCCGTCAATGACACTGGCCGACCTCCTCACCACGGACGTCACGACTGCGGCGCCCGAAACCGCCGTCGCGGACCTCTCCAGGGCCTTTCGGGGCGGTGAGGCGGTTGTGGCCGTGCTGGACGAGGGGCGCCCCCAGGGACTGGTCACGCCGGCGACCCTCGGGCGGGCGTTCGTCGACGGCGTGGACCTGGATTCGCAGTCCGCGGGCGACTTGCTCGACGGCGACCCGGTGACGATCCGCGCGTCGGCCAGCCGCGCCGACCTCGTGTCCCTGCTGGCGGCGACGTCCGAGCGCCGGATCGTCGTCGTCGACGACGACGGCGGGTTCGCGGGCGTCGTCGCCGTCGAGGACGTCGTCGTCGACTTCGGCCGTGAACTGGAGGCCGTGCTCGACCTGCTCGCCTCGCGGGACGACTGAGCCGGTCGGTGACCGACCCGGCCGAACGACCGGGCGCCCGAGGATCGAGCCGCGGAGGTGTCTTTTTCCCGGGCCGGGCCGAGGCTCCCGTATGGACGACCGCGTCCGGGAACACGCCCGCGTTCTCGTCGAGTGGAGTGCCCGCGTCGAAGCCGGCGACGACGTCGTGGTGAGCGTCGCCGAGGACGCCCACGACCTCGCCGTCGCCGTCGCGGCCGAGCTCGGCGACCGGGGAGCGAACCTGGTGGCGACGTACGCCTCCGACGAGGTTACCCGGGCCTACCTCCGGGCGCACGACGGGGACTTCGAGGCAGATCCCGCCCACGAACTGGCGCTGTACGAGTCCGCCGACGTCGCGCTGTTTCTCGGCGGCGGCCGCAACACGGCCGCCACCGCCGACGTCGACGGCGACGTGCGCGCGGCCTACAGCCGCGCCCGGAGCGGCGTGCGTGAGGCGCGGATGGACACCGACTGGGTGTCCACGGTCCACCCCACCCGCTCGCTGGCCCAGCAAGCGGGGATGGCATACGAGGCGTACCGCGACTTCGTCTACGAGGCGGTCCTCCGCGACTGGGCGTCGCTCGCCGACGAGATGGCCCGGCTCAAGGACGTGCTCGACGCCGGCAGCGAGGTCCACATCGTCGCCGACCGAACCGACCTGACGATGTCGATCGAAGATCGGATCGCCGTGAACAGCGCCGCCTCGGTCGCCTACGACTCCCACAACCTCCCGAGCGGCGAGGTGTTCACCGCGCCCGTCGCCGAGTCGGTCGAGGGCGAGGCGTTCTTCGACGTCCCCATGACGATCAACGGCCACCGCGTCCGGGACGTCCACCTGACGTTCGCCGACGGCGAGGTGACCGACTTCGAGGCGGGAACGAACGCCCACGTACTGGCCGACGTCCTGGAGACCGACGACGGCGCCCGGCGCCTCGGCGAACTCGGGGTCGGGATGAACCGCGGCATCGACCGCGTCACCGACAACATCCTCTTCGACGAGAAGATGGGCGGGACCGTCCACATGGCCCTGGGCCGGGCCTACGACGCCTGCCTGCCCGAGGGGGAGACGGGGAACGCCAGCGCCGTGCACGTCGACCTGATCGCCGACGTGACCGGCGACTCGCGCTTCGAGGTCGACGGCGAGGTGATCCAGCGGAACGGCACGTTCCGGTGGGAAGACGGCTTCGAGTCGGCGTGAGCGCCGACACAGCGACGGAGCCGCGGCTGATCGCCCACCGGGGCTTCGCCGGTCGATACCCCGAGAACACCGTCGCGGCCGTCGAAGCGGCCGCTCGGGACGGGGCGGCGATGGTCGAGGTGGACGTGCTCCCCTGCGGCGACGGCGACCCGGTGGTCTTTCACGACGAGCGACTCGACGCCGGTGGCGAGGGGGCCGCGGCTCGCGGGATCACCGACGCGACCGGTGTGGTGTGGGAGACGCCCCGCGAGACCGTCCGCGCCGCCGAGGTGCTCGACAGCGGCGAGACGGTCCCGACGCTCGCCGAGGTGGTCCGCGCGCTCGACGCGGCGCCCACGGACGTCGGCCTGGTCCTCGACCTGAAACACCCGGGCACCCCCGAGACGTCCATGCTCCCGGGCGGTACGGACGCCGACCGGGCCGTCAGGCGACGCCGGTGGGAACCGTTCGTCGAGCGCGTACTCGACGTCGTCGCCGGGTTCGGCGGCGACCTGCTCGTCTCGGCGTTCGACGCGGCCGCGCTGGCGGCGGCCCGCGAACTCGACCCCGACGCGTCGCTCGCGGTCCTGTTCGCGGACGACCCGCTCGTCGCGCTGTCGACGGCCGAGCGACTCGACGCGGACGCCCTCCACCCGCCCGTGGACGCGGTGCTCCCGGAGGCGCCGGGACCGGCGACCGCGGCCGGAGACCGGGCTTCGCCCGCGGCGACCGACGCGGCGGACGGTCCCCCGCCGGTCGACGGCACGCCGGACGTGGTGGCGCTCGCCCGCGAGGCGGGCCTCGACGTGAACGTCTGGACGGTCCGAACCTGGATCGAGGCGGCGCGACTGGTGCGGGCGGGTGTCGACGGCGTGATCGCGGACTACCCGGGGCTGCTCGACGGCTGGTGAGCCGTACAGCGGAGGGTAAGGCTGACAGCCAGCGCTCCCGCCCGCACGACGACGCGCTGGACACCCGCTGCCCGCCGCGCGGCGACCGTCAGGTCACGGGGCGGGGTGGTCCCGGCTTCCTACGTAAACCTTCGCCGCCGGTGAGCGATCGCCGTACGGACACGGGGCAGGCGAACGCTTTTTCCCGCCGGTCCCCCCTCACGAGGTATGGCCATCGGTGACGTGGAGCCGGTTCCGGGGTGTACGGACGTCTACTGCCTCGCCACGGGGATGTACGACGTGGCGGAGTACGGCTCGGTCTACCTGATCGACGCCGAGCGCCCGGCGATCGTCGACACGGGGATCGGCGCCGACCGCCAGCGCGTGTTCGACGCGGTCGACGAGTACCTCGACGGCCGACTGGCGGTCGTGCTCCCGACGCACGTCCACCTCGATCACGCCGGCGGCGCCGGCTACCTCGTCGACCGGTACAAGGACGCTCACGTCCACGCCCACGAGATCGGCGTGCCGCACCTGATCGACCCCGGGCGGCTGGTCGAGGGGACGAAGGCGGCGGTCGACGACCAGTGGCGCTTCTACGACGAGCCGCTACCGGTTCCCGAGGCCCGCATTTCGCCGCTCGTCGACGGCGACGTCGTCGACCTCGGCGACCGGACGCTGTCGGTCCACCGCGCGCCGGGCCACGCCCCCCACCAGGTCGTCTTCCGCGACGACCGCGACGACGCCGTCTTCACCGGCGACGCCGCCGGCATCTGGGCGCCGGCCGTCGGCGCGGTCCAGCCCACGACGCCGCCGCCCCAGTTCGACCTGGAGCAGTGCCTCGACGACGTGCGCCACCTCGAGGGTCTCGACCCCGAGGTCCTCTGTTTCGGCCACTTCGGGCCGGTGAGCCGGGGAGTCCCCGCGGTCCTCGAGTCGTACAAACGGACGCTGGTCGAGTGGGTCGAGGCGGTGCGCCAGCGCCGCGAGGAACTCCCGGACGACGCGGCCGTCCTCGACCACTTCGAGTCGTCGCCCGATCCGGATCTCGTCGAGGCGTGGGGGCGCCGGAAGGCCGGCGGCGAGTTGCGCCTCAACGTCAAGGGCGTCCTGGCCTACCTCGATTCCGTCGACGAGTAGCTACCGCCGTTCCGCCAGCATCCTCTCCCCCGCGGCCGGCGGACCGCCGTGCCCTCGTTCGACACCGGCGGTTCGACAACGCATCAACGGTTGTTCGTTGTTCCACCCCAGTTTATATGTTAGTCGGTCACATGCAAACCATGGACTGGCGGGAGGCGGAGCGGTCGTTCGACCACCCCCTGCTCGGCGACGACACGCTCCCCGAGATGTTCGAGAGCAGCGCCGGGCGCAACGCCGAGCAGATCGCCCAGCGGTACAAGGGCGGGGTGTACGACCGCTCGCTGGTCGACGGGGACGTGCTCCCCGCCGCGCCGGCCGGCGCGTACGCCGACGTGACCTACGCGGCGATGCGGCGGATCGTCCGGAGACTGGCCGCGGGACTGCGCGACCTCGGACTCGAACCGGGCGACCGGGTGGGCATCTTCGCCCACACGCGGATGGAGTGGGCGCAGGTCGACTTCGCCACCCTCGCGGCCGGCGGCGCCGTCACGACCGTCTACACGGCCTCCTCGGAGCGGCAGGTCGAACACCTGCTCTCCGACTCCGGGGCCCGGGGCGTCGTCGTCGAGAACGCCGACCTGCTCCGCCGGGTGCTCGCCGTCGAGGACGACCTCGACCTCGACTTCGCGGTCGTGATGGACGCGCTCCCCGACGGCAGCGGCGCCGCGGGGGCGGTTCGCGATCGATCGGACCTGCTGACCCTGGCCGACCTCTACGAGCGCGGCGACCGCGCGTTCGACGAGGCCGTGTACGAATCCTGGCTCGACGAGCGCGACCCCGACGACCTGGCGAGCCTGATCTACACGTCCGGGACGACCGGCCGGCCGAAGGGCGTTCGGCTCACCCACCGGAACTTCAAGTCGAACGTCGACCAGTCGTTCCGGCGCTTTGGCCCCCGCGACGGCGACCCCGACCGCCCGACGATCGAACCGGGGTCGTCGTCGCTGTCGTTTTTGCCCCTCGCCCACGTCTTCGAGCGCCTGGCCGGCCACTTCCTCCTGTTCGGCGCCGGCGCGGCGGTCGCCTACGCCGAGTCCCCGGACACGCTCCGCGAGGACTTCGGGCTCGTCCGACCGACGCTCGGGACGAGCGTCCCGCGCGTGTACGAGAAACTCTACGACGCGATCCGGGCGCAGGCCGGCGAGTCGGCGGTCGGCGCGCGCGTCTTCGAGTGGGCCGTGGACGTCGGCCGCGCCCACCACGAGGCCGACGCTCCTGGACTCTTGCTCTCGCTCCAGCGCCGACTGGCCGACCGACTGGTGTTCTCGCAGGTGCGCGAGGCCCTCGGGGGACGGATCGACTTCTTCATCAGCGGCGGCGGCAGCCTCTCGGCGGACCTCTGTGCGCTGTTCCACGGCATGGGGCTGCCGATCCTCGAGGGGTACGGCCTCACCGAGACCGCGCCGGTCGTGACGGTGAACCCCCCCGAGGCCCCCGAGATCGGGACCATCGGGCCGCCGCTCGTCGACCAGGAACTGGCCCTCGACCGGGGCGTCGCCGGCGACGTCGACCCCGAACACGGCGGCCGGGTGGGCGAACTCCTGGTCCGCGGCCCGAACGTCACGGAGGGCTACTGGAATCTCCCGGACCGCACTGCGGCGGCGTTCGTCGACGAGTCGCCCGGCGAGACGTGGGGGTCGACGACTCCCGAGGCCGCGTCCGGGCCCTGGTTCCGGACCGGCGACGTCGTCGAGATCAGGCCGGACGGCTACGTCGTCTTCCGCGAGCGCGCGAAGCAACTCATCAAGCTCTCGACCGGCAAGATGGTCCCCCCCGGCCCCATCGAGGACGCCTTCGCCGCCAGCCCCGTCGTCGAGCAGGTGCTCGTCCTCGGGGACGGCCGCCGATTCGTGAGCGCGCTCGTGGTCCCCTCGGTCGAGGGACTCCGCGAGTGGGCCGACCGCGAGGGGATCGACCTGCCCGCCGACCGCGAGGCGCTCCGGAACGACGACCGCGTCAGAGCGCGCATCCGGCGGGAGATCGACGCGGTCAACGAGTCGTTCGAGCCCCACGAGCGGATCAAGCGGTTCCGCCTCCTCGGCGAGGAGTTCTCCGAGGCGAACGACACCCTGACGCCGACGATGAAAAAGCGCCGCCGCACCATCCTCGAACGGTACGCCGACCAGGTCAACGTGCTGTACGAGGAGGACTGACGCGCACGTCGCGGCTCGCCCGTCGTCAGCGGGACGAGCAGCGCGACTCCGCCGCGCGCCGTCGTATCCAGACCCCGACATATTTTTGGACATTCGTCCATTTTTGTCCCGGAAAAAGTCGGGTGAAATGTGTGCATTTATATCCTCGGCGAACTTGGACGGGGTTACATGGAGGCGAACTGAATGGCCGCCGAGACGGGGGCGAACCTCATTCCGCTGGTCGCCGCGATCATCGGCATCGGGGTCGTCTCGCAGGTGCTCTCCTCGCGCTTTCGGGTCCCGAGCGTCGTCTTCCTGATCGCCGCGGGGATCGTCCTCGGGCCCGAGATGCTGGGGTTCGTCACGCCCGGGTCGTTCGGGAACGCGCTGGCGGCCATCGTCGGCCTCTCGGTCGCCATCATCGTCTTCGAGGGGGCCTTCCACCTCCGGATCGACAAGCTCCGGGAGGCCCCGGCGGCGACCGTCCGGCTGGTGACCCTCGGCGCGGTCATCTCGCTCGTCGCGACGGCCGTCGCGGTGTACTATCTGCTGGGGACGGGGTGGCCGGTCGCCTTCCTCGTGGGGGCGCTGCTTGTCGCCACCGGGCCGACGGTGATCGCCCCGATCCTGGAGGTCGTCGCCGTCCGCGACCGCGTCGGGGCGGCCCTGGAGACCGAGGGGATCGTCAACGACGTGACCGCGGCCATCCTCGCAGTCGTCATCTTCGAGGCGATCATCGAGGGGGTCGGCCAGCCCAACGAACTGCTGGTGCTGTTCGCCGAGCGCCTGGGCGTCGGCGTCGTGATCGGCGCGCTGGTCGCGGCGACCGTCTTCTATCTGCTCCGGTACGTCGACCTCTCGCCGGGGAACGCCCCGCAGAACGCCCGGCTGCTCGTCCTCGCCGGGGCGCTCGTCGCCTACGCCGCCGCGGACTTCATCGCCACCGAGGCCGGCATCGCCGCCGTCGCCACCGCCGGGGTCCTGCTCGGCAACGCCGACATCCCCTACGAGGACGAGATCTCGGCGTTCAAAGGCGACATCACCCTGCTCGTCCTCTCCTTCGTGTTCATCGCGCTGGCGGCGCTGCTCGACTTCGAGAACCTGCTCGCGCTCGGGCTCCACGGCCTGATCCTGGTCGCGGCGGTCGCCCTCGTCATCCGGCCGCTGCTGGTGTTCGTCTCGACCAGCGGCGGTCGGTTCACCCGGTCGGAGAAACTGTTCATGAGCTTCGTCGGCCCGCGCGGGATCATTCCCGCGTCGGTCGCCACCCTGTTCGCCATCGAACTCCGGGCGAACGGGTTCGCCGAGGCCGCCGACGTCCTCGTCGGAACCGTCTTCCTGGTCATCCTGCTGACGGTCGTCTTCGAGGCGGGGCTGGCCCGGCAGATCGCGGAGTACCTGGATGTGATACCAATGCGCGTACTCGTCATCGGCGCCGGGAAGGTGGGCCGAACGCTCGCCGCCCGACTGGAGGATCGTGGAGAGAACGTCGTCCTCATCGAGGAGGACATCGACATGGTCGAGACGGCCAGAAACAACGGGTTCACCGTCCACCACGGCGACGGCACCGACACGGACGTGCTCCGCTCTGCGGGGGTGGCCAACGCCAAGATCGTGGTCGCCGCCACCGGCGACGACGACGTGAACCTGCTGGTCGCACAGCTCACCAACTCGAAGTTCTCCCCCGAGACGATTCTCGCACGGGTGAACAACCCCGACAACGTCGAACCCTTCGAGGAACTCGGCGTGCGCACCATCTCAACCACGCTGGCGACCGCCCAGGCGCTGGACAACTACATCGAGCGCCCCGCCATGATGAACTGGATGGGCGAACTCGGCCGCTCGGGCGACGTCCAGGAGGTCGAGGTTACCTCCGAGGACCTGGTCGGCCGGTCGGTCCGCGAGGTCGGCCCCGAACTCCCCGCGGGCGTGCTGATCGCGCTGGTCGCCCGCGACGGTGAGACGCAGGTCCCGAGCGCCGACTTCGAATTCGAGCCCGGCGACCGGATCACCGTCATCGGCGACCGTGACTCCATCCGTGAGGCGATGTCGTACGTCCACCCCCGGACGTAGGGCCAGGCCCGGCCGGGGGACCTCCCCCCGCGAGGGTGCCCAGGCCGACCGGCGAGCCGCCACGCGCCGGGATTCGACGTGCTTTTCATTCGCCGCCCTCTTCGGGCCACTATGGCAGACTTCACCGTCGTCGTCGCGGACCCGGACTCGGGCGCGACGTACCAGACCGACGTTGACGGACAGGACGCGAACCGCTTCCTCGGGCGGGAACTGGGCGACGAGGTCGACGGCGCCGCCGTCGGCCTCGACGGCTTCACGCTCGAACTCACGGGCGGCTCCGACGAGGCCGGCCGACCGCTGCGCGCCGACGTCCGCGGCCCCGACCTCAAGGAGATCCTCTCCGACGGCGGCGTCGGCTACAAGCCCTCCCGCGAAGGCGAGCGAAAGCGCATCACGGTTCGCGGCCGCGAGATCAGCGACGCGACCGCCCAGATCAACGCGAAGGTCGTCGCCGGCGACGGCGACGTCGCCGCCGCCTTCGGCGCGGGCGACGACGACGAGTAACCCCTCTCCTCTCCCACTCACCGTGCCCGACCGCGTCCCCAGCGACCACGCCTCGGTGGCTTCCGTCCGGGCCTCCCTCGCGCGCAGCGGCGGCACCCGCCGGCCCTGCCTGCGGCTCCCCGACGGGCTCGACGTGACCGCCGGCGACCTGGTTCGCCTGGTGCTCGACGGCCGCGAGCGCCACGCCTGCGTCGACGAGGACGCCCGGGGGCTCCTGCTCCGCGGCGCCTACGACAACCGGCGGCTGGCCCGGAACCCGGGCGAGGGCGAGAACCGCCTGGTCGAGTGGTGCCGCGAGCACGACCGGGGCCCCGACGAGGCCGTCGAACTCGACGAGGTCGTCGCCGGGTCGCTCTACGGCCTCCGCGTCCCCGGCGACCGGGTGGTCTACGAGGTCGTCGAGGGACCGAAGGAGTCGCTGGCCTCCATCGCCGAGCGACTCGACGGTGACGGCGACTAGGCCGTCACTGACCTCCGACGCCGACGGCGACTAGGCCGTCGTCGACTCCTGACGCCGACGCCGAAGATGCCGTCGTCGACTCCTGACGCCGACGCCGAAGATGCCGTCGTCGACCGTGACGCTACAGGACCGCCGCTGGCGTTCGTCCGCCCGCCCCGAGTGACGCCGCTTTTACCCCTGGCACGCCGAGACGGCCCATGAGCAAACTCTCCGAGTTCCTTCGGGGCGAGCGCCTCGACGACGTCGCCATCTTCCTGACCGAGGAGTACCTCACCGACCAGGGAAAGATGCCGACGATCGGCGACCGCGTCGACAACGGCTACGTCCTCGTCGTCGACGGCGACGAGGGGCGGCGGGCCTTCCAGGCCGGTACCGGGATGGACGCGATGGACTTCGCCGGGCGGGCGATGGGCACGGACGGAGAGATCGACGCCGACCTGGGCGGCGGGGTCTGCCCCGACCGCCAGCCGGACGAGAACCACCAGGCCGACTTCGTGTTCGCCTTCGCCGAGGCCCAGAACGAGGGGGTCGGCGGCATCTACGAGGAGGGCGACGTGATCCACGCCTACGCCCACTGCACGTGCGGGGTCAGCTACTCCGACCGCTGGGTCGTCGGCGACCGCGACGTGCCCGACGCGGTCGCCGACGGGTCCGGGGACGCCTGACACCGGGCCGCGGTGCGGTTCCGTCGCGGCTAGTCGTCGCCGTCCGATTCGCCGCCGTCCGATTCGTCGCCGTCCGATTCGTCGCCGTCTAATTCTTCGGTGGCCGGTTCGTCGCCGTCAGCGCCGGCGTCGTCAGCGACGTCGTCCGCCGACGCCTCGAGGTCGTCGGCCAGTCGCTCGAACGCGGCGAGGATCACCCGCCGGGCGGCCTGGCCCTCGGTGGTCCAGTGGTGGGCGTAGTCGAGCATGTCGTCGTAGATGTCGGGCTTGCAGCCGGCGGCCTTGGGGTGGCCCCCGCCGTTGACCTGGGCGGCGACCTCGTGGCAGCGCTCGAAGGCGTCGGTGCCGCGGATCGACGCGCTCCCCGCGGGCTTGACGATCACCGCGGCGTCGGTCCCCCGCTCGCGCAGGGCCTCGGCCACCTCGTTCTGCGAGCACCGGCCGTAGGTGACGCCGACGGTCCAGGGACCGACCGCGTGGATCTCGGCGCGCTCGACGGCGCGCTCGATCAACTGCTCCTTCTCGACGCGCCGGTGCTCGACGTAGGACTCGACGGTCTCGGGCAGGTCGGCCCCGTAGGCGCCGACGACGGTCACGTACTCCTCGGGGCTGGCCCAGTAGGCGTAGTCGGCGAGGTCGTCGCTACGGGGGTCCTCCCGGAGCCAGAGGTCGTGATCGCGGGTGACGGCCGCGAGCTCCCGGAATCGGTCGTCGAAGTCGACGTCGAGCGAGCGGAGCGCGACGTCGGTCGAGCACTCCTCCTCGGAGTCACCGACCACGAGGTCGACGCCCGCCTCCCTGACCGCTGTGGCCACCTCGTCGTCCCACTGGTGGTGGTCGAACCACCAGACGCCGGCGGCCCGGTCGAGGAGGCGGTCGAGGGGATCGGCGACGCTCGCGTACTCGTCCGGACAGATGTCGCAGACGTAGACGTCGACGCCGGGGTCGGCGTACTCAGCGACCCGGTCTATGGCGTCGACCAGCGAGTGCGGGCCGGCGGCGACGAGCGCGACCGGGGACGCGGCGTGGGCGTCCGCGGTCGGGTCCTCGGTGGGATCCTCCACCTCCTCGATGGAGCCCTCGGCGTCCTCGGTGGGGTCCTCGACGTCCTCGGTGGACCCCTCCGCGTCGGCGTCGGTCTCGCCGTCGGCCAGGGCGGCCGCCGCCCCGTTCTCGTCGAGGCGGTCGGCGATCGACGCCTCGAAGTCCGCGACGTCGAGGGCGGCGTCGTACACCTCGCGCAGCAGGGCCACGCAGCCGAGACCGTCGGCGTCGCCGTCGGCGATCACCACCGCCTCGGCGCCCTCGACGGCCTCGCGGGTGCGTCGCTCCGCGTACTCCTCGTCCAGCGAGTCGGGGAAGAAAAAGCCCTTGCCGGGGAGGCGGGACTTCCGCGAGAGCGAGAGACCGTCCGTGTCGATGAGGTCGTCGTCCATACGCCCGCCACGGCCCCTGGCCCGAAAAGCCGTTCCGATCCGGAGTTCCGTACTCAGCTCGCGGACTCGTCCTCGGCGAGCTGGCGAACCGTCAACACAGGCACCGGACACGTCCGGACGACGGTCTCGGCGACGCTCCCGATGAGAAAGCGGTTCTCGCCGTGGCGCCCGCGGGTCCCGAGCGCCACCACGTCCGCGTCGTGATTGCGCGCGTAGTCCGTGATCACCGACGGCGGGTGGCCCGTCTCCACCGCCGTCGTCACCTCACGGTCGGTCGAGGCCGCGACGTCGGCGAGCGCCTCGTCGCCGCGCTCGACGAGCGCCTCCTCCATCTCGTCGCGGAGGCGGTCGGGCGACGACTCGACCTCGTCGACGTCGACGACGTACAGCGCGTGGACCGCGGCGTCGAACCGCTCGGCCAGGTCGAGCGCGACCCGCACCGCGCGCCGGACGCTCTCCGACCCGTCCGTGGCGACGACGATGGTCTCGAACATGCTCGCGGCTTCTCCGCGCGATAGCTTAAATCCGGCGTGGGTCGGCGTGCCGTGATGCGATCACGCTCGACCGACGTGATCGTGTCGCGGCCTCGGCTGCGCGGGTTTCCGTCGGTTCGCCACGGTTTCGGTCGAGCGTCGCCCGAGCGTCACCTGAGCGTCGCCCGAGCGTCACCTGAGCGTCGCCCGAGGCGTCGCCGCGTCACTCGGGGTCGTCGGTGATCGCGACCGCCTCCACCTCGACCAGCAACTCCGGCGCGATCAGACGGGACACCTCGACCATGCTGGTCGCCGGGCGCACGTCCCCGAACGCCTCCCGGTGGGCCTCGCCGACCGCCTCCCACTCGTCGATGTCGGCGACGAAGAGCCTGGTCCTGACGACGTCGTCGAGGGAGGCGCCCGCCTCCCGCAGGGCGTGCTCGACGTTGACGAGCGCCCGCCGCGTCTGGGCGGCCGGGTCGCCGACGCCGACGACGTTCCCGTCGGCGTCGGTCGCGGTCGTCCCCGACACGTGGACGTGTCGCCCCGCGCGAACCGCCCGGGAGTATCCGACGCGGCCTTCCCACTCGGTCCCGGAGGAGACTCGCTGTCGCTCCATGCGCCCCGCTCCGCGCCGCGGGGGATAGGCCTTCCGGCGGCAGGTCACCCCGTCGCCGAGCGCGCTCAGAGGTCGTAGGTCTCGCCGTCGACGGCCAGGGGCTCCTCGAAGGCCTCGTCGGCGGGGTAGAAGTGGGCCGTGTGGACGAGGCGGGTCTCGGCGGCGTCGAGGCGGTCGGCGAGGTCGAGGGCCCCCTCGCGGGTCATGTGTTTCGTGCCGAACGTCCGGGGGACGCCCGCCGAGTCGTGGTGGCGACCGCCGAGCGGGTGATGCTCGCACAGCGACGCCGGGACGATGGCATCGGCCAGCAGGAGGTCCGCACCGGCGAGCGCCTCGCGGCTCTCGGCGGGCACGTCGTAGCTCGTGTCCCCGGTCAGCGCCAGTTTGGCACCCTGGCCCCCATCGCCGCGTTCGCCCGCTCGGTCGGGGTCGGCCGCCTCCTCGACGACCAGGCCGTAGCAGACGAGCGGCGGGTGGTCGACCGGCACCAGTCGGCAGGAAAAGCCCGCGGCCTCGAAGCGCTCGAACGGTTCGTGGTCGCGGACGGTGATGCGGTCGAGGTAGTCGAACTTCCCGCGGATCGTGTCCGCGACCGACTCGCCCGTCGCCGGATCGACCTCGCCGGCGGCGTGCACGGGGAGGTGGTCGAACACGCGGTAGGCGTTGCCGAGGCCGTCGAGGTGGTCGAAGTGGACGTGCGTGATCACGGCCTCGTCGGGGAGCGGCACGTCGCGGTCGAGGAACTGCTGGCGGAAGTCGGGGCTGGCGTCGATCAGCAGGCACTCCCCGGTGCGCTCGTTCTCGACGTGGACCGAGAAGCGCGAGCGCTCGACGCCCAGTTCCCGGGCCCGGGCGCACGTCTCGCAGTCGCAGCCGACCGTCGGCGTCCCGGTGGTGTCGCCGGTCCCGAGGAGGGTGACGCGCATCGCGGCTAGTCGTCGGCGGTGTCCCGGGGCGCCGGCTCGCGCGCGTCGTCGCTCCCGTGGTCGTCGGTCGCGTGGCCGTCGTGGTCGTGGGCGTTCCCCTCGTGATCGTGGTCGTCGTGGTCGCCGCCCCCGTGACCGCCGCCGCCGGCGACCAGCGCCTCGTGGTCGCCCTCGATCATGTCCATGTTCTTCAGGTTGTCGCGCTCCTCGAAGTCCTCGACGGCGTCGATGATGTCGTCCTGGGTCAGGGTGCGCCGCCCCTCGGTCAGCGCCTCCAGGACGGCCTCGCGCATCACCAGCCTGAGGTCGCTCCCGGTGAGCCCCTGGGTGAGTTCGGCCACCTCGGCGGGGTCGAAGTCCGCGATGTCCATGCGCCGGGTGATCACCCGGAGGATGTCCGCGCGCATGCCCCGGTCGGGCTTCGGGAAGTTCACGATCTCGTCGAACCGGCGCCAGGCGGCCGAGTCGAGCTGGTCGGGGTGGTTGGTCGCGCCGATCAACAGCACCTCGTCGCGAATGAGCGAGATGTCGTCGATCGACTTCAGCAGGGTGTTCACCGCGCGCTTGAGCGCGGCGTGCTCGTCCGACCGGCGCGTCTTCGCCACGGAGTCGAACTCGTCGATGAACAGGATGCAGGGCGACAGCCGTTTGGCGACCTCGAAGGTCTTCTCGACGTTCTTCGCGGTTTCGCCGAGGTACTGGCTGGTGATCATCGAGAGCTTCACCTCGACGAACGGGAGCCCGAGTTCGTGGGCCAGCGCCCGCGTCACCGTCGTCTTGCCGGTCCCCGGCGGGCCGACGAAGAGCAGTTTGCCGATCTCGCGCAGGCCGATCTCCGCGAGGAAGTCGCGGTTCTCGATGGCCGTGACGATCTTCCGGATCTCGTTTTCCTGGTCGGCGGTCAACACCAGGTCTTCGAGGGTCATTTCGATCTCCTCGGGCGCGCGCACCTGGACGAGGTCGAGCATCTCGGCGTCCTCCTCCTCGTCGAAGTACTCGTCGAGGAGGGCGTCGATCCAGACGCGGTCGGCCTGGATCGGTCGGGTCTGGTCGCGCGCCTCGGCGTGGGTGATCTCGACGTCGTCCCGGTCCTCGATGGCGGCGGCGATCGTCGGGTTGGTCGCCAGCCGCTCGGGCTCGGCGCGGTCGAGGAACCACTCCAGGGCCATGTCCGGCTGGGTCAGCGTGAGCTTGCCAGAGAACTCCTCGTGCTGGGTGAACAGGAGATCGGAGACCGCGTCCCACGGATGCTCGACGCCGGTCGCCTTCCGCGCAGTTGTTTCGGTCGCCACGAGCGGTCGCTCAACCCCTCCCAGTCCCTCCTCCTCCTCGTCCCGTTCGGCCCAGAACACCCGCCGGTAGCGCGGCGGAAGATCGTTCTCGTCGAGCGATCGGTCTTCCGTGTACAGGTGGGCCGTCAGCAGGAACTCGACTACTTCGAGCGCCCGGTCACTCATCCCCGATTGGTTGCTCCGGGAGGCGCTTAAGACCGTCGAAGCGCGCGACGCACATCGGAGACGTCCCGGACGGCGTCGGTGGGGAACGGGCGCGCCGGGCCCTCCGCGAGGCCGGGTACTCGGTTTCGTAACGACCGAGTTTCGGCGGACGTCCGTCGAACGAACGGCGCGAAACGTGGCCGGAATACGGATATAAGGCCGTTATATCCGATAGTAAATCGCACGGACGACCACACGGAGGGGGAAAATATCCATATGTAAACGGTTATCGTTTAGTGATGGGCGAAGTACGTAACCTAACGTGATCAACCTCGTTAGACTGCCGTTCTCTAACGAATCGATGGACGGTCGTGCATTCTCGGATGAGGGGATGGGCCGTGAGTGAGCCGGTCCGGACCACCTGCATGCGCTGTGCGGTCGGCTGGGGCCACGTCCACCGCGGCGCCGACCGCGGCTACGGCCTGGACGCCGTTCGCGGCGACGGCGCCCACCCCGTGAACCGCGGGCTGGCCTGCGGTCGCGGCGTCCGCGAGTCGGCGGATCCAGAAGGGGAGTGGCTCACCAGGCCGCTGATCCGGGAGGACGGGGAACTCGTGCCGACATCCTGGGAACGTGCGCTCTCGGCCGCGACCGACCGCTTCCGGGCCGTGATCGACGACGATCCGAACGAGCTGGCGATCCTGGGCAGCGGCCAGCAGACCAACGAGACCGCGTACGCTCTCGGCAAGGTCGCCCGCGGCGGCGTCGGCACCCGGAACTACGACGCCAACACCACCCTCTGTATGGCGAGCGCGGTCGCCGCCTACTACGACGCCTTCGGCAGCGACGCGCCCCCGCCGACCTACGACGACATACCGGCGGCCGAGTGACCACCCGACCGGCGCCCCGGCTGCCCGACCGCCGTCCCGACTGCCCGACCGCCGTCCCGACTGCCCGACCGGCGCCCCGACTGCCCGACCGGCGCCCCGACTGCCCGACCGCCGTCCCGACTGCCCGACCGCCGTCCCGACTGCCCGACCGCCGTCCCGACTGCCCGACCGGCGCGCCGGCGTCCCCGTAAACCGCGAACCACGACCCCGCGGTTCGCGGGGGATTATGCCCCTGGCGGGCGTGGGCGGGGGTATGCCGACGCCAGTCATCGCCGCGGCGTACCGGACGCCACAGGGCAAAGACGGCGGGGTCTTCGCCGACGTCCGGAGCGAGGACCTCTCGGTCGCGCTGATCGACCACCTGCTCGCGGAGACGGGCCTGTCGAGCGACGCCGTCGACGACCTGCTGTGGGGGGTCGCCCAGCAGCGAAACGAGCAGGACGCCAACCTCGCGCGGGTGATCGCTCTCCTCTCCGAACTGGGCGAGGGGACGCCCGCGACGACGATCAACCGCTGGTGTGCCTCCTCGATGCAGGCACTCGCGAGCGCGAGCGACGCGATCCGGGCTGGGACCCGCGACTGCGTCGTCGCCGGCGGCGTCGAGAACATGAGCCAGGTGCCGATGGACTCGCTGCCGTACGGGAAACTCCATCCGCAGCTCTCGGAGATCTACAACGTCGGCGAACTCCAGATGGGCATGACCGCGGAGAAGGTCGCCGAGCAGTTCGACATCGCCCGCGAGGCCCAGGACGAGTACGCCCTCCGGAGCCACGAGCGCGCCGCCGAGGCGACCGATTCGGGGCGGTTCGACGACGAACTCGTCCCCGTCGAGACCCCCGAGGGGCTCGTCGAGGCCGACGAGGGCATCCGCCGGGACACCTCTCTGGAGAAACTCGCCGCGCTCCCGACGGTGTTCAAGGGGGACGGGACGGTCACGCCGGGCAACGCCTCGCAGGTGTCGGACGGCGCCGCCGCCCTGCTGGTCACCTCCGAGGCGTTCGCCGCCGACCACGGGCTCGACGTCCTCGCCCGGGTCGGGGCGAACGCGGTCGCGGGCGTCGACCCGACGATGATGGGCATCGGGCCCGTCCCCGCCACCCGCCGGCTGCTGGAGCGGGCGGACACCGACCTGGCCGACTACGACCTCGTCGAACTCAACGAGGCGTTCGCCTCCCAGACGCTGTACTGCCGGGACGAACTCGGGATCGACGACGAGAAGTTGAACGTCAACGGCGGCGCCATCGCCATCGGCCACCCCCTCGGCGCCTCGGGCGCCCGATTGCCCGTGACGCTCGTCCACGAGATGAAAAAGCGTGACGCCGGCCGCGGGCTGGCGACGCTCTGTGTCGGCTTCGGCCAGGGACAGGCGATCGAACTGCGTCGCGACTGAGCCGTCGGGATCGGTTGCGGGATCGAGGTCGCGAGGTCGGCTACGGAACCGAGGCCGCGAGGTCGGCTGCGGAATCGAGGCCGTCCCGACCGGCGCCTACTCGGCGGTCGACCCGCCGTCGACGACGTCGACGCCGCGGATTTCGAAGCGGGCGCCGCCGGCCTCGCTGTCGGTCACGTCGACCGTCCACCCGTGGGCCTCGACGATCTCGGCGACGATCGAGAGGCCGAACCCGGTCCCCTCCGACGCGGTCGAGTAGCCGGAGTCGAACACCGCCTCGCGCTCGCCCTCAGGGATCCCCGGGCCGTCGTCCGCGACGTAGAAGCCGTCGGGGAGCGCGCCGACCGTCACGGTCACGTCGTCGCCGCCGTGTTCCACCGCGTTTCGAAACAGGTTCTCCAGCAGCTGTCGGAGCCGATCCGGGTCGGCGGCGAAGCCGACGTCATCCTCGACCGTCAGGGTCGCCCCGCCGGTCGCCACCATCGGCCAGCACCGGTCGACGACGGTCGACAGCCGGACGGGTTCGGGCTCGTCGATCGGCCGACCCTGCCGGGCCAGGAGCAGCAGATCCTCGATCAGCGTCTCCATCCGGTCGAGCGCCCCCCTCGCGGCGTCGAGGTGGTCGCTGTCGCACTGCTCCCGGGCGAGGTCGAGGCGCCCCTCGGCGACGTTGAGCGGGTTGCGCAGGTCGTGGGACGCCACGCCGGCGAACTGCTCCAGCCGGTCGTTCTGCCGGGCCAGTTCCCGCTCCCGGGCCGCCAGTTCGGCGCGCTCGGCTTCGAGGGCGGCCTGCGACGCCCGCTGCCGAGCGTCGTAGAACCCGACCACGAACCCCCCGAGGGCCCCGGTCGTCACCCAGCTGGCGAGGAGGTAGCGGACGTCGACCAGCTCGATCCCGTGGGCGGCCTCGTAGGGGACGACGGGGTAGCCGAAGGCCACCCCCACGACGAGGCCGATCACCGTCCAGGCGGCGAAACGGGGGGTCAGCCCGTCGTCGAACTCGCTCCGGTAGAGCCAGACGCCGACGCCCGTGAGCAGCGTCGAGAGCGCGATCGGGATCGCCACGCCCACGAGCAGGGAGTGGACACCTCGCTCGATCGTCAGGTGATAGAGGTGGACGAGAAACGTCGCCAAACCGATAGAACCGACGGTCCCCGCGCTGAGAACGCGTTTAGGGAGACGTGCGGGCATCTCGGGGTTCGAGCAGTATCTCTACCCCGGGCATACAAGGGTGTTGTCGTCACGGGCGAAGCAACGGGCGGCGCCCGAGACGCGGCTGTCGACCCCTCGCCGCCAACCGGCGCTGTCGGCCCGTCGCCGCCGGTCTGCCACCGCCAGCCTGCCGCCGTCAGCCCGCCGCGGGGTCGACCCGCTCGCGGGCGACCAGGCCGAGCACCGCCAGCACCGGGACGAACAGCACCCCCGCGACCACGAACGGGAACCAGTAGGCGACGGCGACGTACAGCAGGCCCGCGACGGCCGGGCCGACGGTTCGGGCGAGGCTGCCCGCCGACTGCGTGAGGCCGAAGGCACCGCCCTGCTCGTCGGCGTCGGCGTTCAGCGAGACGAGCGCGTTCAGCGAGACGTTCGTGAGGGCGTTCCCGAACGCGAGCGGCGTGGAGAGCAGCGCGAGGGCCACCGCGCCGGACTCGACCGGGCCGAGCGACGGGACGAACGTCCAGGAGAGCGAGAAGGGCACCAGGGCGAGCGTCGCGGCCTGGATCGCGGCGCCGGCGAGCGCGAGGCGATACTCGCCGAAGCGATCCGTCAGCGGCCCGACGAGGCCACCCTGGACCACCGCGATGAGCACGCCGACGTACGTCAGCAACACCGCGTTCTCGGCGGTGCCGTAGCCGAGGCGGTCGCTCGTGAGGAAGATGAACTGGCTCTCGAACGCCGAGAACGCGAACGACGCGACGAAGAAGGCCAGTACGAGCGTCCCGACGTCCGGCGAACGAACGGCCTCGTAGAGCCGCCGCAGTCGGGAGCCCGACGCGGCGACCGACGGGGCCCGGCGGCGGGGCTCGGGCAGGACGACGGCGGCGAGGGCGAGGTTGGCCGCCGAGAGCGCCGCCGCGGTAAACGACGGGAGCGTGAACTCGCTGACCGGCACCGCCGCCGGGAGCGCGGAGCGAGCGAGCGCGAGCGCGGGGGGGCTGGAGACGACGCCCGCGATGGCGGGCCCGAAGACGAACCCGAGACCGAAGGCGGCCCCGAGGATCCCCAGCCCGCGGGCGCGGTCCTCGGCGGGGGTGACGTCGGCCATGTAGGCGTTGGCGGTCGCGATGTTGCCGCCCATCGCCCCCGCGAGCGCGCGGGCCACGAACAGGACGACGAGACCGTTGGTCGCCCCGAGCAGCGGGCCTAACTCGCCCGCCAGGCCGAACAGCGTCCAGGCGATCACGCTCCCCGCGAGCGACAGCAGGAGGACCGGCCGGCGCCCGCGCTCGTCGGACAGGCGACCGAGCACCGGGGCGCCGACGAACTGGAACAGCGAGTAGGTGGCGATGAGCAGGCTCCCGACGAACTCGTTGGCCCCGAAGAACTTGGCGTACAGCGGGATCACCGGGATGAGGATGCCGAACCCGAGCAGGTCGAGGAAGACCACGAGAAAGAGCGTCCCGACGACCCGCCGCCGGGTCATCCCCGGAACCGGCGTCGCAGAGTCGCCGGTCCCGTCCGTTCCGCCGTCGTCGTCTCTGTCCGTTCCGCCCTCGTCGTCCCTGTCCGTTCCACACTCGTCGTCCCTGTCCGTTCCGCCCTCGTCGCCCCCGTCTGCCGCCCCGTCGGCGTCCCCCGGGCCCGGTTCGCCTTGCACGCTCGGGAGACGATCACGGGCCGAAAAAGTCCTTCCGACCCGCCAACGGCCGCCCGCCCACGCCCGCGAGCGACGCGAACCGGTCGCCGCGGCCGAACGACTCGCCCCCCGGACAGTCCGTCTCCCGGCGATTAATTCCCCGTACCGATGTGCTGAACAATACTTATCGCGCTCGCGTGCCATGTGTGTTCATGGCGCGCTCTGGACGCTCACCGGGTGAACATGCGTTCCGCGACCTGCCCGAGGCGGCCTACTCGGGGCTGGTCGCGAACGTCCGCGGTGACGCCTTCGGCCCCGCGGACGAGGGGTACGACGACGTCAGACGGATCTGGAACGGCACGGTCGACCGATACCCCGCCGTCGTCGTCCGGTGTTCGGGGACCGCGGACGTCGTGCGGGCGGTCGCGTTCGCACGGGAGCACGACCTGCCTCTCGCCGTCCGGGGCGGCGGCCACAACGTCGCGGGCACCGCCGTCTGCGACGGGGGGCTCGTCGTCGACCTCTCGGCGATGAACGGCGTGTTCGTCGACTCCGAGGCGCGGACGGTGCGCGCGGGGGGCGGGGCGACCATCGGCGACGTCGACCGCGAGACGCAGCTGTTCGGCCTGGCGACGCCGCTCGGCGTCGTCTCGGCCACCGGCATCGCCGGCCTCACGCTGAGCGGCGGGATCGGCCACCTCCGCCGGAAGTACGGGCTCTCGCTCGACAATCTCGTCTCGGCCGAGGTCGTCACCGCCGACGGCACCGTCCTGACCGCGAGCGCCGAGTCGCACCCGGACCTGTTCTGGGCGATCCGCGGCGGCGGCGGCAACTTCGGCGTCGTCACGAGCTTCGAGTACCGCCTCCACGAGGTCGGCCCCGAGGTGTTCGGGCTGTTCGTCTGGCACCCCGGCGACGCCGCCGACGGGGCGCTCCGCGCCTTCCGCGAGTACGCGGCCGACGCCGACCGCGACGGGAGCGTCCTCGCCTTCACCGCGGTCGTCCCCGACCTGGAGGAGTTCCCCGAGTCGGCGCGGGGCGAGCCCGCGCTGGTCTTCCTCGGCTGCTACGACGGGCCGACAGACGACGCCGAAACCGAGTTCCGGCGCCTCCGCACGGCCGCCGACCCCGTCGTCGACTTCAGCGGGGCGATGGCCTTCACCGACCTCCAGTCGATGCTCGACGCGGACTACCCGGACGGCCTGCGCTACTACTGGAAGGCGGTCTACGTCGACGAGTTGAGCGACGAGGTCGCGGACCTCGTCGTCCGCCACGGGCATCTGAGCCCCTCCCCGCTCTCGACGGTCGACGTCTGGCACCTCGGCGGCGCGATCGGGGACGTCGCGCCGGACGCCACGGCGTTCCGGCACCGGGACCCCTCGTACATGGTCACCTTCGAGGCCAACTGGGAGGACCCCGACGCGGACGAGGCGAACGTCGCCTGGGCCCGGCGGGGGGTCGCCGAACTCCGCGACCTCGACGGGGTCGGCGGCGGGTACGGCAACTTCCCCGGGCACGGCGAGGACCCGACGCGGATGCTGTTCGGGGAGAACTACGACCGGCTGGTCGACGTCAAGACCGAGTACGACCCGGACAACCTGTTCCGCCTCAACCAGAACGTCGCGCCGGCGGGCGCCGACTGAGGCGTTCGGCTCCGTCGAAACTCGATACTTTCGGCCCTTTCGTCGTGAAACAGCCGATCAGTAGGACTGCGAACCGTTTGTACGGTGACGGAGTACGAGAAAGACTCTTTAAAATGCATATGGCCCATAGACAATCTCTACAACACTGGCAAACGTGATACCGTTATGAGCGTCATCGTGGAGTTCACCATTGAGGCCGATGCGTTCCAGATGGGCCGGGTGCTATCGGGTCCTCCAACCATGCACGTCGAACTCGAAAGGGTCGTCCCGATACGTTCGCTGACCATCCCGTTCATATGGGTGACCGGCGACGACCACGAAGCGTTCCGGCGGAGCGTTCGGAATCACTCCTCAGTGCTGGACGTGACAGTGTTGCAGGAAGTCGATGAGAGCGTCCTCTATCGGATTGAGTCCGACGACACGGCGGACAACCTCATCAAGAGCTTTGTAGAAACAGATGCGTCCGTTCTCGAAGCACACGGAACCGATGACTGGTCATTCCAACTCAGATTCGAGGACCACGCCAAACTCTCCCAGTTCCACAACTACCTCATCACGCACAAAATCGACCTCCATATCGAGCGAACGTATACCCTGAGCCGAGAAACCAAGCGTGGCCACCAGTTTGGCCTCACACACGAGCAGCGTGAGGCGCTCGTTCTCGCTTTGCGTCGGGGATACTTCGAGACACCGAAAGAGGTGTCTCTTGACGAGCTTGCACAAGAATTCGAAATCAGTCGGCAGGCACTTTCAACTAGAATCCGTCTTGGGAACCAGAAGGTTCTTCGGAAAGTCCTCCTGCCGCAAGTTGGCGATTCCTACTAATCAATCCTCATTAAACAGGTTGACTAGTCAATCATCAGACTTTGCCCTCCAACAGGAGTAAGCGAACCATGAGTTCCCCGGCTGGTCGTGCGTTCGACGCACTCCAAGCCCAATATCGACGGCATCTACTGTTAGCACTGCTGGAGGAGAATCCGCAGTCGGATGAAGAGCGAGACCCGCTCCGGTTGTTGATCAAGAGTGGGCGGGTCGATGATGTAGACACGGGGAGAGTCGCGCGATACCATATCCATCTCCCGAAACTGCAAGACTTGGACTATATTCGGCGGAACCCGGATACCGCCCAGATCTCCAAAGGCCCGAGATGGGATGAAGTCTCTCCACTGCTTGAGTTGATTCGCAACCATCGAGACGAACTCCCCGACGACTGGTTGTAATAAGACGTGGTGTCTCCGAGGGATTTTGGTAGCAGGTCTGTACGTAGCGATTCGATCTGCCAATATTGAGTACCGAACCGATGACCGACTTGCGCCCTGTTCCTAGCAAGCATCTGCGCGAACGCAGTGAGCGCGGTCGTTTTTGGCCGAGCGGTGCCGCCATGGCGGCATCCGAGGCGAAAAAAGGTCGAGTTTAAGGACGCGCCTCCCCGTGTAGGGGACATGGACGGCGAGATCTCCCCGTCGGACGTCGAAGCCCGCCTCGACGACGAGGACCCGCCGCGCGTGGTCGACATCCGGTCGCCGGGCGCGTTCGCCCGGGGGCACATCCCCGGCAGCGAGAACGTCCCCTTCGCCGAACTCCCCCAGCGCGTCGAGTCGCTCGCGGGCGCCGACCACATCGTCACGGTCTGCCCGCACGGGAAGGCGAGCGTCCAGGCCGCGCGCCTGATCAAGAGCTACGAGGGCACCGGCGACGCCGCCGTCGAGAGCATGCGCGGCGGGCTGGACGCGTGGGACGGCCCGCTCGAAACCGGCGACCCGGCGGACGCCGATGACGCGGAGTCCCGGACGACGGCCGGGGACGCAGAGGGCGCCGACACCCCGGAAAGCCCCTTCTGACCCGCCGGGTCGCCAAGCGTTACCATCGGGTCGCCCGCCGCACAGAGTCGCGGACGTTCGTCGCCGCCCGCCCTACTTCCGGAAGCGTCGGCGCCGCCCCGTCGCGGCGAGCGCGACGAGCGTCAGGACGGCGAGCGCGGCGAGCGCCGACGCGGGAGCGAACCCGCCGCCGGTCGCGTCGGTCGTCGACTCGGCCGCCGCGTCGGTCACCAGTCCACCGGCCGCGTCCGTGGCGGTTGCCCCGGGAGTCGCGTCGTCCGCCGTCGCCCCATCGGCCGCCGAGCCGGCGTCGCCCTCGACCGTCACCGGGACCGTCCCCCCCGACGCGACGCCGACTGCGACGGTTCCCGGCTCGCGGAGGGTGACCGTCGATTCCACCGCCCGCCGCTCGCCGGCCGCGAGCGACACCGTCCGCTCGGCGACCGTCTCGCCGGCGACGGTGAACGCGACGGTCGCGCGCCCGGGGCGGTCCGCGTCGTTCGCCACCGTCGTGGCGATCCGGACCTCCTCGCCGGCCCGGACGGTACGGGGCTCGACCCCGACGTCCACGACGGCGGCCGGCGCGGGTTCTTCGACCACGACGACGAGGCGCTCGCGCCCGAAGGTCAACTCGTGGGTCCCGGGCTCGGCGAACGTGTAGTTGGCGAGCAGCGTCTCGGAGGCGTCCGAGCCCAGCCGGCCCGACCAGCGGGCCAGGACCTCACCGTCGAGTCGGAGCGCGGCGTCGTAGTCGGCCGTCCCCCCGCCGTCGTTGGCGACGACGGCGCCGACGACGAGCGTCTCGCCGGTCACCAGCGTCACCCGTCCCTCGGCCGCGGAGTCGGTCGCGGGGCGCTCCGCCTCGGGATCGAGCGTCCCGTTCCGGAACGGTCCCTCGACCCACAGGGCGCCCGCGTCCGCCGACTCGGTCGGGAGGTCGTAGGTGACGCGGGGGGGTAGCGGGCCGAAGGCCGCCTCGTGCTGGCTCTGGTTCCACATCGACGGCGCCGCGTCGGTGCGCGTGTACCGCCGGGCCGCCGCGCGCACGCCGTCGTCGCCGGCGACCCGCCCGACGAGCGAGACGAACCCGTCGACGGTGAGGGCGTCGTCGCGGGCGAGCCACCGGTCGGCGACCGTCCCCAGCGTCCGCTCGCCGCCGGTCGCCAGCCGGATCCGCCGGTCGAGGACGCCAGCGACGAGCGCCCCCTTCCGGTAGTTGGCGTTCGCCGTCCACGTCTCGGGCTCCGACAGCACCGACGCCCCGCGCCCGCCGAGGGTGCCCTGGGCCAGGTACGTGCCGAACGCGCCGAAGCCGATCCGTCCGCTACGGAGCCCCAGCAGGGCGGTGTAGTAGGTCGCCGACCCCTCGACGAACCAGCGGGTGCCCGCGGTCGCGTTGTACGCCTGTCGCGTGTGGACGTACTCGTGGACCCACACGCTGTCGACCTCGTCGAGCTCCTGGTCGGCCTGTACCCAGACGTCGCTCTCCCCCACCTGGAGCCCCCGCACGGCCCAGTCGGCGCCGGCCGGTGCGGCGAACACGACCACCGTCTCGTCCCTCGGGCCGACCGACAGGTTGCGCGCGGCGCCCCGAACGGCCGACAGGATCCGCTCGGGCGACTCGGCCAGTCGTGCGGCCCGCGGGACGACCAGGGTGAACCGCTGGCCGGCGGCGCTCGCCCGGTGGACCTCGACGGGGCCGAGGAACGCCATCGCGTCGCCGACGATCCCCTCGCCCGCGGTCGTGAACGTCCGGTCGATGCCGATCCGGTCGCCGCGGTACCGGTACTCCGTCGTCGTCGGGGGGAGGTTCACGAGCGCCCAGGGCCCCGCGTCGGCGAACAGGTACCGGCCGGTGTCGGCCTCGGGCCCCCCGGCCGACCCGGTCTCGTTGGCCGGGAGCCGGTAGGTGAGCGTCGGCGTCGCGGTCCCCCCGCGCCACTCGTAGCGGCGATCGCCGGTCGACCGGAACCCCGACGTCGCCGTCACCGTCGCGCCGCGCGGGACGACCGTCGCCAGGTCGAGCACCCGGTCGGGGATCGCATAGCGGAGCGTGACGTCGATCGACCCGGGGCGACGCGGCGTCAGCGCCAGCGCCGCGGTCAGGTGGACGTCGCCGTCGCTCGCGACCGCCGATCCGACTCCCCCCGCGACGTCGAGCCGCGACTGCTCCGCCGAGGCCCCGATCCGGGTCCGGTCGGTCGGGGTCCCGACCGCGGCCGCCGGGCCAACCGCGAGGAGGAGGACCGCGCAGGCCACGGCGAGGACCGACGTCGACGGGCGACTCATACCGGGTTCGAGGTCGGCCGCCGACAAAGGTAGTGGGGCCGTCCCGCACGTTCTGCGACGGACGCGGCCGTGACGGACGAGAGTGCGACGGACGCGGCCGTGACGGACGGGACTCCCGCGAGCGAAGCGAGCGGGAAGTCGTCGGGGAAGTGAGGCCGACGGCCGAACGGACCCGACGGGAGTGCGACGTCCGGCGGCCTGGCGCCCGGCGGCCTGACGGCCGAGAGCGGGGCGCAGCGCGTCGCCACGGCTCGGCGGCGGTGCGTCCCGGAAAAGTCGCTCGACGTGCGAGGGGTCAGGTGAGGGTCACGCGACGTTGAAGCCTTTCTCGCGGAGGAAGTCCTCCACGCGGCCGGTGTGGTTCCCCTGGAGTTCGATCGAGTCGTCCTCTACCGTCCCGCCGCAGGCGAACTTCGACTTCAGATCCGAGGACAGGCTGTCCATGTCCACGTCCTTCGGATCGAACCCCTCGATGACCGTTACCTCCTTACCGTAACGTCGCTCGTCGATGCGGATGGTGATCTCCTGAGACTCCTTCGCCACGTCCTCGCAGACGCAGAGTTCCTCAGGAAGCCCGCACGTCGAGCATACCTCGGACATTACAATCCGGCAGTACAGGTTGGGGATATTAAACAGTATCGGGAGCCTCACCCCTCGACGCCCGGGAGTGGCCGCGCGGCGGCGCTCTCGTTCGTCCGGGTCGCCGACGTCGAGGGCGTCGTCCGCGAGCGGTCTCGGGCGGGGGGCGGATACAGCGGGGTCAAACGGCGGCGAATGGGACTCGCCGGGCGGGGACAGCCGAACCGTTATCAGCCGGCGGCCCCTCGCCGCGGACGATGACCCAGACAGGACAGCGGGGACGGCCGTGAGCACGTTCGTCCTCGTCCACGGTTCGTGGCACGGCCCGTGGTGCTGGTACCGGATCGTCCCGCGGCTACGCGAGGCGGGCCACCGCGTGCGCACGCCCCAGCTTCCGGCCCACGGCGTCGATCCCACCCCCGCAGCGGACGTGGGGTTCGCCGACTACGTCGACTGCGTCTGCGCCGCCGTCGACGCCGCCGAGGAGCCGGTCGTGCTCGTCGGACACAGCATGGGGGGTCACGCGGTGACCCAGGCCGTCGAGGAGCGGGCCGCCGACGTCGAGCGAGCGGTCTACCTGTGCGCCTTCCTCCCGCCGGACGGTCACGCGCTCACCGACCTCGACCTGTCGGCGTACGACTCCCGGATCCCCCCGCACGTGACGCCCGACGAGGATCGGGGGACGCTCGCGCTGGATCCCGAGGGAGCCGTCGACGCGCTCTACCACGACTGCGGCGCCGAGGACGTCGCCCTCGCCCGGTCGCTGTTGCGTCCGGAGCCGATCGAGCCGCGGACGGTCCCGGTCTCGCTCTCGGAGTCGGGATACGGGAGCGTCCCGCGGGCGTACGTCGAGTGCGCGGCCGACCGGTCGATCCCCGTCGAGTTCCAGCGCGCGATGCGGGAGGCGGTCCCCTGCGAGCCCGTGTGGAGCCTGGAAACGAGCCACTCGCCGTTCTTCTCCGCGCCCGAGAAGCTGACCGCGGTGCTCGAAGCCGCGGCCGAGGCCTAGCCGTCCGCACGAGCGGGCAGCGTGACCGCGCGATCCCGGCAGCGGCAAGCCGTGCCGTGATACCGATGCCGGCCGCAGAGACGTGCGTCCCGTCCACGGAGCCGCGTCTCCGCGCCGTCCCGGCGACCGGCGTTCCCCGTCGCCGACGCGGGACCGACATCCGCCCATGAAACTCGACCGCGACGACCTCGCAGTGCTGTCTCGACTCGGCCCGACGCCCCGGCCGATCCCCGGGCTGGCCGCCGATCTGGGAATGCCGCCGGCGGCGCTCGAACGCCGACTGTCCGCGCTCGGCGACAACGGTCTCGTCACGCGAGGCGACGGGGGCGTCCGGCGCACGGAGAGCGGTCGCCGCGTCCTGCGCACATCGGCGGGCGACCGCGACGAGCGGATCGACACCACGCCCGCGGTCGAGCGCGCGCTCGCGGGGTTCGACCTCGACCCGGCCACGGCCGACGCCGTGCGCCACGCCTACGTCCTGTTGCGGTACTGGGGCCGCGCGACCCCGAACGAGATCGTCGACGCCGTCTACCCGGAGGTGCCGGCCGGCTACGCGACGAGCGATCGCTGGTGGACCGAGGGGGTCCGCGGGCCGCTCTCGGCGCTCCCGAACGTCGCCCCGCCCCCTCGCCCCGGGGCGCCGTGGCGGTACGCCGGCCGCGCCGAGGTCGAAACGCCGCTCTCCGACGGCTTCGCCCCCGCCTCCTGGCGCGACCACCGGGCGGCGGTGAACGTCGTCCGGGCCGTCGAGGCGGCCGACGTCTCCCCGGTCACCCGCGAGGCCGTCCGGACGGCGTTCGACTGCCTCCGGGAGCGCGGCCGGGCGACCGACGGCGAACTCCGACGGGCGGTCGCACCGCTCGCTCGCCGCGCCGTCGCCGGCCGGCACCCGGAAGCGGCGTCCAGGGCCTCGGCGACGGCGCCGACGCTCGACGCGTGGTGGCGCGAGCGCGTGGCGCCCGTCCTCGAACGGGTTCCGGGCGTGGCCCGGGCCGGCCGCCGCTGGCGGTACGACGGCTGACCGCCCCGGCGTCGGTCAGGTCTCCGTGTCGGACTCCGAAGCGTCGTCCGGGCCGTCGGACCCGTCGGATTCAGCCCCGTCGTCGGTCCCGTCAGTCTCGTCGTCGGCGATCTCGTCACGGGAGACGAACTTTCCGGTCTCGGGGTCGCGCGGCGGCGTGCTCCGGTCCTCGTCCCCATCCTCGGAGGTGTCCGTTTCGGCGTCGGTAGCGTCCATTTCGGCGTCGGTGGCGTCCGTTTCGGCGTCGTCCACCCCCTCGTCGGTCGCGTCGCGCTCGGCGTCACCGCCGGCGCGTTCCTCCCGTCCGCCCGCCCGATCGCGTTCCACCTCGTCTCGCTCGTGTTCCTCGTCTCGCCCGCGTTCCGCGGCTTCCTCCGGGTGCGGCCTCCGTTCTTCGCTGCGTGGGGCGTCTCCGCCACCCTCCTCGTCCGATCCGACGTCGGGCGCCTCGGCAGCACGGTCGTCGGACGAACCGTCGCGGTCGACGTCGGACTCGCCGCGATCGTCCCCGGGAGACTCCGGGCCGTCCTCCCACCGTCGGCTGTCGCCGAGGCGGGGACGGTCCCCCGTCGCCCCGCTCTCCCGGGGTGCCGATCCCGGCGCCGGCGACGTCGCGCGCGGCGGGGAGTCGGGTGACCGTCCCGACGGGGGGTGCCGGGACCGTGGCGATTGCTGGGGGTGCTGGGAGTGCTGGGAGTGCTGGGGGTGCTGGGAGTGCTGGGAGTGCTGGGGGTGCTGGGAGTGCTGGGGGTGCTGGGGGTGCTCGGCGGATTGCGGCTCCCCGGTGTGCGTCGGCTGCGGTTGCGTCGGCTGCGGTTGCGTCGGCTGCGGTTGCGTCGGCTGCGGTTGCGTCGGCTGTGGCTGGGGCGGCCCGGACGACCGGGGCTCGTTCGGTTGCGGTAGGCCTGTGTCGGACTGTCGACCCGCGGGGGGCCCACCGAATCGCTCGCCGGGCGGTGGACCGGCGCCCCGGACGGGAGCGCTCGGGTCGGCCGTCCCCGGCGGTGGCGTCTCGCCCCCCGGCTGTCCAGAGGGCGGCGCTCGCTCCCGACCGGCGGGGCCGGAGCCGGGACCGGGTTCTGGCGGTGCCCCTCCGGCCGGCGGCCCAGCGAGTTCGGTGGAGCCCGGATCCGACGACTGCGCGGACCCGTGCGCCGACACGGTGCCGTACGTCGTGCCGGGACCGTACTCTGGCGGCCGCGCCGGCTGGGTCGGGGCGCCCGGGGGACGCTGGCCGGCGTCGGACGGAGCCCCCCGGGAATCGGGGGGGCCTCGTTGCTGCTGGCCCCGGGGTCGCCGCCGATTCTGCGGGTCCTGCTGGAACGACGGGGACTGCTCGGGGCTCTGCGATCCCCGATTCGACGGCTGGCTGCCCGGCTGAGGGGGGCGTCTCGAGGCGTCTCCGGACGCCTCCGGCGGGTGCCGTGAGGGGGTCGGCGGAGACTCCCGCTGCTGACCCTGTTGCGGTTGATACTGCTGGGGAGGTCGGGACTGCTGGGACTCCTGCGGTGGCTGTTGGTACTGCTGTGGCCCTTGCGGTTGCTGTGACCCTCGCGGCGGTAACGGATAGCCCTCGGTCGGTCGAGACGGATCTCCCTGTGGCTGCTGAAACGGGCGCTGAGACGGGTTCCGTGGCCGCTGGTACTGCTGAGGCGGCTGGTACTGCTGAGGCGGCTGGTACTGCTGAGGCGGCTGGTACTGCTGAGGCGGCTGGTACTGCTGTCGCGGCGGATCCCGGTCGTCGCCGGCCTCCCGCTGGGGAGGGTCCCGTCGCTGCCGTCGGTGTTCCGTCCCGGCCGGTCGCTCGCCGTGCCGGGGGTCGTCTGGCGGCCCCGCCTGGTTCTGGTTGCCTTGGTAGTTCATGCGTCACCGGTGACCGCTGTCGTCCGCGTTTTCAGAAGTCGGTTCGACCGTACGGTCGCTCGTCGACGAACGCTCGCTCGGCGCGCGATCCGCCTCGCGTCGCCGGACTTGTGCTATGCAGTCAGCGGGCATGTAAAACGCTTGACCCGGCAGTCGCAACCCACCTCGGTCCCGTCTCGCGGTACTCGACCGCCGCCACGGGGATCGACGGCCGACGCGGGCGACCGGCCGAGCGCGGCGCGACGTGAGTTGAGGCGCGCCGATCGAACGTACAACACCTAAGCCCGTCTACGCCCACGGGCAGAGTGAGCACGACCGATGGACGACCAGCCACGAGCCGACGGCGATCGAGCGGAGACGGTAGCGTGCGCGTACACCGACGACTGCGGCGCGCCGGCGGCGTACGTCGTCGAGCGGTTCTCTTACCCGAAGGGCGTCGTCGAGACGCCCGCGTGCGAGGCCCACACCGAGGCGTATCTGGAGCGCTTCTCCGAGGAGCGGGTGCGGCCGCTGACGCGGAGCGACAGCGAATAGTGGCCGCTGGCGCGGAACGAATGCGAACAGGCCCCGTCGCGGACTCTCGGCCGGGGCGACTCAGTCGTCGCCGACCTCGACGTCGGCGCCGTCGACGGGCGCGTCGGGGCCACCCTCGGCCCCCCGCGCGTCGCGGGCGACCGGCTTGTCCGGGCGCCAGGTGCCGCGCCGGTACCAGGCGACCGCGAGGACGGCGCCGACGACGTTCGAGGCGGCGAAGCCGAGCCAGATGCCGGTCGGGCCCAGCGTCAGGGCGCCGACGTAGGACGCCGAGATGCGGACGACCCCGAGCATGGTGATCGTGATGGCGGCGGCGGTCAGCGTCTTCCCCGCTCCGCGGAAACTCCCCGTGTAGGAGCGCCAGACGCCGATAAATCCGAAGGTGAGCGCGACGTAGTTGGTGAAGGAGACGCCGACGTCGACCACGGCGGGGTCGGTCGTGAACAGGCCGATGATCGGGCGGGCGAACGCGATCGAGACGATCCCCAGCACGAGGAGGACGACGAACGTCACCTTCGCCGCGAAGCCGGCGGCGGTCGCCGCGCGGTCGGGCTTGCCGGCGCCGATGTTCTGGCCGGTCATCGTCTCGACGCCGCGCCCGACGGCCACGGCGGGCAGGAAGATGACGGTGAACACGCGGAAGGCGATGCCGAAGCCGGCGACGACCGTCGTCGAGAACATGCCGACGACGAACAGCAGCAGATTGACCGACAGCGCCGTCCCGGTCATCTCGACCGAGGCGGGGGCGCCGATCCGCAGGAGCCGACGGAAGTAGGCGGGGTCGGGGACCAGATCGGCGGGGGCGATGTCGATGCCGCGACGCCCCCCGAGCATGATCCCGAGGCCCGTCACGAGCGCGAGCGAGCGGCAGAACACCGTGGCGATGGCGGCGCCCTGGATGCCGTACTCGGGGACCGGTCCCCACCCGAAGATGAACACGGGGTCGAGGGCGATGTTGAGGACGACCGACCCGAACATGACGAGCATCGGCGTCACCGTGTCGCCGTAGCCGCGCATCAGCGCGGTGAACACCATGAAGCCGAACATGAACACCAGGCCGAGCGAGATCACCTTCATGTAGCTCGTCGCCCCCGGCAGGACGGCCTGGGACGCCCCTAACAGTGCGAGCATGTCCTCGACGACGAAGAAGGCCAGCCCCCCCAGGAAGATCGCGAACAGCAGCGAGAACGACATCGTCTGGGACGCCGCGACCGCCGCCTCGCGCTCCTCGCCCGCCCCCGTGTGCTGGGCGACCAGCACGCTCCCCGCGATCGAGAGCCCCATCCCCAGCGCGATCAGGAGGAACACCTGCGGGAACGCGAAGGAGATGGCGGCCAACGCCTCCGTCGAGTACTGCCCCAGCCAGAACGTGTCCGCGAGGTTGTAGGCCGTCTGGAGCAGGTTCGTCACGACGATCGGCAGCGACAGGAAAAACAGCGGCTTGCCGATCGACCCGGAGGTCAGGTCGACTCGCTCGCGGCCGCGGAAGACGAGTTCGAGACGCTCTCGAAGACCCCTCATTCGGCGGCGACCTCCCCGTCGGCCGCGTCGGCGCGGAGGGTCCGCGCCACGTACTCGGCGAACTGGGCCTCGACGCCGGTCGGGGGGCCGTCGCCCGCCGACCCGTCACCGGCCGCCCTCCCGTCGCCGCCCGCCGACCCACCGACGACCTCGCGCGTGTGGACGCCGTTGAAGACGGTGACGACGAACGAGGCGACGTCGTCGGGATCGACGTCCGCCCGGAAGGTCCCCTCCGCGACCCCCTCGCGCACGACGTCGGCGACGGTGTCGTGGACGTAGCCGTCGACCGCCGCGAGTCGCTCGCGGAAGGCCCCCTCGTAGGGGGCCTGTGCCTTGATCTCCAGCAGGGCCGTCTGGAACGCCCGCAGGCGGCCGCGGTCGGGCGGGGAGACCGCGCGCTCGAAGAACGCGAGGAGGCGCTCGTCCGGGGGGGCCGACTCGTCGACCGCGGCCGAGACCCGGTCGACGAACCGCGCGTGGAGGAACTCCAGGTACGCCGCGAGCAGGTCGCGCTTGGTCTCGAAGTGGTAGTGGAGAGTCCCCTTGCAGCGATCCGACTCGTCTGCGATCTTCTGCATCGTCACGTCCGCGTACCCGTGTTCGCAGAGGGCGCGGTGCGTCGCTCGCATCAGATCCTCGGTCGTGTCAGCAGTCATGTGAGAGAGAACGTTGCGGTATCCCGACTGACTGGCCGGTCAGTCAAAGGCGTTGTGATCGACGAAGGCGCCCGGTGCCACGGGCGGGGCGGAGCCAGGAGCCCCCGACGCCGACGAGGGGTTCGGGACCATCGACGAGGGAGCCGGGAAAGCACCGACGCCCCCGTCGGCGCCGGCGGGACGACGGATCGCCGGGCTTTATACCGGTGAGCGCGGTGAGGTGAACCATGGACCTCCGCTCGCTCGACGCGACCGTCGCGCTCGCGGTCGCGCTGGGACTGTTCGTCGCGCTCGCCGGCCTGGCGACCGTCGTCGGAATGCCGTGGCAGTACGCCGGCGGCGGCATCGCCCTCGCCGTCATCCGGGCGCTCGGCGCCCTGCTCGCGATCGCCGTCGGCGCCGGCCTCGTTCGGCTGGCGGTCGA
>ENA-ORDC01000317-ORDC01000317.1-marine-metagenome-genome-assembly--contig:-NODE-317-length-51570-cov-9.494669_pt1 | contig 51570 bp, 47 predicted proteins | sample MGYA00237783_ERZ508515 | MGnify/ENA primary metagenome ERZ508515 (study PRJEB26186, sample SAMN06268792) | marine metagenome | isolation source: Eden Landing Ponds, San Francisco, CA, USA | place... | reverse complement strand
TGGCCCGAGAGATCATGATCCGGGAAGGCCTGGTGGCCGGAGAAGTGCGCGACAAGCCGGCCTTTCTGGAACACAACGAACAAAAGATCCGTGAACTGGAGGACTACGAACACAAGCTCCGCCGCCGTGACATTCTCGCCGGCGAGGAAGAGCAGGTGGCCTTCTATCAGGAGCGCCTGCCGGACAATCTCTACACCCTGACGGGCCTGCTGGACTGGTACCGCAACAAGGCCACGCAAGCGGAGCGCGAAGCGCTGGAGATGAGCGAGGATTTCCTGCTCGCGCGCACGCCCGATCTGGATGAAGACGCCTATCCGGATACGCTCACCCTGGACGGGGTCACGCTGCCGGTGGAATACCATTTCGACCCGCAAGCGGGCCGGGACGGGGTCACCCTGCGCGTGCCTGTGGAAGTGCTCAACCAGGTGCCGGAGCCGGCGCTGGAGTGGCTGGTGCCCGGGCTGCTGCGCGAGAAACTGGAAACCCTGCTGCGCGGTCTGCCCAAGGCCCGGCGGCGTCACTTCGTGCCCGTGCCCGATTTTGTCCAGGCCCTGATGGAAACCCTGACGCCGGGTGCCGAGTCCCTGCTGCCCGCGCTCACCCGCGAGCTGCAGCGCATGACGGGCGTGCGCGTGGAACAGGAAGAATGGCCCGTGGATGAGTTGCCCGCCCATCTGCGCTTCCATGTGCGCGTGGTGGACGGCGACGAGACCCTGGCCGAGGGCACGGACCTGGCTGAACTCAAGGAGCGCTTCGCCGATCAGGCCCGCGAAGCCGTGGCGGAGGACGCCCAGGCGGAAACCATTGCCGGTACGGACTGGTGCTTCGACACCCTGCCGCCCACGCGGGAAGTGGAGCGCGGCGGCGTGACCCTGCGCCTCTATCCGGGCCTGCAGGACCGGGGCAAGGACGTGGCCCTGGAGTACTTCCCCGACGCAGGCGAGGCGGACTGGCATCACCACTGGGGCCTGGCCCGGCTGTTTCTGCTGCGCCTGCCGGATCAGACCCGGGAGCTGCGCGGCAAAATCAAGCGCCTGCCCGGCTTCCAGAAAGCGGCGGGGGAGTTCAAGGAGCTTACTGAGGAAGCCCTGCTGCGCCTGGCGGCGGATCATTTCGGCGCGGACGACGGTATCCGCGACGATCAGAGCTTTTACGCCGCCTTGTCCCGACACCGCAGTAACTTCGTTCAGGAAGCGGAAAAGAGGCTGGAAGCCTGGTCGCAGTGGCTGGTGGACTACCGCCGCATCCGGGCGAAGCTGGACAAGGACTTTCCGCTCGCCTGGGCTCATGCCCATCGGGATCTCAAGGAACAGCTCGCCGAGCTCTTCCATCCGGGCTTTCTGCTGGATGTGCCCGGTGAATGGCTTCAGCGCTATCCGCGCTATCTGGAGGCCATCGATCAGCGCCTGGAGCGTCTGGGCGGGCGCATTGGGCAGGACCGCGCCGCCGTGGCCGAGCTGGAAGGTTTCCGCGAGCAGTACCAGCGCCGCGCCGGCGACCGCCGCCAGCGCGAACCGCGGCGCGGCGGCCCGCCACGACTCGCCGCTCTCCGCCAACCGGATGGAGACCTCGGCGATGGGCGCCCGGAGCGCGCCCACGACGAGACTCACGAGAAACGCCAGCGTCGCGGCCCGGGCGCGGGCGAGCGCGTATCGAACCGTGTGGGCGATCGTGAACAGGCCGACGACGCCCCCGACGAGGAACGTCGCCACCGGCGGGAGCGTTGCGACGAGCGCGTCGCTCCCGTTCCCGTTCGCGACCGCGACGAGCCCGTCGACCGCCCGGCCCACGGTCCCCGACATGTACTCGTACTGGCCGAGCACGACGAGCAGCAGCGACCCGGAGATCCCCGGCAGCACCATCGCGCTAACCGCGACCGCGCCGGCGACGAAGACGACCGGCAGCGAACTGCCGAGGCCGGTCGAAGCGAACCCCGACGCGAGAAACGCGAGGAGGAAGCCGGCGACCGCCGCCGCCTTCCGACGCGGCGTATCGAGCTCGACCCCACCGAGCAACACGCCCGCGCTCGCCGCGATCAGCCCGAAGAAGAATCCGTAGGTCGCGACCGGACGGGCCGACAAGAGGTAGTTGACTCCGCTCAAGACGACGATAACGGCCGTTCCGATCCCGGCACCGAGCACGAACAGGAAGGCACCGTCGATCTCGTGAAACGCGGCGCGCGCGTCCGGGACGTTGGCCGGGCGCACCCCCGCGAGCAACCGTCGGATCCGCGCGGGATCGATCGCGGTGACCGCCGCGATCAGCCGCTCGTAGATGCCGACGATGAGCGCGATGGTGCCGCCGGAGACGCCGGGGACCGCGTCCGCGCTCCCCATCGCGACGCCCTTCAGATACAGCGTCGCCCAGTCCCGGAGGCCGGCCATGGCGAGTTACGCGCTCGCGTCGGCGAGAGCGATCGACTCCTCGACGACCGGGTCGGCGGCCGTCAGCGAGGCGGTCTCGTTGCCGGCGCCGCTATCGTCGCTTCCGTCACTGTCGCCGTCCTGGTCGATCGGACACTCGGGGTCGCCGCTCGGGCAGTCGATGATCTCCTCTTCGAGTTCGACCGCCGCCGCCGCGTCGTCCGCGCCGACGACCTGACCCTCGGTCACCGCGACCTGTCCGACGTGTTGGGTCGTGTACAGATCGTCGCCGGTGGTCGCCTCAGTGGTGATGTTGTAGGGGCCGGTCGCGCGAACGCTCGTGTTCGTGTAGCCGTTCTCGGGGCCGAACTCGTCGTAGCCCGTCGTCGAGTACGGCACCGTGAGCTCGAAGTTCCCGTCCGCGTCTGCCTCGGCGTACTGGGTGTACTCGAACGTCTGCCCCGTGGGCTTTTCGAGTTCGACGGTCGCTTCGACCTCCTGGCCGGGCGCGGCACCCGAGCCTTCGATCGTCGCCCCGGGGACGCGCTCGAACGTCTTCACGAAGTCGTCCTGGAAGGCCGCGAAGCCGGACTCCCCGAGGACGCTCTCGACGTCGACGCCGAGCTCCTGGAGGATCTGCACCTGCCGCAGCGAGGGCGACCGCCCCCGCGCCTGCGAGGCGTGAACGAGCCGGTGGTGCTCTAAGGCCTCGACGCGCTCCGAGGGGAGATCGCCGACGCCGCCGAGTTGCGCGCTCCCGTCTTCTTCGACGTACGCCCGGGCCGCGGAGACGTTGTCGAACTGTCGGATCGTCGCTCGCGGGTCGCTCGGGAGCGCGTTCACCTCGACCTGCTCGCCGCTCGTGGTCTGAGCGGCCTGCGCCTCCCAGTCGACGACGACCGGCTCGGGGTCGACCGCGCTGCCGTAATGCTCGTACAGCCGGATCATCTGGCTCTCGTGGTACCGCTGGGTGTTCACCTGCATCACCTGCCGGAACCCGCCCTGCTCCGTCTGTTGGTAGAGCACGCGGTTGAAGTCAGACCGCGTCTCGTTGTATGAGGAGTACGTAACAGGCGCACCGAACTTGGAGTTCGGCGACGCCATCTGCCAGTCGACCATCACGTAGCGGGTATTCTCGCCTTCAGTGCTCTGGCTGGCGAGTACCTCGCGAGACGCCTCCTCGCTGGGCGCGAGCAGGTAGTCGGCGGCCTCGCCCGCGTTCTGCTGGAACGGGTTCGCGTTCGGGATACGCTCCGCGCGCGTGGTGATCCAGTGGCCGTAGTCCCACCACGACTGCACGCCGTAGGCGCCCTCGGGATACTCGAAGTCGCCGTCAGCCGGGCGTTCGTAGGTGCCGTACAGCTCCATCGGGTTGTCGGCGCCCTCCAGCTCTCCGGGGGTGGGCGTCTCGTCGTTCATCCACTGGAGGCTGCCGTCCCACTGCGTGACGCTTCCGGGACCGGTGTTCGCGCCCGCGGCCCAGACGGGAGTGGCCATCGCGACCAGCGGGACGAGGATGACGACGACGAGAACGAGCGTCCCCATCGCCTGCCACCCCTCGATATCGCGGACGTCGTCGAGCGTGTGCAGCCGGAGGAAGTTGACGGCCAGTTGGCCGAAGTACGCCGTGCCGACCGCGACGATCACCGCGAGGTAGTAGTTGAAGCGAACCTGTGTGAATGCGGCGCTCCCGATGAACGCCGCCCACACGACGAAGTAGAGCTCCTCGGCGTCGTACTCGACGAGGAACGTCGCGCCGACGAGGAAGCCGGCGGCGATGACGAGACCGACCACCTGCCAATCCACGCCGACGACGCCGCCGATGGCGCCGTACAGTTGGGGAACCGCGTAGACGGAGCCGACCACGGCGAGTGCGGCCGGGATGTAGAGCGTGTGGTTCGCGTCGTCCGAGCGGTAGAGGGGGCGCGCGACGATGTAGAGGACCGCAGCGAGCGCGAGGAAGAACGCGAGGCCGTATTGGGAGAGGACGAAGTTAGCAAAGGAAGCGTCTTGGAGGGGGGGTTGCGCCTCGCCGATGGTGCGAGCGCTGGCGCCTGCGCTAAATCCAACAGTGTTGAGAAGATTACCTGTAAGTGTCGACCATAGAGAAGGAATTGCGAGCCAGATAACGCCTGCTGACATGAGGATGAGACCACCTACGGCCGAGGGATACGTACTGGTGTCAAGGTCGCGCGACTCCCACTGACGGGCGAGCCACGCGAGAAAGATGGCGCCGAGCGCGACGCCGATCGGGAGGACGATCTGGAGGAACGAGTACTCGCTCACCGCGAACGAGAACGTGTCGATCGGGATGATCTGCATCAGGCCGGCGACACTCATTGACGCCGCGCCCGCGAAGGCGGTGGGTTCGGGGCTGTTCCCGTGGAACACGTCGCTGGTGATCTTGATCGCGAGGAAAATCCCGGTGAATCCGACCATGAGAATTCCGGGCTGCCACGTCCAGATGTATAGACCGAGCGCGACGCCGGCCCCGGCTGCATACGCTGCAGGACGCTTGAGAGCGGACCAATCTTGATCGACGAGGAGTTCCCAGACGGGGGCCTCACGCTTAGCGACCGCAAAGGCGACGAGGAACGAGAGGACGGCGAGACTCTGGAAGAGGACCTCTGCCGCGCTATGGTCTGGGAAGCCGACGAGGCTGTAGCTGAAGAAGGTTCCTGGCAAGAGTGCGAGTACGACGACCGCGGCGAGGGCCGCGAACCGGCTGACGAACCGACGTGCGATAAAGTAGGTCGGGATCGCAACGAGCGTTCCCGCGATGGGGGCCATGATGAGCATGACTTCTTCGGCGCTACCCATGATGGGGCGGGCGAGCCAGATACCGACCGCCATGATGTGGTCCCAGAGCGTGCCGAACTGCCCCGACTGTTTCCCGAACGGGAAGCCCGTCCAGACATCGTAAGGCATCCGGTTCGGGTAGTTCGCCATGATGTACGAGGTTTCACGGAGGTGGTACCACGGGTCGTTGCCGCGGAAGTACACTTGGCCGTCCTGGATGAAGTTCCCGTACGATTGGAGACGCGTCCAGAGCATGAACGCCAGTGCGCCGAGAAGAACCGGGACGTGATACCACCGTGCGAGAAGGTCAGCGGGGGACCGGTCCGACTCCGCCGGTGGATCGTTTGAGTCGCTCATTACGTGAAGACGACTGGCAAAACGCGCATAAGGCTTGTGATAAAGCGAGCAATCGGAGGGAGGTGATCCAATTACTCCGGTCAGCCAGCAAACGGACATGCAGATATCGCCCGATGTCAACGTGTAAATATCGAATACCAATGATGATCTCTTAGTACCACTTGTTCGAGTCTTAAGTTGGTTTTATAACTTTGCGGAAAAACATTATTGCTGATGTCCATCTTGCTAACTGGTGCTGACGGATACGTCGGCTGGCCAACTGCGCTGCGACTGGCAGATCGGCTTGACGAGCGGATCGTCTGTGTAGACAACTTTGCGCGGCGAGATTGGGTTGCAGAGTCAGGTAGTGTTTCGGCAACACGGATTAACGAACCGAAGAAACGGTTCGAAGCTGAAGAGAATCTGAGCCTCGTTGAAGGCGATCTCGCAGATCGGGATTTTGTGCTCCAATTGTTGGACACCCACGAACCGGATACCGTGCTTCACGCGGCTGCCCAACCGAGCGCACCGTACTCGTCGATCAACGGTGAGCGCGCCCTGTACACTCAGCAGAATAACATCTCAATGACGCTGAACCTACTTCACGGGCTTCACGAGTGTGGACTTGATACTACGCACTTCATTGAGACAACGACGACAGGAATTTACGGCGCGCCGCAGTTCCCGATTCCAGAAGGTGGGCTTGAAGTTGATCGTAAGGACGGGAGCGATGAGGTGCCGTTTCCCGCAATGGGGGGAAGTTGGTACCACCAAACAAAGTCGTTTGATGCAGCCAATATGCGACTCGCAGAATCTCAGTTCGAGTTCCCAATAAGCGAGGTTCGAACGGCGATTGTCTATGGGACTGAGACTAAGGAGACGCGTTCACATGAGAGTCCGACGCGGTTTGATTTTGATTACTACTTCGGAACAGTCGTCAACCGATTTTGTGCGCAGGCGATTGCCGGCTATCCCATCACCGTTTACGGGAAAGGCGAACAGCGAAAGCCCATGGTGAGTCTCGAAGATGCCGTCGAGAGCCTCGTACAACTTGTTGAGACGGGCCATTCCGGTGATGACGGAATCGACATATATAATCAAGTGACTCGACCGGTGGCCATCGTTGAGTTAGCCGAGACCATCGCCGACGTCGGCAGTGAGTTCAACTTAGATACAGAGGTCAAACACTACGAAAACCCGCGCAACGAAGACGAGGAGCATAAGATGACGATGGAAAACGAACAGTTTCTAGATCTAGTTGGGGGACAACGACAAGAGCTGGAGGCGGGCATCCGTGACATTCTTGAGACTCTCGTTGCCGAGCGTGACCGGATCGTCGCTCACGAAGATCGGTTCCTTCCAGGTGTGTTGGCTGACAACTGAGGAAGGGAGTTACCCAGCAATCGGCCCTGAGGTTTCGTAAATCATACCAGTGATGGTTTGAATTGGAGTGTATGAAGGTTTCTGTTGTTGTACCGACCTACTCACTCGATCGGTACTCTGATCTCTGTAGCTGTATTGATGCACTGCTTGCACAGACGTACGATCGTGTCGAGATCGTCGTCATCGTCGATGGTAACGAGACGGTCTATAAACGTGTGAATGAAGAGTACGGGGAAGAAGAGGCAGTCATTAGCTATCTGAGCCACGACGATGCAGGACCGTTAAGCCGTGGCAACATGGGTGTAATCCAATCTTCGGGAGAAGTTGTCGCGCTGACCGACGATGATGCTGTACCCGAGGAAGACTGGGTTGAGAAGCTCGTTGACGCCTACGAACGGCACGACGCGGTTGCAGTCGGTGGCCGAATGGCCGCCGATTGGGTCGCCGGCAAAGCCGACTACATCCCCGAAGAGTTCTACTTTCTCATTGGCGTTACGCACCGGGGCTTCCCGACCGAGGAACGAGAGGTCAGAAACACCTTCGGGGCGAACCTCTCGTTCAAACGCGAGGCGTTTCTGAAACTGGGCGGTATCAAGCTCGGCGGGATCGACCCTTCGAGTGTGCAAGGCAGGGAGACCGAGTTTTGTTCCCGGCTCGGGCGGACCTACGGAGAGGGCGTCATCTACACGCCTGATGCGGTCGTCAGTCACAAGATCTACGAGTACCGAACCGAACCCAAGTGGCTGGTCGAACGAGCCTTCTGGCAAGGGTACTCCAAGCGGGCGATGGAGACACTCGTTCCGGAGTCATCCGACGAGGAGTCCGATCAGCTGCGTCGGCTCCTTCTGCGATACATTCCTCGTCGCGTCTGGAATCTCCTCGTCTCGCCGAGTAAAACGAAAGCCGCTCAGCTGGCGATGCTACTCATGTTACTGGTAGCGACCGGGATCGGCTATCTATACGGAATCCTTCGCTGGCGGTAACCCGTATCGACCAACGGGTTAATTACGGTCGAAAGCACAGCCACAGTATGGCTGACAGACACGTGAGCGTCGCTGAGCCGATACTCGGTGATGCCGAACACGAGAATATCGAGCAGGTTCTCGACTCGGGGCGTTTCCTCCAAGGGCCGATGGTCGAGGAGTTCGAGGCGAAGTGGGCCGACTACGTGGGAACCGAACACGCTGTCGCCGTCTCCAACGGCACGGCCGCGATTCAGCTCGTTCTCAAAGCGATCGGCCTCAAGCCCGGAGAAGAGGTTATTGTTCCCTCGCTCACCTTTGGTTCGACGGCAACGGCGGTTGTCCACCAAGCGGGGGTACCCGTCTTTGCTGATATCGACCGTGAACTCTACACCCTTGATCATACCGATCTTGAACGCTGTCTCACTGACGAGACGGCAGCGATCATGCCCGTCCATCTGTACGGGCATCCGGCCGAGATGGACGAAATTCGGGCCTTCGCCGACGCCCACGACCTGTACGTGATCGAGGACGCAGCCCAAGCCCACGGTGCCGCGTATAAAGGACAACGGGTCGGTTCAATCGGCGATGCGGGCTGTTTCTCGTTTTACGCAACGAAGAACATCACGACCGGCGAGGGTGGGATCGTAACCACTGATGACGACGAGATCGCTGAGCAGCTCCGGATGCTCAGAAGCCACGGAATGGCCAACCGTGACGAGCACGTCACGCTCGGCTACAACTACCGAATGAGTGATCTGAATGGTGCGATCGGTACTGCACAGGTCGACCGGCTTGACGGTTTCAACGAGCGGCGGCGCGAGATCAGCGAACGGCTCGCCGCCGAGCTCGGCGACCTCGACTGGCTCCAACCGGCAACGGTGCGAGAGTACGTCGATCACGCGTACTTTTGGGCCCCGTTCGAGGTACAGGAGAACAAAATCGGACTGACCGGCAAGGAGGTTTGGGCGGAGCTCCAGGAGCGTGGCGTCGAGACACGGCACCGGTACAACGTCCCGCTCTACGACCAACCGGTGTTTACCGACCATCGGGGGTTCAACTCGGAGTTCCCGTGGAGCGCCAACCCCAACGATCACGATTACAATCTGTCGCTGCCGAACGTCGAGGAAGTTGTGGGAAGTATGATCGGACTGCCGAACCACCCCGGACTGGAGACCGAAGACATCGAGTATGTCATCGAAACTATCCGCAGCTTCGATCCCGAAAACAGCTAGTCTATGACAGATAGCTCGGCCGGAAACCTCCTTCCCGATGTTGCAGTCGTCACAATGCGAAGCGGTGCAACCCCACAGAACGCTACATATCTACTACTGAACGTCCTCTCAGAGCTGACGACAGTTTCACTCGTAACCGTGATGTTGTCTGAAGAGTCAAACATTCACGGCAGCTATGACGTGACCGAAATCGCGCGTGGGGCGAAAGCCGACGGACTGCTGCGTACGATGCTGCTTTTCGTTCGGAATCAACTCCGTCTCTGCCGAGCGATCCGACGCCTCGATGAACCCGTGATCTACTTTTTTGGCGGGACAGCCTACTCGCTGCCGATCGTCTTCGCCAAACTCATCGGAAAGACAGTCGTCGTGCAGCCTCGTGGTGACGTTCCGCTGACACTCAGGCTGGAGTGGGAAGAGCGATATCCCGATATCCTCGCACGAGCCCTCGCGGCCAGCGTTGCGCTGCTCGAATTTGTGAGCCTATCGGTGGCAGACCGAATCGTCACATACACCGAATCGATGGCTGAAGAACTCGGGTTGGGTCGGTTCCACGAAAAACTCTACCCTAATGGAACGCGGTATATTGCCTTAGAAGACGAATTCACGCCACGAATACCCATTGAGGAGCGCGAGCGGCGGGTGGGGATGATCGGTCGGCTTGACATCGAAAAGGGAATCGAGGAACTGATCGGGGCAGTCAGCCGACTCCCGGCCGATATCACCTTCCGGTTCGTCGGCGATGGTGCCCACCGCGAGACGGTCGAAAAACGATTGGCGTCCGAGATCGATGCCGGACAAGTCGAGCTCACTGGCTGGGTAGACCACGACGAGATTCCAACCCATCTCAACGAGCTGAGACTGTTGGTGTTAGCCTCGGAGCCGACTGAGGGACTCCCGACTGCGATTCAAGAGGCCTTCGCTTGTGGGACGCCGGTTTATGCGACGCCAGTCTCGGGGATTCCGTCGGTCGTGGTTGAGGGGGAAACCGGATTCCTGATGGAAGACAGATCTCCAGACCGGATCGCCGAGAAGATCGAATCGATTCTCGACCGGAACGACCTCCCGGAGATCAGCGAGGGGTGTCGGGAGTTCGCCGTGGATAAGTATAGTTTCGAGGCGTCCGTCGACAACTTCGAGCGCCTCTTGACAGACCTACAGCGGGAGTAGCTTCTCCATGACGCCGTACCGGAAGATCAGGTAGCCCGCAAACGACTTTGTCGTCTGGCGTTTGAATCGTTCGCGTGGATTCTGGTACCAGTCGCGAAGCGCAGCTTTCCTAGTGAGGGTTTTGTCTTCCGACTCATAGCGGTCGAGATCGAACTCGAATCGCTCGCGCTCAGCTTCAGAGTATACGAGGTCGTAGTCAAAGTACTCTAACTGGTCGCCCGCGATCTTTTCAACCAGACAGATCTCGTCGTCCGGCAACTGCTGGTGGAATTTGTCGTAGTTATCACTCATAATAGGGGAGGTGAGGTTCTCGAACACTTCCGCACTCTCGGCGGCTGCCTGAGCCTCGTCGGTCTCGTAGTAGTAGAGCATCTCCTCTTGGAACGGGATTTCGAGGAATGCACACATCCCACGGACGACCGATTCGGGGTCCTGCAGTAGGTCCTTGTACCGTACTTGGTGGACCGAGTCGGGGTGGTTCTCGATGAGTTCGGCCCCGCGGCGCTGTTCTTGTTGCCATCGGGTTGCGCTGTAGAATGGGTGATAGCGCCATACGTTCGAGCGCTTGAACGATAGGGCAACGTCACGGGCATCACGGACGTTGTAGATGATTTTGAGGTCGTCGTAATACTCGAGAGCTTCGTTGAGGCAGTCCCACAGGGCAGGATACTTCGATACCCAGCCATTAGTCCCCTCCTGTGTGGCATACTCGCCATAGAGCGCGCTTTGGATGTCAAACAACGAGTGACTCTGTTGGCCGTGATATAGTCTCTCGACAACGTGGTCGATATCGAGAGCCGTCTCCAAGGGATGGAATGAGTGGTGTTTGTTCACTAACACGTCTCGCACGAGGTTCCGGGCCCGGCGTTTTGGGAGTTCTTTCGGTGGGGTGACTTTCCCCCACGGGTATGCCGTCTCCAGCGGATGGGGGGCAGAGAGATCCGTATGCGTACCGAGAATACTTCGGATCAGATTCGATCCGGATCTCTCGCTCGAAAGTAGAAAAATCGGGTTCTTCGGATCGCGGAAGTCCCCATCGGAACGACTATCCTCCATGGTTAGTTGGATTGTTGGGAGTCGATAGTTTCTGTATCATCCGGTAACAACGAATCCTCCAGTCGGCGGACAGCTCCGACTGGGGCGAGAAACGCAGCAATCCGAATGAGAGTCCCGAGTACCAGACCAAACACGTAGAGACGGAAATACGAATTATTGGACTCGTTCCCACCGATTTTGCTTGTCGTCATACTGGCTAATCGAAAGGTTCCGGTTATCTTTATTGTAACGGTTATCAGGCGAAAACCTGTCCCAAAACAGATTTATAGCGCAGACGGATTCCGTGAGTTATGCGAGTGCTCGTTACAGGTGGTGCCGGGTATATCGGCAACTACATCGTTGAGGAACTCCTCGACAACGGACATCACGTTCGTGTCCTCGACAGTTTTCTGTTCGGCGATAGTGCGTTAGATCCGTTCCGTGACCACGATCGATTCGATGTTACTGAAGGCGACATCAGGCATATCGAGGACCTCTCATATGCGATGGAGGACCGAGACGCGGTGATTCATATGGCTGGGATCGTCGGCGATCCAGCCTGCGGCGTCAACGAGCAGGCCACACAGGCAGTGAACGTCGAAGCGACGAAGTCGCTCGTCGAGGTGTGTAAACTCCACGACATCGAACGGCTTGTGTTCGCATCGACCTGTTCAGTCTACGGTGCAAGCGAATTGATGGAACTCAACGAAGGATCGTTCCTCAATCCGCTCTCGCTGTATGCCGAGTCAAAGATTGAGTCCGAAGACATCATTTTTCATCAAACGCATGGCGAATTCACCGATTCCGATATTACAGCCACACATCTCCGACTGGGAACTATTTTCGGCTGGTCCCGTCGAATGCGGTTCGATCTCGTCGTAAACCTCCTGACTGCCAAGGCGGTGCTTGAAGGTGATATCCCCGTCTACGGAGGTGACCAGTACCGACCGCTCGTTCACGTTGCGGATGCTGCCAACGCATTCGTTACGGTGCTTGAAGCCCCCAAAGAGAAGGTCGACCACCAAATTTTCAACGTCGGTGACAACGACCTAAACTATCAGATTAAAAAGGTCGGCCGGATCGTTGAAGATCAAGTACCGGACGCAGAAGTCAGATTTGTCGAGCACAAGGAAGATGAGCGGACCTACCGGGTCAGCTTCGACAAAATAAACTACATTCTCGATTGGGAGGCCGAGCGAACAATCGAAGACGGGGTCGAGGAGATAAAAACTTGGATCGAAGAGGAGAACATCACCGACTACGAGCAGGACGTGTTCCGCAACTCGAACTATCCGTATATGTAAGATGAGCGGACGGAGCCATACCATCGAGGATCGGGAAGTGTGGCAGGAGTGGTTCGACCGGCTCGATGCTGGCCCGTACCACTCGCCGACATATCTCGAAACGCTTGCCGGGGAGTTCGAACACGAATCCGAGCGAGCGGAACTGTTCGTCTACGGCGACACCGACAGCTTCGTGTACTATCCATATATTCGTCGGGAGTTGACTGATTTCCCGTTCGTCAGAGAGGAGCTCTCGGAACCGGAGGCGTACTCCGACATTGTCTCGTCGTGGTACTATGGTGGGCCATTGCTGTCCGAGGGTGCTTCTCCATCGCTGGCCGACGAGTTCGTGGAGGCATTTTCCCAGTTCTGTGCCGATGACGGAATCGTCTCGGAGTTCATCCGATTCGATCCGAACCGGGAAAACTACGACCGGTTTGACGCTCTGGAGCCGACGTTCAACCGAGAGACGGTCAACGTCGATCTCACAAAGGGAGTGGACACGCTATGGGACGAGTTCGAGAAACGCAACCGTAACGCGATCCGACAGGCCCAGCAGACCGACCTCGTCGTCGAACCGACAACTGATCCCACTGATTTCGAGGCGTTTTACGACATCTACACGAACGCGATGGAGGCGAAAGACGCCTCGGACCACTACCGATTCCCGTATTCGTTCTTCAAGACATTGCTTGGAACTGACCTCGCGACGATTACCGTCGCCCGTTACGACGGTGAAGTCGTTGGCGGTGCCGTCGTGGTTCATGACGACCACATCGCACACGACTATCTGCGGGCGTCGAACCCCGACTACTGGGACCTCCGAGTGAATAACCTCCTCTGCTACGGGGCGATGATGGAGATGCGCGACCGGGGAATCGACCGTTTTGACTTTCAGGGAGGTCGACCCGGCGTATTCAAATTCAAAAAAGGATTCTCGACGGAGGGGCGAGGTGAGTTCTATATCGGGAAGCAGATCCACTGCCCGGAGGTCTACGATAGCCTCACCGAGGCAGCCGCTGACACCGGTATCGATACCAACACGGGATATTTCCCGGCGTATCGAGAAGAAAAGAGCAATTGATGATTCCCCTCGGAGCACCGGAAGTCAGCGAAGCTGGCATCGATCACGTGGTGAAGTTACTCGAAGACGGACTGTTGTCGACTGGTGAGATCGTCGCCGAATTCGAAGAGCGGTTCAGTTCGTTTGTCGGCCGCACTCACGGTGTCGCAGTCGCTTCCGGAAGCGTCGCCTTGGAACTCGCACTTGAGGCGACCTTTGAAGAGGGCGACAGGATCGCCCTCTCACCGTACAACTGCGGCTCGATGCTGTATGCCATCCTTCGTGCAGATTTAAATCCGGTTTTTGTCGATGCTGAGCCAGAGACGGCAGCGCTCGATCCGGAATCTCTCACCCGGATAGGCAAGCCTCCAGACGGCGTGGTGAGTTCACACCTGTTTGGCCACCCAGCGCGTATCCGCGATATTGCAGAGGTTTGTGACCAGCTGGGAGCGACGCTCATCGACGACTTCGCACAGGCGCCGGGAGCGACAGTACACGGCGATCCGGCCGGATCACTCGGAGCAGTTGGTGTGTGCAGCTTTGGCGCGACGAAGAACGTGACGACCGCTGAAGGCGGGATGATCGTCACCGACGATTCAACAATCGCCAAGTACGTGAGCGAACAGCGGACGAACACCGACGATGTAACACCACCGCCGCGGAGCGTTCGAATGAACGATATCGAAGCCGCAATCGGACTTTCGCAGCTAGAGACCTACGACAAGACGATCACCCGGAAACGGGCTGTCGCCACAATTTATCGGGAAGAATTGTCGGATCTTCCTGTCGAGTTGCTCTCGGTTCAGCCGTGGGCAACTGACGTTTATCACGCGTTCCCGGTGTTAGCTCCAGATGCGGATCGACTGGCTGCCCACCTCGATAAACGAGATATCGGCACGAGCCGCCTCTACGAAACACCGCTCCACGAGTACGACGCGGCACCGCCAACCGACAACGGGTATCCAGTCGCCGAACGACTCGCAGATGAGGTCGTGTTACTCCCGATTCACGGGCAGGTTACCGATTCGCAGGCCCGCACAGTCGCTGACGCTGTAGCTGGATTCTATGCGAATCAATAGCTTCAAACGCTCTCTTGATATACTCGCCGTATGAACGTTGTCTTTGCATCCGTCGACTGCCTCCGTCCAGACGCCTGCGAACATCGGTTTTTTGAAAAGCAACGATCAACTGGACTCTCGTTCGACACCTGTATCGTACAGGCACCGTTCACCAGCCCCTCCCACTCATCGATGTTCACCGGTCAACGGCCATTCGAGCACGGCGTCCGATGGCTCGTTGACTACGATACGGAGGCTACAACGTTCCCGGAGTTGCTCTCCGAAGCCGGGTATAACACCGCAGCCTTCGTTGGCGGATATCCTCTTCCGACGGGGAATTTAGACAAAGGATTTGACACTTTTGAACACGTCGTCGAGTACGAGGACCGCGACGAGGGGCGACAGGAGTTCGGCCCTGCAAACCTGCTGGTCAATCGGGCCGTCAACTGGCTCCAAGATCACGAGGGAGAAGATAATTTTGTGTTCCTCCATCTCTTCGATCTCCACTTCACGCTCCGTTCGGAATTCGGCAAGCGGGAGACCCCCGAGTTCGACGAGAACAACGTGTTTGAAAATGTTGAGCAGTATATTGGTCGACAGAAACGACGGTACTACGAGGAGGCGGATTTCGTTGCTCGTCAGCTTGAGCTCCTTGAAGACCTCGTCGATATCGATGTGAGCGTCGTTACCGGCGACCACGGCTCGAAGATGCCGGGCGAGCACGGCTACCCGTGGGTGTACGACAGCGAGGGGAACCGCGTCGGTTCGCAGTTCCGCGCCGTTGAACTCTACGACAACATCATTCGCGTGCCACTGTTCGTGAAGGGTCCGGGAGTGCCGACCGAGACCGTCCACGAACAGGTCCGAAGTATCGATATCGTTCCCACGTTGTTGGATGTTCTTGACCTCGATATCCCTGATGTACCGGGTATTTCCTTGTTGGATGGCAGTCGGCCAGAGTTTGCCTATTCAGAGACCTACCACGGTCAGCTCACCAGCGAAAACAAGCTCACCTACCGAATGAACGAGAACTATGATTTCGGCTGGAACGAGCTTGATTCGCTGGTGTGTCTGCGCTCCAACGAGTGGAAACTCATCTGCACGGCGAACGGTGATCTCGAACCGGTTGAACTCTATCATATCGCTCAAGATCCCGGCGAAAGCCGGAACCGATTGGACGACGAACCGGAGATCGTCGAAACGTACTTCGACCGGCTGATCGATCTCCTCGAAGAAGATCAGCAGCGATATGTCACGGCAGAGCGGTTGGATTCCGAAACCCGGGATCATCTCGAAGACCTGGGATACCTCTGAGGCGTCGCCTCGTTGATATCGTCGACAGCCCAGTCTGAATCAGTGCGTTCTTATCAAGTGTGTCCTAGATTCAGTATGGACAGCACTGCTGGTGTCGCCGATCTCCATATGCATACAGTGGCATCGGATGGGACCTGCTCCGTCGACGAGCGAATTTATCAGGCCCGACAGCGCGATCTCGATGCCATTGCGATCACCGATCACGACTCCGTGTCGGCGGATATCCAAGACAGAAATACCGTCGCCGACGGCCTCGAACTCATCGCTGGCGTGGAAGTCCGTGCTGACGTCTTGGACACGAAAGTCGAACTACTCGGTTACTTCATTGACCCGGACGACGAACGACTCACTAGCATCCTTGAGGAAGTCCGTACGTACCGTCGAGAGCGAAATCGTCAGATAATCGATCGGCTTCACGAGACATCTCGTCTTGACCGCTCATACGCCGATATTCGGGCGGAAGCCGATGGTATTCTCGGCCGCCCTCACATTGCTAACGTACTCATCGACGAAGGAATCGTCGACTCGATCGGCGCAGCCTTCGATGAATTCCTCGCTAACGACGGGAAGGCGTTTGTCCCAATGGAACGGGTTCCTGCCCCGGACGTGATCGATGCTATCCAGAGTGCTAGCGGTGTCGTCTCACTAGCCCATCCTGGGCGTATCCGAACAGATAATATGGAGGGGATTGTCGAGAAACTCGTCAAGCACGGCTTGGATGGGATCGAGGTGCAGTATCCCTACGAAGCGGCACCGAGCGAAGGCTACGCGGACGTATCAGTGGAAGATGCGGCGGCGCTTGCAGATGAACATGGTCTCCTCAAGACAGGTGGTTCCGACTGTCACGGCCCCGAATCGGGGAAGTTCCGTATCGGAGAGGTCCGGGTTACCCAAGGGCAACTCGAGGCACTTCGCGAATGCGCGGACCAGCGCCGATCATTGTAACCCGTTACGGCTCTCTGTAACTGGAGCCGTTACTCGTTCAGATAGCCGAGATCCTTCAGTCGGTCAGTAAGTTCCTGTTCTTCCGTTCGGGTAATTGAGAAGCTGTAGTCGTCGTCGAGCTGTTCTTCGAGCAGTCCCTGAGATTCGAGTTGGGAGAGCACGTGGTCGACCCCTTCGTCGATAGATTGATCTTCAGTGTCGACAATAATTTCGGGGTTAAGCGGCTCTTGGAAGGGGTGATTGATACCAGTGAACTTTTCGATATTACCCTCGCGTGCGTTCTCGTAGAGCCCTTTCGGGTCCCGTTCTTCGGCGGCTTCAACGGAACATTTCACGTAGACGAGGACGAAATCACCCTCATCTTCAATGATATCTCGGGCTTGTTCTTGGGAGTCCCGGAAGGGCGTAATCATGCCGACGATAACCGGGATATCGTTGCGGTTGAGCAGCTTGGCGATGTAGGCGGTTCGGCGGTTGTTGGTTCGGCGGTCCTCACGTGAAAACCCGAGGTCGGGATGGAGGTGTTTCCGTATTTCGTCTCCATCGAGGTTTTCGATGGGGTATCCCATCTCGACGAGCTGGTCTTCCACACGACTTGCGAGCGTTGATTTCCCTGCCGACGGACGGCCCATAAACCAGAGCGTAAACATAGTTATTCCTCCACGAATATCTCGTCAAGAGATAATACTGTTTCGGTAACTTCGGGTCGCATCAGTTCAGACGGTGGTGACTCGTTATCGGATAGCATGCCTCGAAGTTTCGTTCCGCTGGGTTCGAGATGCTGATCAGACCCGTGCGGACAGATCTTCTCCGAAACGATTCCGTCGCACTTCCGACAGTAGAACGCATAGTGGTAGTATAGTGGTTCGATGCCGATGTTCCCCATCGCGTCGAACAGTTCTTGCGCTTCGAAATCGCCGTAATAGTTTCCGACACCGGCGTGGTCGCGGCCGATAATGAAGTGGGTACAGCCGTAGTTTTTTCGGACGATCGAGTCGAAAACTGCCTCGCGGGGCCCGGCGTACCACATCCGAGACTTGAACATCGACAGGGCGACCGATTTCGTCGGATAGTAGTTCTCGATGAGTGCTTCGTACCCCTCAAGGATCGCGTCATTCTGATAATCTCCTGGTTTTTTCTCGCCGATCTTGGGCTGTATAAGCAGCCCATCAACGTGTTCGAGCGCGGATTTCTGGAGGTACTCGTGTGCCCGGTGGGGGACGTTTCGGGTCTGAAAGCCGACGACGGTGTCCCAGCCGAGGTTCTTGAAGAGAACCCGCGATTCTTTCGGAGTGAGATCGTGGTTCCCATTCCGTGGCATCGCATCGGCAAACGCCTTGATCGAGCCACCGACAAAGAAGGGCTCTTTCGACTGGAGTGTCCGAACACCGGGGTGGTCCTCATCGGTTGTCCCGAACAATTTCTCGCAGGTTTCTGTCTCGTTGTAGCGGTAGACACTGTCAACATCTAGAATCCCGGCGGGAGTCCCGTCTGGTCGCCGGATGCCTATACGCTCGCCGGGACCGATCTCGTTTGCCAATTCTGTTTCTATGTCGAGGACAACTGGAAGTGGCCAAGCAACGCCACTCTCTAGTGTGAGGTCGTTAACGACCTTAAGAAAATCATTGCGGGACATAAATCCTTGAAGTGGACTGTAGACCCCGTGGGCGAGATTAGCAAAATCGAAAAATAGGTTGCGATCAAGGGTAACTGAAATGAGATCGCCAAAGTCTTCGCGTAGTTCGTTGCTCCGTGCCTCCGTTACACATCTATCAATGAGTTTGTTCCCGTGGGGGGATATCATATAATATCACAGCCTCCATTGTCCGGGGTTACAAATCTTATCGTTTACAGCCGACATTGATGCTAGAGAGGTAAACAAATATTCCGACCCAAAGGAAGACTTCAACATTATAAGAAAAGTTATTACATCGACGCCGGCCCCGTAGAAGTATATGGAGTCGCCTACAGTCAGCGTGGTCATACCATACGGCCCCGAGTTTACACCCGAAGAATTGCTGGAGCGTGCTAAATCTACGGTGCGAGCCCAGAACGTACCTACTGAGTTGGTCATCGTGGAGGATGTCGAATCACGGGGTCCCTCGTGGGCGCGCAATTGTGGACTTGACCGCGCGGACACCCGTTACGTCGCACTGTTGGACGCTGACGACGAATGGTTTGAAAACAAACTTCGTCGTCAACTCGACCAAATGGCCAAGACGGGAGCTGGCCTCTGTGTCGAAGGCGTTTCGATGGATACCGAATCGTTCATGCGAGAGCTTTATCTTGGGAATTTGGAGTCACTAACCTCCTCGATCATGCTTGATACTGACCAGGTCGATGTTCGATTCGACGAAGGACTGGATCGCCGTGAAGACCATCTGTTCATGCTTGAAGCCGCTGCGCAGGGGGGCATTTGTCTCGTTCCGGATCTCTTTGAGGTCGGCCGACATGAAGACAGCTATTCACACGGTCTAACACATTTTGTCCGACTGAAAAAAGACATAGCGTTTGCCCGCGCCGTTCGAGAGCGTGTTCCTGAAATTAGGAATTACATAAATAGCTACTACCGGCGGCCGCGTTGTCGAACGGAGCCAGTTATGAATACACCAGGGGACCTCTTCAGGATGGTTCTCCTCCGGGTCTCGCTAATCTCACTGTTAATCTTTTTTCCTAGCTTGGTCTGTCAGCAGCTACGACACCGCGTGTGAACCGACGAGGTTGTCTTCATAGTTCAAATACCATCACACAGGAATAGACAGATTTCCGAGGAGCTGTCTCACATCTTGTCTGACTTTCGCTGATATAATGACTAATATAGTCATATAAAAAATTGCGCCGGCAAATACAATTAGTACTGTTTCAACGTGGCTTGGTCCTACGAGGGCTTCAAGCAGATAAACGAACCCAGTCATCACCACAGCGGATACCACCTGTCGACCGAGCTCCTCCAGCGGTATTCGGATTGTGTCTAGCACCTCTGAAAGGTAGTAGTAGCCAAGCAAGAGCGTTAGGACCGACGAGAGAAGTGTGGCAACAGCTGCACCAGTCCATCCAAACTGCGAAATTAGAACCACATTCAGAGAAAGGTTAGTAACAGTGAACACAGCGTTAGTCCGAAAGGCGGCATCGGGACGTTTGACAGCATTTAGTACATCGACAAACTGACTTCCGTATACCTCGAAAATTTGTGCGAGTATGAGAATCGTGAGAACCGTCGATCCGACGACGAACTCCGGGCTGTATATCTTTAGCAACCGTGGTCCGATGATCAGGGCACCGAAAAACCCGGGGATGATGATGATACCGGTATACTGGACGCTGGTCTCCAGCGCACTGGTAATACGGCTGTTGGCGTCTTTACTACTTAGTTCGCTAAATTGAGGAAACATCACGTCTCGGATCGAGTCAGAAGCCAATACCAGAAACGCACTCAACGTCCATGCAACTTCGTAGACGCCGATCAGCGACGAAGTGGCAAAAAATCCGAGCACGAGGGTATCCATCCATCCGAATGTTTTGCTTTTGAATCCGCCCATCCACGAAAAGCGCGCGAAATTCAGTATGTGTCGAACATCCCGGACATCGGGCATCGTTGGTCTAGTGCGTAGAAGCCACAGCGCTCCGAGAGTCACGACGACCAACGCTGCCGCGTGGCCCACGAGTAGACCCGTGATCGTGAAGCCGAGGACGACAAACAGAATTTGAAACGCGGCCTGGAGAACTGTTCTCGTAGTCGTCAGCCAGCCGTATTTCGAAACTTGTTTTTCGCCTTTCAACACGGCACCGGCCGTGTCGAAACCGATCGTGGTGGCGACGAGCACGACGATCAACAGTGTTACGTCGGCACCAACGTAGGCGCTGACGTATCCGGAGAAGGCGATCAGCAGGCCACCGACGACACCCACTGAGAGCGCACTCAGAAGGAAACTCGTCGAGAGGTATGCCCCCTGGTTTTCGCCCTCACTGATGTACTTCTCGGTAGCCTTGGAGACGCCCCACGCCGGAACGACCATCCAGACGATGACACTTTGTGCAAGCGCATAAATGCCGAGCACATCGGCACCGAGCACTCGTGCGATGACGAACGTCGTAGCGAATCCGGCAGCTGAGCCGACGACTTTCGAGGCGAAATGCGAGAGAATTGATCTATTAGTCGTCATCTTTGTAGAGCTAAGCTTGTGCAGTTCACGGCGGTTCTTAGCTTGAATCTCACTGCCGATTGAAGTGAATCTTTTTCATCGCGGCTGCGTCCAAATTGGAACTGTGCGCGGATTGGATTGTTACAACAAACTCTTCTACTGGGGCCACGAGATTTAGACAATGACTTTGAGTGGGCCGGACTTTATCATTCCTGGCGCTTCCAAATCGGGAACGACTTCTCTGTACCACTACCTCAACGAGCACGAAGATATCTTCCTTCCAGAGACGAAAGAGCTGCACTTCTTCGAGCGAGATAACAAATACAAGGAAGGGCTTTCTGAATACGAATCCTACTTTCCGCCAGCAGACGACGGACGGATCGCCGGTGAAGTCACCCCGACATATTTCAATCATGGAATAGTATACGAGCAGTCTGCCCATACTACATACAAGTGGTCTCCCGACGATGATGCTCCAAAGCGTATAGCAGAATCGTATCCTAATATTAAGCTTATCATCACGTTACGGAATCCACTTACTCGAGCTAATTCCCAGTTTTGGAAGAACTATCGTCAGGGACGGGAGCGGGCTGATACCTTTGAAGAAGCAATTCGAGAAGAACTTGCCGGTGGGCGATCCAAAGAAGACCATCCACTATGCTGGCTGTATCGAAACGAGTACGTTACACATATCGAGAGGTGGCTTGACCTATTTGAGAGAGAGCAGATCCACTTCATAATTTTCGAACGATGGATACAGAATCCGAAACAGACACTTAACGAATTGTGTGAATTTCTGGGTGTCGAACCCAAAAGTTCGTGGTCAAGGAGTGGTGATCAAAAGAACGTCGGTGGAATGCCGCGAAGTGTCGCTATCAATCGCTTCTACCAAGATCATATCCGAGATACCGCCCTCGGTGCTCTGCTGCGAAAATATCGTATCACACATCGATTGGATGCCTTCAATTCGAGTGAAGGGTATCCGGAATTATCCGACGATGCAAAACGCCTCCTTACGAACAGATTCGCTCCAGAGTTAGCAGAATTAGAGGGTCTAATCGAAGCTGATCTCGATATTTGGCGAAAAGAGATGGAAGTCTGAGAAATAGATAGATGCTTGATACCAAACCTATTCAGCTGAATTCTCTAGCGCATTCGGAACACCTACATCACCCCTTGGAATATTGGTGGACAAATGATTGAAGATCCACTTCCTGATTTTGTTATTATCGGGACACAAAAGTGTGCAACAACTTGGATATATCGAGGTTTACAAGAACATCCGGATATATCCATGCCCAATACAGACGCTATCAACTACTTCAGTATGAACTACCATCGTGGAGACAATTGGTACAAACAGTTCTTCAAGTCATCTCAGGAAAATACAATTGTTGGCGAGGTCTCCCGTTCATATGTTCGAGACGATGCTGCACCCCGTAGACTCCAAAACGATTTACCAACCGCAAAACTTATAATTTCTGTTCGGAATCCGATGGACCGTGCCCACTCACATTATTGGCACGAAAAGTCGAAAGGTAAGATCTCGTTCGAATTTAACGAAGTCTTCGAGAACTACGATCTGTTCCAGAATTGGGTCGTCCCGGGTTTCTATTATCGCCATGTCCAGCGCTTCCTTGATGAGTTCCCAGAGGATCAGGTGAAATTGGTCTTCTTCGACGATCTCGTGAACGATGACGAAGCGTTTATTCAAGATATTTATGATTTTGTTGGTGCTGACGCCGGATACACACCTTCCTTCGTGGATGAAACAGTCAACGAAGCTCGGGATAAACTCGGCTTCCAGAGTGTCAATCGGGCGTACTACCGGCTCTTCAACTTCATTCAAGCGAACTTTCCGAAGCCGGTGAAGAATATTCTCCATCCGTTTCATACCGCGTATAGGCGTGGTATCGTCAGCACGCTCGGGGGGAAGGACGAGTACGAAAAGGGGATGGATCCCGAGGTTCGCCGGCGACTGGAAGAAGTGTACGTAGATGACGTGCAACGGCTGGAAGAGTACACCGGTCGCAACTTTGAGCATTGGTTTGAACATCCCGGTGCCGCAGGCTACTACGAATGAAACACGTCGCACGGAGGATTCGTAATTCTGCTCAAAAGATCAGGGTACAGAGTCGACGAACCCTTGCAACTCTGTCTCCACGGTCGTCGCTTACGGTATTCATGTATCACAGCGTGACGGAAGATGCGACTCGAAACTGGGGTCCGTGGCGATACGCGGTCACACCGGCGGAATTTGAAGCACAGATCTCGGCAATAGCCGACACGTATAACGTCGTGACTATGGATGATGTCGCGTCTCATATCGGGGAATCTGAATTCACGCTCCCCGAGAACGCCGCCGTTGTGACATTCGACGACGGGTACAGAGACACGCTGACTCAGGCGCTTCCGGTGCTTGAGCGCCACAGTGTCCCCGCCACGATCTACGTGACGACAGACTTGTTAGGAGAACCACATGGACCATTCGAGTTCAGACTGGCAGAAGCCCTACGAAACCGATCGCATCCTCTCTCTAGCTCAGATATCGGTATCGAGTTTCAGGATCCGCTCCCTAACAAGATTGATCTTTTATATCAATTTTTACGAGATAAACTAAATAAAAATACGGATATATTAGAAAAAGTTGAGCAAGGGTCTCCTTCCGGGACCGCCATGCTAACTAATAAGCAAGTACAGGTTATTTCTGAACACGAACTCATCAAAATTGGTGCACATGGTCACAATCACGTACATCTGACAACTTTGTCAAAATCCGATGTTAATAAAAACATATCAGCCTGTATCTCTATATTAAAGGATACCATCGGCCACTCACCAAGACACTTCTCATACCCATATGGTTCGTATAATAGTGATGTAATTAGTGCTGTTGAAGAACTAGGATTCATCACGGCGGTGACAACCCGTCCTAATGTCTGTCTATCTGCTGAACTAAAAAGAAATCATCTACAAATTCCTAGGATTGATGCTGCGATCCATCCTATTTGCCCTGAACTACTTTTTTCTGATCCACTAGATTAATTCACACACTAACAAATAATAAAGATACACAAAATCTAATGTTCCTCATGAGTCATAGTAGTCTTGTGGCATCTGAGACATGCATTAAGTTGTGAGCAGTAAATATAGTCAACTCCAGACGCACACTGTTCTACTTGATCTGGTGGGCACGATCCAACAGAGTACTCATTTCATTGCCTTTATCGTTTGACTGTAGTTTCGAGTGTCAATCACCTGTGTACTAAATCCCATATCTTCTATTTTTGATACTACTTCGTCGTATTCGACTCGATCCTGATGAATCTCACAATATAGAATCCGACAATCTGGATTAGATAATGTGTTTTCTAGTCCGTCAATAACTTTCACTTCTGCGCCTTCTACATCGATCTTCACGACATTTGGTGTATTAATACCTTCTGTTTTAATAAACTGATCTCCCACTTCCATTCTCACATATATCTTATTTTCACGGCTATTTTGTGACCCTTTTTTTGACGGTAAGTCGAACTGTGACAGGGCTACCGAACCATCTGCGAGAAATCCACCTCTCGGCCCTGAGATACTCGTGAATCCGGAAGTATCTGAGAAAGCACATTGATACAAATTAATATCTGAATCATTCCTCCACTTATTAATTAATAGATGGGATGCGTTTACTGGATGAGGTTCAATTGAAATTACTTGATCCGCATTCACCGATCCAAATAATGAATGAATACCGATATTTGCGCCAATATCAAGTAGCGTGTCTTCGTCCTTTATTTCTGATAACATATCTCTCATCTCGTGAACTTCATTTTCCTCAAAGAATTTGACTTCTCGATAATCTCCTAAATAGTTTGAAATCGACACTCGGATAGAATAATCTCCAATGGATATCTGTTTCTCACCACTTATTTTATACTTCCAGTACGAGAGTCTGCTCAGCATCGATCGAATTGCAGCTCCGGTAGATCTAATTTTTGAATGGATATTAGATCTCATGATTTGAATTCTCTCGTTTCGCCATCGTCATAATTGCTTGTATTTTACTTTGGTTCATTATTCTATCAAAGAAGACATAATAGTTAATTACTTATCTTTAGTGTTTTAATTTTGGAGAGATCGGATCAGATTCTCATTTACGAATGTCGTACCAGCTGATCGTACCAACTCTCATTGTTTCGATACCACTCAATAAATTCCTGAACACCCTCATCAATATTCCGCGTGGGTTCGTATCCAATCGTTTCTGCTGCCCGCGAGATGTTCGCATGAGTATGCTCCGCATCGGCGTCGTGACGCTCGTCGAATTCAATCTCTAAGGAGGGATCGACTGTATCTCTGACTGTTTCTGCGAGCGTAAGGATATCGATGTTGTCCGTCGATCCGATATTCATCACCTTGCCGTCCGCACTGTCGTCGGTCAAAAGCTTCCGATTTGCTGCTACGATATCTTCGATATATGTGAAGTCCCGCGTCTGTGAGCCGTCTCCGTACACGACCGGCGGTTCGCCATGGAGGCACCGCGAGACGAAGTTCGTGATTGCCATGTTCGGCCGCATTCGTGGGCCGTACACTGTGAAGTACCGAAGCGAGACGGTCGGCAGTCCATACACCTCGTTATACACCCGAACGTAATGTTCCGCGGCTAGCTTCGACACCCCGTACGGAGAGATTGGTGTTGTCGGATGGTCCTCGTCGTAGGGGAGGTACTCCGGCTTCCCGTATACGCTCGATGATGAGGCGTTCACCACACGCTTGATGTCGGCATCGCGAGCTGCGTCAAGAACGTTGAGTGTGCCTTCGACGTTGTACGTGTTTACTTTCCGTGGCTCCTTCACGCTCGTGCGTACGCCTGCCTGTGCAGCCTGATGGTACACGATATCAACCCGCGAGATGAGGTCCTCGACGAGATCACCATCAGTCGTCGATCCTTCCACCAACTCGTAACTCCCTGACGACGACGCAGCTGCCTCACGTCCTGCCTCGACATTGTGCTCTTTGATCCCGAGGTCGTAGTACGGCTCGAAGTTATCGAGTACGACCACGTCGTGACCCTCTCCTGCGAAAGTTTCCGCGAGATGTCCGCCGATGAACCCTGCGCCACCGGTGACGAGAACGTCCATGCACGAGGATGTCGGAGCGTCGTCAAATGGGTTGTGGAAGTCCTCTGCGACCGAGACGACGGCTAGACTCATCTACTGTCTACCTTCGTTCTCTGAACGGATATCCCGCTCACAAAGTATTTCCCACCCCACCGACACTCCTCACCCATGCAAGCAGTCGTACTCGCGGCGGGGGAGGGCACACGCCTGCAACCGCTGACGGACGACAAGCCGAAGGTGCTCGTCGAGGTCAACGGGACGCCGCTGATCGAGGATGTCTTCGATAACCTGATCGATGCTGGCGCCAGCGAGCTCATTGTCGTCGTCGGCTACAAGGCCGAACAGATCATCGATCGCTACGGCGACGAGTACCGCGATATCCCCATCACCTACACACACCAGCGCGAGCAGCTCGGGCTCGCACACGCCATCCTCCAAGCCGAACCGCACGTCGAAGGCGACTTCATGCTGATGCTCGGCGACAACGTGTTTCGCGGAAACCTCGAAGACGTTGCCAGCCGCCAGCAAGAGAACCGCGCCGACGCTGCGTTCCTCGTCGAAGAGGTGCCCTACGAGGAAGCCTCTCGCTACGGCGTGCTCGACACGAACGAGTACGGCGAGGTAGTCGAGGTAGTCGAGAAGCCCGACGACCCGCCGAGCAACCTCGTGATGACCGGCTTCTACACGTTCACGCCCGCCATCTTCCACGCGTGTCACCTCGTCCAGCCCTCTGACCGCGGCGAGTACGAACTCCCCGACGCGATCGATCTCCTCATCCAGTCCGGCCGCACCATCGACGCGATCCGACTGGACGGCTGGCGGATCGATGTGGGATTCCCCGAAGACCGCGACCGCGCCGAGGAACGGCTGGACGAACTGGTCGATGATGATACCGCAAGCGAAGCAGGTACGGAAACCGAGGAAGATGCAAGCGACGCCGTCGTCGACTCGTGAGTCCGATGTCGCTGGTGATCGGCTCCACTGGGGTCTGAAAGTGACCAACGCCATGGCATCGTCCCTCGAACACTGAGTGGATAGCCGACACGGAGAGAGTACGTTTCGTCTGTCTGTGGCAGTAGTGGTAGGTGCCCGTGAGGAGCCGACCTGCAGGAAGAGTAACAGCGAGAGATATAACGACATAGAATCGGCACCTAGAGAGAGGACGTTTCGTCTGTCTTCGCCGCGTCTTACAGAGAGGATTCTGCTTCGGCTTCTTGCCTAATCTCGATGACGATCTGCGGGTCAAGGTCGAGTTGGTACTCGTAGTACCGGCCCCCGCCTTCCCCGTGGTTTCGATCCTCTCGCTGCAGAAATCCGAGCATATGGAGGTCAGAGAGGTGGTTCTGGATACTCTTGAGGGTTGTAAGTGGGTCCACGGCGTGTGATTCCGCGATCGCTTTGTAGCGTCCCTTGATCGTTCGCGACCGTGCCGGTGATTCTCCCTGCTGTTCGATGTACGCCATGGTTTCGAGCAGGAGCTGTGCGTGCTGGGTCTGATCTTGAATCCGATTCCGCAGCCGTCCCCGTTGCACGAGTTCCTGGGCTTTGACGATGTGTGAGTCGTCGACCAGATCGTCCTCCGATCGTGTGGCGACTTCACCACCGACACGAAGGAGGTCTATTGCTTGACGTGCGTTTCCGCGGTCTTTAGCGGCGATCGCTGCCGCCCTCGCAATAGCTGAGTCGTCACAGGCGCCTTCGATGAACGCCCGATCAGCGCGGTCTGCGAGAATAGTACGGAGTTCGCTCGCGTCGTACGGACTGAACGAGATCTCCGTTTCCATCAGTGTGTCTTTGACTTTCGGCGAGAGCGACTGCCGGAACGTGTAGTTGTTGCTGATGCCGATGACGCCGACCTTCGAATTCGTGATATGACCGATGGATCGCGCCCGAGGGAGTTCATAAAGGAGGGTATCGACATCGTCCAAATGGTCAATCTCATCGAATACGACGAGATGGGTTCCGCCGATTCGATCGAGTTGGGTGTAGAGTTCTTCAAATGCGTCGGACGTTCCGAGACCACGTTTCGGAAACTCGCTTGCGTCTTCGGGTAACAACCCATTCACGAGGGTACGAACGACGGTGTAGAGTGACTTTCCGTTACAGTTCAGTTCGTGTACGTGGAGCTCGTCGGCGTCTGGTCGTTTCGTGACTTCCTCTTGAAGCGCCTCCATCATGTACGTCGTGACCGCTGTTTTACCGAGCCCTGCTTTCCCATACAGCATGACGTTCTGAGGGGTCCGCCCGAAGAGAACGTCTTGGAGGGCATGGCGGTACTGATCGATCTCCTCGTCGCGTTCGAGAATCTGATCGGGCTGATGATCCTCAGAGAGCACCTCCTTCGAGACAAAAATTGACTGCTCGATATCACTGAATGGCCCAGCCATACGTACGATGAGTTGATGTGATTATTTAAAACCTGCTTTTGTTTGTCTCGTCTGTCTGCGGGGGAGTTCGAACACGGGTGTCTCCGCGTTCTGCTGATAGTGACTCCGAAAAGACAGACGAAACGTACTCTCTCCTACCACTTGACTCGCATATCACTCTGTTGTGCGCTCTTTTTGAGTGCATCACTTGTTCGGAAGACAGACGAAATGTACTCTCTCCCTTTCGAGCGGCATGCTGTCAAGCGTGGAGAGACACTCCACATTTGCAAGTGAAGTGCTGTGGTCAACTACCCCACCCTAAACGCCTTCGGCGTTTTGAGGGTAGGGGTTGTCCGTGAACTCGGCCTCTGACCCTTCCGGGTGGGCGGTGAATCCGCCGCTCAGTGTCACAGTTCCAGACTTGAGGGCAAGTTGGCTGTTGCCCGTCCGCCGAGACGACTGTTGGCCTCGACGGACATACCGCATCCCGATATTCTTCGCCGCATTGTAGTCTGCGTTCGCTTCTGACTCACACTTTACGCACCGGAACTCGTTGCGAGTCGAGCGATTCTCGTCTGCCGTGAACCCACACTCGGCGCACCGCTTCGACGTATACGCCGACCCGACTTGCTTCACTGAGATACCTTCCGCTTCGGCCTTGTACTCCACTTGCTCGTACAGCGTTCGGAACGCCCACTTGTGGCCCCACGACGCACCTGTGCGGTCGCGGATGTGGGTTAGGTTCTCGAAGGCTATCACGTCACACTCACATCGGAGTGCTTCGTCTACGATAGCGTTCGACGCTCGGTGAAGTACGTCGCGGACGTAGCGAAGTTCCCGGCCACTCGACTGTTCGAGCGTCCGGTGGGCGCTTCGCGTCCCGGTCTGTTGGAGTCCGGCGCGTACTTTCTCGAACTCGCGGAGGTCGTGAGCCAACTCCCGCCCGCTGAAGAAGAAGGCGGTGCTGGTGACAGCAAGGTTTTCGATACCGAGGTCAACCCCGAGGACCGTTCCGTCCTCGGCGGTGTTCCGTTCGGTGTCGGTCTTGGGTCGGCGGAAGCCGATGTGTAAAAAGTAGTCGCCGTCACGGGCGGTGAGCGTGCTTTCCGTGACGCTCCAGTTGTCGGCGTCGAGGTACTGCCGTTGGTAGCCATCATCGGTGTCGGGGAGAGCGAGGTCGCACCGGACGCGACTCTCGGTGGTGGAGAGCGACACTGTATCATCATCGAATAGCGTCATGGTCCGGGTGTCGTATTTCACCGTGGGTGCGGTGAAGGTGGGCTTACTCACCTTCTTGCCATTCGCCTTCCGTTCGATACAGCCGGTGATGGCTTGTGCGGCTTGGTGGGTGGCGAGAATCGCGTGCTGACTCCCGAGGTCGGTGTGTTCACGTACGTCGTCGTAGGCGAGGGGCTGTACGTCGCTCTTGGTGTTACACTTGCCCCACGCCATGTCGGTGGCGAGTTGGCAACCACGCTTCCACTCGGAGATGGTGTCTTCGAGGAGGTTGCGTTGCTCGTCTGTCTCCTCAAGACGAGTGATTGCCGTCCGACGCACGTAGTCGTCTGCCACGTATTCAATGTAGTCGGTGGGGTACTTACAGATTGGTGTTTGCGACCAATACGAACGCGCTTCTCCCCTCCCTACTCGCTTCCTCCGGTCGCTCCTTGAGGAAGGGGGACTCCGCGCTACCGCTTCAGTTGAATCCGACGGGGGCATACGAGTTCGATACGGTAAACAGACGAAATGAGGGTGGTTCGAACAAACGAAACCCATCACACTGCAGCGAGGAGAACAGACGAAACGAGGGGTGTCCGACGATCAGGGAATCACTAACAATCTGCTCGATTTCTCAAAAGCATTCATCTGTCTTCACGTTGGAGAGTCCGTTTCGTCTGTCTTTCCATCTGAACCAGACTCACTGGGGGGCATCACAGAGACGGAGAACGACTCTTACTCACACCACTATCACCGCCCGAGCGCGTACCCACCCTGAAGCAGCACAGCAAGCGCCGCCGAGAACGCGGGACCCGACTGGTAGACGTCTGAGTCGTCTCCTTCTCGGATAACACCGGCCTCGAGAAGTGGCTGGAGGTGTGATCGCTTGAGGTTTCGCCGTCGATTGCGAACCGCACTCGTCTCTACCTGATCTAGTGTACAGTCCTCCTCAAGCGCGGTGAGCGTCTGGGCCACCTGTTGTAGATGAACCCGCGAATGCGGGGCAGCCGCAAGCAACAACAAGACGGCCCGCTTGCGGTGATGGCTCAACAGGTAGAACACATCATCATCGCGAAGCAGCGAGAGCTCCGACCCCTTGCCGGGTCCGTCGTACGTCTCGTCACTCATCACGACCGTCTGTCGTCTTTTCACCCGACTGCCGCGATCCACCGCCTCGTCCGTCGTGAAATCTGACATCCTCAACTGGTTCGCGACCGATCGGTCGCCATGTGCACCCGGTCCACTCGTCTTCGATCCGCCACCAGCCTGGGCCGTCCGAGCGCGGTTCAAACCGCGTTCGACGCCGACCTGCGCGTGCTGGCGTGTACTCGATCGCGAACGCGTCGTCATGCTGTTCGTTGTCGTCGACGCCGCTGTCTGGCGTCTGTTCTGTATGGTCGCTCATCACATAGCGGGCTTTTCTTGGTAGCCCGCCACCCACAACGGGGCATATAAACAGGACTCTCGGGGCCTATCTCCTGACTATATCGACCACCGTGGTTGACCAAACTGCCGCGATCGGGGCCAGTACGACCTCGGTGACTCACAGGCGCCTCGTGCGATCTCCACTCCTGAGCCTCTAGATCTGGATCACTGACCAAGATAACTGACTGCCGAGAATGAGGCTGATTGACATCCTCTTCCGCGTTCTCGCGGAAGAGGATGTCAACGGAGAACGCTTACATTCATTTTATTGGCGTACTGAATGGACCATCCGTTAGGGGTCAGTGTCTTCTGTCGGAGTATCATAGACCTCTCCACCAGATCCTTCGCCAACATACTGCCAATTTTCTGTATCTAAACGTCCCTCGAGATATGCTTCTCCGTCTTCGGTGATCATATAGACGCCATTTCCGAGGTCGTTAATTAAGCCATTCTCGGCCAATTTCTTACACCGACGGTGAACCTGTACACGAGAATATCGTATCGGTCCCTCTCTTTTCATTTTTGTCGGGGACCCCGATTCGTTTTCAGATAGATACTCTAAGATCCGATCGTCCGCTGCAGACATCCATTCTCCGGCATATCTCATACGTTACCCTATAGAACCGTTATTTAATAGGAGGTCGGAATGTTACTCAAAACACTCCCAGTACATTGAAGTAACAAGAGTGCCGAGTAGTAGCTACAGAACCCTGTGACGAACTCTCGGCTCGTGAGAAAGTGTAGAAACCCCGGCTGCGGTGTTGCACCACCCAGCCGGGACGGGTTCTGTGTCCATCCACAGAACCATGCTAATGGTGGCAACTGCGGGGCTTAAGCCCTGCGAGACGACTGACGGATCGAATAGTACCACCTGTACTCTCTGTACCACCGAGGCCGACGGGTACGACGCTACCCTCGACGCCCCGGTCTGTACAACGTGTGCTGCGACGCGCAACACCGACAGAAACACACGAGAGAAGGGACAATGACTAACCCCCACTCCGAACGCGACACGACCGACTCGGTCGCTGATCTCTCGACTGTCCACCGCGATCTGCTCTGGGTACTCGCCCAGAATGGCGCCTGTCACCCCCGCTCGCTCCATCAGGCGCTCACCGACTACTACACCGAGAGGATCGACCACAGCCGGGTCTGTGAGACTCTCGCGGAGCTCATCGAACGCGACTTCGTCGCGCTCCACGACACGACAACGTACCAACTCACGGAATCAGCCCGACGCGCACTCTCCGCCCGGCAAGCGTGGCAAGCTGGCGCTTCCACCAGCGAGGGAGACTCACAATGATCGGTCCCACCGACGAACTCCCGGATCGCCAGCGGCTCGCGTGCATCCCGCTCGACACCCACCTCGCTTGCCAAGTCTGCGGGCAACCCCTCACCGAAGGCCACAACATCACCGCCTACGCCTACCGGGCGGCAGGTGAGCCCGCGTACGCGATCGGCTACATCATGTGCGGGGCGGATATCCACGAACACCCGACCGTATTCACCCGCGGTGTCCGCGAGTACGTCCTCACGGGTCACGTTGGGTCGTGTACGAACTCCCAAACGCAATCGACGACGTTCGTCCTCCTCGATCTGACCGCCGTCGTCACGAGCCCCACGACGACTACGACCCCACACGTCCGCGCAGACGCGCCAACCCCACGAGACCCGACCCACCCAACACGCCGCGAGCCACCCTCGCTTCTCACCGCCGTTCGAGAGCGCGCTCGTTCTGACGGTGGCGCGTCCCACGAGGGGCCACAGTGATCCACCGGACTCCCACTCGGTGATCACTGATGCGATCACACCAGCCTGCGACCCCTCGCCGAGGGATTCGGCTCGCGAGCCACGCAACGGGAGTTTCCACCGACGGAATCAGCTGTCCCGACATGTCTCCTCGCCTGACCGAATGGGTGCCACGGCTCCTCGAGAAACTCACACCCCACACCGAACGCGCAATCCGTTACACCACCACGGAGGATTCGTGGCGGGCGAGCTCACAGCTTCTCACTCGCCTTCACCCAGAGTGGACGGACACAGACTACGCGTGGACCGACGACATCGCCGAAGCCGTCGCGTACATCCGCGCGATCACTACGCGTGCGCTCACCTACGATACCGATAGAGAGCATCTCTCGTCGTACCATCAACAGCGCCACGCGGACCTCACCGAAACCGTCACCGCAATCGGCACGGGCCGTGGCCCGGTGAACGCCAGTCTCGGGGCGCTCGCAAACGGCCCGGTCGCACTCCATCGCGAACTCGACGCCCAGCCCACTGTGGTCACCCTCCAGTTGGACGGTGAGGCGTGGATCGACGTTGCCGACCGCCGGACTGGCGTCCGCGCACTCGCGGCGATCACCGTGCTCGCCGACGGGTTCGACGTTCGACTCGTCGTCTCACCCGCACTCCAGCGACACCTGTCGAAGCGGTATCCAAGATGGTCAGAATGTCACCTCGATCTTACTGGGAGCCGGGATGGGTCCCACCAAGACACCGCCCACCACGAACAGACTGTCGACGTTGCATGGAAAGCCATCCGTGATCTCGACACCGAACCGGGCAAGCGTCGGCTACTCGGGAACCTCACGACAACGCGTGCCCGCCGGTACGACGAGCTCACCGACGATGATGCGATCGATATCGCAGACGGAACCGTCAGTCGGTACGTTCTCGATCTCGAAACACGCGGGCTGGTTACCGTTGACCGCCGCGGAACACAGCACGCGGTCCAACTCACCGATCTGGGCCAGCGGGCCGTCACAGCGTGTCTCGACGATGATTACGACCTCGTCCATCCAGATCAGCGCCGTCTCGACGGGTGTCTTACCGAAACCCCTCACGACGCTACAAGTACAGTGTCTCCCCAGCGGGTGGGGACTCCGGAGGCGACACCCCCAGACGAATGGGTCGCGGCGACCGGCACTCCAGACACGGGTGCCGACTACGTCCAGTGGCTCACCGGCCCTGACACCGCTCCCGACAGCCGGCTTCACGACCGATTCGCTACCGTCGCACACGACGACGCCATCACGCTCGTTGACGACCAGCCAGCGGCCTTCGAGGACGGCCGCGTCGCGTACCTCGACCACACAGCAACGGAAACGCTCGTCGTCCTTCAGTGGGGCGGGCCCTTAGCCACCCTGGGACGTCTCGCGGGAGCCTTACTCAGCGAGAAGGCACTCTCCGAAATTCTCACGCCCGCCCGATTGGGCCACGAGTTCGAGACCCTCGAGGACGACACCGCCGAGTACGCAGTCGGCCGCGTGCTCCGTCGTGGCCGCCAGATCGGGTGGTGTCGCGACACAGACACCACCTACGAGGCGTGGCGCGAGCGGATCACGACCGTTCGAGATCGCCTCTTGTCTCGTGTCGCCACACTCACGACGAGCGACGACACAACTGCCCGCAGCGAGCTCTTCGCTGATCTCCACGGGCTCGTCGCCTCCGCAACCCAACTGTATCACGCGGTCGGGATCGACCTCACAGCCACGCTCAGGATTCCCGATACCGCCACGCTCGCGCGCAACACCACCCGACTCAACAACCTCTGTGAGTTCCTCGCCAAGACGGTTCCCAAACAGTCCGTCTACGGGATCCACTCCGGATATCGACTCCTGTTCGAAGACCGGCCCGCAAAGCTGTGCCGACGGCTCCCCTACAAAGTCGAACCCGGCACACAACTGGATCTCACGATGTCGTGGGTGGTTGCTGGCCCGACGGCCACCGCGCTGCAGGAGGATATCACCGCGACCCTCAGAGAGGAACTCGCCACCGTGCGTGAGGCGATCGCCGACGGAACCGAAACTGCACCCGCCCTTGAGATTCCCGTCGTCGACGGCACGACGTACCCCGCCATCCGACGGGTGATCGATGAGATCGCGACGGCCCACGATGTCCAGTGGACACCACGCGAGAGACAGCAGCTCGTGCGGCTCTGTCTCAGTTCGTTCGGCCCGGCGGACTCCTCACGGAGGGTGTGTCCGTACGACGTCGTAGAGGGCCTCCTGTGTGCGCTAAAGGAGTCACACACGCCGACCCCGGCCGCCGTCGAACGCGCGGCCGCCACCTTGCCGGCCACACGTTTCCGGCCCGATCTCACGCCGACAGCGACGAAGTTGTACACCTCGCTGCTCCGAGCCGATCGACCGCTGGGCCGCGCCGAACTGATCGAGCGAGCCGGCATCTCCGCGAGCAGCTACGACCGCCGGCTCGCGGACGTCCGTGCGCTTGAGCGCGTCCACGCCGTCCGGGTGGACGGCCACCGACGGTGGACCATCACAGACACGATTCCATCCATCCGAACAGGCCTCACTCCGCTAAGGGCACAGCCACACCCACCCCACCGCGTCGTCAGTACTCACCCAGACGTGTGGACACGACGACCCACTACGCGCGCTCAGTCAACCCTGGTTACACCATCTCCACAGACGATGAGAGAGACCACAGTTCTAGTGAACCGACACCGGCCCAGACAGCCGGTAGGGTCCGTCTCTCACGACGACCACGACGTATCGCTCACAGATCATCCAATCGACCACATAATGACAAACTCACACCACCGACCGACCGAACCGTCCAGCACACCACCGCGCACCACGACACAGCGGGGTGAGACGCAATGACCGCCCCGAGGATCGACCTAGAGACGACGGTGACTCGCGATCAGCCGGTCACCCAAGCGACGGGCTCCATCCAGGTGAGTACGGACGAACTCGACGACGACACGATCACGCTCAGCTTCGGCGGGCCGTGGGGAATCACGTACGCGGATCTCACCCCTGAAGAGGCCCACGCCGTCGCGACTGCACTCGAAGACGCGGTCACCACAGCTCACCAGGAGGGATCAGCCGATGAATGACTCCAACGACGATCCCCATACACGGATCCCCTCGGTAGGGACCAATCTCGACGAGGCTGATCACGCTCTGACAGCCGATCACGACCCCACGAACGGGCGCTGGCTCGAGAAGAAGGTTGCCACGGCGCTCGAAGAGTGGGGATACCGCACGGCCCGCAACGAGTATCTCTTCGGGCTCGAAACCGACGTGATCGCGCGACGAATCCCCCCACGCGATGAGCCGGACGATTTCATCGTCGTCGAGTGTAAAGACTGGCACACGAGTCTTGTCGGGCGTGATGCCGTCGAAGCCATCTCACACCGGGCCGCACTCGCTCGTGCGATGCCCATCCTCGTCGTCGCGTGGGGCGTCACCTCGTCAGCGTGGGTGCTCGCACAACGACTCGACGTCCGCATCCTCACCATGGGTGATCTCACCAAGGAATCGCTTCCGCCCCTGACCGAACATCGACCGCCTGCCGGAACGTTCCGCACTCGCAGAGAGCCCCGCGTGAGCGAACTTCGAGACAGGATGCCGGATCTGTTGTACCGACGAAGTGAGCTCGATATTGAGTCGCCGGTGTTGGTCGATGCTGGGCGAGGACCGTGTTACGTGCCGAATCGGACGGGGAACAATACGTACGTCAACGCGTACGATAGTGACTACGACTTCGAGTAATAGTGCCCAAACTATTATAGTTGAAAATATAATAGTCTATCCAATAACGTCGGAACACATATGTGCTACCCATGACGACTGGAGGTATGGACCAGTTTCAATCGCCTTGAGGAACTCACTCGGTTACAGACGCTTTATCAGAGTGATACTGCAGAACTCGCGATCATTTATGGACGGCGGCAAATCGGCAAGAGCGAACTCGTCCGGCAATCGATTATCGACCGCGATGATGCCGTGTACTACCAAGCAGTCCAAGGAACCGCGACGACACAACTTCGACGGTTCGTCGAGACAGCAGCGACGACGTATCCAGCCATTACCGATTTGACCTCCTCCCGCGCCTGAAGACGCGGGAATCCCATCACAGGATTTCAGGCCGACCATGGCCCTCTGGTTTCAAGACGCATACGTTCCACGCGTCGTCTGCTGGGTCTCAGCATCGGCGTGGCTGTCTTGTGGGGCGGTCAAACGCCCCCCATCCTCAGCCGAGTCATCGCCATCCCTGTGTTCTCTTGAATAGCTCTCTCCGCTGAGGTAGCGGTCTGCGATGTTTATCGCCCCGTTCACGTCCGCTTGATACTCATCCACCCAGCAAGCGTCGTTCGTACACTTGAATATCGCCTGTCGCGGACGGTATCCTACCTCACCGCACGCGTGGCACTCCTTCGAGGTGTTGCGCGGGTTCACCGTCTCAACGGGGATACCCTTCTCGACGGCCTTGTAGCGTATCTGCGCATGGAGTTTGGCGAATCCCCATCCGTGGAGACGCCGATTCATATACTCGCCATAGTCCATCGACTCCCGGATGTAGGTCAAGTCTTCTAGAACCAGCACGGGGTTCTCGATGGACTCTGCGTACTCCACGACTTCGCGGGTGACCCGGTGGAACACATTGTCGATCTGGTTCCACAGGTCGTCGCCGAAAGACTCCGCGATACGCTCGCTCCCGCGCGTCTGGAGCCGTTTCGTGGCGGTGAAGTAGGTCTTACGGAGCTGACGAACGGTCTTTCCCTCGTCGGCCCATAGTTCGGGCGCGGTCGGAGAACCGTGGTCGTCGCGGTGACACACCGTGACGAGTGACGCTTCTCCGGTGTCTACTCCGATAGCTGTCCGTTTCTCGGCGGACACCCCGGAGCGTTTCTTTATTTCGCGAGTAGCGGTGACGTGGAGGAACCACGTCCCCTCTCGCTCGAACAGCCGACTCTCCCCCATCTCCGCGTCGCCAGCGTTCACCGCTTCGAGCCAGTCTCGTTGTTCGGGATTCGGCTGTGCTGGCAGCCAGAGGTGGTAGTCCTCGTGGTGCGGGATCTTGACGTACCACTCGATAGCGTTCTCGGGCTTGTGGTCGAGCCGTAGCCCTTCGTTGGTGAATCGAACAGGATGGTCGTCGTGAAGTTCGTCCGCGTTGTAGGTCGTCGTGAGTTGCGGGACGTACTTTTTGAGCGCGTTCTTCGCGTACCCGCTCAGATCGTAGGTAACCACCACGTCGTTCGCTTCGGTCTGTGTGGTACAGTTCTGGTCGAAGGCGTCTTGGAGGGCGTGCCGGTATGCCTTTCGTGTCTCTTGGAGTTTCCGCCGCTTGTGGGCGTTCGGGTCCACAAGCTTGAGTTCGAGCGTCTTCGTGAGTTCGGTCACGAATCGCCCTCCTTGTGTTGCTGGATGTAGTTCTCGACAGTCTCACTCGAAACGTGCCCGGCGGTCCCTGCGTAGTAGCCTCTCGCCCATCCGATTTTCTCGCCGTCGTGGTCGGCGTAGCGGTGGTTGTACTTGCGCGAGGAAATCCCCTTGAACCAGTTGGCGAGGAGCGCCGGTTCGTTCTTGGGTGGACTACTGACGAAGAGGTGAACGTGATCGGGCTGGACGGTGAGGTCAAGAATTTCGACGCCCTTGTTGTCGGCTATCTCGTGGAGGATGGACCGGACGCGGCTGGCGACCTCGTTGACGAGTACCGGGTTGCGGTACTTCGGCAACCACACTATGTGATAGTTGAGGTTGTAGGTCGCATGCCGTGTGGTCTTCATCCGTGTCGTACACTATGGTCCGTTGACGTATTAATACTACTGATAGAACGGTAGGAAATCCAGCCATCGCGTCGTCGGTGGGTGTGTCGGCTATTGTCCGCTTGACCCCCGCCTAAAGACGGGGGTATGCGCTCGTATCTTTATCACTGATGAGTGGATTCCGACGAGAACACGACAGCCTGTTGATCATCTTGAACGCCCTCCACTAATCCAACGAACTGTAACCATAGCCAGCCGATCAGAAGCGTCACGCCCGTCCAGAGACTAGATTCACCGGCAGCGACGAGGTGGGGATCCTGACCACTAACGATGAGGATCACGCCGAGGGTCCCGACAAGAGGGCCACTGGATCCGAAGATGGACGCAACAACCCGCTGTCTAGATGTGAGATTCGCAGCACCCTGTCTGAACAGTATCACCGCCTGCTGGTAATTTCTGGACGCTTCTACTGGCGGTGTCGAAGTCTCTTGGTTGGTCGACACGTGATTCTCGGCGTCTGGTCTCTCCGAGACCTCAGCAAGACGTGAGGTCGTGTTTTCGTCACGATCGCCGTTCACCCACCGGTCTGCAACCCGATACGTGTGACAGTTACCCGCCGTCTCAGTCTCAAAATACCCATACGCAACAAGCCTCTCTAAATCGTCACGCACTGTCTTTCGAGAGACTACAAACTGTTCTGTGGCGATCAGCTCAGAAACGGTGAGTTCTGCTGGATCTGTGGGTTCATCGGCCTGATCGCTATACGCATACTGGTCGGTAATGTACGATAGAATCGTCTGCGAACGACTTCTCCGAGAGCTATATTTCTGGTAATTGTCCGGAAAGCGCCTGTCATTAAGCCGTTTATCCTCCGCAATAGCTTCTTCGAGGGGCTTCACCCACGAAGGGGAAGCTAATTGGATCTCTATCAGTTCTGAACCGGGGCTCATTACTGAAGAACTATTCAAATGTTTGTATTATAATCTTTTTCCTCAATCACCGACATCCGGCGTGAACGTTGAGAATTGTCAGTGAACCCTCACTCTACTTTTTTGAAGCGGTAGGCGTGAGATTGATGTCTCCAGATGGAAGGGGGCAGTCCGTCACGGCGTCATGCCTAAGCAACGGTGATCGCAGCGGAGTCATCCCCCAAATCTCGACACCACCGCTCGTGACGACGAACACCCACTCATCGAATATATAACTCTGTCGCAGATTTCGAGTCACATTTGCGCTATCACTACGCAAAAGGCACCCGTCTCGCAGAGTACAGCATGACCGACAACACGTGCTGTCGTGGATATCTCAGGCCACGACACTCCGTCACGCTCGAACGCTGGGTGAGTAGAACATGAGCCAACAGACACTCACTCTCACTCAGGTCGAAACCCTGTTTCAGAACAACGAACAGCGGCCAGAACTGAAGATCACCGGTGACGACCAATACAAGAGAACAGCAGTCATCCACGCGACACCGCCAGTCGATCCCACGTACGCACACAAACTCAACGAAGATAGCAGCGGTGCCGTTGCAGAAGCGGTAACCAAGCTCACAGACCTGTTCGATGCCCCGGTTGAAACGATAACCTACCCGCGGCCGGTCCCGCTTCCAGGGCTCGATATCAAGGCCGTCATGTGCCATGTATTCCACATTTCGCCCCATTTCGTGAATGGGCTTGCGCTCCAGCCAGAACTCGGAGATTTCGATAAGAAGGTCGCTGAACACGGGTTCGAAGCTGCATACAACATCGTCGAAGATGCGTTCCCCGATGTATACGATATTGAACCGGGAGATTTTGATTTGGAGCCAATCGCGGCTGGTGGGAGCGTCTCAGTCAGTCGGCTCGTTAGCACAGGCACGGAGGAGCTCTCTGGGGTCGGCAAGATCGAATCGAACGCGATGACAAACGTGTTCGATGGGCTCACCCACGCATACGAACCGTTCATACACCAACTCATCACGGAGCCTTATAAAGGAAAGCTGTACATCACCTCTCGGTTAGCGCCGCTGTCAACGGACCATACGTTCGTTGGGGATCGTGGACTGGCTCGCCTTCTGAAAGAAGGATCTGCGGCCGACCTCGCTCCGGCGTTCGAGAAGGTTGGTGTGACTTCGAATTTCAATATCGACCTCAGCGATCACCTCCACATCGAGTATAACCGCCAGATCGACGGCCGAACGAGACGGTCCGTCCGAATCAACGACGCAATGCGAAAACGGTATGACACGAAAATCCAGCACCGGCGCAAGGTTGAAAGCCTCAAAAAAGCAGTTCTCGGCCAGGCGGATTTTGTTCCGCTGCTCCGCGGAGCGACTGACTGGGACCCACTGCTGAAAGAACAGGACTACTACGGCCGGTTCTTCATTCCACCGGCCGCGATTGGTTACTTCACGGAAGAGTACGCGCACTACTACTATCACGATCCTTGGCAGTACACGCCTCGCGGTTGGCCGGTGTTCATCCCCCGGCCGATCAAAGAGATCGAAACCAAAACCGACTGGGGGGCGCCAAGCCCCGACATCGACGAGGAAAAGAGACATCAAACAGACGGGAGCGACGGCCATCTCAAATTCGGCGACCGGATCGACGCGTATGGGACTGCCCGCGGCGATACGATCAACCGTATCGAACAAGACGGGAGCTCACTGCAGGATTATGAACTCATCACGGAGGACAGGTTCATCAACATGCTTGAGAAATACGTCGAAAGCGACATCGCCAATCTGGAACCAGAGTGGGAAAACAGCTCGAAGCCGGCGAACATCCTCACGAATGTCGAGCGGGCGATCGCCGCGGATCGACACGTCATCGTTGTGTTCAAAGACGAGGACAAAGCAGAGCGCGCATACAAAGCGCTCCGGACAACGTATAAGAGACTCACCAAATTCGGCGCACAAACGTATCAGGGTGACGCAATTCCGACCATCGACGGGGAAATGCTCGTCACCGCCGAATCCGAATCGACGTGGTATCTCACGCCGGACGATATGCTCGTCCACGTCATCGATGGCGAGATCGTCACGCGGTGTCCGGCGGACGCCGATCTCACCGAGGTCGAGCACGGCTGTGCGACTGCCCACAAGGACAGCAACAAAACTATCGTCACCACACGCGACGGCGAGACGCTCACCTACCAGAGTGAGAACGCGTTCAAACGTGAATGGTCTCGCGTGACGACACCACATGTCCCGGTCGACATCAGCTATCTCCAACACGTCTCGATCATGTATGAGACGGGTACCGCAAGCGAGCAAACCGGTGAGTTCGCCGAGTTCGAGCCCACACCTGCGTGGGAGCGTGCCGACGGGAAGCAAGCCCGCTACAACGAATTCGGCGCCACTGTCACCGAAGACTTCCTCGTCGAGGCCCCCGGGATGGATCTCACTGTTGATGAGTGCCACTCGACGATGATGAGAGTCTACCAGTGGTCCACCGACAAAAGCGCTCCAGGGACGGGCTGGTTCAGCAAAGGACTCCCGGACCACATCGAGCGCAAAGACAACGCTGCGGGCAAAAAGCAGCTCAAAGATTACACCTGGGTGTTCTCGCGCGGACTCGTCTCACCACATCTTCGCAGCATCGACGCTGACGCCGAACTCACCCTCTAAGGACCACGTCCAAGCATGACACACCAATCGTTGTATCTCCGGCTTCGCTGGCCCGGAATCGATGATGTGACAAAGCGCCGGAGCGAGCCACTTGGTGATGGGCTCGCTCGAGCAGTATACGCAGCGACCGGCAACCCCGGGGATACTGTCGAGGTTACGATCCTCACTGGTGGGCGAAGCCCAGAGCTACTGCTGACTGCTGGCGAGCGAACCCTCGACGATATTGTCTCGCTCATCCGAGCTGCCCAAGACGAATTGCCACGAACATTGGGGTTTGAACTCGTCACCGGTGGCCGACTGGGGCTCACTCCGGCGCTCACAGCGTGTTTGCTCACCCCAAGCACCTACCCACAACTCTCACCCACTCCAACGGCACTCCGCCGGTATCTCGAGACGCTCATCAGCAACGGGCTCTCCCATGCGATCCGGGTTGTCGTCACCAATGCGGGTGATGACCGCCACGTGACGCTCCACGCAGCCCTCTATGACCCTGACGTCCACTGGGTGGATGAGACAGACCACGCCGCCGCCCTTGCTTCCGGCACCCTCGATCCGGCGACGTACTTCGGTGACGATGCGATCACTTCCTCGTGGCGACTCCCAATTGAAGGAACCTGGAGTGTCAGCCCTGATGCCCCGAGTGTGGAACCTGGCCGGACGCCGCCACGACTGTATCTCGACCCCGAAAAGCTCAACGCGCTCGAATACGGCACCGACCACCGGCCCGACGCCCGCATACGTCTCGCGCGCAGCCCCACAGCGTTCGAGACACTCCGAACAGGTACGCTCACTGCAGCTCGTGTGCGTGCCTACGAGTCATTCGACTATGACCCACGACTCACTGTCGACGCCGAGACGCTCCCTGCGTTTCTCGATCACATACCCACCTACTACGACCGGGACCCGTGGCCAGCGATCCCCGGCTGGGAGCGGTTGGACATGACCGTCGAGAGCGTCCTTCGTGAAGCCCCTGGCACGACGCCGGCGACGACACACGACTGGACGCCACCGTCGCTCGATCCCATCGAAAATCTCGAGATCGATGACGCCGATGGGCAGATACAGGCCGCCGCAGCGTGGTTCCTCCCGCGAGGAGTACTCAGACGCCCACGCACAGCCCCGACCGCGACGTTCGATGTCGCTCGGAACGGCCACATCCACCCGGTGTATGTGGGTACTGAATCGACGCTCGCTGCCGGTGACCTCATCGAGGTGGTGAGCGCGGCCGCCCGTGCCGGGACGACGGCGTACATCGTTGTGGACTCCACAGCAACCGCACAAGAGGTGATCTCGTATCTCTCACGGCCGGTCTGTGAGACCACACCAACACGAACGCGACTGCATACGACGACACGACGATTCGAAGCCGGCGATCAGTGGGCCGTGTATCCACGACGATTCACCGACTTAGCGTGGTGGTGGACGCCAGCAGACAACCTCGAGTTGTGGAACGGTGGTGACTGTCTGTTCCGACAGGAGCGACCGACCGAGATGAACCAACTGGTAGAAGCCCTTCCCCATTGTCGCTGCGTCGACGGTGAGTTTGTGCTCTCTGATGGTAATGCGCCCTTCCGACGTGTGCCGACAGCCGATGACCTCTGGGCGGCGTGGCAGCCGCTGTCGATGCCTGTCGCGCCAGCGTTTCTCGCAACCGGGCTCTACTACGCCACCGTGTTGACGCCGACGGACGACGGGTTTCGCGAGTACCACCACCGGCCGGCCTGGACGAACACAGATAAGCCCCGATACCGAACGAGCGAGTTCACTGCAGAGTGTGTCGACCGATTCGTCGATCAGTACACCGTTCCAGCAGACGCCCACACGCTCGGTATCGATCAGGTGTTTCCGCGGTTTTGTACGTGGCTGCGCACGGTCGATCCATACGGCTTCGAATGGACGCTCGATCCAAGCGACGTTGCTCGGGTTCTGCCCGGTGATCGGCAATGGCGATACCCGCCACACGAGCGGCCGTAGCGCAGTTCGACCAGTCACATCCTCCGTCGAGGCACACTGTGAGGAGGGCTGGGAGCTGTCGTCTTGGCCGATCAGTGCTGGGATTCTGTACGGTGGGCTGTTTGCGTACACAACCAGTCAAACAGGTCGCAGGAGGTTGATCCAGAAGTGTCGAGAAAACGTGATGTTTCGAGGACGGTTCTGCTGAAGTCGCTCAATTCGCTTTCGACTGGTTTCGGTCACTTCGTGTGGATGCGTTTCGCGTCGTGATTCGACGGCACTGTGATCTCCAGGTCATTTTCACACAGAATATGGTACCGCAGCATCGCCAGCAGCACCACCTACAGTACCGATGTACCACCACGGTATGCCCGCAGCAGTTCGTCCCCAAATCGCTAGACGGGACAACAACAGCAGCAGCAATCACCGACTAAGATAGTAGTAGTAGTTGTACTCAGCAGTGCTGTAGTGAGATGGGCGTGGTCATCCACCCAGGGGGGACCCATAGATCCGCGTCTCTCCAATGGGAGATACTGCAGGATCAGGTACGGAAAATCAAGGAGAAGCCTCGCGCTTCAACGCGGGACGGCTGTTAATTTGATCATCATCGAAATCAGACATATCTTCCAGTGTCGAATAATGAGATCGGCGAGTCTCGGCCGACGGTGAGACTCATACTCGATCGCTTTTTGTAGATCATCTCTAGGAGGGAGACAGCGACTAGTTATCTCTCTCCGTGGATCTCGAACGTATCTCTCTGGGATGAGTGATACGGTTGTCAACCAGTCTCGTGATGTGTCTAATCTGTGATTTCGATGATCGTTGTGAGGCTTCCAGACTGCCTTCGTAGTCGTCGAGATGAGTCAGTTATCGATGGGATCGATATCCAAGTTTGAGGTGTAAATCTCCATCTTCGCTGGGTCCCCCCTGTCTTTCTCACAACCGTCGCTACCGCAATCAGTATGACAACAACCACTATCTTAGTCGGTGATTGCTGCTGCTGTTGCCGCCCCGTCTAGCGATTAGGCATGAAACTACCGCTGGCAGTACGAGGTGGAGCGAGATGCTGCTGCTGGTGCCGCTGTGAGCGTTGATCGGCGAGCAAACAACGGGATACAGGATCAAGGCAGGCAGACGCGATTCAGAGATTATCCATCTTTCAGGGACGGTAAAGTGTCACTGCCCATGCGAAGACCTCTGTGAGTTTTGGCCTAGAAACTACGAGAATGGTTTGTATCCCCCGAGAGAGGTGAAGGTCGGAGAAACCCCGGCCGAAGAAACCCATGACCGAGACAGCAACCCCAGTTGACCCAGTATCGATGGCGACAGTCGCGATCGCAGACGGCGGCACCGCAACCGAAGCGATCCAGTCAGATCCGTGTTTCACGATCGAAATCGAATGCGACGACGCCACGCGACGTCGCTACCGATTCGAACCGCGACAGGAACGTCGAGGGTGGTGGCGCTACGACGAAGCATGGACCGGCACGAGCTGGGAATGCCACGATCGAGAGTGCGTCCGCTCGATCTCTCTCACCATCGGCGGAGCCTCCATCATCTGAGTACGAGAGCGACGAGAGTACCAGACACCAGTTCACAGGCCCGTTTTTCGTTCCCGGATTCGCTCAAGTACTGTTCGTTCGCCAAATGCATTATCATCACATGGCTCATGAGCCACGAGACGCGCTTTATTTAAATAATTTATAAATATCTGTGCCATCACTTATATACTCACATCTAGCCAAACGGCTGTTTTCGAGAACATCTCCTAGGTTGAGTTTAAAAAGCAATCTGAATAAACGGCTCACTAAGAGACGAACCCCAACCACGCACGCCGATTCGATCGTCACCTGTGCAGGAGGTGCACAAAAGATGCATCCATTCTCATCATCCGCTATGTACAGACCCAACGAATTCGATATTGGTCCACGCGACCCAGTCGATCCGGATCCAGACCAGCGTGGGCAAGGAAACGGAGAGTGGCTCGAAGACCAAGCCACGCTTGCGCTCCGACGGTGGGGCTATCGGACGTGGACGCGCGTCAAAGGTGCAGTTGAAGAGATCGACGTGTTCGGCGAGAAGTCGTCACCGGATGTCGATGGACCCAAACACCTCGTTGTCGAGTGCAAAGACTACGAAGGCTCTGGTGCACTGATCGGGCGGTCTGTCGTCGATCGGCTCGTCGCCGTTACGGAAACCGCGATCGACAAACCAGGCGTTCGACCGATCCTCTGTCACACAACTGATCTCGCCAATTGGGAGACTGTGAACGCCGTCGATGCGTTTGGCGTCGTTGCGCTCCACGTAGAAGACTTATCGGAGTTCCCGATCGTCCCCGACTCATACCCGCCACGAGAGGCGTATCTCAAGGCGCCTTACCTAGACGATGACGACGGGCATATCATCCACGAAAGTCGCATTGAGTATGACCCTCACAACAGCGACGAGTTCTACCGACTCAAGGGGACAAATACGAAACAGAACTACGAAGTCAAAGCCGCGCCACTGGAAGAAAATTAGCCGAACTGAGGCGCTAAGCCCCCTCAGCGAGCGACCAACGGGAGCGAACAGAGAGGGGATACAGCGCTGCATACAACTGCTCGTCGGGTTGACTGATGCCGGAATGTGGACGGTAGGGCCGGCGACGAGAGTGTACAGGCGTACAACGTTGTGTTGTCACTGGGTGTGTTCGAACAGATCAGTGAGTTCGTCGAGCCCGTAGAGGTATGAATCGGACCGATCGGCGACGATTGCACGCAAGTCCTCAGTGAACCCGGACCGCGAAAAGATCGCGTAACTCACAGCTCGGTCGTCCCCTTGCCACCGAACGTCCGACTCCAGTGCGGTGAGGTCGTCGATCACCTCTCGACCAACCGGGAATGAAGTCCACTTGCACTCGCCGAGCACCAACTGGTTCGTCTCTCGGTTGATGCCGACCACGTCGATCTCCTCGTCGCCGTTCCACCACCGACCGACTCGTGAGCAGGCCACGGGAAATCCAGACATCTGTACTGCCTGCTGGCAGACGACGAAGAACGTCCGACTCGTGTGTGTTGGGAGCGTCTCGGCAATTGCTTCTCGGACCGGTGCTGTACGTCCCTGCTCGAGTGTCCCTCGGTTGGGGGGCACGTACCGAAACCAGAACCGAAGAAAATCATCGGTCAGGCGATAGAGCCCACGGCTCTCCGGGTCCGTGACCGGGTGCTCTCGCTCGAGAATCGCCAACTGCGTGGGGTCCTGGAGATACCGCGAGAGGCTACTCTCGTCGCGACCGATCTCGTATTATGCATACGATCATATTATCTTGATCATAATAGCTGTTGGGAGGAACATTCGCTTGGTGTGGACGAACCAGCCGGTCGCCGAAGGATGGGTGACAAACACGGTACTGGCATCGTCGATTCCGGTCGATCCAAGCGCAGATTTTTCTCGATAGCGACGGAACACGACTCCCGATCATGAGCGTGACCGAGGAGGGGGTCCGAAACATCTGCACGGACGCGGTGTTCAAGCGCGGAAAGGCCTACCTCGGCGAAGGTCGTATCCGCGAGATCCACCGCGTCGACACCACTGTATCCGCCGTCGTGAGCGGGAGCCGCCAGTACGACGTTCGCGTCGACCTCGCGGCCGACGAGTTCGATCCGTGGTGCGACTGCCCGTACGACGGACCCGGCGCGTGCAAGCACGTCGTCGCCGTGCTGCTCCGCTGTCTTGACGTCGCGCCGCCGGACGAGGGAGATCGGCTCGACGCCGCGCTCGACGCTGCGGAACCTGACGACCTGCGCGCGTTCCTCCGTGACGCGCTGGCGACCGACCCCGCCCTCCGCGAGCGGTTTTTCGCTCGCTTCGGCGAGTCGTCGACGCGCTCGGTCGACGAGCTGCGCACCGCTATCGACCGGCGGTTCGAGGAGACGAACCCCGAGTACTACGTCGTCTTCGAGCCAATCGACTTCACGCAGTGGTTCGACCTCGCAGACGAGTACCGCGAACAAGGCCGAGACGCGTCGGCGGCCGCGGTCTATCGGGCACTCGTCGAGTCACTCGATGACAACATGGAGCGCGTCGACGGCGCGTACGACCATTTCTCGCAGGCGTTCGCGCGAGCCCTCGACGGCTACGTCGAATGTGCCGCGGCCGCGGACCGCGAGGACGACGGAGCCACAGACGCTGTCGCCTTCCTCGAGGAGCGCGCGGAGTCGGGAACGTCGTATCTCGCCGACCAGTTCGAGCGAGCGGCGTCCGAACTGCGAGAAAGGCTGGCGAGAGGATCTGGGGGCTGAGTGAACTCGACACGGACACCCCGATCGGGACCAGGCAGCTGACAGCGCAGTCTCACTCCGCAGTCTCACTCCGCGGTCACATTCTCCGCCAGATTCCGCAGCTCGTCGATCGACTGCCTCTTCTCGTTTGCCACGTGGTACCCGAACAGCCGCAGGTAGCCGTCCGCGATCAGCAGCTCGCCGACGCTCACGTTAATTACGCCGCAACATTCGATGCCGCCGGGCGACACCAGCCGTCGCAGCGTGTGTCCGCTCTCACGGGCGTCCCGCGCGAGACGATGGTGTCCCGTATTGGCCGGGCACGACGTGTTCCTCGGCGCGTACGGTATCCGCCTTTTGCAGGAAGTTTCGGACGTAGACGCGAAGCGACGCCGACGTGTTGATCGACGACGAACTCACGCTTGAGCCGGGTGACGGCGACTGGACGAGCGACGAGGAGTACGGCGACGCACAGATCCACGTCGAGTTCCGCATCCCCGAAGGCGTCGAAGGAGAGGGTGCGGACCGGGGCAACAGCGGCGTCCTGACGTTGGGACAGTACGAGATCCAAATCGTCGACACCTACATGAACGACGTCGACGCCGACGAGTGGACCGGCGCCTACGTCGATCAGGCAGCACCCCACCACGACGCCGCCCGCCGCCCGGGAGAGTGGCAGCAGCTCGACATCGTCTGGCAGGGGCCGCAGTTCGAGGAGGGCGAACTCGCACAGGAGGCGCAGACCACCGTATTCCTGAACGGCGTCGCAGTCCAGACGCGACTGCGGGTCGAGGGGCGAAACGCCGACGGCTCGCTCGACGAGTACGAGCCCCACGCCTCGGAGCTGCCGCTCCGCCTCGCGGAAGAGGGCAGCGAGGTGCAGTTCCGCAACACCTGGGCGCGATCGCTCGACTGAGCGCCTCCGGCTCACCCGTATTATTTCGGAGAGAGACGAGCCCAGACTCACCCTTTGGGCGGACCCCCTTCGGGTGGAGGTCGAGCGGACGATTTCCCGAAGAGCAACGGTCGGCGACGGGGGTGACGTTCCGTCAGCTGTGCGGACCTACTCTTCGTCGGCGTCGTCTGCGGCGTCGTCCGCGGCCTCGCCGGCGTCCTCGTCGGCCAGCCGCCCGAGCGTCTCCCGGGCGTTCTCGACCGCAGCCTCCTTCTTCGCGGGGTATGCCTCGACCTTCGCGCGGACGGTGATCCCGGGGCCGAGCCGGACCTCGCCGCGGAACGCGGCCTGCTTGTCGACGCGGAGGAACAGCGCGCAGTTGTCGTCGACCCGCTGGTCGAGTTCGTCGATCACGCGGTCGACCTCGTCGAGCCCGGAGAGCCGGTCGAGGACGTGGCGCATCCCGTCCGCGTTCTCGATTCGAGCCGAGAGCACGACGATCCGGTCGCCGTGGTGGCCGACGTTCTCGACGCGGTCAAGTTCGGCGTCCTCGGGAAGGAACGTTCGGAGGGCGTCCGCGACCCGCTTTTCGTCCTCGGTGGCGTACGCGAACGCCCGGAGGTCGACGTAGTGGAAGGGGACTTTGGCCATGCGGGTCGGAAACGGGGCGGTTACTCCTCGCTCTCGACGGCGTCGAGGGCGTCCTCGGGGACGCCGGTCTCCTGTCCGTCCTCGAAGCTGACCGTGTAGGTCGCGTCGCCGAACATCGTCTCCATGACCTGCGTGATCGTGCCCGTCTCGCCGTCGTACTCGCTGTGTTTGTCGTGGAGCACGACTTCGTCTTCCTTCTCGAAGCTCATACGCCAACCTTCCGCTGGCACGCTTAAAAGCGCCCGGATTCGCAGCGATCGGTGGCGGCGATCGCCGCGCGGGAGACCGCCGCCGCTCCGGCCCGACCAGTCACCACGCCGCCAGGAGCGCCGCGCCGAGCGACACCGCCAACACGACGGCGACGACCACCGAGACGACCGCGCTGTCGAGCGCGAGCGCGATGGCGACCCCCGCGGCCAACGCGAGAAACGCGGCGATCGCCCCGGGCACGCCGCCCCGCTCGATCAGCCGGTCGATCGCGGTCGCCGCGCGCTGAGACGGCGAGAGCTCCGGCGGGCGCTCCGGGGGCTTCGCGAACGCCTCGTCGACGGCGACCTCGTCGGGCGCGGTGTCCTCGGGGGGCTCGATCCGGAGGTCCACGTACCGGGTGTTCGAGCCGTAGCCGGTGACGATCTTCAGCTTTCCCCGGACCGGCTCAGCCACGTCCGCGACGCCGACGTGGACGTGTCTCGTGGCCTCGTCGGCGACGAAGTGGTTCGTCTCGTCGACCGAGACGACCCGATCGAGCTCGTCGCCGAAGTGCAGGTGGACGTGCGTGGAGCGGCCCGCGTTTTCGAGCGAGACCGCGAACGGGCCGGTCGCCTCGAACCGGTCGGGGGCCCCGATCGAGTGGACCGCGTCCCCGTTCAGTTCGACGGAGAGTGTCGACACATACGGGTCGACGCACTCACACTAAAAAAAGATGCAGTACGGGAGAGGGAAGATGCCGCGGCACGGGAAGGGGTGACCCGGCGCGGCACGGGCAGAGGTGACCCGGCGCGGCAGCGGGGGACTACTGCGGCACGGGAGGAGCGATGGCGCGTCCTACGCCGCCTCCTCGCGCATGTCCGGCGGGAGGAGGTTCGGGATGCCGTCCTCGATCGGGTAGGCCTCGCCGCACTCGGTGCACGTCAGCGTCCCCGCGAGGATCTCCTCGTCGTCCCGGTCGTCGACGTCGAGGTCCAGGTCGGCCTTGTCGAGCGGACAGCAGACGACGTCCATCAGGGATTCCTTCATGCCGCGTCGTTCGCGCGGGCCGTTAAAAAAGCGTGCGGGTTGGCGAGCGAGGCGGGACGGAGCGTCCGGGCGCGCCCGGAGAGCCGCACCTCGATGGCAACGACTTTGCCGGTCCGTCACGGCCGGCGAGGTATGGGGATCCCGTCGGAACGGATCGATCGGCTGTTCGCGCTCGCCCGCGAGGCCGTCGTCGACGACGAGTACGACCGCGCGCGGGAGTACGTCGCGCTCGCGCG
>ENA-ORDC01000316-ORDC01000316.1-marine-metagenome-genome-assembly--contig:-NODE-316-length-51639-cov-18.957003_pt1 | contig 51639 bp, 55 predicted proteins | sample MGYA00237783_ERZ508515 | MGnify/ENA primary metagenome ERZ508515 (study PRJEB26186, sample SAMN06268792) | marine metagenome | isolation source: Eden Landing Ponds, San Francisco, CA, USA | place... | reverse complement strand
CGGACTCCGATAGCAATGGCCTCCGGCAGGATCAACCGGAATGTCCCCTGCAGAGCAGGGGGGTTAGGCGGGAACACGTCCACTGTTACCCGTGGACGTGATCGCTATCGTCTTGAGTCGAGTTCGACGACACCCCCGATCGGGTGTCACCGAACTACCAGGGCTAACATCAGATCCCATCTGTACGGCGGACCGCAGGGGTGGAATCCTCATTTCCTCCGGACCCGAACGTTACCCAGGAAGGGTCTTAAGCCCTTCGAACCAGGTTCGTTCGAGGTCCGATGTGGCCGGGCGTTTGACGGCCCCGGCCAGGCCACGTTTGCATTCAATCCGAACACCCTGTTACACTTAAGGGCGTCGGATTGCCCCTCGCCGGAACCGACCGGCGTGAGGGCGTTCGCATCACATCCGAACGCCCTGTTACACTTAAGGGCGTCGGATCGCTCCGAGCCGGATCGGCCCGGAGTGGAACGCGTGTGTTCACACCCGAATGCCCTGGTACGCTTAAGGGCGTCGGATGCCGTGTGGCCCAGCGGGGCGGGCGTCCGCCCTGCGCCACGTCGCATTTGTTCCGAGGAGAGTGTTGCACTTAAGGCCGTCGAACCAGAGGCACTTCGTCATGCGATTACACAGCCCAACTGTATGAAGAACCCCCCTGTTAGTCGCCCACACGAGAACTGGTGAATAGCTGTTCCGGACCGATACCCTGAGGGGATCCAGTTCAACGCGGGAACAGCTGTCGTCGACTCCGCTGCCGGAACACAACATGCGTGAAGGACCCTACAGGACAATTGAGATTTCTCGATACTCTAGTTTGTTCGTGTGCGCTCGCGTCCCCGCCGAAAATTGATCGGGTTGGGTCTACGGGCGATTAGATCTCGTCGAGGTGCTCGACGCCCTCTTTGGAGACGTTGCCCTTCGTGATGTCGCCGGGCATCCAGTCCGGTTTGTCTTCGGGGGCCGACTCCTCCCAAGCCCAGCCCTCGTAGATGTGGACTTTCTTCGTCCCTTTCTCCCGTAGCCGGAGTTGCTCCGGGTTGGCTGCGTCCTCACTCGGAGCAGGGTCGAGTCGTCGTGCCGCCTTCAGCGCTGCCTGGCGAGGGGTACTACCCGAGAAGACGCTCGATTCTGTGCCGTCGTCGTCGCGGAGCGCGAAGTTCCGCTTTTCTTGGTCGCGTGCCATGGTTTGACCACTCCGTGTGAAGTCAGCACATGCCTCATAATAAATATACCCCTAAATTCGGTCTCCGTCTGGGGGTTCGTTTATAAATCCCCCATCGAACAGCACCTGAGGACGGGAGGAATCGAGCGGAAACGGGGGGAAATCGACCGGAAACGGAGGGGTCTGAATCTCGCGCGCGCCGGGAACAGTCGGTTTCGGTGATAACCGGGCCGAACGCGCGCACGGTAGACTTAAGTATATCCTGTGGCGAAGCACGTGATAAGATAGCGCGATGGTGCGAAAGAAGAAGCTCAGCCCGAGTGGTGCCAAAGACGAGGACGGAGAATATCACAACGTCCATATCAACCTCCACGAGGACGAGCTCGCCGTCGCAGGCATGGAGATCGGCGACGAGGTCTTCGTCAGGGTACGGGACAACAAGATCATCATCCAGAAGGCCGACCCGGAGGACGTCGAACACGAATTTTGAGACGGTGATTCGCGCTGTCAGCGCATCCACAATGAGCCTCTATGAAATCCTGCGTCCGCTGTTGTTTCGAGTGCCCCCGGAGACGGCACACTCGATCGTCCACACTGGCCTGAAAGCAGTCGACGGGACGCCGCTGCCCTCGCTCTGTCGGCGCGGGTTGGCCGTCGAAGACGATCGCCTCGAAGTGAGCGCGTTCGGGCAGACGTTCCCCAACCCGGTCGGCGTCGCGGCGGGCTTCGACAAGAACGCCGAGGTGCCGAGCGCGCTGTATGGCCTCGGATTCGGCCACGTCGAGGTCGGTGGCGTCACTGCAGAGCCACAGGAAGGGAACCCGCGTCCGCGCCTCTTTCGTCTCGTCGAGGATCAAGGACTCGTCAACCGGATGGGCCTGAACAACGACGGGGCAGACATCGTCGGCAGACGGCTCGCCAGCAGTGACGTCCCCTTCCCTGTCGGCGTCAACCTCGCAAAGAGCGAGTCGACGCCCACGGAAGCGGCACCGGCCGACTACCGGTACACCTACGAGCGCGTGGCCGAGGGGGGCGACTTCTTCGTCGTCAACGTCTCCTGCCCCAATTCGGAGGGATTCCGTGACCTCCAGAACAGGGATACCCTCGAAGGTATTTTAGGAGAACTGACCGACGCAGGTGCAGCCCCCTTGTTGGTCAAGCTGTCACCCGATCTGCCTGAGCCGGCGATCGAGGAGACGCTGGAAGTAGTCGAGAAGTACGATCTCGACGGCGTGATCGCGACCAACACGACGACCGACCGGCCCGCGTCCCTGGGGAGTCCGAGTCGCGTCGAAGAGGGCGGCCTCTCGGGCAAGCCGATCGAGAGCGAGGCGACGAAGATGGTTCGGTTCGTCGCACGGCGGACGGACGCACCCGTCGTCGGGGTTGGCGGTGTCTTCACCGCAGCCGACGCCTATCGGAAGATCCGGGCGGGCGCGAGCCTCGTCCAGTTGTACACGGGCTTCGTCTACCGGGGACCGACGATCGCTCGCTCGATCAACCGTGGGCTGTTGACGCTGCTCGAACGGGATGGTTTCGACCACGTCAGCGAGGCCGTCGGGGCAGATCTATAGGCTACTCGAACATTTCTTCGAACACTTTTCGTTCCGCTGCGCGCAGGTGCTGGTGGTAGGTCGGACGCGTGATCCCCATCGACTGTGCCAGATCGTCACCGTCGACCTCCCGGGGCCACTCGAAGAATCCGCCGAGATAGGCGCTTCTGAGCGCTGTCTCCTGGCGGTCAGTAAAGCGTTCTCGCAGCGTGGCACGGAACTCCTGACGGGTCTGGACCGGGCGGTCGTGCTCGTGATAGCCGACCAGTTCGAGATCGTCGTAGCGGTCGGCCAGCAGGTCGTAGACGTCCCTGGCTTCGGTCTCGTGAGGGAGTTCGATAGTAAGTCTGGTCATCCCATCTTCGCCCGTCAACCGCTGTGTCACCGCCCCAAACTCCGCGAGCGTCTCGACGACTGACTCGGTCGCTGTGACGTCGAACAGCGAGTTTCCGTCGTGAGAAACAACGTGTGTGGCGTCGACGACGGACGGGTCCTCGGACAGCAGTGACGCGATAGCGTCGGCGTCGGCGGTCTCGGCGCGGAGATACAGCTGTAGTGAGCCGTCGGACTGATAGAGCGCCCCGGCTGACTCGACACGACAGTCGGCGCGCGCCGAGAGTCGAGAGAACAGCAACTCTGGATCGCGGCTGGCCAGTTCCATCTCGACGACGCGGTTCGTCGAGAGGATTCGACCGCGTTCGACAGCGTTGATCGCGTCCGCGATCGCCCGACCGAGCGCTTCCAGGACGACTCGCTCGCGGTCGTCGAACGCGTCGGGCTGGTCGGCATAGACCGTCACGACCCCGTAAACCGTCTCCCGGTACTGGAGCGGAACCGCACACAGCGATCCCAATCCGGCGTCGGCTGCGTCGCGCGCCCAGGAGGAGTCATGAACGGCGAGATCGCTCACGACGACGCTGTCGCGGGTCTGAAGTGCCTTCGCACTGGGATCGAGCGAGTCCTCGGCAGCGAGATCACACTCGTAGTCGACGATACCCAGATCGGTACCACCCGCCCACGCCGTCGCAGAAAGTATCTCACCTGCCACGTCGGCGGTCCCCAGCCAAGCGAACGAGTAGGGTGCAGCGGCCGTGAATTGTCGACAGACGCCGGTCTCGATCTCCTCGCGCGTCGTCGCCTGGACGAGCACTTCGAGGACCTCGCGAACGAGGCCGTTGATCCGTTCGAGAAGTGTCTCGACGCGTGTACGGGCCTCTCGGGCCTCTTGCTCGCGTTTGGCGCGACTGAACGCAACCGCGGCGTTGGTTGCGAGGATCTCGGCGATCTGTTGGTCGGTCTCGTCGAAGGCGCCCGGTTCGGTCGAGCCGATCGAGATCGTCCCGTGGACGCCGATCGGGAAGTACATCGCCGAGGCTAGCACGTCCGAGGCGGTGTCGACGTCAGTGACGTCGGCGTAGCGCCTGACTTCCCCGGTTCGAAACACTTCACCTGGAACGCCCTCGTCGATCCCGTAGACGGGGCGGTCTGCCATGGCTGCCTCGGCTGCGTCGGTGATCCCTTCCGGGACGAGCGTCTCACTCTCGGCGTCGTACAGGCGGACGACGTTGTACTCGAACCCGAGCGTGTTCTCGGCCGCGCGAGCGAGCAGTTTCGCAACTTCCTCGCGTGTACGCGCCTGCATGAGCGCTCGTGTCGTCTCCAGGACGCCCGAGAGCGCCTGCTCCTGGCGCTTCCAGTCGGTGACGTCCCGAAAGTGAACGACGAGTCCGCCGTCACTCGGATAGGCCGCGACCTGGAAGTGTCGGTCGAGCGGCGCGTGATACTCTTCGAAGGTCGTCGGCTCCCCAGTTCGATTGGCCCGGTGGTACTCGTCGTAGAACGTCGAGCCGACGGCGGCCTGGAAAATCTCCCAGACTGAGTCGCCGAGGAGGTCGCGCCGCTCGCGTTCGAGCAGTTGGGCGGCCTTCTTATTGACGTAGGTGAACGCCCAGTCGTCGTCGAGCGCGAAGACAGCCTCGTCGACGTGATCGATGACGCTAGCGACCTGCGCGCGGCCCGCTGACGACGTGCGAACGAGCCCTCGAATCCGATGGAGAAGCACGAGGGGGCTCGACTCATCCGCACGCTGAACGACGTCGTCAACCACGGCCGACTCGACGTATTCGCTCGCAAGCCCTGTGGCGCCGACGTACCAGACGAGTGGAACACCCTCGAACGCGTCGATCCGTTCGCCCGGCTGCTCGGCCGCGTCCCAGACCAGACAGTCGAACGGCTCCGACACAGCGCCGGGGTCGTCGGTCGGTACTGCCGTCACTGTCCAGTCGATCGATCCCGCCGCCGTTTCGAGGGCGCGTGCCGTCGTCTCGGCGTCCGACGCCGACGGCGAAGCCACGAGCACGCGCAACGATCCGCTAGTCATTCGCTACCTCTCTACTAGCCACCCGCCGGGATAAATCGTCTGTCCGCAGACCGACATCGTGAGATTCGATATAGCAGAGATAGATATATCGTCGGAAAGCGTGAGTTCACAGATCAAGACAGAGCAGGTCTGCAGCGCCGTCAGAGAGCGGACGTCGTTCGCCACGGGCCCGAAGCAAATCGAGGCGGGCAGTGGAGCCCCCTCGAATGCCGATCATCGAGTGAACGGGAAGACGCGAGTCACGGGGGTCGAGTACCCATCCGATACCAGCAAGATCAGGGCGGAAGCGCTGGATCAGGACGCAGCCGACTCGGTGGCACGCGATAGAAACAGCCAGCAGGATCGAGAGCGCGAGAGAAGCGCCGAGGCACCGCTCTCCAGGGTTCAGACAGCCATTCGGCCGAGGAGCGGTCGTAAATCAATTACGACGATATCGAATGGGCAGATCGAGCCGTGGCGGGCGAATCGGGAGAACAGCCAGAAAGAGAGTGCGTCAGTCAGTCGAGCGTCGCCCAGAGCAGGAACGCGATGGCGGGGATTCGAGGACGTGGAACACCGACATCGCCTGCCAGGCAGAGTTGGAAACGCTATTGCTGAACCACACCGAGAGGACGTCGAGGTGGTGGCGGACGGTATCGTAGTTGAGGTCGAGGTTCTCGGCCAGCTGTTGGGGTTGCGCGGCCGTTCGTCCAGCGCGCGCAGGATGCGCACGCGGTCGCGCCTTGTGCGCGACGATTCTGTGTGAGGGATGACTGAAGGAGCGAAGCGACTGAGGGAATCGGTTGGGGAGGTGTGTGGCGGTTGCGGTGCTGTGCGGTTGCGGAAGGATTGCAGCATACGGCGACCGAAGGGAGCCGTTTCACTTCTCGCGAAGCCGAAGGCTGAGCGAGAAGGGTGTTTTTCCCCACGTTTTTGCAAGTCGAGCGGGACCGTCGGTCCCGCTGACCATGCGAACGGCGGCGAAGCCGCCGTGAGCAGAGAGAGGTTCCCGCAGGCTGCCAAAGGCAGCCGAGGAAACCCGACGAAGTAAAAAGTGGTAGTGCGCCGGCCGGGAGTGAGCGATCACCGGTGCGATCGCGAACACCGAGTGACCGTGTCACTCGGAAATTGAACCCGATGCCAGACCTCACTACGGTCGGTCTGCCGTAATTCAATTCCCGCAAAGTTGCATTTGCCGCTCACGAGTTGTTCGAATCCAGAAATGCTCGCGGGTCACTGCGTTCCCCGCTCACTGTCCGAGGTCTCACTTCGTTCGACCTCGCTATGCGCCGGCCGGGAATTGAACCCGGGCTATTAGCTTGGGAAGCTAATGTCCTACCACTGGACCACCGGCGCTCACTTCGTTCCCGCCGAGGATCGCGATTCCAACGGAATCGCTCACCACCGGCGCACTGCACTCGCTTCGGTCGCTCGCGCCCCGCGCCTTGCGTCACTTGCAAGACACTGGCGTTCACTGCGAGTTGAGAACCCAAAGCGACATAAGTCCCCGGATTGCGACCGAGTAGGGGACGTGCCATCCTAATGAATACTGTTATAGTATCGATTATTGATGGATGACATATGACACAGTGTCCACATTGTGGGGCAGACGTTGGGCCGGAGGCGACCGAGTGCTGGAACTGCAACGGATCACTCACGAACGCAGGGGAAGAGCAGCCGTCACCCCAGCAGGACCACCAGCCTCAGAACCCACCGCAACAGGGACAGGGGCAATCGCCGCAGGGCCAGCAGGGGCAACCGCCGCAGGGGCAATATCAGCAAGGCCAGGGTCAGTACCAGCAGGGCCAGCCACCGCAGGGTCAGTATCAACAGGGGCAACCGCCGCAAGGACAACCACCGCAGGGGCAGTACCAGGGCAGCCGCCCCGAGACGACGGCGGAATCGGTCGGCGCGAGCTGCTGGCCGGCGGTGGCGTGCTCGCTGCGGCAGGTGCAGGTGGCTGGTACTTCTTCCTGCGTGAGGACTCCAGTGGGTCGCCCGAGATCCCGGGTGGGTCGTTCTCCGACGCACCGTCCGTGTCCGCGGGAACGCACGGACCCTACCGGATCGAAAACGGCGAGGACCACTACTTCGCAGTCGACCTCGAACAGGGAGAAGAACTTACCGCGACGATCGAATTCGACCACAGCAGCCAGGGCGACCTCGATCTGGATATCCACGGCCCCGATCAAATGGAATTGACCGGTGGCTATTCGACGACCGACGACGAGAGCGCCGACCTGATTGCGTCCCAGCCCGGCACGTACTACATCAACCCATACGGATACAACGGGGCGACAAACGAGTACGAACTCCAGATCGAGATCCAGTGACGATTGGCAATCCGATATCGGTCGCGCACTCGCGAACGGACGTCCACCGATACCTAGTATCGCGTGACTATTAGTCACTCCAGGCCGAACAGCCGATCACATGTCCGATTCCGAGACGATCGCGACCGCAGGCGATCCACTCGATCTCACGCTGAGCGACGCAGAGGTCGAACAGCGGCGCACCCACCTCGTCGAGTTCATCCAAACGCAGACCGCAGCCGCAGGTGTGGACCAGACGGTCCTGGGAATCTCCGGCGGCGTCGACAGCGGGCTCGTCACCGGGCTCGCTGCCGAGGCGCTGGGGTCCGAGAACGTTCACGGGCTGATAATGCCAAGCACGATGAACGACGAGAAGACGATGAGCGACGCCGAGCGGGTCGCCCAGAGGTTCGAAGTGCCATACGACGTGATCGAGATCGAACCGATCGTCGAGGCCTTCCTCGACGCCTATCCCGAAGCACAGGACAATCGGATGGCTGCCGGGAACCTCCGCGTACGCACTCGCGCGGTCCTCAACTATCTCGTCGCCAACACCGAGGACGCACTCGTCCTGGGAACTGGCAACCGCACGGAAGCGCTGATCGGCTACTTCACGAAGTACGGCGACGGGGCGGTCGACTGCCATCCGATCGCGAATCTCTACAAACAACAGGTCCGCCAGCTCGCACGCGCGGTGGGGGTCCCCGAGTCGGTCGCCTCACGGACACCCACTGCCGGGATGTGGGTCGGCCAGACCGACGAGGAAGAGCTGGGGATCGAGTACGATACGCTCGATTCGATTCTCGCGCTGCACGTCGAGGGTGGCGTCCCGGCGAGCGCGACCGCTCGTGAGATTGGCGTCGAAGCGAACGTCGTCGAACGCGTTCGAGCGCTATATGAGGGGAGCACGCACAAACGGCGCGTCCCGCCAGGGCCCGAGGAGCCCTACTAGGTAGACTCGTTCGTCGTCACGACGATGTGGATAAAGTCACCAGCGTCGGCATTGGAGACGCTACGAACGCCATCGAGCGTCGCGTTCGACGGGTCGGCGTCTTCGCCGTCGATCCGAACGCGGACCGTCGTGTCGGGATCGCTGTCCCGGTAGGTCGTGCCGTCGTACGTGACGGTCGAATCGGTAACGTTGAGTCCGAGCGTCGCCATCGCGTACCGAAGCGTCAAAGCGTCCGCGTGCCCGTGCCAGACAGCGCCGTTGCCGTTCTCGAAGTGGAACGCCGAGTCTTGTAACTGGAAGCGTTCCCGGCTAAAGTCGAGCCGCTCGCCGTCGATCGTGACGTTGATCGCCCCGTGGAAGTCCGATTCGCCGACGTTCACCGGCGTTTTCGATACGTTGATTCCGTTGATGGTCGCCGGCGGCCCCGCCTCGGAGGCAGCCGATCCCCCACCGAAGAAGAACACAACGTAAACGACGACCGCGAGTGCGAACCCGATAACGCCCACGAGGACGACCGGCCCGGCCGGGATTCCCTCGTCGCCGCTTCCTCCGGTGTGTTGGTCGACGCGGCGCTGGTCGATCGGCCCCAGTTCGGCGGCGTGTTCGTCGCCGAGGTGAGCGTAGTAGGAATCCTCGTCGTCGAACGACGCCGAACAGTACTCACAGTCCGGCATGTGCCCCCTCGTAGTCGGTCAGCCGACACAACGGTTTCGGTCCGGACGGCTCACGTCTAGTCGTCGAGTGACGCTGTTTCGAGCAGGCTGGCGAACGCCACGGCCTCTCGATCTTCCTGATCTGCCCGAGACGCCGTGTCTCGAAGTCGGGTCTTGATCGTCTGGAGTGCCCGAGGGTCGTGCGCGGCGATCGTCTCGGCGATCTCTCTTGGCTCCTCGACGACGCGCGAGACCAGTCCCATCCGGAGCGCCGCGTCGGCGTCGATCACCCTGCCCGTGAGTGCGAGATCCATCGCCTCACCCAGCCCGACGATCCGTGGGAGCCTAGCCGTCCCACCCCACGCACCGAACAGCCCCAGCGAGACGCCCGACTCGGCGAACGTCGCCGCCGGAGTGGCGACACGAAGGTCACAGCCCAGCGCCAGTTCGACCCCGCCGCCTCGGGCTGGGCCGTCGATTCCGGCGACCGTGACCACATCGGTCTCTGCGAGTGCAGTCGCGGCTCGCTGGCCAGCACGGACGAACGCCTCGACACTCTCGTCGTCGAGGTCGGCGACGACGTCGAGGTCGGCTCCGGCACAGAAGGCCTCGCCCGCGCCGTGGAGGTAGACGACCGACGCGTCGGTCGTCTCGACTGCGTCTCGGAGGGCTTCGAGTGCGTCGGGTGTGAGCGCGTTCCGGCGGGCCGGGCGGTCGAGCGTGACCGTGCAGATGTCGTCGGCCGTCTGCGTTCGGATCACACCGAAAGGACGGTTGTGGTTTCCAAAGGTCTTTGCCTATCCCACCGCTAGATTTGCACGATGCAGGAAGCCGCGGCGGTCCGAGCAGCCGCGTTGGACGCCGTCGACGACGTCGACCCTCAGCAGGTCACAGACCGGATCTCGGCACTGGTAGATGCAGGCTCGATGGCCCCGGGCGTGTTCACCGTCGCGTGTGCGAGGACGACCCTCGAACACGCCGGCCGGAGCCTCGACGACCTCAGCGCCGAGGACGCGATCGCCGAGCGAGCGGCCGGCGTCCAGTTGATCTACGAGGGGCTGGCCCAGACGCGACGGCTCGCCCACGAGAACCCCTGGGACGAGGGCGACGCCGACGAGGCTGATCTGGACATTCTCGTCGCCGACATCCTCGTCGCCCGCGGGTTCTACCTGCTGGCCCGAACCGAAGCCAGCAGCGCCGCCGTCGAGGTCGTCCGCGCGTTCGGCCGCGATCAAACTGTGGCTCGCGAAACCGACAAGACGCTCGATTCCAACCTCGAACGCGACGTCTTCGAGCTCGCAGCCGTCGCCGGAACGACCGCTGCCGGAACGACGCCCACGCCACAGCTTCGGGAACTCGCATCCGAACTCGGCAACGGCACGCCCGAAGCGACCCTGCCGGAGGACGTCGACGAACAGCTGACCGCTGTCGTGAGCGTCGATTCGGCCGGCAACGAGGGCGTCCGTACCTCCGCAGACCACTGATATCGCCCGCCACGACGGGGGCGAATCGAAACGCCTAAAGACAACTCGGGGTTACCAACAGGTGCGTGCCTGGGTAGCTTAGCGGTAAAGCGCGTCCTTGGTAAGGACGAGACCGCGGGTTCAATTCCCGCCCTAGGCTTGCTCCCGAACGAGATCGTGAGCAACTGCAGGCGGGCTAATTGCTCGAAATTCGGAATAAAGTTCCTTGTTTATACCTGGCCCATTATTTATATACAAACTGGTCTAACTGAATATAGCGGTGGCAAACTACACCTATCGTACCGCAATCACGCGGCTCAAGGCCACCACTGAGCAACAGGAACGGCTCGAAGAGACCATCAGCGAATACAGGCGAGGGTGTCAGATAGCGACCGACCTCGGATGGACCGATTACACCGACAAATCGGCATTGCAATCACTGGCATACGACGATATTAGAGAACAAACCGAACTACAGAGCCAACACGCGATTCTGGCCAGCCACGCCGCAGCCGAGGCAATGTCAGGGTGTGAACGGCGACTCGAACGCGGAAGACCAGTCAGCAAGCCCCGATTCACATCTCCGACCGTTCAGTACGATTCCAGAACGATGACGCTATTCGAGGAAGGGGCTGTTTCACTGGCAACTACTAAGAGCAGAGTGCGCTGCTCGCTGGTACTGCCTGAAGACGACGACGGCTATCAATGGCAGTACTTGGAAGACGATGCCTGGAAAATCACGGAAAGTTCGCTCACCGCCCGTGATGGGGACTACTATTTACATCTCGGCTTCCGCCGACACATGACCTCTCCTGAACATGAGACCGCCGAGGACGGAACGGTTCTCGGGGTCGACCTTGGAGTGGAGAATATAGCTGTCACGAGTACTGCCCAGTTCGTCGCAGGTGGGGAAGCGAAACACATCATCAACGAATTCGAGACAGTGCGCGCTGGGTTACAGCAGACAGGGACCCAGAGCGCACATCGGACCCTTCAGTCAGTGAGTGGGCGTCAGCGGAGATACCTTCGTGACCTCACCCATCGGGTCGCGAACAACATCGTCGACGAAGCAAAGCGATACGAGTGTACGACGATCGCGTTCGAGAAATTAGATCATATTCGCGAAGAAACGACTGGATCGTGGGGGCACGTGTGGGCGTTCCGAAGACTGATCGAATATGTCGAGTACAAAGCTCATGAGGTAGGAATCGGCGTTCAACAGGTGTCGCCTGCGGAGACGTCGATCCGGTGTGCAGAGTGCGGCCACACAGATAAAAACAATAGACCAGAGCGTACGCGGTTCACGTGTGAAGAGTGCGGTGTAGAAGCGAACGCTGACTACAATGCCGCAAAGAATATCGGAATGCGCTGTATCCGTCGGGGTCAACAGTCGTCTCGGCGGGCGGGCGACGGTCAACTCGCCCTCAAGTCCGGAACAGTGACACCGACTTCGGGCTTTTCTCCGTACCCTGACGGGTTCGAGGTAGAGTTCACGGACAAGTCCTCAAATTTCACGTCTCCATCGTGATTGACGAGGGCAGTTGATATCCCGGCCTAGGCTCTTCTCGCGACCACATCGACGGAGGAGCGATAGCGACGACGAAAAACGGTGAGCGAACCCGGACCGTGAGGCGTTCTCGCGAAGCTCCAGTCAGTAGCCCCGACCGTGTAGAGGACACACTCAAGGCGGTCCCCCCACAATCCCACGCAACGAATGGCCCCGGAGATACGGGAACTCGATCCGACGACGGTCGAACGGATCGCGGCCGGCGAAGTCGTCGAGCGGCCGGCCTCGGTCGTCAAGGAGCTGGTCGAGAACAGCCTCGACGCCGACGCCTCCAGAGTACGCGTGGCAGTCGAGAGCGGCGGCACGGAGTCGATCCGAGTCAGCGACGACGGGATCGGGATGGACGAACAGTCCCTCCGCCGGGCAGTCGAGAAACACACGACCTCCAAAATTCGAAACATCGACGATCTAGAGGGCGGACTGGCGACACTCGGATTTCGCGGGGAGGCGCTGCACGCCATCGGCGCGGTCTCGCGACTGACGATCACCTCGCGACCGCGCGGCGGCGCCCGAGGGACGGAACTCGTCGTCGAGGGCGGTGACGTCGAGCGTGTGCGGCCGGCGGGCTGTCCGGAGGGCACCACGATCGAAGTCGAGGACCTGTTCTACAACGTGCCCGCCCGTCGGAAGTACCTCAGTCAGGACGCCACCGAGTTCGCCCACGTCAACAGCGTCGTGACCGCCTACGCGCTGGCGAACCCCGACATCGCCTTCGAACTGGAACACGACGGCCGGGAGACGTTCGCGACGACCGGCCAGGGCGGTCTCCGGGAGACGGTCATGGATGTCTACGGCCGGGAGGTGGCCCAGGCGATGATCGAACTCGACGATGAGGCAGTACCTGAAGGGCCACTCGAATCGGTGTCCGGGCTGGTCAGCCATCCCGAGACCAACCGCGCGAGTCGAGAGTACCTCTCGACGTACGTCAACGGGCGGTACGTCACCGCCGACGCCGTCCGCGAGGCCGTCATGGAAGCCTACGAGACCCAGCTCGCGAGCGATCGGTATCCCTTTGCCGTGCTGTTCGTCGAGATCGATCCGAGCGACGTGGACGTCAACGTCCACCCCAGAAAGATGGACGTCCGCTTCGCCGACGACGAGGGAGTTCGCGAGCAGATCACCGTCGCCGTCGCGGACGCACTGAAGCGAGAGGGATTGCTACGATCGACCGCGCCGCGGGGCCGGTCAGCCCCCGAACAGACCGAGATTAACCCCGGCGAGCGCGAGGAGAGTTCGAGTGGAAGCGACGGTCTACCCTCGACCGGCGAGACCACGAACGCGGATGCGACCAGAGAGACACAGGGGCCAGCAGCCCGCGGTGATGGAGAGACGGCGGCCGGTCACGAATCGACTCGGTCCCAGTCCAGCGGTGAGGCAACGGCAGGCTCGTCGAGTGCGTCGACGTCGCCGAGGTCGGTTGGGTCGTCCGCGAGCGAGACGGGGGCCAGCGAGGAAGGCGAGGGCGTCGGGGATGACCCCCCTGTTTCCGGTCGACGGGGGTCGTCGGGGAGTGATCGGGACTCACGGCAGTCACCGTCGATGACCGCGACCGACCAGCAACACTTCGGCGAGGACGATCCCCCGGTGCGGGAGTTCGGGTCGTTGCCGTCGATGCGCGTGCTCGGGCAGTTCCAGGAGACGTACGTCGTGGCCGAGACCGACGACGGGCTGGTGTTGCTCGACCAGCACGCTGCCGACGAGCGGATCAACTACGAACGACTCCGGGAGCGGTTCCTGGGCGAGACGACGACGCAGGTGCTCGCCGAAGCGGTCGAGATCGAACTCACGGCCAGAGAGTCGGCGCTGTTCGAGCGGTTCACCGACGCTCTTTCGCGGCTGGGCTTTCAGGCGGATCGGATCGACGAGCGCACGGTCGAAGTGCGGACGGTCCCGGCGTTGCTGGCCGAGTCCGGCGGACCCGAACTCGTCCGGGACGTCCTCTCGTCGTTCGTCTCTCACGAGAGGGCGGCCGCCGAGACCGTCGAGGCCGTCGCCGACGAGTTGCTGGCGGATCTGGCCTGTTATCCCTCCGTGACGGCGAACACGTCGCTGACGGACGGGTCGATCCTGTCGTTGCTGGAGGCGCTTGCTGACTGTGACAATCCCTACGCGTGCCCGCACGGGCGGCCGGTGTTGATCGAGATCGATACCGACGAGATCGCCGATCGGTTCGAACGGGACTATCCCGGACATGGATGAGATGGGCGGGAGCGACGCGGGCGAGGGCAGTGAAAACGATTTTGACAGCGTCCGTCGAATGGGGTGACAATGGTTCGACGCGTCACTGTGTTGGCGGGGCTGCTCGTCACGCTCGGGGTGCTGTCGGTGTTCATCTTGCGGGAGGTGTTCGGGACGATCTTCTTCGCGATCACGGTCGCGTACGTGCTGTTGCCGGTGCGGCGGTGGTTGGTCGGCAACGGGCTCGGGCCGCGGCTCGCCGCCGGAGTGAGTACGGCGCTGGCGTTCATCATCGTCATCCTGGTGATCCTGCCACTGGGGATCGTGCTGTATCTCAGACGGGGCGATCTGGTTGCTCTCCTGGGGGAGTTGCCAGACCAGACTGTCGTCGAACTCGGCGGGATGCGTTACGTCGTCGAGTTGGCCGACGTGACTACCCAGGTGAGCGGCCTCGCCGAATCACTGGCGCTGTCGACCGCCCGGGCGGCACCTGCCCTGGGATTCAAGCTCTTTTTGTTCGTCCTGCTGGTCTACGCGCTATTGTTGCGCCCGGGCGACGTCAGCAGTGCGTTGCTCCGGCCAGTACCCCGGGAGTACTACGACATCGTGATGTCGCTGCACGAGCGCCTGCGGTCGACACTCTATGCAATCTACGTCCTGCAGGCGGCGACGGCGTTCGGCACCTTCCTGATCGCATATCTTTTCTTCTGGCTGCTGGGATACGACACTGCGTTCTCGTTCGCGGTCGTCAGCGGAATCCTCCAGTTCATCCCGGTCATCGGCCCGAGCGTGCTCGTGCTGGGGATCGGTGGCTTCGAGGTCTTCATCAACGAGAACACCACGCAGGCGATACTGGTCGGCGGGCTCGGGCTGTTCTTCGTCGGCTTCTTGCCCGACGCGCTCATTCGGCCACAGCTGGCGTCGCTCACCGCGAAGATGCCCGGCAGCCTCTACTTCATCGGGTTCGTCGGCGGCGTCCTCTCGGTCGGCGTCGTCGGCGTCATCGCCGGACCCGTGCTGGTCGGCCTGCTCGCCGAAGTCGGTGAGTTACTCGCCGACGAACGCAAACCCCACCCGAAAGCCGATTAGCGGGAGTGGGCGATCAGACGGTTTCGAGCGGGCGGTCCGCGGCCTCCCACTCGGTGAGGCTCCCCTCGTAGAATTCGAGGCGTTCGTAGCCGAGATGCCGGAGGACGACGTAAGTGTGACTGATCCGCCGGGCGGTGTTACAGTAGAGGACGAGCCGTTTGTCGGGGGTGATCCCGCGGTCGGCCAGCATGGTCTCGATCTCGTCGAGGGGTTTGAGGCCGCGCGAGTCCTCGTCGACGACCTCGCGCCAGTCGAACTGGACCGCGCCGGGGATGTGGCCCGCCTCGAACTCCCGCTCATCACGGGTGTCGACGAGCACGGCGTCGCCGTCGACGGCCGCGGCGACCGTCTCCATGTCGACCAGTGGCGTCTCTGTGGGTGGGTCGACGTCGTAGGTCGTCGGCTCGACGACGGACGCGTCTCGGGAGACCTCGCGTTCGCGCTGCCAGGCACTGAAGTCGCCGTCGAGCAGGTGCAGTTTCTCGGGATCGTGGCCGTATAATTCGGCGGTGACGAGAAACCGAGCGGCGAAGACGCCGTGGGTGTCGTCGTAGGCGACGATGTCGTCCTCGGGGGCGATGCCGGCTTCGCCGAGGAGGGACTCCCACGTCTCCTCGCCCGGGAGCATTCCTTGGCCCTGTCCGTCCGCGCGCGCTGCGTGCTCGTCGGCCCGGAACTCGTCGAAGGGGATCGACACCGCGGTCGGGAGGTGGCCGATGCCGTCGTACTCCCAGCCGTCCCGGACGTCGACCACGACGACCTCGCCGAGGCGGTCGGCGAGCCACTCCTGTGTAACGAACCCAGTCATTACTCGCTGGTTGCCGACCCCGGCGCTTGAACGTGTGGTATCCCATCTGTACCCGTCACTTCTCACAGATTTAGGATTTTATTGCCGCCTCTCGTGGGCGACACACCCGCGCGAAAGCGGTGGCAGCGACGCGTACTCGGGCGGAACGTCGGGGGCTGACGATGAAGCGGCAATATCTGCCGCCACGGCGAATGAGTGGCGGAACATGCCCGGAGTGGAGGGCCTTTATGGGTGGTGTGTGTAGTGAGGGATGCAATGAGCGACTACGCAAAAGACGTTCTCGTTTCGGCGGATTGGGTCGAGGACAACCTCGACGCGTTCCAGAGTGACGATTCTGACTACCGACTGGTGGAGGTCGACGTCGACACCGAGGCCTACGACGAGGCCCACGCGCCCGGTGCGATCGGCTTCAACTGGGAGACACAGCTCCAGGATCAGACCACACGAGACATCCTGACCAAGGCGGACTTCGAGGACCTGCTCGGGTCCCACGGGATCAGCGAGGATTCGACCGTGGTCCTGTACGGTGACAACTCCAACTGGTTCGCGGCCTACACCTACTGGCAGTTCAAGTACTACGGTCACGACGACGTGAAGCTGCTCGACGGCGGCCGCGAGTACTGGATCGAGAACGACTACCCGACGACCGACGAGGAGCCGAACTTCTCGGCCGTCGACTACGAGGCCTCCGGCCCGCGCGAGAGTATTCGTGCCTACCGAGAGGACGTCGAAAACGCGATCGACCGCGGCCTGCCACTGGTCGACGTTCGCTCGCCCGAAGAGTACTCCGGCGAGATCCTCGCGCCCCCGGGCCTGCAGGAGACCGCCCAGCGCGGCGGCCACATCCCCGGCGCGAAGAACATCTCCTGGGCCGCAGTCACGAACGACGACGGCACGTTCAAGACGCCCGAGGAACTCGAAGATCTCTACGCCGAGCACGGCATCGACGGCGAAGGCACGACCGTCGCCTACTGCCGGATCGGCGAGCGATCCTCGGTCGCCTGGTTCGCCCTGCACGAGCTGCTGGGCTACGAGGACACCATCAACTACGACGGCTCCTGGACCGAGTGGGGCAATCTGGTTGGTGTGCCGATCGAGAAGGGCGACGGAAGCTGAGCGGAGCGAAGCTTCGTCGAATCGAAGCGGGGAGAGCGAGACCTGAGCGAAGTGAAGGTCTCGAATGCGAGCGGCGTAGCCGCGAGCGTAGCGACCCGCGGAGAAAGGCGAGTAAGTCGTTCTAACTATCGCCATTCGTTTTTTGGCGTGTCGTACTGCTCGCGAGTGGCTACGTTGATTTGGGACAGTTTGGCGCGCGCTGGCTCGCGTTTCATCGCGAGCAATTTTCGTGCGAGGGATGAGACCGCGACCGCAGGGAGCGGTTGAATCGGCTGGGGTGGGTGTGGGCGAATTCGGGTGGGACTGAAAGGGGCCGGGCGCTGGAGGAAGACCGACGACGCAAGGACCGCAACGCAGTGAGGACCGCAGCGAGTCGCTCGACTCCAGCGTCCGGGGGCTTTCTGGGTGTGCGCAGACGAGACGTCACAGAAAGCCCCCGGACGCTGGCGCTCGATCAGCGGCATATTCTCGCTCACTTCGTTCGCTCGAATAGAGGCCGCTGAGACGAGCAGGCAAGCGCCAGCGCCCGGCCCCTTTCAGTCCCGAAAGACTCGCTACGCTCGTCTTTCGACCCTCGCCTCACTTCGTTCGGCTCAGTCCCACCCACCACACAACGACAGCACCACACCCTCCCCAACCGACTCACTCCCTCACTCCGTTCGTCGTTCGTCCCTCGCGCTTGCTCGCGACACCGCGGTCGCTCCACGGCTCGCTACACTCGCCGTTCCGCTTCGAGGGCTTCCGATGGTCGCCCTCGCGTCGCTCGGCGCGCGCCAACTCCCAAACGAATCCAGAACAGCGAAGTCACTCACGACCAGTGACCGCACACCAAAAAATCGGAACCGCCAGCGTCAGTATACGCCGAGCCCGTGCGACTCTCGGGCGTGTTCGAGGAGATCGTCCGTGCTCTCGAACTCTTCACCGCATGTGCACGTGTGATACCCCATCTGGGATTGCTGGCGTGTCGCCATACACGAAGACGTTAGTCGGCATCCATAATAATTGTTCGTGGTTATTTGGTAGCCATGCACACACGGCGGAGTTGGCGATCGTCGAAATCAGTCGTCGATTTTCGACAGTATGGATGGTCAGACTCCTTCGCTTCAAGTGGAACGGCCGAGATCGTGGAGAGTTTCTGGACGTGCTCGCCCCACGAGAGTGCTTACTCGATCGCCATCACGGGCTGGGGTTCGTAGGGGGCTTCGAGGTAATCCATCTCGGAGTCGGTGAGGTCGATCTCGAGTGCCTCGACGGCTTCTTCGAGGTGTTCGATACTCGTGGTGCCGACGATGGGAGCGGTGACGTGGTCGTTTTCGAACTGCCAGGCGAGTGCGATCTGGGCCATCGTGACGCCCTTCTCTGTGGCGAGTTCCTGCACCCGCGAATTGATCTCCTCGCCGCCGCCCTCGACGTACTCCCGTGAGGGGTTGTGGTAGTTCTCGGGATCGCCCCGTTCCGTGGCCGTCAGCTGGTCGAACGGCCGGGCGAGAAAGCCCTGGCCGAGCGGTCCCCACGGGATGACGCCCATGTTCTCGCGGTCGCAGATCGGCAGCAGATCGCGTTCGTCCTCGCGATAGGCCGGGTGGTAGTGGTTCTGCATGGTCTCGAATCGCGGGAGGTCGAGTCGCTTTGCAGTATGGAGGCGCTCGGCCAGCTGGTGGGCCCACATCGAAGACGTCCCGACGTGGCGGACTTTCCCGCGGGAGACGACATCGTCGAGCGCGCGCAGGGTGGTTTCGATCGGTGTCTCGGGGTCGACCCGGTGGGTCTGATAGAGGTCGACGGTGTCCAGGCCGAGCCGGTCCAGAGAGTGTTCGAGTTCCTGCTCGATGGTCTTGCGCGAGAGGCCGTCGGCGTTGGCGTGTGCGTCACCGTAGGAAAAGCGGACCTTCGTGGCGACGACCTGTTCGTCGCGGTCGTACTCGCTCAAGACGTTCCCCAGAATCGCCTCGCTCTCGCCATTGGAGTAGACGTTCGCCGTATCGAAGAAGTTCACACCGAGGTCGATCGCGCGTTCGATGAGGGCCTCGGCTTCCTGGCCGTCGAGCATCCAGGATTCGCCAGTGCCGAAGCTCATGCACCCGAGACAGATCTTGCTCACAGTCATGCCCGTGCTGCCGAGGGTCGTGTACTCCATGCCGCGAAGGTTGGCGTGGGGGCCGAATGAGCGTTGGGGGCGACGCCCAGGCGGGCCACTAAAGTCCCTGGCCGCCGCCTGTTTCGGCATGTTCGACGAAATCATGGAGAAGTTCGCCGACAGCCCGAGCCAGCAGCAGGTGATCCGCCTGCTGCTCGAACGGGGCTTCTCCGTCAGCGACGAGGGCCGGGTGGTCTCGGGCGGGATCGAGATCCCTAACACCGGGATCGCCCGCGAGATCGACGTCGACCGACGAGTCGTCGACGCCACCACCGACGCGATCCTCGACGACCCCGAGTTGCGGCGGATCTTCCAGAACATCTCCGCCATCCCGAGCCTGATGGACCTCGCGCCCGTGCTGGATCTCACAGTGCTCACGGTGACGGTCGACGACGCCGAAGCCACGGGGATCGTCGCCAGGGTCACGGGGGCGATCGCCGAGCAGGACATCACGATCCGGCAGGTCATCAGCGACGATCCCGAATTTTCCGACGAGGCGAAGCTCTACGTCATCACCGCCGAGGAACTGCCGGGCGAACTCATCAACGAGATCCGGGCGATGACGTTCGTCCGCAAGATCGAACTCGAATGACCGAGGCCGTCTCTCTCCAGGTCCGCGTCGCGGCGACTGGTGAGTCCCACGTGCTCGACGCGCCTCGCGGCTCGATCCTCCGGGACGTCCTGCTCGAACGCGGCCTCTCGCCCCACGGTCGCTACGCTCGGCGAGCCAACTGCGGCGGCCGCGGGCTGTGTGCGACCTGTGGCGTCCGCTTCGAGACTGACGACCCCGCCCCCGAGCACTGGCACGACCGGCTGGCCGATCGCTTCGGGTATCCCCGACTCTCGTGCCAGCTCGAACTCACCGAGGACTGTACGGTCGTGATTCCCGACAAGCGCGTGTGGGGTGGCCGGGAGTGACCGACACCTACCGCACCGTCGCCGGCCGCGGGCAGATCCGGTTCGAAGTCCGGGGCTCGGAGTTCATCGGTCACGTCGCCCCTGCCGCGACAGTGGAGGCCGCTGAAGCGTTCGTCGACGCGATCGAATCGGAGTACGCCGACGCGACCCACAACGTTCCAGCCTACCGGGTGCGGGCCGACCCCCTTCGTGAATACGCCAGCGACGACGGCGAGCCCTCGGGGAGTTCGGGCAAGCCCGCACTGAACGTCCTCCAGCAGCGCGAGATCGAGAACGTCGTCGCGGTCGTAACCCGGTACTACGGCGGAACGAACCTCGGCGTCGGCGGGCTCGCGCGCTCGTACTCACAGGCCGTCAAGGAGGCCGTCGACGACGCCGGCGTCGTCACCGAGCGCCCCCACGAACGTTTCGGGATCGAGACCCAATACGACGACAGCGGGACCGTCCGGGGAATTCTGGAGAGCGAAGACGTCGAGTTCGACGCGGAGTACGAGGAAGTGGTCGAGTTCGAGGTTCGCGTGCCCGAGGCCGACGCTGCGCAACTGCGTGATCGGATTCGGAGTGCGACGAGCGGTCGTGCCGATATTTCTGATATCTGAGATTCTGGGTGGTGGCGCGCGCTGGCGAACCCTCGTGGTGAGCCGATGCCGTGCGAGGGATGAGCGAGGGAGCGGAGCGACTGAGCGAATCGGCTGGGGAGGGTGTGGCTTCGGTGCTGTGCTTCGGGTGGACTGAAAGGGGCTGATTTCTCGGGGAAGACGGCTGCGGCAAGCACCCACTGGAGCGCAGCGAAGCTCACGCGAGCAACGCGAGCGTGAGTACGAAAGACGAGCGAAGCGAGTCTTTCGGTGCCCTCGACCCGAGAAATCAGGGGCTTTCTGGCTGTTCTCGGTGGAGTAGTCGTAGAAAGCCCCCGACAGCACGCGCCATTCACGAAGTGCCAGCAGAAGGTAAATCGCCTAGGTAGTCCGAAACGCCCGATCACCGGCGTCGCCCAGCCCAGGAACGATATATCCATCGTCGTCCAGATGGTCGTCGATGGCGACAGTAAGGATGTCCACGTCGGGGAACTGCTCGTCCAGGCGGACGATCCCCTCGGGCGCGCTCACGGCCGAAAGCACCAGCAACCGCGCGGGATCGCCCATCTCCCGGACGTACTCCAGGACGGTCGCCATCGTCGAGCCGGTCGCGAGCATGGGATCGGCGATGATGACGGTGTCTTCGGGCGTGATCTCCGGCAGCTTGACGTAGTCGACCTCGATGTCGAACGCGCCCTCTTCGTCCATGCCACCCTCCTCGTCACGGCTCGCCGAGATCACGCCCTGGCGGGCGCGGGGGAACGCTTTCAACAGGCCCTCGACGAAGGGCGTGGCGGCCCGGAGGACGTTGATGATGACGACGTCGTCCATGCCGACGACGCGCTCGCCGGTGGTCTCGGTCAGGGGCGTCTGGACGGTCTCGTAGGCGGTCTCCATGATGCCGTCGATGATCTCGTAGCCACAGATCCGGCCCAGTTTCACGAGCCCTTTCCGGAAGGCGACCTGTTCGGTCTCGACGCTGCGGAGGTCGGTCAGGGTGTGCCGGGCCAGCGCGTGGGTGAGGAGTTTAGCCTCTCCGCGATCCTCGATGGTCATACCAGCCAGTCCCGGCGGGACGGGCAAATAGCTGACGAGACGCCGCCGAAGAAGTCCTCAACCCTCGTACTCGACACCCAGCTCCGCGAGCAGCGTCCGGGCCGCACGAGCAGACGAGGGCGGTCCCCGGCCGGTCACCAGATCGCCGTCGACGGTAACGCTCGTCTCCGAATCGAGTTCGGCGTCCCACTCCGCACCGGCGGCTTTCACTTCGTCTTCGACCCAGTAGGGCAACTTCCGGCCGTCGGGCATCCGATCGTACTCGTCGACGATCCCTTCCTCCCACTCGTTGGGAAAGCCTGTGACCGAGCGGCCCGCGACCAGGAACTCGCCGTCGCTCGCTCGCGGTTTGTCACCGCTCGCGTCTTCCGAGGCCCGTAGCGCCTCGCTATCCCTGGTCCAGGCCAGAATCCCGACGGCGTGACAGACGACCATCGCTTTGCCGTCGTCGCCGTCGACGGCCTCCCGCAGCGCGGCGCGGGCGTGTCGATCCTGGTTGACGTCCCACTCGGTCCCGTGGCCGCCGGGGAAGACGACCGCATCGAACTCGCTCGGGTCGACGGCGGCCAGCGGCTCGGGGTCGTTCAGACGGTCGTCGGTCTCGTGGACCTCCTCGACCATCGCGGCGGTCTCCTCGTCGACCTCTTCGGGGTCGATCGAGCGTTCGTCCAGCACCGCGGGACCGCCCGACGGCGTCGCGACAGTCACGTCGACGCCGGCGTCGTCGAGCGTCGTGAGCGGTTCGATACACTCCTCGCCCCAGTAGCCGTGTTCGCTGACGATGAACAGTGCGGATGACATCACCTGAACGTAGGGGCGCGAGCCCGAAATACTGCCGGGCCCGACGCGTGACAGGAAGAACTGGAGTGTGAAACGGACGTTTGAGTCTTCTGGAGACTTATGGGGACGTTCTGTCTACAGGATGGTATGAACCGACGACGCTTCGTCGCGGCGGTCGGCGCGAGTCTCGCGCTCGCAGGCTGTGCGACGGAAGGATCGGTACCCGAAACCGACGACGACGACGTGACGCCAGCGACGCCACCGTCGATCGACGAAACGACGACCGAGCAGCCCCGGACCGATCCACCACCCGGATCCGGCGATCGAGAGACGCCCGCAGACGGTCCCCGAGAGACGAGAGACGGCGCGTTCGCGGTCGGCGAACGCGTCGGCGAGTTCAACCCGATGGGGCTGGCTATCGACAACGACGGCCCCGACGAGCGGACGGTTCGCCTGGAGATTACCGACACCCAGGCGGAAGCAGTACTGGTCGAGAAGACGTTCGACGTCTCGAGTGAACTGCGGGGCGAGCTCCGATCACCCACAGACTACGAGATCCGGGTCGCCGTCCCCGCGGAAGGGATCGAGACCGTCGAGACGATCGACGAAGGCGTGTTCGATACGTGCAACAGTTACGGGACGACGATTTCGATCAGTCGCGGCGGGGAGTTCGAGAGGGAGACGATGTCGACGCTCGTCGCCTGTGACGCCGACCTGACGGTCAGCGACCACGGTTCAGAGTGATGATCCCAAATCCGACTTGAGACCGCGAACGGCGGAAACGCTTAACGTCACTGACGCCCAATAGTCGTTCCACGATGGACGTTTCACGGCGTAGCCGCGCCGAGACGAGCGACCGACGATCGAATCACTATGTCTGAGATGGAAGAGAGCGTCTCCGGATTCAAACGCCAGGGTGGCTGGGCCGATACCGTCGAACACGGCGAGCGAATCACGCGAGCGCTGAAGGAGATCGAAGACGACGTCGACGAGCAAGCCCTCGAAGAGTTCGACGAGTGGCGACCAAAGAGCCACGAACGGCTGGACGAGGACGTCAACGAGAAGACGGCCGAACAGGCCAGCGTCGAAGAGGGCGAGGGCGAAAAGAAGGGGAAGGATCCCGACGAGGACCTCCAGAAAGCAGGTGAGAAACTCGCCGAGTCCTACGAGAAGTTAGACGAACCCGACGAGGCCGTCGACAAGTGGGGCGAATCGATCGACTACGTCGCCCGCGCAGCAGACTCGGCGGGTCGGAAGGCCATCCGGAAGGTCGAAGACACGGTCTACAAGAACGTGATGACCCAGATCGCGCCCTACTACTTCGACAACGAACTTGTCAGCGCGAATCTCAAGCGCGTCGACGGCGAGGACCCCGAGTACGTCTTCGAGGTCAACGTCAACGACGACGACCTCAAGATCAAAGTCTCGAACAAACTCGCCGACTACGAACAGTCGGTCGAGCGCTGGCACATCGACACCGAGAAAGAGACCGACGTGCCCGAGGCCGCGGAAGGCGTCGAAGCCCCCGAACCGACCAACGGCGACGCCGACGCCAAGACCAATTGACGGGCCGCGATCACCGCCATTCGCTCCGTTCGATCCGATAGCTCTCACACGCCGGACAGACCTGTCGCCGTCGCTCGTAGCGTGCCCCGCAGTTGCGACACTCGTACTCGCCCTCGGCGTCGTCCGACCCCCTGAGATGGCGTCGAATCCCCTGAATGATTCCCATATCTCCCCCAGTTGTTTCAGTAGTTGTGTTCGAATAAAAAAGTATGGCCGCCAGTCGGTAGGCTATTCACCACCCACACACAAGAGTCGAGCAGATGGTTGAGGCGACGCTGCTGGCGACGCTGCTCGTCGCAGCACTGGCGAGTCTGTTCATGGCGTGGGCGATCGGCGCGGGCTCCTCTGGGTCGACACCCTTCGCCCCAGCCGTGGGGGCGAACGCGATTTCGGTCATGCGGGCCGGCTTTCTGGTCGGGATTCTCGGATTCGCGGGCGCGGTCCTCCAGGGCGCGAACGTCTCGGAAGCCGTCGGTCAGGAACTCATCGCCGGCGGCGTCACGCTCTCGCCAGTGGGCGCGACGCTCGCGCTCTTGCTGGCGGCCGGGCTGGTCGCCATCGGCGTCTTCGCCGGCTATCCGATCGCGACTGCGTTCACCGTCACGGGCGCGGTCGTCGGCGTCGGGCTGGCAGCCGGTGGCGCGCCCGCCTGGGCGAAGTACCAGGAGATCGTCGCCCTGTGGGTCGCCGTCCCGTTCGTGGGCGGCGGGATCGCCTACGGCGTCGCAAAGACCCTTCGGGACGAACGCGTCCCCGAGACCGTCGCGGTCCCCGTGCTCGCGGGGCTCGTCGGCCTGTTGCTGGCGAACGTCCGGTTCGTCCTGCTGGGAGATCCCGGCGAGCAGGCCTCGATCGCCGCCGAGATCGCCGGAGCCGTGGGATCGCCGGGGATCGCCGGCCAGCTCGGCGTCTCACTCGTTCTCGCGACACTGGTCGCCGGACTGCTCTACTACGACCTCAGCGGCGATCCCGACGCAGGGCAGCGACACTTCCTGCTCGCGCTCGGCGGACTGGTCGCCTTCTCGGCCGGCGGCAGTCAGGTCGGACTGGCGATCGGCCCCCTCTTGCCACTGCTCGGCCCCGACACGGGCGTCGAAGTCGCGCTGGAACTCGTGCTCGTCTTCGGCGGGATCGGTCTGCTCGCGGGCTCGTGGACGGGCGCACCGCGGATGATCAAGGCGCTGGCCCAGGACTACTCCTCGCTCGGCCCCCGGCGGTCGATCGCCGCGCTCATCCCCAGTTTCGCCATCGCCCAGACGGCCGTCTTCCTGGGGATTCCCGTCTCGTTCAACGAGATCATCGTCAGTGCGATCATCGGGAGCGGCGCGGCCGCTGGCGATGGGGAAGTCAGCGGCGAGAAGATGGGCAAGACGGTGCTGGCGTGGATCGCCTCGCTGGCGATCGCGCTGGGACTGGGCTACGGACTGTTCACGGTCTGGACGACAGTTCTGGGATGATCCGCCGACGGGTCATTCCGTCGTCGCATCTTGCTCTTCTGTGTCGAGCGTCTCCGGTTCGTCTTCGTCCTCGTGGAGGCGCGTGATCCGGGCCTTCATGATACGGGTGTTCTCGACCTGTTCGACCCGGATCTCGACGTCGTCGTACTCGATGACTTCGCCCTCCTCGACCAGCCGGCCGACCCGGTTGAAGATGAAGCCGGCGAGCGTCTCGAACTCCTCGCCCTCGGGGATGTCGATCCCAAGGGCCTCGTTGACCTCTTCGATGTTGACCTCGCCTTTGACCGAGGCGGTGTCCTCGTCGAGGAACTCGATCGGCTCTTCCTCGCCGCCCTCCAGGATCTCGCCGACGATCTCCTCGGTCAGGTCTTCCATCGTCACGAGCCCCTCGGTCGTCCCGAACTCGTCGATGACGATCACCATGTGCATGCGGTTCTCGCGCATCTCCGCGAGCAGTTCGTCGACGTTCTTGCTCTCGGGAACGTGTAGCGTCGGCTCGATCAGGTCTTCGAGTTCGAGGGCCTCGTTCTCGCCGTAGTTGAGATCACGCACGAGGTCGCGGATGTGGACGACGCCGATGATGTTGTCCAGACTACTCTCGTAGACTGGCAGACGGGCGTGCCCGCTCTGGATACACGTCTCGATGGCTTCCGCGATGTCGGCGTCTTTCGAGACGGCGGTCATGTCCAGGCGCGGCGTCATGACCTCCTTGGCGATGGTCTTGTTGAACCGGAGGGTGCGCTGGAGCATCTCGCGTTCCTCCTCGTCGAGGACGCCCTCGCGCTCGCCGGTCTTGATCATGTTGCGGATCTCGTCGCGCGTGACGTAGGTGCTCTCGATGGCCGAGCGGCCACCGGTCACCTTGTTGACGATCCGTGTCAGGTAATCGAACAGGACGATCAGCGGCAACAGGAGTTTCTCGGACCACTGCAGCGGCCGGGCGATCGACAGCGCCCACGACTCGGTGTTCTCGACCGCGTAGGACTTGGGCGCGCTCTCCCCGAAGAGGAGGACGAGCGCGGTGATCCCGAATGTCGCCGCGATGACGGCCTGGCCCTGGCTGAGATACAGCCCGAACAGCCCCGTCGCGATCGAGGACATCGCGATATTGACGAGGTTGTTGCCGACGAGGATCGTCACCAGCAGCCGGTGGGGATCGTCTTTGAGGTGTTTGATCCGCCGAGCGCCGGGCCGTCCTTCCTCGACCATCGACTCGACGCGGTGTTTCGCCAGCGAGAACATGGCGATCTCCGAGGAGGAGAAAAACGCCGATAATCCGATGAGCACGAGGATCGTGACTGTCCCGAGGATCGCGACCGTCGCCCGGTTGACCTCGACGCCGACGAACGGGACGGTGTAGAGCACCGTCTCGGCCGCCGCAGTCGAGGCGACGCCTAACCCCACGTCCGGAACGGCCAGTGACGCTATCGAGAGCACAGGTATACCCATCAACACCGGTTGTTCCAGTGGGGTAAAATTAACTCTTTTGTGCGCAGACCGGGCAGACGGTCAGTCTGTGACGAACGATAGCCGTATTTCGGCGACACACTTAGCCGCCCGCGACTCCAACGACCGTCGATGCCATCCTCGAATCCCTCGATCACGCTGTATCGGCTCCAGGCGTGTCCGTTCTGTGAACGGGTCGTCCGAACACTGGACGACCTCGGCCTCGACTATCGCTCGCGATTCGTCGAGCCGATGCACTCCGACCGGAACGTCGTCAAGCGCCTCACAGGCAAGCGAACAGTGCCAGCGATCGTCGACGAGAACACGGGTGTGACGATGTCCGAGAGCGCCGCCATCGTCGAGTACATCCAGTCGACGTACGGCGACGGCGCACAGGCAGGGGGTGACGACTGATGGACCTCGGATTCGACGTCGTCGACCTCGGATCGACCGACCACGTCGAGGCGGGCGACACCGTACCCGAGTTCACGCGCCCGCTCGTCACCGACGAATACTGGGAAGACGTTGCACTCTCGGAACTGCTCGAAGAGGGGCCGGTCGTCCTGGTCTTCCATCCCATGGCGGGATCGTTCCCGGCGACGTACGTCTGGAAGGAGCTTCCGGGCCGGGAGTGGGGCGACTGTCAGGTCGTCGGCTGCTCGATCGCGACGCCCTACGCCCACAAGCGCCTGATCGAAGAGCGCGACCTCGGCGGCGAGTATCGGCTCTACTCCGACCCCGGCAACGGCGTCGCCGAGCAGTTCGGCATCGCCCACGACCTCGACGGGATGGAAGGGGTCGCCGAACCGCGACCGGCGGCATTCGTCGTCGACACCGATCGCACGATCGAGTACGCCTGGGTGGCCGGCGAGTGGCCCGCATTCCCGGACTACGACGAGCTGGAAGCGGCGGCGCGGGACGTTTGAATCGCGAGTCGGTCTCGATAGTGATCGGTAGCACTCCGGAATCCTAATGCTCCCGCGCGTTCGAGCACCGACCAGATGAAGGTATTCGGGTCCAGCGGTGTTCGCGGGGTCGTCAACGAGACGTTGACCCCCGAGTACGCGCTGCAGGTCGCGATGGCGGCCGGATCAGTCTGGCGAAGCGAGTACGGCCCGACGCGGGTCGCGGTCGCTCACGACACCCGCACCAGTGGCGGGATGATCGCCGACGCCGCACAGAGCGGCCTCGCGAGTGTGGGCCTCGACGTCGACTACCTCGGGACGATCCCCACCCCGGGCGCGCAGGCCTACGCCGACGACGAGTCTATCCCCGCACTCGTCGTGACGGCCTCGCACAACCCGCCACAGCACAACGGGATCAAGCTCGTCGGTCCCGACGGGATCGAACTCTCGGTCGACCAGCTCGAACGGGTCGAACAGCGCCTGCTCGGCGAGCGATTCGAACGTGGTGAGTGGAACGAGATCGGCCAGTCCCGGACGGTCGACGGCGCGCGCGAGGACTACGTCCAGCAGCTCCTCGACAGCGTCGACCGGGAGACCATCGCCGCCGCCGATCTCACTGTCGCGATCGACCCCGGCCACGGTGCGGGCTCGCTCACGAGTCCGGAGTTCTTCCGGCGGCTGGGCTGTCACGTCCTGACGATCAACGCCCAGCCCGACGGCCACTTCCCCGGCCGGAAACCCGAGCCCGTCGCGGACAACCTCGGCGATCTGCAGCGGCTGGTCGAGACCAGCGAGGCCGACCTGGGAATCGCCCACGACGGCGACGCCGATCGGGCGATCTTCGTCGACGAGAAGGGTGAGTTCATCGAGGGCGACGCGGCGCTGGCGGCGCTGGCGGCGGCCGAACTCGACGTCAACGACGGCGTCGTCTCGGCTGTCAGTACCTCCCAGCGGCTGGTCGACGTCGCGGGGCGAGCCGGCGCGGAGATCTACCTCACCCAGATCGGGTCCAGTCACATCGTGACCAAGATCAGGGACCTGCAGCGCGAGGGGACGGACGTCCCCATCGCTGGCGAGGGCAACGGCGGGATCATCTTCCCCGAGTACCGGGCGATCCGGGACGGGGCCTACACCGCGGCGCGGTTCTGTGAGTTACTCGTCGACCGGTCCGCCAGCGAGGTCGCCGCCCTATTCGACGACTACTACAACGTTCGGGTGAACGTCACCTACGACGACGAAGCCGAGCGCGCGGCGATGATCGACGCCATCGAGACCGTCGCTCACGAGTCAGAGGCCGGGCTGAACACCACCGACGGCTACCGCCTGGAGTTCGACGACGGCTGGGTGCTGGCCCGCCCCAGCGGGACCGAACCCCTCATCAGGGTCTACGCCGAGGCCCGCAGTCGCGAGCGAGCCGAAGAACTCGCCGCGCTGATGGAAGAGTCCGTCACGGCCGCGGCCGAGGCGACGCGATAATACTGGAGCGGCAGCTCAGACCGGATCGTGTTCTTCGAGCGCCTCGGCGAGGCGGTCGCGCCGCTCGCGAAGGTCCTGTAGTTCCCGCTCGACCTCACCGTTTTTGAGGCGTTCTCGTTCGTCGGCGTCGAGTCGCTCGCGAGCGACGGCGCTGTCGCGCAGCCGTTCGTAGTCCTCGCGTCGCGTCGCTTCGCGAACCGTCCGAAGCGCCGCGAGCACCGACTCGTCGGGGTCGAAGCGGGCGACGACCGAGAGGAGTTCGCGACAGCGAAAGCGGAGTGCCTCGGCGGTCGGCGGTGGCCAGCCGATCGTCAAGGGGTCGACGTCCAGCCGTTTGAGGTAGGTACGGTGGGTCGCGACGTTGCGCTTGAGTTCGCGGGCGTCGTCGACGTAGTGGTCGAGTTTCGAGGCCGAGTAGTCGGCGTATTCGAGCAATTTCGAGATCGTCTCCGCGCCGGCGTCGGCCGAGTCGACGTACGCCGCGAGGTCCGCGGGCGGCTGGCGATACGTGACGAGTGGGAAGGCGGCGGTCGATTCGACGAACGCGAGCACTTCGCGGGCGCTGGCCTCGTTGGTGAACGTCTCGAAGGCCGCCGAGACGGCGTCGTCGTAGGTCTCGATGGGGTCGCGCAACTGCTCGACCGGGGCGTCCAGGTCGGCCGCGCCGAGTTCGACCAGTCGCTCGTGGTGGTCGATCCGGTCGTCGATCTCCTTCAATTCGAGTTCGATATCCCGGCGGACCTCGCGAAGTCGCTCGCGGGTCCGCTCGCGTTCGTCGAGGCGTTCGACCAGTGCCGCGACCCCCGAGAGCGAATCGCGGGCGGCCTCGAAGTCGGTCGTCTTGAGATAGCGCTCGTGCATCATCTCGTCGACGGCCTCGAAGTCCTCGCGGTGGGGCAGGTCCTCGGGCAGGTGATCGAAGAAGTGCGCCAGTTCGTCCTGGTACTCGATGAACGCCTCCATGTCGACCTCTCCCTCGCCGTCGCTGACGATCCGGGACTCGTACGTGCTGAACAACCCCGTGAGTTCCTCGTAGTGTTCCTGCAGGCGCTGCAGGCGTTGCTCGCCGGCTTCTTCGACGCGGTCGCAGGCCTCCTCGTAGGCGCTGGCGCGGCGCTGGAGGGTCCGCACGAGGTCTTCGACCTCGCTGTCGGCAGCCGACTTACTCATCGTAGACGGCCTCGGGGTCGAACACCTGCTCGCCGACGACCTCGCCGTCGATCGTCCGGTAGAAACAGCTCTCGTAGCCGGTGTGACAGGCCCCACCCTCCTGGTCGACCAGGTACAGCAAGGTGTCGCCGTCACAGTCGACTCGGATCTCCCGGACGTGCTGGACGTGGCCGCTGGTCGCGCCCTTCTCCCACAGCTCCTCTCGGCTCCGGGAGTAATAGTGCGCTCGGCCGGTCTCGCGAGTCCGCTCGACGGCCTCGGGCGTGACGTACGCGAGCATGAGTACCTCGCCCGAGTCGGCGTCCTGTGCGATCGCGGGGAGGCGATCGGTCTCGTCGAAGGCGAGGTCGGGGACGTCGTCGCTCATATGACTACCGTCGGCACAGCCCCGCATAGGCCTTTTGCGTCGAGAAGTCGAGACTACGATTGGGCGTCGGCGATCGCGAGCCCGAACATGAGCCCGTTCCAGCCGACTCCGAGCACGAGCAACTGGAGGGCGAGTCGCGTGTCCAGCGCGAGTGGCAACGTCGTGTTGACGCCGAAAAACACCGCCAGAATGGTCGTCGCCGTCCAGCCGCTGTTCCACCACGAAGCGCGTGAACTGGTCCCACGACCCGGCAATTGATGACGGAACTCGACGGTCAGCACGCCCGCGATGACCGCGACGAACGCGAGTGCACCCACAGTGAGCAGATTCGCGCCGAGAGCGTACGTCCCGCCGCCGGCCAGCGCCGCGAGGACGACGCCGGCGAGGATACCGTTGCGATTCATACCCCGGCGTTCTCGCGTCGCCTACGAAAACATCTCGGTCGAGTCGCCCTGTCGATGTTTCCATTCGGTGAGAAACGAGTCGAACTATTTGAGTGGCGAACCCGAAAGAGCGAACATGGCGCTCAACCGGATCGGGAAGGAAAACGCTCAGATAGACCCGCCAGTCGAAGACCGGGAGATGCGGGTCGTCATGGAGATCGAGCGCGGCGGCCCTTGCCGGCTAGACCACATGGACGGTGAGGTCATCGGGATCGACGTGCGCCTCGACGAGGAGGCCTGTAACGTCGACGCAGTGGTGCGCGATCCAGCGGACGAAGGGATCGCGACCCAGTACTTCGAAAACCACCTCTGTGAACACTGCCCCGGAAAGGTGTTCAGCAAACACGGCTGTCTCCCGCGCTACAGGGAGATCAACGAGGGATCGTTCGTCGTCGAGACCTACGTCGCCGACACCCAGGCTGTCGCCGATCTCGTGAGCGATATCCAGTCGATCTGTGACAACGTCTCACTCAAGAGTATCGTCTCGACAGAGCGGTCGGAGTTCAACGAGGACTGCTCGGTCGATATCTCCGCGCTCACCCGAAAGCAGCGCGAGGCCGTCTATCATGCCCAGGAGATGGGGTATTACGACCCGGACGCCGACGTGTCGCTGGCCGAACTGGCCGATCGGATCGGTATCTCCACCTCGGCGCTGTCACAGCGTCTCCGACGGGCGGAAGGGAACGTCCTCCGGCAGCTTTCTGTCGAGTGTGATTGCTGGGACAACGTCGAGTGATCGGTTTCTCTTGTGATCGCTTCCTTCGAACCTTCGGAGTCGGACGTCCGGAGTATATAAAGCCTGAATTTATCCAGAGGTAGGTCAATCCCGTCCGAGCCGTTCTCTACAGGTATGGAACGAACGCTCGACCGTCGAAAGTTCCTCGCGCTGTCCAGTGCTGCAGGTGTCGCCGCGATCGCTGGCTGTGGTGGCGGCGGCGATGGCGACGCGACCACCGACCCACAGGACACCACGACGACGACGTCGACGACCACGACGGAACCGCAACAGACGACCGAATCGTCGCTCGACCGACCCGATCCGACCGACACCGAGAGCGCGCTGATCCAGCCCGCGACCCTGAAGGAGTGGGTGGACGCCGGGATCGTCAACACGGACGACGTCTACGAGGATCGCGCCGTCGTGCTCAGAGTCGACGCGAGCAACTACGATGGCGGGCACGTCCCCGGTGCAGTCAAGTGGTCTACCGAGGACAGCGAGGGGCCGGCCACGCTCACGGAGACTCGCGTCGACGGCCTCGGCGAAGCCCAGAAGCTCGTCCCGTCCGGGTCGGTCATCGACGAGGTCATCCAGAGCGCGGGCGTCGGTCCGAACACTGTGGTCGTGCTCTCCGGGGACATTCCGATGTACAACGCCCGGGCGTACTGGACGCTCCGGTACTGGGGCTTCCCCCGCGAACGGGTGAAAGTGCTGGACGGTGGTCCGACCGCCTACGAGGAGGCGGACAAGCTGGTCTACGAGACGCCCGAGGTCCCCGAGAGCAACTATCCCGTCGAGGACTTCGAGACGCCCAACTACGAGCTGCGGAAGGGCCTCAACGAGATGATCCAGCTGGTCGACGCCAGGAACGCCGGCGAGAGCGACGCGTCGATCCTCGACCTTCGCGGCCCGGACCAGGACGCGAAGATCGCGGGCAGCGTCCTCGACCCGCCGGCGAGCTACACGGACGGGATGTTCACCGAATCCGTCCCGTGGAAGTCCGCCGGCGAGATCGAGGACCACGTCTTCGGCTACGACGACGTCGAAGACGGCGATCAGATCGTCACGCTGTGTCACAGCGGCTTCAAGGGGACGCTCGCGTTCTTCGCGCTCGATGGCATCCTCGGGTACGACGACGTCGCGCTCTACGACGGCTCCTGGAAGTTCCAGTGGAAGCAGTACAACGGCGAGCAGGACCCGGTGCCGAACGACACCTGGCGAACGGATATCGAGGGCCGGACCGAGGGCGAGATCACGGCGACCGAGCAGGTCTCGATCGATCCGGAGCTCAACGAGGAACTGACCGAGCTCGCACAGCTCGACGCGAATCAGGTCAAGAAAAACGACATCGAGTACATGGGTGCCGACACCGGCGGTGGCGGATTCGGTTGCGGGTCGTAGATTCGGCGTCGAACGAAATCGCGTCACGACGGCGATCGAAAGAACTGTTCTTTCGCGAGGCGCGCTATCGGTAGCGATCAGACGTCCCGCGTCACGATAACGTCGTCCTCGGGCGCTGCGTCCCGTGGAATCTCGATCTGGATGAACTCCTGGGTGTCCATGTCACAGACGACTACCACGTCCGCCGACGTGCAGAGCATGTTGTACGAGGCGACGCTGTACTTCTTTCGCGTCTCCATCGAGTCGACGATCCGTTCGAACTCCTCTTTGGTGAGGTCTTCTTCGCCTTCTGCGACACCTACCAGCGTGTCGAGCGAATTTGACGGTTCAGTTGCCATGTTGTCCCACGGCCGAACTTGCATCGCACGGTACAAAGTGTTATTGTTTATTCTTGGATTTATCAAACAAGACTGTGTGGCGTCCCCGACCCGGAGTATATAAAGGCTTAATTAATACCGAGTGTGGGCTTTGCCGGTCCGAGTCCTCTCTAGAGGTATGGGAGAGTCATGATCGTGGCGACGCAGATATCGACAGCGGACTTCGAACGGTGCGAGGAGTACGGTACTCGACCGAGCCCGCTCGGCGTGCTCTGGAGTGGTCCCGATGAGTGAGCGCGTCGGGACGCTCACCCGCCGAAACCTGCTGAAGACGGCCGGGGCGGCTGCCGGAGCGGCCGCACTCGGTGGCTGTCTCACCGGGGACGGGACGGACGACTCACCGTCCGGAGAGCTCTCGACGGCCTTCGGCAACTGCTGGATGTGCAGCCACAACTGCGGGCAGAAAGCCTCCGTCCGGGACGGAACCGTCGTCAATCTCACGGGCGTCGACGGCCACCCGCGTGGGAGTGCCGGGCCGGACACCGAGGGGACGCTCTGTCCGAAAGGATTGGCCCAGCTGGACAAGACCCACGATCCGAAACGGATCAAGGAACCCCATATCCGAGACGAGGACGGGAACCTACAGAAAGTGAGCTGGGACGAGGCGTTCCAGTACACCGCCGAGCGGCTGGTCGAGTTCGACGAGAACAACGGCGCGGAGACGTTCCTCGACGCCACCAGCTGGGCGGAGACGTCGATCTTCCGGACGGTCTGGCGGGACCTCTACGGCTCGCCCGAGCGGATCAGCCGCGGGATCCACGTCTGTGCCGGCCCCACCTTCGTCACCGGCGGGATGATGGGCGTCGGCTCGAACAACCGGGTCCCGGACTACCAGAACTCCGAGTACATCATCGCCTGGGGCCGGAACGTCCTGAACTCCTTCGCCGGGCAGTTCGAGGCCAAGGGCGTCCTCGAAGCGATCGAGAACAACGGCGCGACGCTGGTCACGATCGATCCCCAGCACACGATCACGGCCCAGAAGTCCGAGGAGTGGATGCCGATCGAGCCCCGGACCGACGGGGCGCTGGCGCTCGCGATGGCCAACGTCATAATCGAGGAGGAGCGCTACGACGAGGCGTTCGTCGAGAACCACACCTACGGCTTCGAGGCCTACCGCGAGGCCGCCGCCGAGATGCCGCCCGAGCGAGCGGCAGCGATCACCGGTCTCGACGCCGAGCAGATCCGGCGGGTCGCACGCGGCTTCGCCGAGGCGGCCCCGCAGGCGGGCATCTCCGTGTGGACGGGGACCGCACAGGCCGGCAACGGCTGGAAGGCGACCCAGAACATCACCGCGCTCAACGGGCTGGTCGGCAACGTCGACCGGCCCGGCGGCCTGCGTCTCTGGAAGTACCCCGCGACGGCATCGTTCGGCGAGGTCTGCGAGCAGGACTACACGAACCGCGCCGAGTACAAGGAGCCGGCGCTCAAAAAGTACGACGAGTACAGCGACTACCCGGTCCGTCACATCGAGGGCATCGCGCACAACCTGGTGCCCGAGATGGTCGAGAACGACCACATCAACGGGATCGTCTGTCACCACGACGACCCGCTGAAAGACGGTAACGCAGAGGCCTGGATCGAGGCCATCGAGGCGATGGATCTGGTCATCTCGATCGACGCCTACTGGAACGGCGTCTCCCGGCGGGCGGACGTCGTCCTGCCGGAGGCGACCCAGCTGGAGAAAGACACGCTCGGTACCGGCAACTGGAGCGCCTACCCCAACCACAAGTGGGTCACTGGCGCGAAGGCCGCCGTCGAGCCCCAGTGGAACACGTTGCCGGACTTCGACATCCTGACCGGGATCGCCGACGCGATGGCCGGGGAGACGGGCAACGACGACTGGACGATCTTCCAGCAGTGGGACTCCCACGAGGAGTTCATCGACGACCAGCTCTCGACGCTGGATCTGACTCTCGAAGAGCTAGACAGCGGGGAGACGAACTACGAACTCGTCGAGGAGTACGACTACGAGCAGTACAGCGAGGACTTCACCTTCCGGTTCGATCTCGACCAGGTCGACTCCTTCGCGAAGGCCGCCGAGGAGGCCGGGATGGACACGGCTCCGGAGTGGATCCCGCCCGGAACCTACGGCGATTCGACCTCCGAGGAGTACCCGCTGGAGTTCACCGACGTTCGCTCGGTGTTTTTCTCCCACGGGAGCAACCAGCCCCACGAGCGACTGCAGGACCAGTTCGCCAAGCGAAACCGGCTCAGCGGGGAGGACTACCGGGGGAACTACCTCTATCTCAACCCCGAGGACGCCGCCGAGCGCGGCATCGAGACCGGCGACATGGTCGCGATCGAATCGAAGACCGGGAGCGGCGAACTGATGGCCGTCGTCACCCAGCGCGCCCGGCCCGGCTTCGTCACCGCCGAGTACGGGTTCGGACAGACCTCGGCGATCACCACGGGCGAGGACGCCCGCGAGAAATCGGCGGACGGGATGAACACGATGATGCTTCACGACATGCAGATGGATCCGATCACCGGACAGGTAGACAGACACATCGCGGTCGACGTGGCCCCGGCGGGGGGTGACTGACCATGGCAGTCGAGGAAGACCACTGGGTCTTCTACTTCGACCCGAACCGGTGTATCGGCTGTCACGCGTGCTCGATCTCGTGCAAACAGTTCCACGGCCGCGACGCCGACGCCGACGACTGGCGGACCGTCACCCACCACGAGAAGGGCGAGTACCCCGAGGTCGCCGAGGTGCCGGTCTCGATGTCGTGTATGCACTGTCACGACGCCCCGTGTGCGGAGGTGTGCCCGACGGAAGCGATCGAAAAGCGCGACTCCGACGGGATCGTGACCGTCGACCAGGACGCCTGTATCGGCTGCAAGTACTGCGGGTGGGCCTGCCCGTTCGGCGCGCCGACCTACGGCGACAACGGCCTGATGTCGAAGTGTAACATGTGTCTCGATCAGGGGCCGGGCAGCGGCGCGGGCGCGGAGTCGAAAAACGAGCAGGACGATCCCATCCAGCCCAACTGCGTCTCCGACTGCGTCGGCGACGCGATCAAGGCAGGACCGCAGCGAGAGATCATCAAAGAGGCGTCACAGGCGGCGGCAGAGCGGTTCCAGTCCAACGACGGGCGAGTCGTCGTCGAGCCGTTCCGGGGCGAGGAGAACCTCGACATGGTCGAACACGCCGCCACGCCCGAGCACGCAGGGGACTAATCATGAGTGTCACAGGTGGCTCCGAGTGGCTCTGGTTGCCCCACGTCCACTGGGCGGAGTTCATCGCGCTGTATCTCTTCCTCGGTGGCACCGCCGGCGGGGCGTACGTGACCTCCTCGTGGGCGAGCCTGATGAAGAGTCTGATGGACACGGACAGCTGGCTCGGCAAGATCCTGCTCGCCAGGACGGACGACGAGGAGCACCGCTACTCGTGTGCGGAGACCGCCCGCTGGGGCTCGGTGCTCAGCGTCCTCTCGATCGCCGTCGGCGGGGTTGCCCTGCTGTCACACCTGGGTGCGCCGCTTCGCGCGCTCACGTTCCCGGTGCTGTTCACCAACTTCGGCTCGTGGCTGACCATCGGGACGTGGGTGATCGTGCTGTTCACGATCGTCGCGGCGCTGGAGACGCTGTGGCTGCACTTCGGCAGCGCCGTCGCGACCGAGTCCGGTCTGAGCCTGTTCCCCCGGAAGATCCTGGGCCGGATCGACAGCCTGGGACCGTGGTCGACAGACCGCGGGATCGTGTGGTTGCTCGATACCGTCGCCGACAAGACGCGGCCCCCGAGCCGGGCCCACGGCGCGATCCGGCTCGTCGGCGGTGCGCTCTCACTGCTGCTCATCGCGTACACGGCGATGCTGTTGAGCGACATCTCGGTCGTGCCGCTGTGGAATCGGACGTACCTGCCCTTTATCTTCTTGCTGAGCGGCGTCTCGACGGGGATCTCCGCGGCGCTTCTGGGAACGGTCGCCAGCGGCGGCGCACTGACGCGGACCAACCACCGGTTCTGTCTGACCGACGACGCGATCATCGTCGTGGAACTGGTGGCGATCGGACTGCTGGTGTCGTTCCTGGGCAACTCGTCCGATGTCGCCGCGAACGTGACCGAGACAGCGCTGTTCGACACGTACGGACTGGAGTTCGTCGGCGGCGTGTTGATCCTTGGGACCGGCTTGCCAGTCGCGCTCTCGATCACGGTGACGATGCTCCACCAGTTCACCGACGTCGGCGAGACGCCGTGGGGCAGGCGACTGCTGACCGGTGGCTACGCACTGAAGTACACGCTCGTGCTCCTCGGCGGGTTCCTGCTGCGGTACGTGATCCTGATGGCCGCCGTCAAGACGCCACTCGGCGTCCCGGGGCTGTGACCATGGTCGAACGAACCGTCGCGTGGTCGGACGCGCTCGTCGGCCTGTCGAACTGCCTCCGGCACCCGGACAGGGAGGTCCGCGACGCCCTCGAACACGACCCGGAGACGCTCGTCGAGTTGCTGGAACGGGTCGGCGTCGAGCCGGACGGCCCAGTGTCCGTCTCCGGACGCGACCTGACCGAGGACTACGAGGCCCTGTTCGGCGCGTTCGCGACGCCGTTCGCGCCGCCGGCGGCCTCGCCGTACAAGGAGTGGTACGGCGACCGCAGCGGGTTGATGGGCGGGCCGCCGGCCTCGGCTATGGCCCGGCGGTACGAGGCGATCGACGCGACAGTACCGGCGGCGTACCCGCCCGATCACGTCGCACTCCAGCTCGAGTACGCGAGTCTGCTGGCGGAGGCGGGCGAGTGGGACGAACTCGGGGCGTTCGTCGAGGCGGACCTGGACTGGATCGACGCGTTCGCCGTCCTCGTCGAGGAGGCGGCGGCAGCTGCGCCGCTCCAGCGGTGGTGCGTCGAGCAGCTGGTGGCCACGATCGAGCGGGTACGCGAGGAACTCGACGTTTCCGGCCCCGATCACGAACGAATCGAGCGGATGGCTGACCGGGCACGGACACACGCGGAGGGATAGGGCGTGTCACAGCACGAGACGACAGCAGCGACGGTCGGCGAGAGCGACAACTCCGGAATCCGGCTGACGCTCTCGTTTTCGGACCCGGACGCGGCCCGCGAGTTGCTCCTGTTTCTCGGGCGCTCGATGGACGACGCGTCGGTCTCGATCGATGCCGTCAGTTGGACGGATTCGGGCCCCCACGTCGTCCCCGTCGACAGCGTCACCGCGGCACAGCAGGCGACCGCCAGATACGCGGTCGCGTGCGGGTACTACGACGATCCGCGGCGCGCTCACCTCGCCGACATCGCGGCGGAGTTCGACCGGTCGAAGTCGGCGATTTCACAGCGACTCAGCGCCGTCGAGCGACAGCTCGTCCGTTCGTTCGTCGACGCGAGCGACGATCCGAACGATCGTATCGAGTGCTGACGATCGGTGCGGGCGGTCACTCCCGCCTCACGAGCGCGTCCCGACCGACTCGTCGTAGCACCGCTCGTACTCGGCCGCGAGGCGATCCGCCGAGAGGTCGGGATGAACCAGCTCGCGCGACTCGACGGCCAGCCCGCCCGCGAGCGTGCCGAGCCGGAGGCAGGTCTCGACGTCGAGATCCTGCCTGTGGCCGTAGAGAAAGCCGGCGAAGAAGGCGTCGCCGGCCCCGTTGGTGTCGACCGGCTCGAAGTTCTGAGCCGGGACCTCGAACCATCCGTCCGGGGTGAGCGCGGTCGCACCGTCCGCACCGTGCGTGCAGACGACCAATGCGGTACCCGAATCGACCTGCTCGTGCATGAACGCGCGCGGGTCGTCCATCCCCTCCTCGCTCATGAACAGGTAATCCGCCGCGTCGAGGAAGTCCTCGTGATACTTGTCCTCGCCGTCGTAGGCGTGGACGTCGGCCCAAACTGACGTCCCAGCGTCCTCGGCAGCGGGCAAGAGGTATCGCGAGTAGTTGACAGGGCTGACCACGAGCGCGTCGGCCTGTGCGGTCCAGGCCTCCAGGCGCTCGTCGTCGATGTCGGGCTCCTGTGTCGGCAGGACGACGAAGATCGAGATGCGCTCGCCGGCGTCGTTCATGAGGTTGACGTGCCGTTCCGTGCCGTTGGGGTCGAGATCGTATTCGAAGGCGATCGGCTCGGCCGCGAAGCGCTCGCGGATCGAATCGCCGAAGCGATCGTCGCCGATCATCGCGTGGAATCGCGTGTCGACGCCGAGCCGTCCGAGATTGAGACTCTTGCCGGAGCCGCTGGAGCCCAGCGTCTCCTGAAAGTCCCGTGCGAAGTGGGTCTCCGTGGTAGTCGGGAACTCGTCGAGGTAGACGATCGCGTCCCAGGAACAGCCGCCGGCGACGAAGACGTCCATAGTTCTCAGGAGGGAGGCGCGGGATTTGGCCCTGCCGATCTAGCCACCGATCCCGATCTGGATCAGCAGCCAGACCAGCACGTCTCCAACGGTGAGACTGATCAGCAGGCCGCCGAACATCGGAACGATGAACGGGATTCCGGGCGTGTACCAGGCCCGCTTCTGGGCGGTGAGCACGTCGAGGCCGTTTCGGAGTTCCTCGGCGTCGGTCCCGTAGATCGGCCCGCCGATGTCCGCGAAGAACGCGTCAGCACCCCACTCGTCGGCGGCGTCCTGCTCGGCCGCCGCGTCACCGTCGACGTCGGACTCGCCGCCGTCGGTGAGCGCGAGCGAGCCGCTGGTGTCGTCGATCGTGCCGTCGCCGGGGTCGTTGGGTTCCTCGGGGAGACTCGCAGGGTCGCGATAGCGCTCGGGGTTGGCCCGGAGGTCGTCGAGGTCGAGGCCGCGCCAGGAGAGGTACATCCGGAGGACGTCCAGATCCAGCCCGCGGCGGGTGTAGCTGTCGGGGCGTTCGAGCAGGCGGCCGTAGCGCCGGGGGGCGTCCGCGACGGGGAGTGGCCGGCCGATGAACATCATCTTGGATATCGCGCCGCCCAGCAGGTTGCGCCCGGCGAGCGCGAGCGGGTAGATCACCCCCGCGAGCACGGTGTTCGAGAGGATGGTCAGCGAGAACACGCCCAGGGTCGTCTCGTTCAGATACGGGAGGGTGTAGCCGGGCCCGTAGAAGACAGGAAAGATCGGGAAGACCAGCGCCAGCGTCATCAGGGCCTTGGCGTCCGCGCCGCCGAAGCCGCCGAACCACCAGAATCCGTAGGCGAAGGGGACCAGGAAGCCGACGCTGAAGGCCGTTCGGACGAAAAAGGAGTCGACGGTCTGTCGCGGGAAGCGGGTGTCGAGCGCGATGTCGAAGCCATCGACGGTGAGCGTCCAGACCGTCTCCGTCCAGACGGCCCAGGCGTCCCAGCACAGCAGGATGAGGCCGAGCGCGGCCAGCGGCAGCCACGTCTCGTTGGGGACGCGGCGGGTCTTGACGTCGCGGACGGCCGCCCACCCCAACACCGGAACGACGAGCAGGCGCAACAGATCGGAGATCGTCGCGGAGTACACTGTCGGGTGATTCGGAGGCAGGGAGTTATCACTTACGGGTACAGCGATCAAAAAACGGGATCGGGATTGTCGCGTTCAGATGACGCGGTTCTGCAGGTAGTCGAGGTGCTTTGCGTTGTAGACGATCTTGACCTCGTCGGAGGCCGGCGTCCCGACACAGGTCAGGCGAACGCCCTTGTCCTCGACCTCTTCGTCGCTGAGAATCTGCTGCATGTCCATCTCGACTTCACCGTCCGTGACGATGGCTGCACAGTTCGCGCAGGCACCAGCACGGCACGAGAACGGCCAGTCGTATCCCTGGGCCTCGGCGGCCTCGAGGATGTACTCGCCCTGGGCGACGTCGATCTCGCCGTAGTCCTCCGCGTCGAGGCCTTCGTCGCCGGCCTTCTCGAAGAGATCGTCGTCGTACACGTCCCAGCCTTGGTCGTCCACTACTTCGTAATTGAGGTACTCTACCGTGGGCATCACCTGAGTAGTACTGACGCCTAACGGTTAGACTTTGCTGTTCCTCACGAGTCTGCATCGTCGATTGTGTACATTCCACACCGAAAACTCACACGATCGGAACGAACTCGAAGACGAGAAACGACGCGAGCGCCGAGAACGTCGGCGTCAGCACCCAGAGTGTGATGACACGGCCAGTCGCGGCCGGGTCGAACAGGTCACCGGCCGTCAGTTCGGCCCGGTCTTCCTCGCCGATTCCCGGGACCTCGCCACCCGGTTCGGAGTCGGCGAGTGCGTCGACAGAGAGTGACCCGTCGGTCCTCGACGTCGCCTCGCCCGTGACGGCGGCGGTCGCGGCCTGGGAGATGGTGGTCGTCCGCGTCGCACGCCCCCAGCCGAGGCCGACGATACACATGGTCGCGCTGACAGCGAGACTCGCAGGAATCCCACCCCACGAGAGCAACGAGATGATGGTCGCGCTGATGACCTCGACGATCAGCGCGGCCATGATCGGCAGGTCGGTCAGGCCAGTTCCGACAGTGTCGAGGGTCCGTCTGGCGATCGTGAACGCGCCGAGTCCGATCGCGCCGCCGGCGAGGGCGACACCGGGGTACAGCCCGATCGCCCCGGCACCGACCAGCGGTGCGACGGCGTTGGCGACGTTGGACGCGCCCGCAGAGAAGGCCATGTAACAGCCGATCACGACGACGAGCACCTGTCCGAGGAGTTCTTTGGTCGTCCGTTCGTCGCCCGGGCTCTCGAAGGTGAACCTGGCTTCGAGATGGGGATAGAGGTAGCGGCCGATCATCGCACAGACCCAGAAGGCGATGATCGGTGCGACGAGCCACCAGGAGACGATCTGGCCCATCACATCCCACCTGATCGATCCGGTCGCGACGCCCAGGCCCGCGATGGCACCGACAGCGGTCATCGACGTCGACGCCGGGACGCCGAAGAGATTCGAGATGAGCAGCGCTGCGCCGACGAAAAACAGCACCGTCACGCTCGCAGCCAGGGTGAACTCGCTGGTGGGAACGATCTCACCACCCATCGTCTCGACGACCTCCGTTCCGACGGTCGCCCCGCCGAGCAGCGCGAATGCGGTCATCAGCGCTGCCGCGCCGATCTTCGAGATCGATTTGCTTCCGACGGCAGGCCCGAACGCGACGCCGGTCGAGGAGCCACCGATGTTGAACCCGACGAACACCGCGACGGCGAGTCCGACGACGAGCAATACCTCGACCATGTATGGGCGGCAGGGAAGGCGGCAGCTAAACTGTGACGGCTTCGGTCGAGTCACCGACGCGGGCAGGAGAGTCGGGAGCAGGGAAAAGAGACGGTCGTTACTCGGCGTCGAGTTCGAACGGCTCGAACTCGCGGACGACGTCGAGCGCGACGCTGGCGTCGACAGTCTGCACGTCGTCGGCGGTCAGCAGTTCCGTGGCGGCACTGTTCAGCTGATCTGTACCGTGAAACTTCCCGACGGCGACGACGTCGTCACGACCGGTCACGGCGTAGACGGCGATGAACTGGGGGTCCTCGCGGAGACGATCGAGGACGGCGTCGTCGGTCGTCGACAGGCGGAGGATGGCCGTCACGTCGTAGCCCAGCGCGTCGTAGTCGACGCGAGCGGTGTACCCGCGGATGACGCCTGCGTTCTCGAGTCGTGTGAGTCGGTCGTCGACGCGATTGGCGACGATCCCAGTCTCGGTCGCGATGTCCCGAACGCTCGTCCGAGCGTCGCGGATCCGGGCGTTCAACACTGCGCGGTCGGCGTCGGCCAGTTCCAATGGCGGTTCGTCTTCGATATCGATAGGTGTCATGGTCGGTGGGCGTAGAATCGGGGGACCGCTACGCGAGCGGAAACGGGATCTGCCTGGCGATCAGACGGCCTCTGCGCCTTCCTTGCCGGTGCGGATCTGCGTCGCGCTCTCGACAGGGAGGACGAAGATCTTGCCGTCGCCCTTCTCGCCTGTGTGTGCGCCCTCTTTGATCGCTTCGACGACGTCCTCACTGGGAATGTCCGCGACGACGCACTCGATCTTGACTTTCTGATGGAGGTCGACGACGTATTCCTCGCCGCGCCATTGCCCTTTCTTGGCGGGCTGGCTGCCACGCCCGGAGACGTTCGTCACTGTCAGCGAGGGGGCGCCGGCTTCGGCCAGCGACTGTTTCACGTCCCCGAGCTTGTCGGGGCGGATCACTGCGACGATCATCTTGATACCTGAGTTACTCATTTGGAATCACCGTCGTTGGTCGCAACGCTGCCGTCCGTTCGCACGGTACTGCCGTCAGTCACGAACCCACCGTCGGCGACGACGCCGTCCTCGTCACCGAACTCAGGGTAGGTGTCGACGCCGTGCTCGGAGAGGTCCAGACCCTCTTGCTCGTGCTCGGGCGTGACGCGTGCCTGGCCGAGCATCTTGAGGACGTACCAGACGACTGCCGTCGCCGTCACGGTCCAGGCCGCGATGACCGAGACACCGACGACCTGCGCGATGAACGCATCGAGGATCCCGACTTGGAGGTTGTGGTGGACGAACGGTGCCGCGAGCGCTCCGAGAATCCCTGCGCTACCGTGGACAGGGAAGACTGCACACACGTCGTCGATTTTGAGAGTGTTTTCGACGAAGCTGAAGACGAGGGGGAGCTGCGCACCGGCGAGGAGGCCGACGGCCAGCGCACCCCACCACGTTGCGATGTGCGGGATCGCCGTGATGCCGACGAGGCCAGCGAGCAGACCGTTCGCGACGTACAGCGTGTCGACTTTCCCGGTCTTGGCCCAGGCAACCAGGCCAGCGCCGACTGCACCCATCGCCATCGCCAGGGTCGTCGTCACCGCGACGCGGCCCAGCACGGCACCGTTGAACGCGCCCGAGGACGTGAAGACGCCTGCCGTCCCGACGTTGAAGCCGTACCAGCCGAAGGCCAGCATGAGCGTCCCGAGCACGGCGAAGGTCATCGAGTGACCGGGGATGACGTTCGCGCTACCGTCGTCGTTGTACCGGCCCATACGCGGACCGAGAATCCACGCCGCAGTGAGACCGGCAAGACCACCCATCGCGTGGACGATCATCCCGCCGGCGAAGTCAGTGAATCCCGTGCCGGTGATTTCTTGGACGAGCCCGATCTCCGGGGTCCAGGTCATCGCGATGACGACCGGGTAGATCACCGCGGCCAGCGCGATCGTGTACGTGACGTAGGCACGGAGCCTCGCACGCCCTGCGACGGCCCCGGAGACAATCGTTGCCGCCGTCATCGCGAAGACTGCACCGTACAGCCAGTTGATGTATACCTCCGCAGTGCCTGCGTCGGCTTCGGCCATGAATGGCGTCTCGAAACCGGCGCCGGCTGCTGCGTTGGATACCCCGACCCCGACCAGGAAGAACACCACGACACCAACACTCCAGGTCAGGAGGTTCTTCGTCAACTGGTTGGCGACGTTCTTCGCACGTACCTGACCCGCCTCCAGCATCGCGAAGCCTGCGTGCATGAAGAAGATCAGGAAGGATACGGTCAGTATCCAGACGTTGCTTATTCCATCCGCCAATTCACCCACCGACTGTAGTGCGATTGATTCGATCATATTTCACTCGACCTCGATTTTTGATGGTTCTTTGTCCAACTTCTCGCGTGATTCGACCACGTTTGTAACTCCGTTCACGGTTGAGTCTCATGGAAACACCCCTACATAAGGATTGGCTTTATGATCGATAAGATATGGAGTCGTTTGTAGACAAGCGTCCAATGTTCCATACAATATAATGGATATAAGGTTGTCGGTCGTCAATATCCATACGGAATATGGACTTCGGATCTGGACGTTCGTCAATCCGGATCGGGGCAAAAATTACGAAATCGGGCCGATTTCGGGGGTGCGCGCACCGTCTGCAGACAATCTGTGCGGCAATACTTACGGTATCCAGTTGGGCATCACAGTAGTGAGATCAGATCGCATCCGACCGAGTCTCACCAGTCCGGATCTGCGTCGCGCTCTCGACAGGCAAGACGAACACCTTACCGCCGCCCTTCTCGCCGGTGTAGGCCGCGTCGGCGATAGCGTCGACGACGTCCTCGCTCGGCACGTCCGCGACGACGCATTCGATCGAATCGTCAGCAGTTTTCATCCCCGACTTTTGCGCGCCTGCCTAAACACGGGTCGCAGCTGTCAGCGAGACCGCCCCGAGCAACAGCAGCGCCACCGCGAGCGGTGATCCCGAGCCGGCAGTCGCCGCGTACACCAGATAGACCGAGCCGCCGACCAGTCCCAGCAGGACAGTGACGCCGAGGGCGTGAGCCAGTTCGGCCCGGCCGGTCCGTGCGGGAGGATCGAACGACCGGCGCGACTCGATCGCCGCGTCGGCCAGATCGTACGCCAGCGCGGTCGCCACCCCTGCCACGACGAGCGCTGGCGTGCTCGCACCACCGAGACTCGCCAGCGGAATCGCAGCCGCGAGCGCGAGCGCCCCGCAGAGGACGCCGAGTGGTCGATCGAACACGACTGCGGCGGCTATACTCGCCATTCCGAGCAGACCGGCGACAGTCGCGAACGTCGTCACGCCGGTCGCCATCAGCGACGCGACCGCCGCCAGCAGCGCCAGGGCCGCACTCGCACGGCCCGGGTTCATCGCTTTCCCTCCTGCAGAGCCCGCTGCAAGGGCTGGTCACGCGGCCAGTCGACGACCGCGAGACCGGCCTCCCGGAGGCGATCCAGCCGCCGGTCACGTTCGAGACGGGCGAGTCGGCGACCAGTCGATCCCGTCGTCGTCGGATCGGGACTGCAGACCGTCACGGGCACGCCGAGGGTCTCCAGCCGAACGCAGAAGCGCTCGATGGCGTCCTCGACCAGCGGCGACAGGACGATCACCTGACTCCGGGCGGGTGTGATGTCGACCAGCCAGCCAGCGCTGTCGACGGGGTCGAACGAGTCACCGCCACCCGACAGCAGCGACTCGTCGGTCAGGAGGTCGTGTGCGCGAGCGCGATGTGACCGTCCGCGGCCGGGCGAGAGCCATCGCCGCTCGTCGTCCAGCGTGGCGATCCCGATCCGAGAGCCCTCCGCGTCCAGCGTCGCGAACAGGCGGGCGGCAGCGTCGACACTGCGCTGGATCGCCGTCGGCTCGGCTGGGTTCGGCGCGACCTGCGCTTCGGGGCGGGTATCGACCACGAACACGACCGTCGCGGCGCGTTCAGGCTGGAACTCGACGGTCGCAAGCTCGCCCGAACGAGCCCAGTGTCGCCAGGCGATCCGCGATCGGGGATCGCCCGGCTGGTGGTCGCGAACGACCTGGAAAGCCACGCCCGATCCCGAGTCGTCGGTCGTCCGCCGCCCCGCATCGAGCGCGGTCTGTGCCCGCAACGGGAGGTGATCGACCGGCTCGAACGCCGGCGCGCACTCGACAGCTGCGTCGCCGCTCGCCGCGACGCGCTCGGCTCGCTCGACGACGCCACCGACGTCTCGCGTGGCTACCAGCGGCGGTTCGAAGGCGGCCGCACCGCGGTCGGTTTCGACCGAATACGTCTGTGTCGTGCTGTCGCCGGGGGCCAGCGACGTTCGACACGCTGGCGCTCCATCGACGACGACCGCGCTCGCGGGGACGCCGTCGACGACCCGGAGATCGGTAAGTCGTCGCCGTCCCCCGTTTCGGACCGTCAGCGTCACCGTGACGGGATCGCCGGGTTCGACAGTTCGGTCGTCCACGCCGCGCTCGATCGATACTGACGGGTGTGGTGGCGTCGCGAGTCGCTGGTAGCCCGCCAGGGCGAGACCGACTGCCGCCGCGAGGACGATCCCGGGCGAGCGCAAGAAGACGCCGACCGCACACCCGACGAGTGCCAGCCCGGCGACGCCGTCCCAGCGACCGAGCCGCCGAACCTCGACGTTTCCGACAGCTGGCCATCCCTCGCGGTCAGTCATCGGCAACCTCCCCGGGAGTCGCGTCGGCTTCCTCTACCAGCACGGCGACGACGCGGTCGACGCGGCGGTGAAACGCCGACTTGCCACCGAGCAGTGCCCGGACTTGCGAGCGAACGGGCGGGTCGGCGTCGGTGAACAGCGCGGCTGCGGCCGGGTCGTCGGTCCAGGTCCCCGCGTCGAGACGGTCGTGGGCCGCTGCGGTCGAAGCGCCCGTCTCCCGGACGAGATGGGCGACGGCGAGTTCGCGGAGGCGGTCACGAACGGCGTCTCGATCGTCGGCACCGCGCTGGCTGTAGCCGGGGATCGCCGCCAGTTCGCGGTCGAATTTCGTGCCGGGGACGCGAGCGTCGACACCGCCGTCGGAACGCGAGGGCGTCGGTCGCTCGCGAGACGTCGAGAGCCGGTCGGTGAGCGCGTACGCGCCCACGGCGAGCGCACACAGGAGAACGCCGACGAGCGCGAGCGGACCGAGCCGACCCGCCGATGGAGCGACCAACAAGAGGAGACCGAGAGCAGTCGCCCCCACTCCGAACCACTGGAGAACACGACGGCTCAGCGTGGTTCACCCCCGTCGAGTCCGAGCGTCGACAGCGCCGCCTCGACGTCGTCGTCCACCGGGTGGCAGCCGTAGCGAGCGCGTTCGAACGCCGTGACGATCGTTCCCACGGCCGCGGGATCGAACCCGCGGTCGAGGGCTTCACGCTGGAGTTCGCGAGGAGTACACGTCTCCCGATCCGATGGGTCGACGGTAGCGGCGAGCCGCTCGAAGGCACGGACTGCGACGCTGTCGTCCGGACCGGCGTAGGTCGAGGCAGAGGTCGTATCGCGGCCCTCCGCAGCGGAATCGGACGGCTGCGACGTCTCCGACGTGGGAGTCGAACCACCGTCAGGATCGCCGTCACCGCGGAGAGCGACGACGGCAATCGCGCCGATGACGACGACACCCAGTGCGATCGTGGGCGGCGAGAGCGGCGCAGACAGGACTCCGAACAGGGACCGGGCAGTGAACTCGACGGCAGGAAGTGAGGGCGCGCCATCGCCACTGGCACCGGCTGAGCCACTGCTGCTGCCGCTGCCCGGTGTTCCATGTGGTGTGTCGCCGCCGAGGCTCGGCCCAGCCCCGAGATCAGCACCGGAGAGAGCGCCGGCAACGGCCGCGACGGCGACGACGGCAAGTACGGCTGCGAGGGCGGCGGGCGGCGGGGAACGCATCACAGTGGTCTGTGGCGGTGGAATTACCCTTGAAAGTGTCTATCTGCTGTCGGCAATGGGCGATGAAAGACGGGTCAGCGGACGCTGCGAGCACACCGGAAGGAGGATCGGCATTACAGCCGATCTGCAATATCTTCGGCGAAGTACGTCAGGATGAGGTCCGCACCGGCACGTTTGATCGACAGCAGCGACTCGTAGGCCACGGCGTCGAGGTCGAGCCACCCCTTCTCTGCGGCGGCGTGGAGCATCGCGTACTCCCCGGAGACGTTGTACGCAGCCACGGGATGGTCGAAGTTCCCCCGGAGGTCGCGCACGATATCGAGGTACGGGAGCGCGGGCTTGACCATCAGCACGTCCGCGCCCTGCCGGACGTCCAGCGCGACCTCGCGCATGGCCTCGCGGCTGTTGGCGGGGTCCATCTGGTAGTGCCGCCGATCGCCGAACGCGGGCGCGCCATCCGCAGCGTCCCGGAACGGACCGTAGAACGCCGACTCGTATTTCGCGGCGTAGCTCATGATCGGCACTTCGGTGTGGCCCACCTCGTCCAGGCTCTCCCGGATCGCGCCGACCATCCCGTCCATCATGCCCGAGGGCGCGACCATGTCCGCGCCGGCGTCGGCGTGGGAGACGGCGATCTCCCCGAGCAGGTCGAGCGTGCGGTCGTTGTCCACAGTCAGGGTCGGGTCCTCGCGAGCGTCCGGTTCGAGGGGACCACAGTGGCCGTGCTCGGTGTACTCACACAGACAGACATCGGTGATGACGTAGGCGTCGGTCTCCGCCGAGATCCGGCGGACAGCCTCCTGGACGACGCCGTCGGCGGCCCAGGCCCGGGAGCCCTCCGAATCCTTCGACTCGGGGACGCCGAAGACGATGACGGCCTCGACGCCGGTCTCGCGGATCTCCCCGACCCGGTCGACGGCCTGCTCGATGGGCACGCGCTCGTGGCCGGGCATCGTCTCGATGGGCACGCGCTCGTCGGTCGTCGCGTCGACGAACACCGGCGCGATCAAATCGCTGGCGTCGATCTCGGTCTCGCTGACCAGCTCTCGGACGCCGTCTCGCCGGAGTCGTCGCGGGCGATCGGTGAGGTTCATATCTCGGCTTTCGGCTCTGGCGGGGAAAGCGGTAACGCTCGCTCCTGGACTGGCAGTCCCTCCCACGCAGGGGATAGACATATGCCGGCCACGGAGCCAGGTGTAGCTATGCCCGGTGGTGCGTTCCTCGTGGGCGACGACGTCGCCCTCCGACCCGTCGAAGAGGACGATCTCGATTTCCTCCGCGATCACAGCAACGACCCGGCGATCCGCCATCCGATGACGTTCGACCGGCCCACGAACCTGGAAGCCCAGCGCGAGCGCTTCGAGGACATGTACGACGGCGACGACGTCGGCCTCCTGGCCTGTGTCGACGACGAGCCGATCGGCTACGCCATGCTGTTCCGCGTCGACGAGTCTGCCGGCCACGCCGAAATCGCCTACTGGCTCGCCCCCGAGGCCCAGGGCGAGGGCTACGGGACGGAGATGGCCGCGCTGCTGCTCGACTACGCCTTCGACGAGCGGCGGCTCCACCGAATCCGTGCCCGCGCACTCGACACCAACGTCGCCTCCCAGAACTTGCTGGAGAAACTGGGGTTCACCCACGAGGGCGTCCAGCGCGACGAGAAGTACGTCCGCGGCGAGTACGTCGACACCCACTTCTACGGCCTGCTGGACGAGGAGTGGGCCGGCTCGGAGGTGTTCTAATGCCCGGCGGGGCCTTCCTGCGTGGCGAGCGAGTGACGCTGCGGACCATCGAGGAGGAAGACCTCGAGTTCGTTCGAGATACCCTCGCCGACCCGCGGGTCCGCCGGCCGCTGACGATGGTCCAACCGAAGAACGCCGAGTCGTGGCAGGAGTTCTTCGAGGAGCGACTCTCGGACGAGGAGTCCGTCGACCTCGCGGTCTCGATCGACGGTGAGATCCGTGGGCTGGTCTGGTTGTTCGATCTCGACCAACAGGCCGGTCACGCCGAGATCGGCTACTGGCTCGCGCCCGACGTACACGGCCAGGGGATCATGACCGAGGCGGCCCGACTCGTGGTCGAGTACGCCTTCGAAGAGCTGCGTCTCCACCGCGTCCGCGGACGAGCGCTCGCGAGCAACGAAGCCTCACTGGGCGTCCTCCGTAACTGCGGGATGTCCGAGGAGGCCGTCGCTCGCGAGGCCGCGACCGTCGACGGCGAATACGTCGACATGGTCCACCTCGGCGTGCTGCGCGAGGAGTTCGAAGAAGCGGGCGCGTGAGCCCTTACTCGGTCGCCTCGACCAGCAACTCGGTCAGATCTACAATTTCGAGTTCGTCCTCGTAGCCGCCGGTCTTGCGGCCGTCCTCGTACATCGTCACGCACATCGGACAGGCGACGACGAACCGATCGACGGTCTCGCTCGGCGTGTCTTCCAGCGCCTCCCGGAGGCGCTCTTCGCTCGGCTTTGATTCCTCCTCCAGATCCATCCAGAGGCCGCCGCCGCCGCCACCACAGCAGAAACTATCCGATCGGTTCCGGGGCATCTCCACCAGTTCGACCCCGGTCGACTCGACCAGTTCGCGGGGCGGCTCGAAGACGCCGTTGTACCGCCCGAGGTGACAGGGGTCGTGGTACGTGACGGTGCCGTCGAGACCGCG
>ENA-ORDC01000314-ORDC01000314.1-marine-metagenome-genome-assembly--contig:-NODE-314-length-51781-cov-10.907067_pt1 | contig 51781 bp, 52 predicted proteins | sample MGYA00237783_ERZ508515 | MGnify/ENA primary metagenome ERZ508515 (study PRJEB26186, sample SAMN06268792) | marine metagenome | isolation source: Eden Landing Ponds, San Francisco, CA, USA | place... | reverse complement strand
ACCAGTTCGCTGTACGTGTCCGATTCGGGGTCGAGGTCGACGACGCCGATGAAGTCGGAGCCGTCGACGTCCATCCCGACACGGAGCGCGACGACGAACGCCGTCTTCTCACGCTCCGACTCGGTCCGCATCGCCCCGGGCGTCGGGTACCCCGGTCCTTCTACCTCGTGGTGTTCGTGTCCGTGCATCTCGGTCGTATCGCTGGGTTCGTCAGTACTCATGCCAGACATTCCTATTCACACCACAGTCATAAATAATGATTTAGTTGTCGAGCGACAACTCGTGTCGTTCGATCAACCGTCGGGAACTCTTATGGGCTGGCCGGCACACCCCGAGGTGTGTTCGTGGTATCCCGCGACGATCCGGAGGGTGCCTGATGCGCGAGTTCGAGTTCGACATCGTGTACGAATCGGGTGCCGATCCGGTGATGGACGTGTTCATCGAGTATCCGACGCTCGTCGCCGAGGCGTTACACGGCTGTGTGACCGAGCGTAGCTTCTGGCGCGTCGAGCGACTGACCGGCCCGACGGCGGCGCTCGATGCGGTCGAACGACTCCGACTCGACGAGACGGTCCGGACGGCGTCGGTGACCGAGACGGCCTGTACGGCCAGACGGACCCACGACGTACTGGATCGTTCGAACGACGAACGAGTGATCTACACCCACCTCGAAGGGATCGAAGACGGCGACTCCGTCCAGACGCTCTCGGCCCAGTATCTCCCCGCTGGCTCGCTCTTTTGCACCACGCGGCGGGAGGCGCGACACCGCTGGCGCATCTTCATGCAGTCGGACGAGAAGGTGGGTCTGCTCTACGACGCGCTGAGCGCGAATCTGCGGTCCGGACTCGCCTTTCGCATGGGCCACCTCGAAGAGGCCGAGGGCTGGGGACACGACTCCCTGGGATCGGTCGCGCTCCCCCCGGATCAACTGCGGGCGATGCGGGCCGCGCTCGACCACGGCTACTACCGAACGCCACGCGAGATCACGCTCGACGAGCTGTCGGGGGTTCTGGACGTGCCGCGGTCGACGCTCTCCTACCGGCTGCGTCGAGCCGAAGAACTACTCGTCACCGGCTATCTCGGCGAGACGACGTAGCGCGTTTGGAACCGTTTGCACACGCAATCAGGTGTCCGAGGACGGACGAACGCTCCGCAGCTACTCGTACAGCCAGGTTTCGTCGACCTTCTCGTAGTCGACGAGTTCGTCCTCGTCGAAGAAGAGATCGATCTCGCGCTCGTTCGCGCCTTCGTCCGCGTGGTCGGAGCCGTGGATGACGTTGCGGCCGAGGTCGAGCCCGAAGTCGCCGCGGATGGTGCCCGGATCGGAGTCCGCGGGGTCGGTCTCACCCATCATCCGGCGGACCTGCCGGGTGGCGTCCTGCCCCTCCCAGACCATCGCCATGACGGGGCCGGACGTGATGAAGTCGACGAGGCCCTCGAAGAACGGCTTGCCCTCGTGTTCGCCGTAGTGTTCGTGGGCGAGGTCGTCGGAGATCTGCATGAACTTCGCGCCGACGAGTTTGAGGCCACGATCCTCGAACCGCGAGATGATCTCGCCGATCAGGCCGCGCTGGACGCCGTCGGGCTTGACCATCACGAAGGTGCGCTCGGCGTCGCTCATTCCTCACCCTGGCCGCCGGCCGCCTGCCCTTCCTGCGTCCACTCCAGATCGCGAGCCTCGCGGCCGAGGAAGTAGTTCTTCTCGGCCTTCGAGTCCTTGAAGTGCAGGATGGTGCCGTCGGTCTTGACGTACATCGTTCCGGTACCCGGTTCGATCTCCTCGCCCGAGTAGTCGCAAGTGCGTGTGTCGACCATTACTGTCCTCCGATGGAGTCGGCGTCGCGCTGTGTCTCGCGCAGCTGCAGGATGTCGCCCTCGCGGACGGGGCCCAGCACGTTGCGCGTGATGATTCGCCCCTGATTCGATCCCTCCTGGATACGACATTTGACCTGCATGGCCTCACCATGCATGCCGGTCTTGCCTACGATCTCGATGACTTCCGCCGGCATCGAGTCGCTGGCACTCTCTTCGGCGCTCATGGTCGCTTACCGGAGGTCCTCGACCTTCGTGGCGATGTCTTCGACCTGTTCTTCCGCGTCGCCCGCGTCGACGATGGCGGCCGCGGCACTGCCGACTTCGAGGCCGGCCGCGTGACCCACGTCGTCCTGCGTCTCGACGAACACGTACGGAATGCCCTTCTCGTCGGCGAGTTCGGGGAGATGCATCACGATCTCTTCGGGCTGGACGTCCTCCGCGATGACGACCAGGTCGGCGTTGCCGCGCTCGACCGCCTTCGTCGTCTCGTTCGTTCCTTTCTTTACGCTACCTGTGTCTCGCGCTACTTCGAGCGCCTCGATGGCGCTCTCGGCGAGATCCGCCGGAACATCGAAATTGACGTAAACTGACATGATTTGTACCCCCCGTCCGTGGGCTCGCACACCTCACCAGGCAGAATCCCTGATGGCGAGGCGTATCATCAACCCCGGACAGGCTGTACGCTCCAATAGCTGGGGCCCCCATAAAAGCGCTTTCAAAGCCGCCACAGCGTGTGAGGCTCGCACACGGGACTCGCCGAGTCGCGCCCGTCACGCGCGGTCCGAGGGCAAGGCCCTTGGTCGCCGCCGGGGTAGCGGCGGGCATGGATCTCGCCGACCTCGTCGCCGCCCTCCGGATCGAAGCCGAGCGGGCGAACGAGCGGCGGCTGCTGACCCTCGCGGGCGACCGTGCCGCCGGACTGGCCGTCGCGCGCGAGGCGCTCGACGCGATGGACGATCCCGCGGCGACGGTCGTCACCAACGGCGACGGCATCCCGGGCGCCGATCGCCTCCCCCCCGACCACGCCGACCGGCTCCTCGGTACCACCCGGGACGCCGTCGTCCTCGACTGCCACGCCGACTTCTCCGCGAACGTCCTCGGGCGCGTCGTCGGCGCGGTCGACGGCGGCGGCCTCCTCGTCCTCGTGACGCCGCCGCTCGACGGCTGGCCCGACGCCGAGTACGCCGACGAGCGCCTCGCCGTCCCCCCGTACACGGCCGCGGACGTGACCGGCCACTTCCGCCGGCGGCTGGTCGACACCCTGCGCGCGCATCCGGGCGTCGCCGTCGTCGACGTGGACGCCGACACCGTCGAACGCGACGGCCTAACCGATCCGCCGCCGGCACGCGCGCGGACTGCTCCGTCGGTCCCCGACGATGCGGCCTTCCCCGCCGCGGCCTACGAGGCGTGTCTCACGGCCGACCAGGCCGACGCGCTCCACGCGCTCGAACGCCTCCGCGACGGAGCCGCCGTCGTCGTCGAGGCCGACCGGGGTCGAGGGAAATCCGCGGCCGCCGGCCTCGCCGCCGCGAGCCTCGCCGCCCAGGGGCGGGAGGGGCTCGTCACCGCGCCCGCCTACCGCAACGCGGCCGAGCTGTTCCAACGGGCCGAGGCCCTGCTCTCGACGCTCGGGCGACTGGATCGTACCGACGCCGACCGGCACGTTCTCGCGGCGACCGGCGGCGGCCGGGTCCGGTTCGCCGACCCCGCGAACGCCGTCGACCTGCCGGGAGCGCCCGACGCCCTGATCGTCGACGAGGCTGCCGCCCTGCCCGTCCGACGGCTGACCGCCGTCCTCGACGCGCCCGCCGTCGCGTTCGTCACCACCGTCCACGGCTACGAGGGGACCGGCCGCGGGTTCGACGTGCGCTTCCGCGACCGGCTCGCGGCGAGCGATCACGAGGTGGTCGACGCCCGCCTCGACGAACCCATCCGGTACGCCGCGGGCGACCCCGTCGAAATCTGGGCGTTCCGCGCCCTCCTGCTCGACGCGCGGCCGCCGGTCGACGAACTCGTCGCGGACGCGTCGCCGGCGGACGCAACGTACCGCTCGCTCGACGCCGCGGACCTCGCTACCGACGAACACCTGCTTCGGGAGGCGTTCGGCCTCCTCGTCCTCGCACACTACCGGACGGAACCGGACGATCTGGCGCGGCTGCTCGACGCGCCGAACCTCGACTGTCGGGCGCTCTGCCTCGACGGCCACGTCGCCGCCGTCTGCCTCCTCGCCCGCGAGGGCGGCCTCCCCGAGTCACTCCGGACCGAGATGTACGAAGGGGCGCGCATCCGCGGGAACATGCTCCCGGACGTGTTGACGAGCCAACTGCGCGACCTCGACGCCGGCACCCCCGTCGGCTACCGCGTCCTCCGGATCGCCACCCACCACGCCGTCCGGTCGACGGGCTTTGGCTCCCGGCTGCTCGCCGAGTGTCACGCCGAGTTCGACGACGCCGTCGACTGGTTCGGCGTCGGCTACGGCGCGACGCCGCGTCTCGTGCGGTTCTGGGAGCGAAACGGCTACCGGACCGTCCACTGTTCGACGACGCGCAACGCCACCAGCGGCGAGTACTCGGCGATCATGCTCCGGCCGACGAGCCCCGCCGGCCGCGACCTGCACGACCGCCATGCCCACCGGTTTCGCGCGCGGATGCGAGACGGCCTCTCCGATGCCCTCGACGACCTCGCACCCGACGTGGCGCGGGCGGTTCTCCGGGCGACCGAGGGCTCGCCCGACCCGGATCTCACCGACCACGAGTGGCGGGTCGTCGCCGCCGCGGCCTTCGGCCCGGGCCTGTACGACGCCGCACCCGGCGCCTTCCGCGACCTAGCGATGGCGTCCCTGCTCGATCCGGACGGGAGCCTCGACGACCGACAGGAACGGCTCCTCGTCCGCAAACCCCTCCAGGCGGGCGACTGGGAGGCGGTGGCCGACGATCTGGACTACGTCTCCACGCGGCAGTGTATGCGGGCGCTGGGCGAGGCGTATCGACCGCTGGTCGAGCGGTACGGGACCGAGGCGGCAGAGGAGGAGCGTCGGCGGTACGACAGGTGACTCATACGGATTGTTGTAAGTCGTTACCGGAGGTTCGTCGGACTGTCCCGGTAAACAGTTACAACAAACCGTCTCAGTGCTGCCTCGAGTCTCGACTTGCGAGTACAGTCCTTCATCAATAGAGCAAATAGCATCAGCGCCTGACAGAAGTGGGGTGCAAGACTTAGAGGTTCTATGCAACAAAAAGGCCGGGTGAAATACCGAGTGATGACAATCCATGCTTCCACAAGGCTTTCAAACCTGACAGAAGAGAGCCGAATGCATGTCTTCTCGCAGGTCAGTACTCCTTGAGGAGATGGTATGGCCAGAGGTCGAATCAGCCCTCGAAGCCGGCACGCGCACAGCAATCGTGGCCGTCGGTTCGATAGAACAGCACGGTCCACACCTGCCGTTGAATATGGATACACTAGACGGAGACGAACTCTCTCGGCGGATTGCGTCTGAGCTAGGAGATGCGCTTGCTGCCCCGACGATTCGTCCCGGGTGTTCGGGACATCACATGGCGTTTCCCGGTACGATTACCGTCCCACCCGAAACACTGATGGACGTAATTCGATCGTACTGCCGGTCACTCGACGAACATGGGTTCGAGTACATTGTACTCGTGCCCACTCATGGAGGGAATTTCGGCCCTGTGAAGACCGTGGCGCCCGATATCGCCCGCGAGATCGATGCCACCGTAATCCCTCTCGCCGACCTCGACGAACACATGCAGTTACTGAACGAGGGGCTCAGCGAGGCCGGTATCGAGTACGACCAAGACGTGATTCACGCCGGAGCAGCCGAAACGGCGATGGTATTGGCAATTGACGATGATCTCGTCAGGATGGACCAGTTCGAACGCGGTCCCGAAGGCGATATTTCGCCCGCCCGTCAACTCAGCGAAGGATTTAGATCGATTACTGAAAACGGTGTGCTCGGGAATCCGAACGAGGCAACCACCGAGGCTGGTGAAACAATCATTCAACAAGTCGTGGAGGCGTACGTCAAGCACATCAAGGCCGAACGAAATTCAGTCTGATTGATGCCGCTATCTCGGTGGGGTGTACGCGCTCTCTATTCAGCATAACTCGACGATACTTCCAATCCGCCAGCATGATGACGACTACGGGTGTCTCATCACAACCAATCCGGGACAGAGTGGGCTGATCGGCATCGGCGGGCGCTCACGACACGACACACCCACGAGGATGTCCTCACCGACCGCCAGTTCGAACTCCTGCTGGAAGCGTGTTCAAGCCTTTCAGCACCCCAGGACTTCGAAGCACGATTCATCTGTCTCATCGCAGGCCGACTTGGGCTTCGAGCTGGTGAGATTGCGCACTTCCAGACTACGTGGGTGAACTGGAACCGACGCACGATTCGCATCCCACAGCACGAGCCATGTCGGTGTGGATACTGCCGACGACAGGCCCGACAGGAAGCCACCCACAACGATGACCTATCTGTCGAGGATGCCATCGTGTCCCGCTGGCATCCGAAGACCGTGGCCTCTGCTCGGCTCATCCCGTTCGATCTCTCGCTTCGGCTGGAACTGTGTGTCGAACGCTTCGCTACCCGCTACGATGCGTTTCCCCGCTCGCGGTCAACGGTTAACAGACGAGTACAGGCCGCAGCCAACGAAGCCGACCTCCCGGGTCATGTCTATCCACATTGCCTGCGGGCGACTGCCGCCAGCTACCACGCCTACAAAGGCGTCGCCCCGGTGCCGTTACAGGCGCTGATGGGGTAGCGCGATCTGGCGACCGCACAAAAATACATCCGTATCTCCGGGACAGCGACTGCCGACGCGCTGCGTCGAGTCCACCACCGATAGGGGACTCCTCAAACATCCCTCAGTAACGGCGTGACCGATACAGAGGATATACAAAGCACTCGGCCACCGTTGATTTCAAGCCGTGATTCGACGCCTCGGATCACGAAGGATAACTGCTACTCGGCCGCACCCATCCGCTCAAGGAACTCCGCGTCACCTATGCTTGCGGGAGCTGACCGGCGAGGAATACGAACAGCGACGGGGAAGTACTCGAACGGGATGCATAGAAAAACCGGGGAGTAATTGTACCAACCTGGGAGCGCTTGCCCCCTTAGGCGTCTCGGTGAGCACGAACGAACGCCCGCCGCAGGACCGTCAGGAGGACGTACGTCTCGTACTTCTGGGTCTGACAGTGTTCACAGGGCTGCATATCCGCGACAATCTCCTCTATCGAGTCATCATACTCGCCTGTGAGCGTGGCAAGCGCGTCCGTTATCTGGGGCTGGACGGCGTCGATCATCTCCTCAACGGCGGTGTCGGCCGAATCTGGTAATGAGTACGAGAGAACAATCGTGTTCGCGTGATAGTACTTTATCGTCCCACCACGACCCTCTTCGAAGCGAACGACATCGACGAGGCCGGCGTCCCGTAATTCGTTGATGTGGTGTCGAACCGTGTTCTCTGTCCTGTCGACGCCGCGGTCCCCAAGACACTCGTGGACCTCGGTCGCGGTCAGGGCCTCCTCGGCCAAAATATCGAGGATCATCGCCCGCATCGGCTCGTCGATTGCATCCGAAACCTGGATGTCTCGCACCGCGATGTCGTCGAGACGGTGGTCGGTATCGGAATTACTCATACGAGAACTGAGCGCGAGGACGCGGGAAAAAGTAGCGGGTCAGGAGTCTGGGTGGTGTCTGTTGAGGAATCGAGTACAGCATGTCTCTGCGATAGCGAAAGCACTAGACAGCCTGTTTGACTGTTCCAATGACCTATATCGGCGTTCAAACATATCATCTAAAAAATACTTATTGAGATACGGGCACTACCTCAAACTGTAATGAGCGACACAACCCAGTACCGCGTCCTCGACTTCGACTGCCCGACCTGTGCGAGCACCGTCGAACGCGCCCTTGCAAACGTCGACGGCGTCCAGCACGTCGAAGTCCACTACTCGACCGGCCGCGTCGAGATCGAGTACGACGACAGCGTCGCTAACCCCGCCGCCTTCGCAGAGACCATCGAAAACCAGGGGTACACGCCCCAGCCCGCCTAACACAATGAACAAACAGGCACTCACACAGTACTACCGGAAACACCGGAAGGCTATCGTCACGGCGACGAGCGGCCTCCTCTACGGTGGCGGTTGGAGTCTGGGCTATCTCACGAGTTTCGATTTGGCAAGTGCCACCATCCTGATACTAGCGACGATCGCAGGTGGCTACGATATCGCCAAGACCGCCTATCATGAGGTTACCAACCGGACGCTCGGCATCAAGACGCTGGTGACGCTGGCCGCCATCGGCGCCATCGTCATCGGGGAGTACTGGGAGGCCGCAGCTGTCGTCTTCCTGTTTAGCCTCGGCAGCTACCTCGAAGGCCGGACGATGCGCAAGACCCGGACGGCCCTCCAAGAGCTGTTGGAGATGACGCCCGACACGGCGACTGTCCGTCGCGACGGGGACCTCCAGGAGATCCCCGCCCGCGAGGTTGAGGAGGGCGAGGTCGTCGTCGTGAAGCCGGGTGGGAAGATTCCGGTCGATGGCGAGGTCGTCGACGGAGAAAGCGCCGTCAACCAGGCGCCGGTCACCGGCGAGAGCGCCCCCGTCCACAAGGCCGACGGCGACGAGGTCTACGCCGGGACGGTCAATCAAGAAGGCGCACTGGAGATCCGAACGACGGGCGCGGGTTCGGACACGACGCTCGAACGTATCATCCGTCGCGTCGAGGAGGCCCAGGAGGCACAGTCGCCCACGGAGAGCCTCATCGACCGGTTCGCGAAGTACTACACGCCGGCCGTCATCGTCCTCGCTATCGGCGCGTATGCAGTCACGCAGAACGCAATCCTGTCGCTGACGCTGCTGGTCATCGGCTGTCCCGGGGCGCTCGTCATCGGACCGCCGGTCAGCATCGTCTCTGCCATCGGCAACGCCGCCCGGTCGGGCGTGCTGATGAAGGGCGGTGAACATCTCGAACGCGCCGGCAAGATCGATCTCGTTGCCTTCGACAAGACCGGCACCCTCACCAAGGGCGAGACCACTGTCGCCGACGTCGAGGGATTCGGCGTCGACGATGACGAGGTCCTCTCGCTCGCGGCGACCGCTGAGAAGAAGAGCGAGCACCACCTCGCCGACGCCATCGTCGACGCAGCTCGCGAGCGCCCGACAACTATGACGGACGGTGGGACGACGGTCGCCCAAGCGGACGATACGGATGTGAGGCACCAGTCGGTCCCCGATCCGGATGACTTCGACGTGGTCGCCGGCAAGGGCGTCATCGCCCACGCCGATGGCCACGGAGTTGTCGTCGGCAACCGCGCACTGCTGGACGACCGCGACATCGACGTCCCCAGTCGGATCGCCGACTACGTCCGTGAGCGTGAGGAGCGCGGCGAGACGGTCGTCCACGTCGTCCGGAATGGGGACATCATCGGCGCAATCGCGATGCGGGACGAACTCCGGGAAGCCGCCCCTGGCGTCGTCGCGGCACTCCGGGACGCCGGCATCGAGACAGTGATGCTTACCGGCGACAACGAGCGGACGGCCGCTGCCGTTGCCGAGGAGGTCGGCATCGACGAATATCGTGCCGAACTGCTCCCCGAAGACAAGCAGTCCGTCATCGAGGCCTACCAGGCCGACGGGTACGTCGTCGCGATGGTCGGCGACGGCATCAACGACGCGCCGTCGCTCGCGACCGCCGACGTCGGCATCGCGATGGGGGCAGCGGGGACGGACACCGCCATCGAGACGGCAGACATGGCACTGATGGCCGACGACCTCGAACGGATCCCGTACGCGGTCACGCTGAGCAAAGCGACGCGCTGGAACGTCCTCGAGAACGTCGGACTCGCAGTGCTGACCGTAACCGTCCTCCTCGCGGGCGTGCTTACCAGCTACGTCACCCTTGCGTCGGGGATGCTCGTTCACGAGGCCAGCGTCCTCGCGGTCATCCTCAACGGGATGCGACTGCTCCGCTACTGACCACTAAACACGATCACCACCACTCATGACATCGAACTCGACTGCGACTGACGGGACCCAGACTAGAACCAATTGGCAGATAGACTACGACGTCAACCCGATCGAAATTCGCGACCCTGTCGCGGAATCCCTCGGCGTCCTCAAACCCGGCGATCCGTTCGTCATCACCTACATGGACGTGGTGAAAGAGGCCGGGCACTCCTGTCCGACCGCCTCGGGCGCCTACCGGATTACCCAACTCGGGCTCGACACCCTGTATCCCGATAGCTATCCAGTCCGAAGCGATATCGAGGTGCAAGCACCCCGCTCGCGAGACGACGCGACGTACGGGGTAATGAGCCGCATCGTCTCGTATATCTCCGGCGCGACCGAAGACGACGGATTCAGCGGACTCGCTGGCGGCTACGGGGGGCGCCGTGACCTCCTGCGCTTCGACGCGTTTGACGCGGACACGGTAGACCCGACGTTCCGGTTCCGGCGCACCGATACGGACGAGACAGTGCAGGTGACCTACCACGTCAGCGACGTTCCCGACGGTGGTCCTGCAATCGGGAATCTCCAGCAGATTCTCGACGGGACAGCGAACGACCAGCAACGGGAGGCCTTCGCTGACGCCTGGCACCGCCGTGTCCAGGTCGTCCTCAGCGACGACTCGCTGTTCACCGTCGAGGGGGTGTGAATGCGGCAGGGTATCCCTCGCACACCACAGAGATATCTACTCTGCCGACGCAGCACGCCAGCCGGACCAATCTGCGTCCATCGCCCCGGTGGATTGAGGATATCCCGTGCAAACGCGTTGAAGTCGCTACTCGCCGATCAAATCTCGAAACGAATTCACCGCAACGAAGCCGCCACTCCCCACGACTGCAGCCATTGCGAACACCGGATTCAACAACCCTCCCACTGCGAGAGGAATCGTAATCCCGTTGTAGAGTAGCGCTAGCCGATTGTTCTGTTTGACACGGCGACGACCCGCATATGCGAGGTCGAACATTACTGGCAGTACAGATGCATCCACATCAACGCTGTTCGGAGAGGGTGAGTCAGTCGTCGGACGTCGCGGGGGCTCCGATTGGAGAAACATGCCGTCGATACGTCCGACGGCATGATTCGACTCACTGTAAGTGAAAGATACGCGCCCTGTATTCAGCACGACTACTGAAACCTCTCATCGATTGAGGGTTTCAACAAGGTCGGATCGATACGTTTCCACAGCACCAATCAGAACACGACCACAGAACCCAGGACACCGTTCCGCTCTGGAGGTGACTAGGACCGCCACCCGGCAGGAAGCGTCCACCGACCAACGTCATCGACGATGACCATCACATCGAACGACGGGGTCTGAGTCGGCGAGCGCTCGATGCGGAAGACCAGCCACCCCGTGATGCGCTCTCCGGAACTGATCGTCCCGCCGACGGCCTCCTGTCGGGCGTCATAATTCGCGTATTCCTCCCCGTCCGCCCGGAAGTCCCCGTCGAGGTAGGCCTGGTTGCAGTTGTTCGCCGGCTCGCCGAAGTTGTTCGCACCACATTCTGGCGCGATCACCGCAATGTCTCCCACGGATTGGCCCGGAACCGCCCGCGGCCCATCAGCCACGTTGTGGACCTCCAGACGGACCAACAGGAGCCGCCAGTCGTGGGTGGCCGCGACGGACTGTCCCTCCAGATCGGTCACTTCGGTCACCGTCTGTGTCTCCGTGATCGACACCGAGAGACCGTCCGAGGCGACGGGCTCCCCAACAGCGGCGACCGGCAGCGCAATAACCGCGGTAACCGCCATCCCGATCACGAAGAGGACTCCAATAGCGGGCAGAATCCGGACGGCGGGGACCGCGGGCGATGGCACGTCGGACGGCATCGGAACGACACGAGCGAGCCGGTCACCCGCGATGGGGCGGACGACCCAGTACCACAGCGGACTGACTATGCCGAGGAGCAATCCGAACGGGATGAGCGTTTGGACCCAGAAGCGGGAGGTGGCACTCACGAGGAAGAACAGGCTGGCTCCGGCGAGGGGACCAACGAGACCGGGGAGGAACGTCGCGCCCCGCCACTCCGGAAGGCGCTGCTGGCCCGATCGGTCGAATCGGACCCAGAGAGGCCGCCCGACCCAGAGCCACAGTGGCGAGAGGATGCCGACACCGGCCGGGATAAGGAGGCCAAAGATCGTCGTCAGGAGCCAGTCGTGCGTGTACCCGAGCTGCCAGTTCCCCCCGAGTAGCACCACGAGAACTTCGAACACGACGACCCCTCCGGCTAGCAACCCACCGGCGCCCCTGAGTATCCGCATCTCTGCGGGGAGCTGTCCCCGCAGTATTCGAATGGGGCCCGGCCAGTCTGGCATGGATTTTACCTATGTTCGGATAGTGGGCCGATAATCCTTCGGGAGAGAGTTGAGATCGACGATGCTTGGGAGTGGGTTCGAGAAGACGAGTAGTGTCGTCGGCTCGAACGACACGGCGCACAGCAATCTCGACACGGGGACGGCTTCGGGAACGGTCCCCGTGTAGTGGAACAACTTCACAACGAGGAGGAACCGCGGATTCGTCGAAGACCCTCCGATAGTAGGCGGGATGCTGCTGTATACGCGCTCTGTATTCAGCATGACCTCCGATACCTACCCACTATCCGTCGAGATCTCCGTGACCGATACAGAGCGTATAATCAGTAGTGGTCATGTGTTTAGTAGTCGATTTGCCGAAACGGCGTAAGAGTAATCGATTCAATTTCTCCGCGAGGAATATCTTTCTTAAGCCCATTTTTGCTCACCAACTGTAACCTCGCCTCACGACCCCCCTGACTCGTTTCGGCACTTGCTGCGAAGTACTCTGAGCGATTGTCGTCCGCATATACTTTGACACACAAGTCGGCACCCTCATCGCGACCACTCCACTGGTGATCAACGTAGGTCTCCCAACACTCGCTACAGACGTCTTCGGCCTGCTCTGCCAAATTTCCGGAGAACGAATCTGGTTCGAACAGCAAGGAATGGTGTAACGTACCATGACAAACCCGTTCAGCTTGAGTAATCACGCCTTCCTCGTTTATCCTGAGTCGAACCAGACAGCCGTCTACGACAGCGATGGGCTCATCGTCAAAATCAACAGATGACCCACCGAGTCGTTTCCGACACTGTCTACACGGGATGATTTCCTCAGTTGCGTCTTGATTTAGCTCGAAATGCTCCCCCTCAATCGGTAATCGCACCGCACCACAGAGGCTTGACCATCCAAATCCACCGGTTGGAGGCGTATGATTATCGTAGAATACGTGAGTGATACCTCCGCCAGTCGTCCAACGATAGGGGGTTGGAGGGAACATAGGATAGACGAACCACCACTGGCATAATAAAATACTCCAGAGAAGGATCTAGAGCAAAAGCCAGTAGCCGCTTGTAATATAAACCGCGACGTCCGTGCTACTACCTTGCGAGATACGCGCCCTGTATTCAGCAGGACTTTCGCTAACTACTCAGTGTTTGTCAGTAACTGTCTGACCGGTACAAGAGATAGATGCAGCACGGACTCGTTTGGCCTTATCTGAACACTGCCCGATTGACTCCGCACGGGCTAAAGACCACGTACAGAACGGCCTCAATGAGTACCATGGTAAAAATTAACACGCGAGGGCTCGAATCGGCCTATATGTCCTCTTTGTCATGGGGATGAACGTAGGCGGGAGGTTGTGCGGGCACACCGGTAGGTGCCAGCCTCTCTACCGAAGACTCAATTATGAAACCGGATGTGGCACGAGTCGCACTCATTGCACACGACGAGAAGAAACCAGCACTCGTAGAGATAGTACAGGCGTATGAAGATATCCTCTCAAATTTTGATTTAGTCGGGACTGGGACGACCGCCAAGCGACTCATGCGTGAGACGGATCTAAACATCGAGCGTAAACGGAGTGGCAGCGTCGGTGGAGACGTACAGATCGCCGCAGAAGTCGTTGAAGGCGACATCGATGGTGTCATTTTTTTGCGTGATCCATCTATTGCACAGCCACACGAAGCAGACATCAATGCCCTGTTACGGGCCTGTACCGTTCATAACGTCCCGATAGCGTCAGTCCCCGTGGCCGCAGAATTCCTCATCGAAGCACTGTATCGAAAGGAGAGCTACAATTCCGGATGGCGCTTGCGGATGAAATAACCATGATTTTAAAAAAAAAACTGCCCGATCCAGTGGGGAGTCGGATTAACTTTGACGATGAGGCGGACGTGTTCTGAGTGTTTATGACAGAATTCGACCGCCTCAGTACTGTCATCGAGTGGATCGACTTGTCGTTTGAAAATTTTGTTAGCCATGTCGAACCATAGGCAGCAAAATCGTGGCTCCATCCTCTCGCCGTCCGACACGATTCATGTGGCCGAACATCTGCCCACGCTGTGAACGGTCGCTTACTCGCAAATGCGACATTCGCGCCCTGTATTCAGCACGGCTGCTAAACCCGATCACCGATTGAGGGTATCAATAAGGCCGAATCGCGATAGTGACCGGTTGTTGATGCTTCGAGGGTCGGCAGCGGTGCCGATACCAACCGCGGACGGAACTGTAGAGGACCCGATGATCGGGTAGGTGCTGAATACCCCGAGGCGGATCTCGATTTCAGCGATCAAACCGTCCTGACGCTCTTACTCGTCAGTCCGACTCGTCGTCCGGATCGTCAGCCTCCGGTTCGGTGATGTTGTTTTCGTCGTCCTGATCGTCTTCCTCACCCGGGTTGAAGTAGAACCCGACTGGCGTACCCAAAAACTCGACCGCGAACTTCTTCAATAGGATCCGGATCACGAAGTCGGGATCCAAGACGTAGGGATCCTCTTCGTTGGCGAATTGCTCCTTGTCCGAGAAGAAGAGGAGTTGCAGCCGCCCTTCCTCGGATTCCTCGATCTCGTCCACCTCAAGAGGAACGCCGTCGAGGACGAACTCCGCGATGTCCAGCGCCCCCACGTCGATTTCCTCGGTGAAGCGGAGGTCAAGCCGCTGGAGTCGTTCCCCGATGTCGTTCTCGGACGGGGAGCCTTCCACGAGTGCGGTCGTCGTTCCGCTGTCATTGTGACGACACTGTTCGGTGTAGAACCCCAGATCGAACGTCACAGCGTCGCTCTGGATTTCGTTGGCGTGATCGACCGGCAAGGCCCAGGACACTCCGACGTTGTGGATCGTCAGTGTCGGGGCGAAACAGTCCCGTCGGTTGGTATTCGGGATGCCATCGAGGGGAACGCCGACCCCTGTCGTGAGGTCGGCGAGCACGTCGCGGAGCGTCCCCTGGGTAATGATCCGTCGGTTGCCGGTGAGCGCGACCGCCGAGGAGGCTGGATTGCCCTGCTCGTCCACTGTCCGCTGGGTAACGTACGTTTCGGTCTGGTCGAGGATGTTGTCGCCGTTGTCGTACCAGATGATCACTCGGAGTTCGTCGAGGAGTTCGACGCCGTCGCCCTCGTCAGGGTCGTCCGCCTCGGGTTCGGTCGTCCCTCCTTCGCTGGCCTCGAGACGATCGCCGGTCAGCCAGATCTGGCCGGGATTGTCACAGATGGTGAAATCGAAGGTGACTTCACCGAAGTCGCCCGGCTTGATGTCTTTCAGGTCGATGACTGGCTGTTCGAGGTCATCCGGAACGTCAGCTAGCGCCTCGCAGGGGTCGACGCCGGGCGGGAGTTCGGCGAGTTGTTCTCGCGTCTCCTCGTCGGGAACCTGCTCCTGAAGGGTCGCGTCCATGAACTCCTCGATCTGTGGCGTTCCGTCACCATCGGTGTCGTCCGAACGGACAGCGAGCATCGGATCGTCGTATGCAGGTATCCCAACCTCGTTTGTCTGGAGATCGGCGGTGCTCTCGACCATCCTGACGCCCTCGATGTCTTGTTCGTCGCCGAGCCAGTCGGAGTAATGTTCCTCCCAACTCACCTTCAGATCGAGTTCGCCTGCGACGAGTTGGTTGTTGTCGAACGTCTCCTGGTCGCTGAAGTAGGCGGACGTCCCGAGACCCGCTCCAGCGGATGCCGCACCGATCGTCCCGAGTGCGGCCAGTGCTTTTCGTCTCGATAGGTCGAGGCTGTCGTCTGGCATGGGTTATCGACCTCCTCCCCCAACGGAGGTAGGCCCGCCGATGGAGTCGAACCATCGTCTGCCATGGAGTATGAATCCCGTTGTAGGTGGGACTGGTAATCCAACGCGAGCAATGAGGAGGACGATTCCCATCCTCATAGTTAATTAGCAATTAAATGACATATTTCCGAGTTGAGTCGACGTAAGCTTTGCATACTCGATCTGGAGACGGGATACATCCCGACGGTGAGTAGAACGAACCAACCGTTCCGTGGACCCGATCATCGACCTCGTCTGTACCGTTATTCTTCGACCCCCCGTTGCATACTGTGGAAGTTGATATGCTCAGGTGTGCCGTGCAAGATGCGCGCTGTGTATCTTGCAAGGCTTCAGCAAAATGAATCGAATTTGGTAGATTGACTTCGGGTTGATGTACCCGCAAGTCCACGGTTGAAGCTACACTCAGAGCCGGGCGTCGCAGTCGAGGAAGGTCGCGAGCATCACCTCGTCGACGTACTCGCCGTCGATCCGGTAGTGGTTCTCGCGGACCGCCTCGGTCTCCCAGCCGTGGGCTTCGAGGAAGGAGATGGCGTCCTCGTTGGTCGCGGGGACGCTGTTGTAGAGCTTCTCGAACTCGTGTTCGCACGCCCACCGGAAAGCGCGGTCGAGCAACGCGGTGCCGATGCCGTGGCCGCGATACCCCGGCAGGAGGCCGACCGTCAGCACCGCGGTGTGTTCGAGTTTCTCCGTCTCGGGCAGGTCGAGGTGGACCCACCCGACCACCTCGTCGTCGACGCAGGCGACGAACACCATCCGCGACCGGGTCTCGGTGTGTCGGAGGATCACCTCCTCGTGATCCAGCAGATCCGCCACCGTCTCCGCCTCGATGTACGTCCCCTCCTCGGCGACCTGTCGAATGACGCCGACGAGACCGGAGAGGTCGCGCTGCTCGGCCGCCCGAATCGTATAGACCACGTCGTCCGCGTCGTGTTCCTCCACGTCCTCCTCCCGATACGCGACACGGAGTCGCTTGCCCTCCTGTCGGAGGTAGCCGTCGCGGCGCAGGATCGTGAGGTGGTGACCGAACGCCTCCGGATCGAGGTTCAGCGCCCGCCGCGCCTGGTCGGCCCGCACCGAGCCGTGGGCCTCGACGTACTCGTAGATGTCCCTGCGATCCTTGTGATCGAAGTTGAGTTGCTCGGTCAGTTCCATGCACCTGTGTAACACGGTGTCACACTTAATCGTTCGTGAGGATTAGAGCCGATTCTCGCGGCTCGGGTCGACGTCGATGGCGTCGACCGGACAGACGTCGACACAGAGCATACAGTCGATGCACTGGTCCTCGTGGGTGGGGTGAGCCTTGATCTCGCTCTCCGGGTGACCGGGCGTGTCCACCCACTCGAACACGTCGACCGGGCAGTCTTCGAGGCAGGCCCCGTCGGCCAGACAGATGTCGAAGTCGACGGCGACGTGGGTGCCGTGGATGCCCAGTTTCTCGGGCGGATCGACCGGCCCCCAGACGACGACGCCATCCTCCTCGTCGACCTGCTCCCTGGTTCGTTCGAAGTTCGGGTCGATGGTCATACCCCTGCTCTGCGGCCAAGACGGATAAACCTACGACCGAACGCCCGCGTCAGTCCGCGCTCACGGTGTCGACGTCGCCGTCGGGGACGACGCCGTCGACGGTCCAGCCCCGCGTCTCGTAGTAGGTGTCGAGCGCCGCCTCGAACTCCGGCAGGTCGTACGGCAGGTCGTCGTCGGACCGATCGAAGCCGCGCTGATTGTTGAAGTGGCGTTCGAGTTCGACCACGCGCTCGCCCACGTCCAGCAGGGCGTCGAAGTCGGCGTCGAACAGTTTCTCGAAGCGCTCCTCGGTCATCGTGCCGCGCGAGAACCGACAGAGGACGCCACAGTCCTCCAGCGCCCGCTTGTTCTCCAGTTCGACCAGCTTCTCCGCTTTGGCGGCCGACAGCCCCGCCGGCTCGAACGCCTCGGCGGCGTCGACGAGGGGGTACTCGTAGGCGTAAAACGTCGCGTACATGTGGTCGGCACCGCGGTTTGCGGTGGCGAAGCCGAGGCCCTGCCCGTTGAGCGTGCGACCGTCGTGGGCCGAGAACGTCATCCCCTTGACCGTCCAGTCCTCGACGCCGAGTTCGTCGTGGAAGCGGTGGATGCCCTCCGCGAGGAGATCGCCGTCGCCCTCGCGGTGCGCGATCTTCTCGACCGTCTCGTGAATCAACTCGTCGTCGCCGAAGGCGTCCTCCGCTTTCAGGTAAGCCGCGACGGCGTTGCCACAGGAGATGGTGTCCATCCCGAGGCGGTCACAGAGCTGATTCGACTGCATGATCGAGACGATATCGTCCACCTCGCAGTTGCCACCGAAGGCCATGATCGTCTCGAACTCCGGCCCCTCCGTCTCGACACCCGACGCCTCGTCCCGCGTGGGCAACTTGCACGCGAAGGCACACTGCGAACAGGTGCCTTTCTTGTACTTCTTTGCCTCCACCTGGTCCCCGTTGATCTTCTCGAACGCCTCGTAGCGAACGTCTTCGAAGTAGCGCGTGGGGAACGAGCCGATTTCGTTGGCGAGGTCGGTGACGCTCGCGGTCCCCTGCCGTTTCATGATGTGGTCGCTCGTCGCCGCCTCGCGGTGGATAGTCGTCGCCTCGGCGTCGACGTCTACCTCGGGGCTGGCGTCGCCGTCGAACGTGATCCCCTTCACGTTCTTCGACCCCATGACCGCGCCGAGGCCGCCGCGGCCGAACGCCCGCGTCTCGCTGGTCATGATACAGGCGAAGCGCACCTCGTGCTCCCCGGCGGGGCCGATGCAGACCAGATGTTCGGCCGTGCGGTCGTGTTCCGCCTCGACGTAGTCGGTGACGGCGGGAACTTCCGCACCGACGAGGTCGGGCACTTCCTCGAAGGTGACGCCGTCCTCGCGGACGTGGAGCAACAGGGGGTCGTCGCTCTCGCCGACGAGTTCGACGACGGCGTTGCCGGTCCCCAGCAGGTTCCGGGAGACGAATCCGCCGGCGTTCGCCGACAGGAGGCCGTCGGTCAGCGGCGAGAGCGCCGTCGCGGACGTGCGCCCGGTGAAACTCATCGAAGACGCCTGCATCGGGCCGGTGGCGAAGTAGAGACGATTTTTGGGGCCGAGTGGGTCGGCGTCGAACGGGATGCGCTCGTGTGCGAGTCGCGTGGCGACGCCCCGACCGCCGACGAACGATTCGAGAACGTCGTCGATGGCCTCGGTTTCGACGCGCCGCGACCCCACGTCGATTGTGAGAAGCGGTCCTTCGAGCGTGAGCATAGTCGGTTTCGATCGGCCGTGCTATTAAACGGTAGCCCCTAGCCGACGGCTACTCGAAGACCGCGGCGATGGCCGCGTCGAGGGCGTCGACCGCGCGGTCGATGTCCGCGTCCGTGACGGGGAGGGGTGGGGCGAGGATGAGCTGGGTCTTCGGCCGCCCGCCGCCGACGAGGACGCCCCGCCGCCGAGCCTCGTCGATCACGTCCAGCACCGGATTGTGCCCGTCTTCGACCCACGGATGGAGGAAGGGCTCGCCCGTCTCGGGGTCGGTGAACTCCACCGCCCAGAGCAGGCCCCGGCCGCGTACGTCGCCGACGGCGTCGTGGGCCGCGAGCTCCCGCAGGCGGGCTTCGAGATGTCCGCTTCGCGCCCGCGCGTTCTCGATCAGGCCGTCGTCGTACGCGTCGAGGGCGGCCACCCCGGCGGCACAGGCGAGCGGATGCCCGGCGAAGGTCTGGCCCACGTCGATGCCCGCGTCGCGGAGGTGAGTGGCGATATCGGCGTCGATCGCCACGCCCGCGAGCGGGACGTACGCGCTCGTGACGCCTTTCGCGAACGTGAGCAGATCGGGCACCACGTCCTCGGTGTCGACGCCGAACCACTCGCCACACCGGCCGAAGCCGGTGATGACCTCGTCCGCGATCAGGAGGATATCGTACTCGTCACAGATGTCGCGCACCCGCTGCCAGTAGTCGGCGGGCGCCGGGTATGCCCCGCTGGTCCCCCCGACCGGTTCCATCATGACGGCCGCGACGGAGTCGGGCGCTTCCTGCTGGATGACGTATTCGAGGTGGTCGGCCGCCTGTTTCGCGAGTTCGTCGGGCGAGTCGGCGTCGAACGGGGAACGATGCGAGAGCGGCGGGAGGAACTTCGCGGCGCCCGTCGTGGCGGCGTAGCGCTCCACCGCGTTGCGCGTCTCGGGGTCGCCCGTCAGCGACCCGGCGCCGTAGGTGGCGCCGTGGTAGGACCGATACCGCGTGAGCACCTTCCGGGCGCCGGTGTACTCGCGCGCGAACTGGACGGCCGCCTCGTTGGCCTCGCTCCCCGAGACGGAGAAGAACACGTCCTGCAGGCCGTCGGGCGTCACCGTCGCGAGACGCTCCGCGAGGGCCGTCCGGGCGTCGTTGTGCTTCGAGGCCGAGACGTACGGGATGCGGGACGCCTGCTCGTGGATGGCCTCGACGATGCGCTCCTCGCCGTGGCCGGCGTTGACGCAGTACAACTGGGCGTTGAAGTCCAGATACTCCTCGCCCGCGTCGTCGGTGACGGTGACGCCGTCGCCGTCGACGAGCGTGAGTACGTCGTCGTCCGCGTACCAGTGAGGGATGGTGCCGGCGGTCGGGGTCGCGTCGGCGATGGGGTCGGGCATACTCGCCCGTTGACGAGACGGGGAATAAACGTTCGGCCGCGGGAGCGATCCGCGGGAGCGACGCTTACGGCGTGTGGCGCACGAGTCGTCCCTCGCGACGCCGCGAACGTCGACCGCCGGTGTTATCGAAGTTACAAGGCTAAAACCCCCCTCAGGGCGGGGATACAGCCGACAACTCCTACACAAACCACCGTTCGATGGCACGCCCGGATATTCCACGTCCGGTCGTTACTTTTATATGATATTTCATAAGTTCTTATAAATGTGGTTCAATGCTGGAAACGACCCGCACCTACCGAGCGAAAATCGTCAATCACCAACAGGTGAGTGACGACCTCGATGACTGCGGACACTCAGCATCCAAACTGTGGAACGTCGCCCTTTACCATGCCCAGCAAGAATGGGACGAAACCGGCGAGATTCCGTCCGAAGCCGACCTCAAGCGCGAACTAAAAGACCACGAACGATATAGTGACCTCCATTCTCAGTCAAGTCAGCGAGTTCTCGAAGAGCTTGCTGAGTCGTTCAACGGTTGGTTCAAAAAGCGCAAAAACGGCGACACCGACGCGAATCCCCCCGGCTACCGAAAGCGAGGCGACAACCACCCACGCTCCACTGTGACGTGGAAACAGAACGGCATCAAGCACGATTCCAAGCACAACAAACTCCGTCTGAGCAAGGGATTCAACCTCAAACAGCACCGTTCGGACTTCATCCTCTGTGAGTACGAGACCCGACCGGACGTGACCGTGGAGAACATCCAGCAGGTGCGGGCCGTCTGGAACGGCGGCCGTTGGGAACTTCACCTCGTCTGCAAGGTCGAAATTCCCGTCGAGGACGCGCCCGGCGACAACACTGCAGGTATCGACCTCGGCATCAACAACTACCTCGCCATCGCCTACGACGACGGGGACGCCGAGTTGTATCCAGGGAACGTGCTGAAACAGGACAAGCACTACTTCACCCGAGACGAGTACGACACCGAAGGAGAGAACGGCCCGTCTCGACGTGCGCTCCGTGCCAGACAGAAATTGTCTCGGCGGAAAGACCACTTCCTGCACGCGCTCGCCAAGCACATCGTTGAACAGTGTATCGACCACGAGGTCGGGCGTGTCGCTATCGGTGACTTGAGCGAGATTCGAGAGGACGAGAACGGCGGGTCTCGAAACTGGGGTCGGAATGGGAACAAGAAACTCCATGGGTGGGAGTTCGACCGTTTCACGACGCTCTTGGAATACAAGGCCGAGGAACACGGCATCCTCGTAGACCGCACGAGCGAGCGGGATACATCGAAGACGTGTTCGTGTTGTGGGCGGAAGCGTGACGCGAATCGTGTGGAGCGTGGCCTTTACGTCTGTGAGTCGTGCGGTGCGACGATGAACGCTGACGTGAATGGTGCAGTGAACATTCGCAGAAAGATAACTCAGAGTCCCCCAACTGGGGATATGAGTAACGGTCGTTTGGCACGGCCAGTAGCCTACCTGTTCAATCAAACCTCGGGGCGTTTCGCACCGAGTGAACAGGTGGGTTGCGAACCTTAATATCCCAACGCCCGGGAATCCTCGCCCTTCAGGACGGGGAGGATGTCAATCGTGTGCGAAGTACGCCACCGACTCGTCGTCGGCGTGGCTATCTACCCGCGCGAAGCCGACTCGCTCGAACTGCACCACGTCGTCGACGGCGGTGTCGGCGAATCCGGGTTCCGCGACGCCGGTCACGTCGCCCTCCATCGTCCGCAGGCGGACGGGGGCGCCGTCGGCGGGCGCCCAGTGGACGACGGGCACGCCCTCCTCGCGGACGGCGGTGATGTCGTCGCCGACGTACTCGAATCCGGCGGCCGTGTGCCGGACACAGCCGAACCCCTTCAGCCACACTCGCTCGCCCTCGGCGGGCACGTCCGCGGGTTCGACGAGGACGGCGTCGCCCGCGGGCACGTCCCGCCGGCCGCGGTCCTCGTGTTCGGGATGCACGGGCGGGTGGCCAGCGTCGGGGCCGCCGTCGAGGGACTTTTCCACCCCACTGCGGACGAGGAAGTAGCGATTCGCCTCGTCGTCGATTGCCTCGCGGTTGTTCGCGTAGACGGCGCTCATCGACAGATCGACGTTGCTCGTCGAGGTGCCGAGTTCGATCATCGCGTCGACGATAGCCTGGCCGCGGATGCCCCGACGGCGGAGGCTGGCGATGGTCGGCGCCCGCGGGTCGTCCCAGCCGTCGAGTTCGCCCGCCTCGATCAGTTTCTTGATCGTCGACGTCGAGAGCTGGACGTCGTACGCGTCGACCTGGACGTGCCCCCAGTGGATCACCTCGGGGTACGCCCAGTCGAAGTAGTCGTAGACGAACCGCTGGCGCTTCGCGGAGTCCTGCAGGTCGATGCCGCGGATGATGTGCGTGACGCCCGTGAGATGATCGTCGACGCCGGACTGGAAATCGAGCATGGGCCAGCACCGGTAGTCTTCGGCCTCGGGACGGGGGTGTGGACGGTCGATCATCCGGAAGGCCACCCAGTCCCGCAGCGCCGGATTCTTGTGAGTGATGTCGGTCCGCACCCTGAGGACCATCTCGCCCGCCGAGTAGTCGCCGTCGACCATCGCTTCGAACTCTTTTCTCGTCCGCTCGGCGTCCTTGTCGCGGTGGGGACAGGCTTCGCCCGAGTTCTTCAGGTCGGAGAACTCCCCCTGCGGGCAGGAGCAGGTGTAGGCGCCGCCCAGGTCGATCAGCTCCCGGGCGTGGTCGTAGTAGGTTTCGAGACGATCGCTCGCCCGAAGGACCTCGTCGGGTTCGAAGCCGAGGTAGTCGATGGCGTCGAGGATGGCGTCGTAGGCGTCGAGGTCCGGCCGCTTCGTCTCGGGGTCGGTGTCGTCGAACCGGCAGATGAACCGGCCGTCGTATCGGTCCTTGTACGTCCCGATCACCGCAGGCATCCGGGCGTGACCGAGGTGCCACGGGCCGTTCGGGTTCGGGGCCGCGCGCATCACGACTCCTTCGTCGCCGACGTTCGGCAGGTCGGGCAGGGTGTGTTCGTCTTCCTCGTCGTCGGCCTCGATTTCGGCCAGTTCCTCGGGTGCGAGTTCCTCGAGTTCCGCGCGTCGCTCCGCGGCCGAGAGGTCGTTCACCTCGGCGACGACGCCCCCGACGACGCCGGGAATCTCGTCGGCGTGTTCGCGGAAGTCGGGGTTCTCGCCCATCAGCGGCCCCATGACCGCGCCCACGTCCGCGTCGCTATCGTACTTCACCGCGTTGAGGAGTGCGTGCGTCCGCGCCGCTCGTTCGACGCGGTCGCGCAGTTCGGAGTCCATTACACATGAGTTCCGGCCGGCGGGTAAAAACTGGCGTGGATCGGGGGCCTCGGGTAGGGGTGCGGTGCATGTTATCGTTTGACATACAAGAGTGTTTCGCGTGAGCGGTCGATTCCCGATCGCTGACGAGGGGGCGTCCGACTTCGACGCCGCTACGGCGGTCGCCAACGTCCGCGAGATCCTCCTCGGTCGCGGGGTGGCACCGGAACGACTCACGACCGAGTTCGAGCGTCCCGTCGGCGACATCGTCGACCGCTCGGACGAGTTCGTGTTCATCGTCCACGAGCGGCCCGACGAGGTGGCGTAAGGCCTCGGTCGAAATCCACAAGCGGTTAGTCGGTCGGACGGGACGGGAGCGTATGAAACGCGCACGCATCGCGGTCGACGGCGAGATTCACGCCGGCGAGTATCGGGACGGCGTCGTCGAAACCGACGCCGAGACGTTCGTCGTCGGCGAGGACGGTCACCTCGCGCCGCCGTGTGACCCGTCGGCGCTCTACTGTGTCGGCCGGAACTTCGCGGAGACGCTGGATCAGATGGAGTACGACGTGCCGGATCAGCCGGCCTTCTTCATCAAGCCCCCGGCGGCCGTCGTCGCGCACGAGGAGCCGATCCCCTACCCCACCTTCTCGGACGAGGTGACGTACGCGGGCGAACTCTGCGCCGTGATCGACGAGCAGTGTCACGATCTCGACGCCGATGAAGTGCCCGAGGTGATTCGTGGCTACACCATGATGAACGACGTGGACGCCCTGGATCAGCCCGGGCGGACGGCACGGAAGGCGTTCGACGGCTCCGGCCCGCTTGGCCCGTGGATCGAGACGGATCTCGATCCCCACGGCATCGACATGCACACCGAGATCAACGGCGAGCGTCGGCAGGAGGCCAACACCGAACTCATGCTGTTCGACCCCTACGACATCGTCGCCTTCCTCTCCGAGCGGTTCACCTTCCGCCCGGGCGACGTGATCGCCTTCGGCAGTCCGGCCAACCCCGGGCTGATCGAGCCCGGCGACACCGTCGAGATCACGTACGAGGGCGTCGGCACGCTTCGGAACGAGGTCGCGCCGCCCGAACGCTGAGCCGTGGCAGCCGACGCTCAGATGACCTGATTCTCTAGCCCCTCGGTCCCGCCCGTCTCCTCGATTCGCCGGAGGTTCGTCGCGAGGATGTCGGCGAGACGGTCGTAGTATTTCGGCGTGTTGCCGGCGTTGTGGGGCGTGATCTGGACGTTCTCGAACGACCAGAGCGGATGATCGGCCGGGAGGGGTTCGGGATCGGTCACGTCCAGCGTCGCCCCGCGGACGTCGTCGTCGCGAAGCGCCGTCACCAGCGCGTCGGTGTCGACGACCGGGCCGCGGGCCACGTTGATCAGGAGCGCGTCGGTGCGCATGGAGGCGAGGGCGTCGGCGTCGATCAACCCCCGCGTCGTGTCGGTGAGCGGGCACGCGAGGAGCACGTAGTCCGCGCGGGCGAGGGCGCTATGAATCGAATCGAAGCCAACTACCTCGTCGGTCGGGCCGCCCTTCTCGGGCGTGTACCGGACGCCGATCGTCTCGACGCCGAAGGCGTCCAGTCGCTCGACGAGTGCCTCGCCGATGGCGCCGAGGCCGACGACAGTGGCCGTACTTCCGTGGAGTTCGCGAACGGGGTAGGCCTCCCAGTGATTGCGTTCCTGATTCTCCCACGCCTGCCGGAACTGGCGTTCGTGGGCGACCAGCGCGCCGATCACGTACTCCGAGATGTTGGGGCCGTGGACACCCGCGGCGTTGGTGACGGCGACGCCAGCGTCGTCCAGCGCGCCCACGTTGAGGTGTCCGGTGCCCGCGTAGGCGCAGGCGAACAGGTCCAGATTCCGAGCCGCGTCCAGCCACTCGGGGTCGAAGTGGATGCCGGTGGCGACGCGCGCCCGTTCGATCAGATCCCGCTCCTCGGCGGGCGTGGTCGCGACGGCTACCTCGTGGTCGGCGAGGCGGTCACGGAGCTTCGATCCGTACGACGACGGGGGCATGCCGTGGACTTTCTGCCGCAGGACGACGATGTCGGGATCGGTCATGGGAGTGGATGCAGCCGCCTCGGGTAAAGAGGCAACGAGGACGAGCCACTTCGTTCCGGGCGATTAATACCCCCGCCCGTTCGGAGATAGCATATGGAACACGTGGACGTAGCCGTCGTCGGCGGCGGGCCAGCTGGCGCCTCGGCGGCCCACGCGGCCGCCGAAGCTGGTGCGTCCGCGCTCGTCTTCGAGAAGGGCGTCCCCCGGGCGGACCGCGAGGGCCTCGGCCCCGACTCGACCGACGCGGCCGGCATCCTCGATTACTGGATCGACATCATGGGCATCCACCCCGACGAGTTCCCCGACGGCGTCGTGCTATCGGAGCTCGACCGCGCGACGTTCGTCGGGCCGTCGGAGTCCTGTGTGCTTCACAGCACCGGCATCGATTCCTCCTACGACACCTTCGGCTACACCTTCCACCGGGCGCGGTTCGACGACTGGCTCCGCGAACGCGCCGAAGACGCTGGCGCCGACTACCGTGTCGGCGCGAGCGTCAAGGACGTGGAGACGGAACTCGGCGACGACCCGCGACACGCCGTCAAACTGGCCGACGGCACCGCCGTCGGCGCCGACTACCTGATCCTCGCGGACGGCCCCCAGCGAACCGTCACCAACCGCGTGCTGGATCGATATCTTCCCTTCCCCGTCACGGATCATCTCGGCACGACGACGGCCAACCACATCGCGTATCAGGAACACCGGCGGCTGCCCCCCGAAGTCGCGGCGGAGCTTCGTGGCTCCATCACGTTCTGGTGGGGGTACATCCCCGGCCACACCGCCTACCCGTGGATCTTCCCGAACGACGACGACGTGGCCCGGATCGGACTGACGATGCCCATCGGCCTCGACATCGACGCCGTGGCCGACCGCGATTCGTACGCGCTCCTCCGTCCCGAAGACGAGACGATTCCGAGCGGCAGCGAGTACCTCCGGCGCCTCCTCGAACACGAGTACGGTGACGAGTACGACGTGCCCGAGGACTTCCCCCTCGTCGAAGCGCGGGGCAAGTCCAAGGGGACCGAGACGTACCCCATCTCGTCGACCAACCCCGTCGACTCGCCGGTCGGGGCGGGCATCGCCGTCGTCGGCGGCGCGATGGGCACCACGTCGGCGTTCCACGAGGGCGGCGACCACGTCGCCGTCCGCACCGGCGCCATCGCGGGCGAACTCGCCGCTCGGGGCGACCTCTCGGGCTACAACACCGCGTGGAAGGACGCCATCGGCGACGAGATTCTGCGCAATGTCACGATGGCCGATATGGTGCGTGACTACCGGCCGGCCGACTGGGATCACATCTTCCGGACCGCTCGGAAGATGCTCGCCGAGGAGGAAGGGTATCGGATGTTCGAGCGGAAGTTCGCCGCCGGGTGGGACGCAATCAAACTCCTCCTCGCGTACCGGTGGAACAAGCGTCGCCACCGCGACTACGTGAGCATCCACGCGTCCGATTACGTCTACTGACCGGCGCCGACCGTCCGCAAGGCGTTAACCCCTGTAGCCCGTACCACCGACTGCGTGCCTTTAGTCCCCGCCCGAGTACGCCCGTCAGGGCGCGATGACCGCGCGGAGAACCCGGGCACGTAATATGAGCGACCGACGGACGAACTGATCCGACGGTCGCCGAAGACACGTGCCGCCGTCGCACGCGTTCGACGGCCGCCCGGCACGAGGGTTAGCCAGCCGACACGGCACGCCGCCAGGGATGAGGCTGGACGTTAGTGTTCCGGGCGTACATCGACCTTTTCCAGCGTTCGCTTCGCTCGCTTGCAAAAGCTCGACCAAAAGCACTCCTCGCTCCCGGTAGTCGCTCGTCGGCCCCGCGCTCACGTCCGTTCTCGCGAGTGAATCGGCGACCGAGCGGTCCGAAGGACCCGGTCGGTCGTCGAACGCTTCCACCACGCCTACTAGTAGATTCTCGCCCGGTAGTGGTCCGGGCGCACACGTCCGACCACAAACGACACTATCGGGTCTTCTCGGTCGGTCGTTCCGATGTGGACCGAACCCGCGGGCTATAGTACCAGTTGAACGTCGTCGCACATCCGATCAGACGCCGACCTGCCATATCCGCAAGCCGTTTCAATCGCTACTGTAGCCGAACTCGACGGCCGTAATTTCGAGTCGCGCACCGCCACGGGCCCCGTCGGTGATCCGGATCTGCCAGTCGTGTGCCTCGACGATCTGCTTGACGATGCTCAGTCCAAGTCCCGTCCGATCGTGTGCCGTCGAGGTGCCCGCTTCGATCACCTCCGTGCGGTCCTCCGGCGGGATGCCCGGACCGTCGTCTTCGACGTAGAACCCCGTGTCTATCTCCCCGACCGTCACAGTCGTGTTCTCGCCGGCGTGTTCGACGGCGTTTCGGATGAGATTCTCCAACAGTTGTCGTAGACGGCTCCGGTCTGCCTGCAGATGGCAGTCAGTGTCGAGCACGAGGGTTGCATCGGCCGTCGGAACCGTCTGCCAGCAAGCTTCGCTGAGGCGTGCGAGGTCGACTCGTTCCGTTTCTGACACCCGATCGTCGCCCCGTGACACCGTCAGAAGGTCCTCTATCAGCGCCTCTATTCGGTCGTGGGCGGTTGCGACGCCATCCAGGTGGTCGCTGTCACACTCCTCCATCGCCAATCGTAATCGGCCTTGGGCGACGTGGAGGGGATTGCGAAGGTCGTGACTGACGATACTGGCGAACTTCTCGAGCCGTTCGTTCGTGTTCCGGAGTGTTCGTTCGCGCTCTTTCTGGTCCGAAATGTCGCGCGTGTTGACGACGTACTGCCCGTCCGGCGTGGGGTTCGCCGACGCAATGGATTCGACCCATGTGTACGTCCCGTCGGCCTGTTCGTGTCGGTATTCGACCGCCTCGACGGTGTCACCGTCACTACTGACGACATTCCGGAAGGCGGCGATGACTTCCTCACGGTCGTCCGGATGCAAGTACTCGGCGACCTGTTCGCCCACGAGTTCCTCCTGATCGTAGCCGTAAATCCGCTCGATACAGGGGCTTTCGTACTGAACAACGCCGTTCTCGTCGAGAACCGTGAGGAGATTGGTCGAGTGCAACGGCAAGACGTCGAGCGACACCTCCGCTTCCGAACGCGTCGACGAGGCGGTGCCCGTCCGCTCGTCACTGTCCATGTGGCACCCTTTTGACAATCACGTATGGGTTTTCCCTTCCAATTCCGAGATTTGATAGCCAAACGCTCCCGAAGAACAGGTGTCTGACCGTTCGTTCTGCGGCACTCGTCCCCCTGCGGGATGGATCCGAGACGCATAACTGATCGGAGCCGAAGCTGACCCGGCACGACTCGAGTACAGCCCCGCCGGGCGTTCTCAAACCGGGTGGCCGTCGCTCGCGGACCCCAACCCATATATCGTTACGGCCGGTACGACAGCCGTCAATGGATCATCGGACGCTGGAACCGAGACCGCCGATGGATCGGGAAGTCGAGTACGGACCGCCCGAGGAGCGATAACATGCCGTGGGGAGTCAACACCGAGTTCACCGAGGAGGAGGGACCGGAAGTGGAGATCGACGAGGACCAGGAGAAGGTCGACCGGAGCGAGGAGGGGTCCGAAACCACGCCGGACTTCGACATCGACGACGCGATTTCGAATCTGGACTAGGGCGTCCCCCGCCGTTCACCGGTTCGGTACGAGTGTGGGGTCGTCGACGGCATTCGTGACCAGGCTTAACTCGACGCCCGTTCTCTCCCAACTATGACGCAGTCGCTCGCCCAGCGTGAGGATTTCCGGTCCATCATCGATCATATCGACGGGGTGACGATCTGGCTCGTCTCCGAACCGGGTGAGTTCGAGTACATCAGTGCCGGCTTCGAGGACATCTGGGGTGTGTCCCCGGAGACGATCAAGGACGACCCATCCCGCTTGCTCGAGAGCATCCATCCCGACGACCGGGAGACGGTGGCGTCGGCGATTCGGCAGTCCAAGGAGGGACAGGTGCCGGAGGCGTCGTACGAGGCCCGCATCGTCCGCCCAGACGGGGAGATTCGGTGGGGGCTCACGCGTCAGTTTCCGATCCGTGACGACGACGACCTCGTCAGGATCGTCGGCGTCACGACCGACATCACGGCGGAGAAGCGACGGGAGCAGGAGCTCGAAGCGCTGAACCGGATCATCCGGCACGACATCCGAAACGACATGAGCGTCATCCTCGGCTGGGCGGAGCTACTCGAAACACAGGTCGACGACACCGATGCCGAGCCCCTCCAGCACATTCTGACCGCGGGACACCACGTCGTCGAACTGACCGAAATCGCTCGTGACTACGCCGAGACGGTGGTGAGTGGGGAGGGGATCGAGCCGAACCCCGTCTCGCTTCCATCGGTGCTCGAAGAGGAGGTCGTGCTTCGACGTGAGTCGTACCCCTCGACCGAATTCGAGATCGTCGGCGAGATCCCCGATGTCGACGTGATGGCAAACGAGATGGTCGGCTCGGTGTTCCGGAACCTCCTGAACAACGCCGTCCAGCACAACGACAAGGACGTGCCGGTCGTCGAAATCGAGTGCGAAATGCACGAGGCGGAGACGAGCATCCGTATCGCGGACAACGGGCCGGGCGTGCCCGACGAGCAGAAAGAGCGGATCTTCGAGAAGGAACAGAAAGGGATCGGGAGTTCGGGAACGGGAATGGGTCTCTATCTCGTCCGGACGCTGGTCGACGGGTACGGTGGCGACGTTCAACTCGCGGATAACGAACCCACGGGGTGTGTGTTCACCGTTCGCTTACCTAACGCGAACTGAGTTTCGGGGAAGGTCCCCGGTCGAGAGCCGACGTGGTTAGCCGAGGCAGTACGCGAGGAGGGGGAAGCGCTCGACGAGCGCCTGGCCGCCGATTTCGTACCGTTCGATGTACTGATCGAGGCCGAGAATGCGGCCGGCGCCGAACGCCGCGACCGCGAGGAACACGAGCATGTACGCGAAGTCGCCGTTGATCAGGCCGTGTTCGATCTCCCAGTTCCCGAAGTAGAACAGGAGCATCATGAGCGCGCCGAAAAACGCCGCGAGGCGGACGATTGCGCCGACGAGCAGTCCGAGACCGATGAACAGCTCACCCCACGGGACGGCCACGTTCGCCACCTCGACGAACCAGGGAGTCGAACCCATCCACGCGAACAGCCCCGCGAGCGGATTGCCGTTCGTGGCGGCGACGTTCGTCAGATAGCCGCCCGACGAGAAGTCGCCCACGATCTTCGTGAACCCGGAGTACGCGAACGCGTAGCCCATCATGAGCCGGAGTGCGAGGACGAACCACGCGCTCAGGCTGTGGACACGGCCACCGATAGTGTATCCGCCGACCTTGCTCTCGAGTTGGTTGACGCCGGAGTCGATCGTAGACATAATTACTGCACCTTCGACCGACCGAACGCGAGTCGCGACAATATAGTAGTGAGTCGGCTCTCAAAATCGGAGAACGGCCCGACGACGGTATCTCCGCCGATCGATCAGTCGTCGGCCTCGGCCGTCCTCGCTCGCGGAATCGTCACGTCCGGCAGCCCGGCCTCGATCTCGTCGCGGCGAGCCTCGAACTGCCCGGGGAGGACGAGTCGCCCGCCGAGGTCGTCGAGGGGTTCGTCGCTGGTGTAGCCCGGATCGCTCGTCGCCAGTTCGAACAGCACGCCGCCGTGTTCCCGGAAGTAGACCGAGCGGAACCAGTGGCGGTCGATCTGTTGTGTGGGGTTCAGCCCCCGTGAGCGGACGGCGCTCCGCATCGCCTCCTGATCCTCGTCGGTCGGCGTCTGGAAGGCGACGTGGTGGACCGTGCCGTGACCCTGTCGACCGCCCTCGACGGTCGGGAGCACGTCGACGTATTTACCCACAGACCCACCCGCAGCGAAGCGCGTCCGCTCGTCACCGGGCGTATCGCCCTGGGCCTGTTCGGTGCCGGCTTCCTCGAACCCCATGGTCCGAAGCAGTTCCATCGTCGGCTGTGGATCCGCGATCCAGAGCGTCACGGAGTGGAAGCCGCGGATGGCGGCCGATTCGGGGACGAATTCGGTCCACGGGACGGTCGGATCGTCGTCCGGAATCTCGACCGCGACCAGTTCGACCGGGAGGCCGTCCGGGTCGGTGAAGGGGAGAACGGTCTCCTCGAACCGCTCGATGCGGTCGCCGTAGGAGACGTCGTACTCGTCGAAGCGCGCCTCCCAGTAGTCCAGACTCCCCTCGGGGACGCGGAAAGCAGTCCGAGAGACCTGTCCGCTCCCGACCTTCCCTCGCGGGAGGTCGCTCCACGGGAAAAAGGTCATGCTCGTCCCGGGCGTCCCCTCGGCGTCCGCGAAGAAGAAGTGGTACGTCCCAGGGTCGTCCTGGTTGATCGACCGTTTGACGAGGCGGAGACCGAGCGTCTCGATCCAGAAGTCGAGGTTCCGCTGGGGGTCGCCGGCGATACACGTGACGTGGTGGATGCCCGGACTGGGCGTCGGATCGGCCATAGACGAGCTACGCACCGGAGGGACTTGAATACGCGCTGACGTGAGTGTTACCGGGTGTCGGGGGCGTCAGGTCCGCCCGGAGACCGCCTGCTGGAGGACGTGCCCCGGAAAGCCGACGCCGGGCACGGCGTCGGGGATAACTGAACGGACGCGCGAACGTGCTCAGATCCCCTGCACTGCGTCGATGGTCCCGAGCGTTTCGAGGATCATCCAGCCCAGAAAACACGCGTACAGCCCGAGGAGGGCGTAGGCCTCGGCGTTCGTGAGTTCGAGGTGCGTGCGCGTGACGACGACGAAGACGATGGTGACGAAGGCGAGAAACCCCATGAGAGGGATGGCGACGAGGAAGTTGATGGTGGCCGATCCGGCGAGGATGACGCCGACGGGGATGGCGACGAGGAGGTTGAACGTGTTGCTCCCGAGGACGTTCGTGAGGCTGGTGACGTCCTCGTCGTCCGCGGCGGCGCGGACGCTGACGACCGTATCCGGCAGGCTCGTCGCGGCCGCGATGACCGTCAGCCCCCACAGGAACGGCGGCGTGCCGAAGGCGGCGCCGAAGTCGAGGGCCGCCCGGACGAGCCCCTCGACGCCGACGGAGATGACGAGCAACGCGCCGGCGAGCAGCACCCACTCCCGCGCCGGATTCACGTCCGGTGGCCGGCGGGCCGTGTGGTCGCGGGTGTCCTGGTACTGGAGGAAGACGTAGACGCCGTAGGTGGCGAGCGGGAGAAGCGCGAACGTCGGCGTGAGAATCGCCGCCTCGTTGGTGCCGCCGGGGACGTACGTCGCCCCGAGGGCGAAGGTGAGAAAGAGGACGAGGACACTGATGATGTAGAACTGGGCGTCCTTGTGGACGATGTCGCGGGTAGCTTCGAGTTCCTCGCTGACGAGCGCCGAGACGGCGGGGATGACCAGCAGGTTGAAGATGGCACTCCCGACGATGGCGCCCACGCCGAGCGAGAACTCGCCGTGGAGGAGGGTGCTGATGACGACCGAGCTGAGCTCCGGGAAACTGGAGCCGATGGCGACGACGACGGCACCGTGAACGGCCGCAGGGAGGCCGTAGTACCCGCTGAGTCTGGCCGCGGCGCGTTCGAGGCGATCGCTGCCGACCCAGACGACCGCCGTCGAGACGAGCGCGAGGACGGCCGCGCCACCGAGTCCGAATCCGAACACGGGTTGGTCTCCAGCCCCGGGCGCAAAGGTGTTGGTGGTCCCCGAGAGCGCCGACTAACGCTGCCGACCCACAGCCGGCAGTATAAGTGCGGGGGCGACGACTGCCCGCCCGTGTCCGAACGCTGGCTATACGGCTGGGGGCTTGCCTCGATTGGGCTGGGTGGCGCGTCGCTCATCGTCCCGCTGTACGTCGTCTCGCTCGGCGGGGGGCCGGCGACGCTCGGCGTCCTCGCGGCGGCGGCGGCAGTCGCGGGCGCGCCCGGAGCGCTCGTCGTCGGGCGTCTCGCCGACCGCACCGGCCATCGCCGGGGGTACGTCCTCGGCTCGATCGGCGTCGTCGCGGCGGGGCTGACCGTCGTCGCCTCCGTCGATTCGATTCCGGTCGTCGTCGTCGCCAACGCCGCCATCTGGTTCGGGTTCGCGGCGGCGACGCCCGTCCTCACGCTTCTCGCAGTCGTCGGCGCGCCCGAAGCCGAGTGGAGCGACCGCATCGCCCGCCTCAACGAGTGGCAGGGCGTCGGGTGGGCGCTCGGCCTCCTCGTCGGTCTCCTGGTCGTCGTCGGGGGTGAGCGACTGCTCGGTCTCGGCCCGACGACCGTCCAGCGCCTCGTCTGTCTGGTGTGTGCCGCCAGCACGGGCGCCGGTGGGCTTGTCACCGCCGGCGCGCTCCCGGCGGAGGGTGACTCGGTACCAGCCCCCCGGCGCCTCCGCCGCGCCATCCGCTCCGCGGCGCGGTTCGGCGTCCGCGGGGCGAGTTTCCCGTTCACCCCCGTGCGGACCGACGTTCGCGGACTGCATCCCCGGCGGTTCATTCGGCGGTTCACGCCCGGTCTCGCGCTGTATTTCGTCGCCGTCGTCCTCGCGTTCGCGGGCTTTGGCGCGTTCTTCGCCCCCTTGCCGGCGTATCTCGGGACCGTCGGCTTCGGCGACGACACCGTGTTCGGACTGTACTTCGCGCTCAACGCGGGGGCGGCGGTCTTTTTCGGTGTCGCCGCCACCCTCGTCTCGCGCTACGAGGTGACGCTGGTCCATGTGGCCAGTCTCGCCGTCCGGGCGACGGCGCTCGCGCTCGTCTTCGTGGCCGGCGGCGCGCTCCTGACTGCGATTCCCCTGTTCGTCGTCCTGGGGTTCACGTGGGCGGTCATCGCCGTCTCGGCGGCGACGCTCGTCACCCGCCTCGCACCGCCCATCGTCCGGGGTGAGGCCCTCGGCGTCTACGGCGCGCTCTCTGCCGTCGCGGGCGGCGTCGGGAGCGTCGTCAGCGGCTGGCTCGCCGCGATTGCGTACGAGTACGCGTTCGCGTTCGCCGGCGGGCTAGTGCTCGCCGGCGCGGCGGTTGTGGTGGTGCTTCGGTGGCGCGTCGCGGGCGAGGGGACTAGCACGGAGCGGACGGTTTATTCCGTCGACAGCACAGAGTGAGGTATGGACACCTGGCAGCGCCGGACCCTGCAGTACGTCGTCGTTCTCGTCGGGGTGATGCTCGGCTATGCCGCCGTCTACGACGCCGGGATGAGCGCCTTCGAGGCCTCGCCGATCAGCTATCTCCACGCGCTCCAGGTCGTCGTCGAGACGTTCACCACCACCGGCTTCGGCTCCGACGCGCCGTGGTCGAGCGCCGAGATGAACGTCCTCGTCATCGTGATGGATCTGACCGGCGTCATCCTCATCTTTCTCGCGCTACCGGTGCTCGTCTTTCCCCTCTTCGAACAGGCCATCTCGACGACGGTGCCGACGACGGCGAATGAGGAACTGGAGAACCACGTCGTCATCTGTACGCTGACGCCACGGGGCGAGACGCTCGTCGAGGAACTCGACTCCTGGGGCGTCGATCACCTGGTTCTCGAACCCGACCGTGCTCGGGCGAAAGACCTCTACGAGGAGGGGTACACCGTGATCCACGCCGACCCCGAATCGGTCGACGGGATGGAGTCCGCCCGTCTCTCCGAGGCGCGCTGTCTCGTCGCCGACGACGACGACCCCGTCAACACGAGTATCGTCCTCACCGCGAAGGAAGTCGCGGAGGACGTGCGGACGGTGAGCGTCGTCGACGACCCCGCGCGCGAGCGGTACCACCGACTCGCCGGCACCGACGACGTGGTCTCGCCGCGGGCGCTCCTCGGCGAGGGCCTCGCCTCCAAGGTGACGACGGGCATCTCGGCGGAGCTGGGCGAGGCCATCGACATCGGGGAGGACTTCGAGGTGGCCGAACTGCCGATCCAGCGGGGGAGCGACCTCGTCGGCCGGACCATCGCCGAGAGCGGCATCCGCGAGCGCGCTGGCGTGAACATCATCGGCGCGTGGTTCCGTGGCGAGTTCGAGAGCCCGCCCTCGCCGGACGCCACGCTCGACAACGGGACCGTCCTGCTGGTCACGGGCCACGAAGCCCAGCTCGAACGGCTCAAGGAGATGACGACCGCCGACATCCGCCGATTTCGGCGGGGACGGACGGTCGTCGTCGGCCACGGCGAGGTGGGCACCACTGTCGCGAGCGCGCTCTCGACGGCGGGCGTCTCGAACGTCACGGTGGATCTGCGGGAGGAACCCGGCGTCGACGTGGTCGGGGACGCGACCGATCCCGACGCGCTCTCGCGGGCGGGCATCGAGGACGCCCGCACCGTCATCCTCGCGATTCCGGACGACACGCTCACCGAGTTCGCCATCCTCGTGGTCCGGGATCTGAACCCGTCGATCGAGCTGATCGCCCGGGCCGAGGAGACCGAGAACGTCCAGAAGATGTACCGTGCGGGCGCGGACTACGTCCTCTCGCTCGCGACGGTCAGCGGACGAATGCTCGCCTCCACGATTCTGGAAGACGAGGAGGTGATCTCGCTGGACAAGCAGGTCGAGGTGGTCCGCACCCGCGCGCCGGGGCTCGTCGGCTGGACGCTCGGTGAGGCCAACGTCCGGGCACGGACCGGCTGTACGGTCGTCGGCGTCGAACGCGACGGCGAGGTCGTCACCGATCTCGGCGCCGAGTTCCGGATCAGGGACGGTGACGAACTCATCATCGCCGGCACCGACGAGGGGACGAATCGGTTCACCGAGATGATGTCCTATAGTAGCGAGTGAAACTGTTTGGCTGGGCGACGACGTTCAACTGTTACTTCAGTCCATCGTCACGACGAGTTTGCCGAGTGTGTTCCGATCTCGCATCGTCGCGAAGGCGTCGGCCGTCGCTTCGAGGGGGAAGGTGCGGTCGATCCGAGGGTCGAGGTCGCCGGCGGCGACGAGGTCGACCAGCCGCTCTAGATCCGCCTGTGTCCCCATCGTGCTCCCGATGACGCGCTTGTGGCCGCGGAACAGATTCGCGATGTCGATTTCGGAGGTCGGGCCCGCGGTGCGCCCGCAGACGACCATCCGCCCGCCGCGGCGCATGACGTCGAGGCCGAGTTGAGTGTAGACGCCGCCGAGGTGGTTGACGACGGCGTCGGGCGCCCCGATGGCTGCGACGGCGTCGCGGAGGTCGTCGGGTGCGGTGCCCTGAATCGTGTGGTCGGCACCGAGGGCGGCGACGGTTTCGAGTTTCGACGCCGAGGACGACGTGCCAACGGTGCGGACGCCCAGCACGTCCGCGAGCTGGATCGCGGCGACGCCGACGCCCCCGGTCGCTCCGGGGACGAACAGGAGGTCGCCGGGTTCGAGCGACGCGCGCCGGAGCATGTGGTAGGCGGTGAGATACGCCGTGGGGAGCGCCGCGGCCGTCGTCGCGTCCACGTTCTCGGGAAGGGGGATCAGCCGGTCGGCCTCGACGCAGGCCGACTCCGCGAGACCGCCGTGGTACAGCGAGTAGTTCTCACAGAGGTTCTCCGGTCCTTCCCGGCAGAACCGGCAGGAGCCACAGGTTTCGTTCGGGCAGAGGGCGACGCGGTCGCCGGGTTCGACGCGGGTGACGCCCTCGCCTACCTCGCTGACGACGCCGACCACGTCGAGGCCGGTGACGAACGGGAGGTCGGTCGGATCGACCATCGCCGACGCTCCGTTCAGAATCCAGAGATCGTGGTGGTTGATCGAACAGGCGTCCACGTCGACCACTGCCTCGCCCGAATTCGGGTCGGGGCGGTCCACGTCGATGATCTCTACGCCGTCCGGGCCGATCAGGTCGGTGAAAGCTGCGGCACGCATGGACGGATGTTCGATCCCTGGGGGCAAAGGTGGCGCGGAACCGGCCGTCCGCGGCACCATCCCGTGTGAAACGCTAGCGGGCGTCTCCGATTACTTATCCGTCCGGCCCGCCTACAGCGTGTATGAGCGAAGAAACAGGGCGCCGGAATCTCCGGATGCCCGACGACGACGAACTGTTCGCGGTCGTAACACAGCACAACGGCGGGAACCACGTCCGCGTCCGCTGTGAGGACGGCGAGGAGCGGATGGGCCGCATTCCCGGCCGCATGAAGTATCGAACCTGGATCAACGAGGGCGACGTCGTCCTCGTCGAACCGTGGTCCTGGCAGGACGAGAAGGCGAACATCGAGTGGCGCTACTCGGGGCAGGACGCGGACCAGCTCCGACGCGAAGGCCACATCGACTAACTCGACCGCCGTCGAGCGCGACGATTTTTCCGCGGCGAGCGCTTCTCCGTCCCGAACGGGACGCGGTGGACCCCCCGGACACCAAACGACTTTGTGCGCGCGGAGTGTCGACTGGCGTATGGATTCGACTCCGGACCTCGACCGGTTCGACTCGCGGCGGTCGACGGCCTACGCACGGAACGGGATGGTGGCGACGAGCCAGCCACTCGCCGCGCAGGCGGGGGTGGCGGCGCTCCGCGAGGGGGGCAACGCCTTCGACGCGGCGGTGACGACGGCGGCCGTCCTGAACGTCGTCGAACCGATGAGCACTGGCATCGGCGGCGACGCGTTCGCCCTCTACCGCACCGCGGACGGCGACGTGGGCGCGTTCCGGAGCTGTGGCGGCGCGCCCGGCGACGCGACGCTCTCGACGATGCGCGACCGCGTCGCGGAGCGTTCGGGGGTCGACCCCTCGCGGGCGTCGATGCCGAACGCCGGCCCGCTCGCGGTGACGGTGCCCGGCACCGTCCGCGGCTGGGACCGCCTGCTCGACGACCACGGCGAGCGGTCGTTGGCGGCCGCGCTCGACCCCGCCATCGAGTATGCGAGAGCGGGCTTCCCGGTCAGCGAGGTGGTCGCCGACATGTGGACCGTCGCGGAGGCGCTGTTCACCGAGGCGGACGCACGCGAGGAGTACCTGCTCGACGGCCGGTCGCCCGAACCCGGCGAGGTGATGACGCTCCCCGACCTCGCCGACACGCTCTCGACCATCGCGACGGAGGGGGCCGACGCGTTCTACGAAGGGCCGCTGGCCGAGCGCATCGCCGAGGCGGTGCAGGATCGGGGCGGTCTGCTCGCGGCCGACGACCTCGCCGGCTTCGACCCCGAGTACGTCGACCCCGTCTCGACCACCTACCGCGGGGCGGAGGTGTACGAACTCCCGCCGAACAACCAGGGACTGATCGCGCTGGAGGCGCTGAACGTCGCCGAGGAACTCGACGCTGGCGGCTACGACTACGACTCCGCCCAGCGCGTCCACTACTTCGCGGAGGCGCTGAAACGCGCCTTCCACGACGGCCACCACTACATCACCGACCCCGAGTTCGAGGACGTGCCGGCGCTGGGGTCGAAATCCTACGCCGCCGAGCGCGCGGAGACGGTGAGCGAACGGGCCGGATCGGTCTCCATCGGCGGCCCCGGTGCGCCGCCCGAGGACGGCGACACCGTCCTCCTGACCGTCGCCGACGACGCGGGGAACGTCGTCTCCTTCATCAACTCCATCTTCGGCAACTTCGGCGGCGGCGTCGTGGTGCCCGGGACGGGCATCACGCTCCAGAACCGCGGGAGTTCGTTCTCGCTCGACCCCGAGCATCCGAACCGGATCGAACCCGGCAAGCGCCCCTTCCACACGCTCATCCCGGGTCTCCTCCGTCTCGACGACGACGACTGGGCGGCCTTCGGCGTCATGGGCGGGTACATGCAGCCCCAGGGCCACCTGCAGGTGCTCGCCAACGTCCTCGACTACGGCATGCCCCTACAGGCGGCGATGGACGCGCCGCGCTGGCGCTACCGCGCGGACGGGTCCCTCGCCGTCGAGGACCGGTTCCCCGAGGGGCTTCTGCCGAAACTCGCGCGCCGCGGACACGACGTGGTGATCCAGCCGCCGTCGGCGTTCGGCGGCGGGCAGATCACCCGACTGACGGACGGCGTCATCTCGGGGGCGACGGAGCCACGGAAGGACGGGACGGCGGCGGGCTTTTAATCCTCGTCCCCGCGTATCCGCCCGAGGGCGTAGTAGCCGACGATGCCGACGCCGAAGGCAACGCCGACGTTGACGAACAGTGCCGTGACGCCCACGACCCCCGTGAGCAACGGGTCCGGCGTGTCGACACCGGCGCGGCCGAGTTCCAGGGCCACTAACACGAGGACGACGCCGAGGACGGCCATCGGGAACGCGGCGACGGCGTCGACGGCGACGACGGCCAGCAGAAGGTAGAGACCGCCGAGCACCAGATTCGAGGTGGCGGTCCGGGCGCCGAAGGCGTACTTGCCGGCGACGCCCCCGCTCCCGTGGCACATTGGCATGGCGCCGAGCGGGACGGCGAGCAGGTTCATCGCGCCCATGCTGGTCGAGAGGTCGTCGGGCGACGCCTCGGCGTCGAAGTACTCTTCCACCAACAGCGAGGTGGCGACGGCGGCGTTGCCGACGGTCATGGCCAGTTGGCCGACCGTCGCGCCGACCGCATTGCGGGAGAACGAGAGCGCGGCCGGATCGAGGAGCGTCGGCGCCGGGATGCGAGGGGTGATCGGTCCGGCCGTCGCGAGCGCGAGCGCCGCCCCGAGGCCGAGGACGGCGAGCGCCGCCACCTCGTGGTAGCCCGCCACGATGGCGCCGAGGGCGACGACGAGGGCGAGGGCGGCGAGCGACGGTGCCTGGAGGCCGGTCGTCACGCCGGTTCGGAGGAGGATCAGCGCGACGCCGACCTGGATGCCGCGCACGACCGGTTCGCCCACGTAGGGTGCGAGTCGGCCCAGCGTCCCGGTGCGGCCGACGACGAGGAGGGCGACGCCCGCGAGCAGTCCGGCGGCGACGTACTCGCCGGTCGAGAGGCCGCCGGCGATGACCAGCGCCGCGAGCGCCTTCATCGGCTCGACGGACATCGGATGGCCGTACCACAGCCCCCAGACCACCTGAAAGACGCCGAATCCGAGCAGCAGTCGAGCGAGCGAGAGGTCGGTGAGCGCTGCGACGGCGACGACGATGGGGAGGACGGTCACGGTGTCGCCCACCGCGCCCGTCACCTCTCCCCACGCCACGTCGAACCGCGAGTCGGTCCAGCCGGCCAGCGACACGCGCATTATCGCGGACTACCGGCTCGGCCCGTAAACAGTTATCGAGAAACTGATATAATTCACGATCCGCCGTCGATGTTACCGATAGTGGTTACAGGCTGGGGATGCGGCCGACCGAAGGCATCGAGCGCCGATAACGGCTCCTTGGCGTGCCATAAACTCTCTCGAACAGTTAGATCGCGTCGTAAAACGAGCTGAACGGTGATGGGCGGGCCGTTAATCGAGCGAAACGAGTTGAAGCGGACCCAACGATTTGCCCCCTATATGATGGTGCAGGGACATGGGTTGCGTGGAGCCAGTCACCATGTCAGTCCGATCAACGTCCCTCGCACGCACCGCGACCGAGTCGCTCCCGGCCCTCCGGACGCTCGCCGAACTCGCCGCCCGTCCCGTCCGCTTCGTCGCGTTCTGGATGGCGACGCTGCTGCCCTTCACGTACCTCCCCCTGCTGGCGACGGGCGCGGTCACGACCCACCGCGTCGCCTTCGCGGGCGTCGTCGGCCTGAACGCCGTGGCGTTCGTCGTCGGCCACGGCTACAATCGGCCCGACTGACGCGACGCCACAGACTGGCCCCGCGACCGGACCGGAACCCCTTTTCGCTCGCCCGCGCTATCGGCGAGTATGGAAGTACGCGATATCGAAGCGCTCGGACCCGCGGATCGGCGGGCGCTGTTCGAGCGCGACGCGGGCGTCGAGGCGGTTCGCGAGGACGTACGCGACATCGTCGACCGCGTCCGCGACGAGGGCGACGTGGCCGTGCGGGAGTTCTGCCGCGAGTTCGACGGCGTCGAGGTCGGCAACCTGGACGTGACCGACGCCGCCGAACGGGCCCACGAGGAAGTCGACGACGACCTGCTGGATGCCATTCGGGCCGCCGCCGACAACGTCCGCGAGTTCCACGAGCGCCAACGACCGGCGGACTGGCGCGACGACTTCGGCGGTCGCGAACTGGGGCGGCGGTTCCGTCCGCTCTCCCGCGTCGGCGTCTACGTCCCCGGCGGCGCGGCGGCCTACCCCTCCAGCGCGCTGATGGGCATCATCCCGGCGACGGTCGCGGGCGTCGACCACGTCGTCGTGACGACGCCGCCGGCCGAGGAGCTGAATCCGGCGACGCTCGCGGCCATTCACGAGGCGGGCGCGGACGCCGTCTACAGCGTCGGCGGCGCGCAGGCCGTCGCCGCGATGACGTACGGGACGGAGACGGTGACGCCCGTCGAGAAGGTGGTCGGCCCGGGAAACCGGTGGGTGACGGCGGCGAAAGCCGAGGTCCGGGGCGACGTGGAGATCGACTTCCTCGCCGGACCCAGCGAGGTACTCGTCCTCGCGGACGAAACCGCGAATCCGACCTACGTCGCCGCCGACCTCCTCGCGCAGGCCGAACACGACGACCACGCCTCGGTGGTCGCGGTGACGGCCGACGCCGACCTCGCGGCGGCGGTGGCCGACGAACTCGACGACCGCCTCCCCGAGTGCGACCGGGCGGAGACGGTCGCGGCGGCCCTCGACAACGACGCCAGCGGCGTCTTCCTCGCGCGGTCGATGTCCGAGGCGGTCCTCTTCGCCGAGGAGTACGCCGCCGAACACCTGTCGATCCAGGCCGACGACGACGAGGCGTTGCTCGACCGCATCGACAGCGCCGGAAGCGCCTTCCTCGGCCCCTACACCCCCGTCGCCGCCGGTGACTACGCCTCGGGGACGAACCACGTCCTGCCGACCGGCGGCGGCGCCCGACGCTTCGGCGGCCTCTCGGTCGAGACGTTCCTCCGGTCGACGACCGTCCAGCGTCTCGACCGCGACGCCCTCGACGACCTGTCGGACACGATCACGACGCTCGCGGAGGCCGAGGGGCTGACCGGCCACGCCGAGAGCGTCCGCCAGCGGTTCGAGTAGACCGCAATCCTGACAATTGGTCGGGCCGAACCGGCCGGCCGTCCGCCTATGCGTCCCTCCACCCCCGTCCCGAGAGCCTTGAACCGAACCCGATCGTCGCTCGAACTGGTACTGTCGAGTCTGCGGTGGCTCCTGACCGCCCTCCGAGCCGTCGGCCGCCGCGCCGGTGCCAGTGTCCTGGCCGTCGCCCACGGCCCCGTCGCGCGGCTGGTGTCGACGCTGCTCCTCGGACGCCGACTCGGTGTCTCGGTGCTCGCCGTCGGCCTCGCCCCCGTGCTGGCCGTCCTGACGGCGGCCGTCGTCGCGTCGACCACCGGCTACCCGCCGCTGGAGCGGTGGGTCGTCGGCACGTGGACCGGAACCGATCCGCGCGCGGCCGTCTTCGTCGGTGCCGCCGTCCTCGTCGGTCTCGCCGCCGCGAGCGCCGCCGTCAACGGCGGACTCCTGCCGACGACGGTGCTGGTCGCCGCGCCGCTGTTCGGCGTCGCCGTCACGCGCTACGGGACCGTTGTCACCACGTCCTACGGCGACCGGATCGTCTCGCTCCCCGAGGCCCTGGCGTTCGCGTTCGGCGTCGCCGCCGTCGGCGGTGTGGCCGTCGGCGTCGTCGGCTACGGCGTCGGTGCGGGCCTCCGGCGGGCCGTCGACATCGTCCGCGCCGACGTGCCGATACCCTCCCGCGACGACGCCCGGGAGTAACGACGACCGATTACATCTCCCCGTCAGGGTTAACAGTCCGCGGAGTGTATCCCCGCCCATGAGTACCGAAAGTGCCGAGCGGACGAGTGACCGGGTGGTGGAGGTGACGCCGGAAGCCGCGTCGGAAGCCCTCGCCCTCATGGACCGCGAAGGGATGGACGTCGACGTGGGCGGACTTCGTCTGTTCGTCCAGCAGGGTGGCTGTGCCGGTCTCTCCTACGGGATGCGGTTCGACGACGAACCCGAGGCGGACGACACCGTCGTCGAACGCCACGACCTGCGCGTGTTCGTCGACCCCGCGAGTGCCGACTACATCGGCGGCTCCGTCCTCGACTACGAGTCGGGCCTGCAGGCCGAGGGGTTCCACGTCGAGAACCCGAACGTCGTCTCCGAGTGTGGCTGCGGGGAGTCCTTCCGCACGTGAGTGGCGTTTTCACTGACGAAAACTGACGGGTAGTCGGCCGACCGTTCCGGTCACCGAAGGCTTCTGAAGTCGGATGAGCGTGGTCACAACAGACAACTGACGGTCTATCCCCGACTGAGACGGGATCACACCGTCGTTCTCGAAATATCACGCGTGATATGGGGGTGGAAGTTCTTTTGTCCTCGCTGGAGAACGTGAGGGTAACATGGCGAGTATTACGGGCGACTCCACGGCGGCCCTCTCCGGGGAGAGTGGCTGGCGGCAGACGTGCCGGGAGTTCATACACTACATCCCCGACGGGCATTCCATTCCGAAAGCAACGTGGCGCAACCGACACCGAAACATGCTCATCCTGGTGCTTGCGCAGGTTCCTCTGCTGTTCGGCCTCGGCATGTTCGAGGGGACCGAGTCGCTGATCACGGGCGCGACCATTCCGTCGATTCCGCTGACACACGTGCTGTTCGAACTCGGGATCGTGGTGGGCCTCGCCGTCGCGTCGCTGGCGCCGTGGGTCTCCCGGCGAATCCGGACGGCGCTCGCGACGGTGGCCCTCCTGTCGACGTCCGTCGTTCTGGTCCACTTCTCCGGCGGGTTCATCGAGGCGCACTTCCACTTCTTCGTCGCGATGGCCGTCGTCGCCGTCTACGAGGACTGGGTGCCCTTCGCCCTCGGGATCGGTTACGTCGTGTTGACCCACGGCGTCTTCGGCATGATCAACCCCGAGCGCGTGTACAACCACACCGCCGCGATCAACAACCCGTGGGCGTGGGGGCTGATCCACGGTATCTTCGTGCTGATGCTCGCCGTCGCGCTGATGGCCCACTGGTACTCGACCGAGCGCTCCCGGGAGGAGGCCGAAGCCCAACTCCGGGAGGCGAGAGCGAAGACGGAGGAAGTCGAGAATCTCGAAGCGAAGAAGGCGGAGATCGAACGGGCGAAAGCCGAGGCCGAGGAAGCGAAAGCCGAGGCCGAGGCCAAACAGCAGGAAGTCGAGCGGATGAACGAACATCTGGAGGCCAAGGCCGACGCGTACAGCGCCGCGATGGCGCGGGCCGCTGACGGCGAACTCACCGTCCGACTCGACGCCGACAGCGAGAGCGAGGCGATGGCGAAAATCGCCGAGGCGTTCAACGAGATGATGGAGGAGACGGAGTCGGCGATGCAGGACATTCAGGCGTTCGCACGGGAGGTGGCGGCCGCGAGCGAGGACGCGACCGCCGGGGCCGGCGAGGCTGAACAGGCGAGCGAGGAGGTGAGCCAGTCGCTCCAGGAGATCGCCAGCGGGACGAACGAACAGCGGGAGATGCTGGAAACGGTCTCCGACGAGATGACGAACCTCTCGGCGACGGTGGAGGAAGTGGCCGCGTCCGCCGACGAGGTCGCCCAGCGCTCCCACGAGACGGCCGAAATCGCGGAGGCCGGCGAGGAGACCGCCCAGGGAGCGATCGCGGACGCCCGGGACGTGCAGTCGGCGATCGATTCCACCGTCGAGAACGTCGAGGTCCTCGACGAGCGGATGGCGGAGATCGGCGACATCATCGAACTCATCGGCGACATCGCGGAGCAGACGAACATGCTGGCGCTGAACGCCAACATCGAGGCCGCCCGCGCGGGCACCGGCGAGGGCGGGAACAGCGGTAGCGGGTTCGCGGTCGTCGCGAACGAGGTCAAACAGTTGGCCGAGAAGACGCAGGGCTCGGCGAACGAAATCGAGGCACTCATCGAGAAGACACAGTCACAGACGGAGACGGCGGTCGACGAAGCGCAGGCCGCCAAGCGGGACATGCAAGACGGCGTCGAGGCCTTCCAGGAGGTCGTCGACGCGTTTACGCAGGTCGCGGAGAACGCCGAGGAGACCGACAGCGGGATTCAGGAGATCAGCAACACCGCCGACGATCAGGCCGCCAGCACCGAGGAAGCGGTGTCGATGGTCGAGGAGGTGGCCGACATCAGCCGCGCGACCGCCACGGAGACCGAGAACACGTCCGCAGTCGCCGAGGAACAGGCCGCGTCCATGTCGCAGGTCAGCGCCAACGTCGAGTCGCTCAGCGAGCAGGCCGAACGGCTCCTCTCGCTGCTCGCGGACTTCGACGTTCGCGAGGCGGACGCCCGGGCCGCTGAATCGCGGACGGCCCCGTCGTCGTAGCGGCGACGCGAGCAAGACGCCGCGGACGGGACGCTCAGTCCCGCACTCCGGAGTTCTTGTCGTGGTAACATTTATCATCCGACCGGCCGTAGCGGGTGGTACATGGCCCCTGTTACCATGCCACCTGTCGAAGAGGCCCGGGAGGTCTTCCGGCGCCTCGGATACTCCGTCGACGGCGACGGGGTCGATCTCAGGGCCGAACGAAAGTGGCGAACCGTCCATGTGACCGCGCTCGACGCCGACGAAGCGTCGTCGACCCCCGAACTTCTCGCCGACGGGGGGACGACTGACTATCGGCTTCGATGCTTCGTAACGTGGATGGAGGTTGCAGGGGACCTCCGTGACCGGCTCACGGGACTCGACCCGGACTACGAGTGGGCCGTCATCGGCGTCGAGGGCGACGACTACGAGGTCGTCGACCGCGCCGTCGCATAGCCTTTAGTGTCGGGCGCTCCCCACGTCCGCTATGCGCGGTGCCGTACTCCAGTCGAACGTACTCGATCAGGCGCTCGCCGAGTTCGTCGGCCGTCTCACCGGTGCGATTCCGACGGTCGTCACTGGCCTCGTCTTTCTCGCGCTGGCGGCGTTGCTCGTCAAACTCCTCCTCACCGCGCTGCGAGCCGTTCTCGCGCGGACGATGGGCGGCGAGTCGCCCGTCTACCGTCAGTTTCTCACCACCGTCGTCGCGGTCTTTCTTTGGTTCGGCGTCGGCCTCTCGACGCTCTCCGTGGTGGGACTGGACGGTATCGCGGCGTCGCTCGGCACCGCCGCCGGCTTCGTCGCCCTCGGGGTCTCCTACGCCACGAGCGATATGATCGCCGACGCGGTGGCAGGGGTGTATCTCCTCCGCGATCCGGATTTCGAGGCCGGCGACACCGTCCGCGTCGGCGACATGGAGGGAGTCGTCGAATCGATCGAGCTCCGGAAGACCCGATTCGCGGTCGGCGGAGACACCGTCGTCCGGGGGAACGCCGACATCGAAGCCCGCTGGACCAAGATCGGCGCCGACCCGTGACGGCTGTTCCCACGCCACCCGCGCAGTTTATGATCGCGCGCCGAGAAGAGAGGCCATGTTCGTCGGCCACGCAGCCCTCGCCTTCGCTCTCGTCGGAGGCGTCGCCATCGCCCGAGGCTGGACGAGCGAGCGGGCACTCACCATCGGCGTCGTGGCGGCGGCGTTCGCCACTCTGCCGGACGTGGATATGGTGTACGCCTTCGTCGGCATCGCGGGTGCCGCCGGCAGCGACGCACTCGCGATCGCGGGCGCGTTCTGGTCGACGGGGAACATCGTCCACCGAGCCGTCACCCACTCGCTCGTCCTCGCCCTGCCAGTGGCCGTGCTGGCCGCGCTCCGAAGCGTCGGCGCCACCCCGCGCGTCCGGGCGCTCTCGGCGGCCATCGCCACCCTGCTGGTCGCGGTGATCGCGACCGTCGGCGGGGCGCTAGCGGCGGTCGTCATGCTCCTGTTCGTCCTCGGCGCCGTCGCTATCGGGGCGGTCGTCGACCGCTACGTCGACCTCACGAGCGCCGAGGTGTTCGCCGCCGCGCTCGTCGGCCTCACGACCCACCCCTTCGGCGACCTGTTCACCGGGGAGCCGCCCGCGATGCTCTACCCCGTAGACGTGGCCCCGGTGCTCGTGACCGAGCGGGTCGTCTTCGCGACTGATCCGACGCTCCACCTCCTCGCCGCGTTCGGCGTCGAACTCGCGACCATCTGGGCGGCCGTCGCCGTCGTCTGTCTCGCAACCGGCCTGCGTCCGACGACGGCCGTCAGCCCCCGGGCCACCCTCGGCGCGGGCTACGCCGCGAGCGTCCTCCTGATCCCGGCGCCGACGCTCGACCTCTCGTACCCGTTCGTGTTCTCGGTCCTCGGCGTCGGCCTGCTGGGTGTCCTCCCGCGGGTGCGGCTGGTTCGGCTCCGGGGGCCGACCGTGGAGCCGCCGGACTGGCTCACGGCGGCACTGACGGGACTCGCGGCGATTACGGTCGCGTGGCTGGCCTACGTCGTCGCCTACGTCGTAGTCGGGTAAAACGGGCGGTTGGCGGCCGTCAGTAGCCCCGGGAGATGAGATACTCCGCGATGGCTTCCAGCAGGCTTCGAGCCTCGTTGTCCGCCAGGACGTCGAGGTCGGCCTTGCTCCGGTCGACGAGCGACCGGGCCTTCTGGCGGGCGTACTCGATGCTCCCCGCCTCGTTCAGGGTCGCCACGGCCTCCTTGACCGCCTCGTCGGTCAGCGACTCGGCGTCGTCGGCGTCGACCAGCTCGTCCACGTCCACGCCCTGCTGCCGGGCGTGGAGCGTGATGAGCGTCTCCTTGTTCTCGACGAGATCCGAGCCGCGCTGCTTCCCGAGTTTCTCCGAGGGGACCGTCAGGTCGAGCACGTCGTCCTGGATCTGGAACGCCGATCCGGAGTTGATGCCGTAGGAGTAGAGCGCGTCGACGACCTCGTCGTCGGCGCCGAGGAGGACGGCAGGCGTCGCGGCCGCCGCGCCGTAGAGAACGGCCGTCTTGGACTCGACCATCTCCAGGTACTCGTCGGGGAGGACTTCCGTGCGGCCCTCGAACTCCACGTCGAGCGCCTGTCCCTCGCAGATGCGCGTACAGGTTTCCGCGAGCATCCGCATCGCCTCCAGCCCGTTCTGGGGCGCGGCGCCCGTGTCGGCCATGATCTCGAACGCGGTGGAGTAGAGCGTATCGCCCGCGAGGATGGCAGTGTCCACGTCGTAGGCCTTGTGGACGGCGGGCACCCCACGGCGGAGCGCGTCGTCGTCCATGATGTCGTCGTGGATGAGGGTGAACGACTGGACGACTTCGAGGCTCAAGGCCCCGGCCATCACGTCCACCTCGCCGCCGTCGAGCGCGGGGAACTGCCGGTAGTCGACGGAGAGCGGCGGCACGTCCGCGATGGCCTCGGCAGCGAGGAAAGAGACGGTGGGCCGAAGGCGCTTGCCACCCGCCTTCAGCAGGTAGCGTGAGGCCTCCCAGAGCCGTTCCGGCTCTACGAGGGGGAGGTCCTCGTCGATGGCCGCGTTGACCCGCTCTCGGCGCTCACGAACCGCCGCGAGCACCTGCTCTTCCGTCGAATCGGTCGTCATTCCACCAGCTGGATCATGTTGCCGTTGCGCGTGACGTGCAGGTCACGGCCCAGCGCGTAGCCTTGACTCTCACACAGGTCGACGTAGGGCGCGAAGCCTTCGAGGTCCTGGTGGGCCGGGACGATGTGCTGGGGCTGGAGCGCCTCCAGCATCTCGTAGTGCCCCTCCTGGCGCAGGTGGCCGGAGACGTGGATGTCGTCGTAGATGCGGGCGCCCTGCATCCGGAGCAGGCGCTCGGACTGGTAGCGCTGGCCCTCGTTCGTCGGCTCCGGGATCACGCGGGCCGAGAACAGCACCTTGTCGCCGTTCTCCAGTTCGTACGGCGTCTCGCCGCGACCCATCCGCGTCAGCATCGCCCGCGGTTCGCCCTGGTGGCCCGTGACGATGGGCAGGAAGTTCTCCTTGCCCTCCTTCATGATCCGTTTGAACGTGCGGTCGACGGACTTGCGATGACCGTACATCCCGAGGTCGTCCGGGAAGTCGACGAAGTTCAGGCGTTCGGCCGTCCCGGAGTACTTCTCCATCGACCGGCCGAGGAGGACGGGCTGGCGCCCGATGTCCTTCGCGAACTCGACGAGGCTCGTGACCCGGGCGATGTGGGAACTGAACGTGGTGGCGACGATGCCGCCGTCGTAGTCCTCGATGGAGTACATCACGTCGCGGAGGTGGCTCCGGGCGACGGACTCGCTCGGGGTGCGGCCCTTCCGGCCCGCGTTGGTGCAGTCCTCGATGTAACAGAGGACGCCCTCGCCTTCGCGAGCGATCTCGCGGAACCGGTCCATGTCGATGGGGTCGCCGATGACCGGCGAGTGGTCCATCCGCTTGTCGAGGCCGTAGACGACGGACCCCTCCGGCGTGTGGAGGACGGGGTTGATCGCGTCGATGATCGAGTGCGTGACGTTGACGAACTCGAGGTCGACCTTGCCGGAGTCGCCGATGGACATCGTCGACCCCGCCTCCATCTTCACGAGGTCGTTGCCGACGTTGAACTTGTTCTCGCCCTGGACCTGCTGTTTCACCAGTTCGATGGTGAAGGGCGTCGCGACGACGGGCGCGTCGTAGCGGTGGGCCAGCTTCGAGATGGCGCCGATGTGGTCGAGGTGGCCGTGTGTCGGCACGATGGCCTTGACGTCGCCCTCGAGTTCGGACATGATGCGGTCGTCCGGAATGGCCCCCATGTCGATGAGGTCAAGCGAGTGCATCCGCTCGGTTTCGACGTTGTCGTGAATCAGTACCTTCGAGAGGTTGAGGCCCATGTCGAAGACGACGACGTCGTCGCCCGCGCGGACCGCCGTCATCTGTCGGCCGACCTCTTCGTAGCCGCCAATCGTTGCGATTTCGATTTCCATAGTATCACGCCGAGGTGGACGCCCCGTGGGGCGGACCGGCGACGGCAAGCACGGCCGACTCTCCGGCAGTGCCTCCCGATTCTGTGTGCCACCTCGAACGCGTCGGCCAGTCGGCCAGCAGCGTCTTCCTCGGCGGCCCGCCGGTCGCCCGCGAGTCCCGGGGCGACCGAACGCTCGGATACTCTCAGTTCTTTCCCCCAGCCCTAAAAGTGCGTTGATTGCCGCATTCGCGGGTCAGAGTCGGGGATTTCCCGGCACCGGCGGCCCCGACCTAGCGGGTTCCAGTCGGCGAATCGCCCGTCCCGTCTGTCATCTCGTCGCCCGCCTCGGACTCGCTCTCCTCGTCGGAATCAGCAGTCTCACTCGAGTCGCTCCCCGTGGCTGTGCCCGCCTGACCGAACTCGAACTGGTCCTCCTCCGCACTCGTAAATCCCACGGACGGGTCCCCGTCATCCCGGGTGCCGTCGGCAGTTCCCGCTCCCGAGTCGCCTCGCGATGACTCCCGAGTGACCGTCGACCGGTCCGGACTGCCGCCGGCCCGGGGCGTGCGCTCACCCGATTCCGACGCCGCTGCCCCACCGCTCGCCAGGAAGCCCTCCGCCCGGTCGGCGGGTTCGACCACGACTGGCGAGAGACGCAGGCCGTCGGCGACGGCGTCGGAGATGAGCTTGTGGGCGAGGCCGAAGAGGCCGATACAGAAGACGGCCAGTCCCGCGAATCCAAGGAGAAATCCCCCGGCGAAGGTGACCACCGCCGGGTTCGTCTGGTCGAGCCAGGCCTGCCACTCGGGCAGTGCGAGGCTGACGCCCAGCGCCATCCCACCCACGCCGAAGACGACCACCCAGAAGAAGACGACGAACAGCTTTCCCCCGTAATGGAGACTATCCGCCAGTTTTGTCTCTGACATAGCCGTTGTAATGGAAACTGGTCCTATATACATTTCGGCGGTGGACACTGCACGCGGCCCCAGCGCGCCGACTGCCGTCCACACGAATGGTGGAACCCGCTTACCCCGCCCGGCGGTGGCCTCGCTGGCCACCCGGTCGCCGTTCAGAGGAGACCGGCGATGAACCCGAGTCCCATCACGACGAGCACCGTGGCCGAGAACAGCGGCAGGTACGGCGTATATCGCTCGACGGTTTCCTCGTACTCCTCGTAGCCGGCGACGAGCAGCAACGTCAATCCGACGATGCCGATAATGACGGTCAGGGCGTAGGCGGTCATCAACGCGAGACAGTTGGAGGACCCCGCACAGAGACCGATGATTTCGAACTCCTCCTCGTGGGCGAACCCGAGGAC
>ENA-ORDC01000311-ORDC01000311.1-marine-metagenome-genome-assembly--contig:-NODE-311-length-51938-cov-6.923546_pt1 | contig 51938 bp, 52 predicted proteins | sample MGYA00237783_ERZ508515 | MGnify/ENA primary metagenome ERZ508515 (study PRJEB26186, sample SAMN06268792) | marine metagenome | isolation source: Eden Landing Ponds, San Francisco, CA, USA | place... | reverse complement strand
ACTGTCGTGAGCCACCGGAGCACCCCGGCGGGCTTCTCCCGGTGGCCGTATCCTGTCTCGCTGACGGTCCCGCCACTCCCTGCCGGCGACGCATAGCTCCGCCAGTCTTCGATGCGCGTGAGAAACGCCGCAACCCCGACCAGCAAAACCCCCATCAGAACCGTCAATGCGAGCTGTTCGCCTGCCATGGCACACACTCCGGGAGGTTCCCACTAAAAGGGTGCGTTAGAGGCACCATTCTCTCCCGATTGCGTCTGTCGAATAGCGGCGAGGGTGTCGAGTTCGATCCGCGCTCTCAGTCGAAGACCAGCGCTTCGAGTTTGGTCCCGAAGTTGGGCGTCCCGAAGTGTCGGCGGAGTTCCCGCTCGAGCTGGCCGCCGAGCAGCGGTAGCAAACTCATCCCGAGCACGATTGACCAGCCCTCGGGGCCGATCGGCGCGGTACTCAACGCCAGCGAGATACCGGGCAGATACGTCGCCCCGATCAGGATGAGCGTCGAGAGCACGAGTGCGCCCCACACGTAGATGTTCTCCGTGATCTCGTTGCGGACGATCCCGGACGCGATGTCCCGCATGTTGAAGACGTGCCACAGTTGGGCGAACGCGAGCGTCAAGAAGGAGACGGTGACAGCCTCCTCGCTTCCCAGCCCGCCGGGGTAGATGCTGCCGGCGATCGCGAACGCGCCGACGACCGTGACCGAGATGAACAGGCCGTACAGCCCAAGTTCGGTCCAGTTGGTTCGCGTCATGATCGGTTCGTCCGGATCTCGCGGCGGTCTGGTCATGACGTTCGAACCACCTTCGCTGGCCCCGAGCGCGAACGCCGGGAAGATGTCAGTCACGACGTTCAGGAACAGGATCTGCAGCGGGAGCAACGGGAGCGGGAATGCCAGCAACGTCGCGAGTAAGATCGTCGTGAGTTCGCTGAGGTTACACGACATGAGATAGAGGACGAACTTCCGGATGTTGCCGAAGATGATCCGGCCCTCCCGGACCGCGTGATAGATACTCTCGAAATTGTCGTCGCTGAGGATCATGTCAGCCGCCTCCTGGGCGACCTGCGTGCCGCGTTTCCCCATCGCGACGCCGATGTCGGCCTTCTGGAGTGCCGGGGAGTCGTTGACGCCGTCGCCGGTCATGGCGACGATCGACCCGGCACGCTGATGGAGATCGATCAGATCGAGCTTGTTCTCCGGGTTGACCCGTGCGAAGATCGAGGCGTCCTCGAAGCGCTTTTTCTCCGCGTCCGAGAGGGTCTCCGGGTCGTCGAGTTCGCTGCCCTCGATGACCTCGGCGTCGTCGGAATCGACGATCCCGACACTCCGGGCGATGTTTTTCGCCGTCCCGGCGTGGTCGCCGGTCACCATGACGACGCGCATTCCGGCGTCCTTACAGCCCTGGATGGTCGACTTGATCTCCTCGCGTGGCGGGTCGATCATGCCGACCAGCCCGATCAGCTCGAGGTCGCCGTAGGGGTCGTCCTCGGTGTCCGTGACCGTCTTCCTCGCGAGCGCGAGGACGCGAAGGCCGTCTGCAGCCATGCGATCTGCCTTCTCGATCCACTCGTCCTTTTCGTCGGTTGAGAGGTCCGCGACGCCGCCGTCAGTCAGCTTCCGGGTGGCCGACTCGATGACGGACTCCGGTGCGCCCTTCACGGCGACCCGGTAGTGGCCGTCCTCCTCGTGGTAGGTCGCCACGGACGGGTCGCCTTTGGCGTGGTAGGTCGCCATCATCTTCACCGAGGGATCGAAGGAGACCTCCCGGGCTTCCGGCAGCGAATCGAGCAGGGATTCCCGGTCCATGCCGGCTTTCAGTCCGGCGATCAACAACGCGGCCTCCATCGGGTCGCCGGTCGTCTCAACCCCGTCGTCGGTCTCGGTCACGGAGGCGTTGTTACAGAGGACGCCCACTTCGAGGGCTTCCCGTAGCGGCTGGTTCTGTGGCTCGTCGAGTCGGAGATTCGCGTCGCTCTTCGTGGCATCCGCGCCGTCAGCGTCCGAGCCAGCGCGCCGGAACGACCCCTCGGTGTCGAGGCCGGTTCCGGTGACTTCGATCGACCCGGACGACAGTTCGAGCCGGCTGACGGTCATCTCGTTTTCCGTCAGCGTGCCCGTCTTGTCCGTGGCGATGATGTTGGTCGAGCCGAGCGTCTCGACGGACGCGAGGTCGCTGATAAGGGCGTTCCGCTCGGCCATCCGCCACATCCCGCGGGCGAGCACCAGCGTCGCGACGATGGGAAGCCCCTCGGGGACGGTCGCGATCGCCAGCGCGATCGCCTCCTCGACCATGAGAAGGAGGTCCTGACCGCGGATCCACCCGGAGATCAGCACGATCGTGGCGACGATCAACAGGAAGGGGACGAGCTTGTGTCCGAGCCGATCGAGTTTCTCCTGCAGCGGCGTCTTCTCCTCGGCGGCTTCCTGGAGGGACTGGGAGATCTTCCCGAGTTCGGTGTCCATCCCGGTCGAGACGACGACGGCCTCGACAGAACCACGCGTCACGTACGTCCCTTTGTATAGCATGTTCGAGCGCTCGGCCAGCGGGACGTCCGCGTCGAGCGCCTCGCTGGTCTTGCCGACCGGAACGCTCTCGCCGGTGAGGGCCGACTCGTCGGCCTGGAGTCGGGACGGTTCGACCACGCGGAGGTCGGCCGGAACGATGTCGCCGGCCTCCAGTACCACGACGTCCCCCGGGACGAGTTCCTCGGCCAGAATCTCACGATCGTCCCCCTCGCGGCGGACCCGGGTCTCGATCTGGGTCATCTCCTGGAGGCTCTCCATCGAGTTCCGGGCCCGCATCTCGGTCACGAACCCGACGAGGCCGTTGATGACGAGGACGGCGACCACGGAGATCCCCTCGATGGTCTCGCCGATCGCGAGCGCCCCGATCGCGGCGACGCCGAGCAGGATGATGATGAAGCCGGTGAACTGCTCGACGAGGATCTTCCACCAGGGCTTGCGGTCGGTCTCCCGGAGTTCGTTCCGGCCGTACTCGTCTCGTCTGCGCGTGACTTCCTGTTCGTCCAGTCCGTCGTCCGTCGAGACGTCGTGGTGAGCAAGGACGTCATCGACAGACTGTGTCCACGGGTGCTGTTCGTCCGTTTGGGCGTCAGTCATTGTCCGGCAGTCGTAACCGTACGGGTGTTTGAGTCACGTGATCTACGTCTTTCTGTCCCGAACGTTTCGGCGACCATCCGTTTTCATGATAGTACGTTATCATAGCGAGATCACTGTTTGAATGGCCTGGTGTTCGTCTCTCACCGGTGGCACTTTTCGCACACTCCACGTGCTGACGGCGACACGCTCGGACTGGGGACACCCGCTGACTGCAGCAACGTCTCTCAGCGGACGGCCGTAAACCTAACCGGTCGGCGGGAACGGGACCGTTTTGAGGAGCCTGCCACCATCGAAAGACACTCTCACGAGCGACTGACGGACACGTCAGTACCATTTGGTAGCGTGTTACACTGGTGTTCCACAAAGTGCAGATTAAAGGTTTTGAATCACACGCCCAACTATCCGGTATTTACTACTCAGACCAAACGAGTGGGCGGGAAAATACGGCTGAATTGAACGACAGCGGAGTCGAACCCGTCATTCCCGGGTTTCAGGCACGACGCCCGGTGGCTCCTCGGGTTCGCCATCGGCTTCAGCCCGCGAGACGGCGCGGCCGGCATAGTAGGACAGCACGCCGAGCAGGACAAACATCGAGCCGACGATCGCAAGCTGGAGGCCGGAGGCGACGCTGTTCCAGCCGAACGGACTGACAACGATGAACGCGACGAAGAAGAACGCGAGAATCCCGAGCGGAATCGCATTGACCGTGAGATCGAGCACCGTCTCGCGATCGAGCTCCCCGAGTTGCATGGTCGAGGGTTCGCCGACGGTGATAAATAGGCTGTTGAAACCGGAAATCGACGGGTGGCCGGAGCCGTCCTGGGAAGTCACTCCACAATGAGGCCGGTGATACCGACCGCGATGAGAATAGCGCCACCGCCCGTGATCGACAGTCCACGTCCGACGACGCCGTTTGGCTCTTCGACGAGAGCGAGAACGTCGACAGCACCAGGGTCTACCTGGGTGGCGACAACCGCCCCCCCAAGCACGACGAATGCCACACCGAGTCCGGCGAGCGGTCGCCAGAGGTCGGCCGCGTATCGTGACTCACGGAGGATGCCGGCCACGCTCGTGCCGAGAAGCAGTATCCCGCCGACTGCGACCGGATACAGCCCGATGAACACGCCGAGTTCGGAGAGGGCGAACCCGAGTGCGACGAATAGCGGCCACGGGCTGGCTCGCCGGCGTTGGGTTCGTACGTTCGGCTGTCCGCTCATAGATTGGGATGGATCGCCGGCGTCAAAGGTCCGTCGGAGGTAACAATCCCGGCCGGAACGCGGTCCCGGTCGATGATGTAACGGGGATCCGGAACGTCGTCGACTTCTCCGACAGTGCTCACACGCTGGCGCAAAGTATATGCCGCGCATGGGACTTGTTCCTGACAATGACCACACGTGCGATCGATCGCGTCGACCAGTGGGAGACGCGCTCGTTCACCGGGGGCTATCGCGGCGTGCACGACCTCGCGGATCGGGAGTTCTCGGGCGTCGTGCGCGCAGGTACGGCCACGTTGTGCATGCTCAACGGGGCTGTCGTCGGCGTTCTCGATGGCACGATCGAGGATTTCGAGGACGCCGAGGGCACGGCCCACGTGGCCCCGACGCCAGCGCTACCGCTGTTGATCGTGATGCAGGAGCGAAGCGACGAGGTCCGGGCGAAGTACTACACCGAAGATACACCGCTCTCGAAAGTCGACGGGACGCTCTCCGAGGGCGGATTCACCGGTTTCGTCGAACTTTCCGAGAACGTCCTCAGCGGCGACTATTACGTCGTCTACCACGGCGGCCGCTCGATGAGCGTCGCGTTCGTCGGCGAGCGTGGGGAGCGCCTGACGGAGGAGGAGGCGTTCGAGCGAGCCGACGACGAGGTCGGCATCTACGAGGTTCGACCTGTCGACGTCGACGTCATCGACGTGCCCGAACCGCAACCAGAGCCGGAATCCACACCGTCGAACGTGGCTGGGGGGGCCAGTACCGACGCTGACGCGACCGGCGAAACAGACGCGACATCCGCGGCAGAGGCGACCAGGGACGAACAAGCAGCCGACGCCTCCGACGCGGTAGCTGACGCGGGCGGCAATGCGGACACAGACGACGAGCCCGGACAGGCGACAGACGTGGACGAAACACTGGATGGCGAGACGGTCCTGGACGACGAAACGGGTGCGGCGTCCGGAACCGGCAGTGACACTGACTCGATTGACACTGACGAGAATGTGGCCCGAGAAACGGATGATTCGGCCATCGGAAACACCAGCGAGTCAGGGACGCCCAACAGTGGCGTCACCGATCGAGACGTCGCCGCGGATCGTCACTCGTCGAGTGGGGATCGCGAATCCGGACGATCGGCCGACGGGTCGACGGAACCAACCGCCGAGGATGACTCCGAGACTGCCCGGACGGCCACCGCCGAGAGCACCCGGGCAGACGCATCCGGCGAACCGCGTTCCTCCGCAGGTGAGGAACGTTCGACACGATCCTCTGCGACCGACTCGCCAGCCACCCGGAACGACCGCGTGGGGGAGTCCCAGACGAACGCGAGGTCGCGGGACCATCCCGCAGCCCCGACCGAGACCCGAACCCGCCCGGCGTCGACGCCGGCAACCGGGAGCGCGTCGGATCTCGAGACCCGGACGATCCCGTCGCTCGATCCGGCCCAGTCATGGGGGGCCGACGAGAACGGCTCTCAGGCCAGTACCCCACCGGTCCCGCCGGTCGATACCGGTCGTTCCGCCACGTCAGACCAGCCCTCGTCGGACGAGCGTCGTGATCGAGCCCAGTCGGGAAGTCACTCGTCGAGTGAGGGACAGGTCGAGAAATCGACTACCGGACCGCAATCCGAGTCGACCGATCGAAACGAGACCACGGGCTCAAACGCCGAATCGACCCGGGAGACGACGACCGAACGATCGACGCCCGAGGCAGACGACCGCCTCCAGGAGCTGCAGGCGGTCATCGACGAGCGCGAGTCACGGATCGAGGACTTAGAGGAACGCGTCGAGACCACCGAAGCCAAACGCGACCGGCTCAAGGGCGAACGTGACGACCTCGAAGCCGAACGCGACGAACTGCGCGAGGAACTCTCGGAAGTCCGGGCCGAACTAGAGTCGCTGCGAGATGAACGGGACGGCCTGCAAGCTCAGCTCGAACAACTCGACGTAGACGCCGAGGGCGTGCAACGGCGACTCAGTCGACGCGAGGCGATCGACGGGACGAACCTCTTCGTCAGATACGATTCGAAGAGCGCGCCCACGCTCTCGGCGGCTCGTGAATCCGGCGCGAGCCAGTCGGACGTCAGAGAGAACCTCTCCGTCGAGTACCACACCCAGTTCGAAGTCGAGGGGACACACGTCGAGGGCGAGCCGTTCGAGGCTTTTCTCGAACGCACGATCGAACACCAGTACGTCTCGTGGGTGGTCCAGAAGCTGCTGTTCGAGATCCGTGATACCGGCCATCGCGAGGCGCTGGCAGATCTCTACGACGCCTTGCCCCACATCGATCGCGTCGAACTCAACGGGTCCGTCGGCGTCGAGTTCACGGAGGACGGACAGACCAAACGCTCCCAGGAATCGTTCGACGTCGTCTTTCGCGATCGGATGGGGAACCCGCTCATCGTCGCCAACATGAACGACTCCCGGCAGGCTGCGACCGAGAACCAGATGAACTCGCTGGTCACGGCTGCGACGCGGGTGGGTGAAACAAGTGACTCCCTCGCCGGGGCGATGTTCGTCACGTCGAGTTTCTTCGAGCCGGCCGCCCTCGAAACGACGGCCGACGCGACCGGTGGTGGATTACTCAGCCGCGACAAGCGCCAGAGCTACGTCAAGCTCTCGCGGAAACAGGGGTATCACCTCTGTCTCGTCGAGGCGCGCGACGATCAGTTCCACATGGCTGTCCCCGAGCTTTGAGGAGACGAGCGACCGGCTTCGGCAAGCAGACAGTGACAGCGAACGCCGTCCCGAACTGCCGGCAATGCGAGCGGTGAATCTCAGCCTTCGATCTCGGCCGCGTCTTCGATTTTCATCCCTTCGAGCTTCTCGATGGTCTGATCGACCTTGCTGTCGAGGTCGTCGACGAATTCGTGGGTGTGGTCGGTCGTGATTGCACCCTGGCTCGAGGGCTCGATGAGGTTCTCCTCTTCGAGAACGCGCAGCGAGTAGCGTACCTTGTGGTGGGGGTAGCCCGTCTCGTTGGACATCTTGACGATGCCGATCGGTTCGTTCTCGATGACCATCCGGAGAACCTGGAGATGCCGCTCCAGCATGTCGACTTCCTTTTCGAGCCTATCTATCATGGCACGTGTTAACTTGTGTTCGGAGGGTTTAAAGGTTGCTGTCTGACCGTCCAAAACAACTGGTCGATGTACGCTAGCCGCCGATATAACCCTTGTGATAGAGTGACTATCAGGAGGCGCCGACCGTAATCTGTTTATCGGGGTGGAAAAAACGGGCGAGTGATGACCGTTACGATCGTTGGGTCACAACTCGGCGACGAGGGGAAAGGCCGGGTCGTCGACCTCTACAGCGACGAAGCCGACGTCGTCGTCCGGTATCAGGGCGGTGACAACGCCGGTCACACGGTGTGCCACAGCGGGGAGGAGTACAAGCTGTCACTGGTTCCAAGCGGCGCGATCCGGGGCAAAGTAGGCGTCCTCGGGAACGGGTGCGTGATCAACCCGCGGACGCTGTTCGACGAACTCGAAATGCTCCGGGAGCGCGGACTCGATCCGGACGTGCGCGTCGCCGAGCGTGCACACGTGATCATGCCGTTCCATCGCGTCCTCGACGGGATCGAAGAGGACGTCAAAAGCGAGGACGACCAGGAAGTCGGGACCACGGGCCGGGGGATCGGCCCGACCTACGAGGACAAGGCCGGCCGCCGTGGGGTCCGGATCGGGGATCTGCTCGATCCGGCGGTGCTCCGTGAACGACTCGAGTACGTCGTCCCGCAGAAGCGTGCGATCGCCGCGGACGTCTACGGACTCGACGTCGACGACCTCGAAGAGTACCCGAACGCTTTCGACATCGATGCCCTGTTCGAGGAGTTCCGCGAGTACGGTCGCCGGATCGAACGCGAGGGCATGGCTGTCAACGCCGGCGCGTTCCTGAGTACGGCACGGGCGTCGGGGAAGTCCCTCATGCTCGAAGGGGCCCAGGGGACGATCATCGACATCGACCACGGCAATTACCCCTACGTCACGTCCTCGAATCCGACGGCGGGCGGCGCGACGGTCGGCACCGGCCTCAGTCCGGGCGTCATCGGCGACGGCGAAGTCATCGGCATCGTCAAGGCCTATCTCACGCGGGTCGGGAGCGGTCCGCTCCCGACGGAACTCGCCGGCGTCGAAGGGGACACCCCGGGCTACGACGGTGACGCCGGTGAGGAAGAAGAAGCGCTCGCGACGGCCATCCGGGAGGCCGGCGACGAGTACGGCACCGTCACCGGTCGGCCGCGCCGCGTCGGGTGGCTCGACCTGCCGATGCTTCGACACTCTACCCGCGCCAGCGGGTTCACCGGGCTCGCAATCAACCACGTCGATACGCTCGCCATTCTCGACGAACTCAAAATCGCCGAGACCTACGAGCTCGACGGCGAGGAACTCGCGACGATGCCCGCGACCACCGAGCAGTGGGCCGAATGCGAACCGGTCTACCGGACGTTCGAGGGCTGGGACGACCAGGACTGGGAAGCGATCGCAGCGGACGGCTACGAGGCGCTCCCGGAGAACGCCCGTTCCTACTTGGAGTACATCAGCGACGAACTCGACGTCCCGATCTACGCGATCGGCGTCGGTCCGTCGCGCGAAGACACGATCGTCCGCGAGACGCCGTACTGATCGTCGAACGCAGAACTACGTATTGCTCTTCGGACCAATCTCGCCCGCCTCCACCATCGCCTCGAAGGGGTTGTCCCCGATTTCCAGCGGGAGATCGACGCGGCCGCGCCGACGGACTGACTCGTACCCGCCGAAGATAATCTCCGCCGTGTTCAGTCCGTTTTGCGCCCGGAGTTCGGACTCGCGATCGCTTCCGAGTGCGTCGATCACGTCGTCGATCGCGCGCTGGTGGTAGGCGTTGCCGTATTCGTACTCGCCCGTCCCGGCGTGATGGAGCGTCTCGCCGTCGACGTCGACCGCCTCCCACGTCGCCGAATCGGCTCGTCGGACTTCGAGCATCGGGCCGTCGTCGGTGTCGATCCGGATCTCCCCGTCGCTGCCGACGAGCTTGAACGCGGCCCCGACCAGATCGGACTTTTCGCCGGTCGAGAGCAACCCGTCGACGCCGTTGTCGTACTCCCAGTGGGCGAGCATCTGGTTCTCCTGGTGCATGCCGAAGCGGACGTCTTCCTCGCGGTAGTCCAGTTGTGCGAGTACCCACTCCGCCTGGGGCTCGCCGGCGAACATCCCCGCGAGGTCGATGCTGTGTGCACCGGTGTCATAAAAGTCGTCCCACCCGATTTCGACCCGCTGGAGGTCGCCGATCTCGCCCGCGTCGAGGCGTTCCTTCGCGGCGCGAAACGGCCGGCCGAAGCGACGCATCCGGTGGAACGTCAACTGCGCGTCGGCCCGCCAAACTTCCTGGGCCATCCGTCGTGCGCCGGCCCACGTGGCGGCCATCGGCTTCTCACAGTGGATCGCCTCGACGCCGCGACGGGCAGCGGCCACCGTGAGGTCTGCGTGAGCCTCGGGCGGGACCGTCAGACTCACCACGTCGGGCTCGACGGCGTCGAACAGCTCGATCGCGTCCGTGAACCGGCCGTCCGCAGGCAGGTCGAACGTCTCCGCGAATGCCTCGACCCGGTCGGGGTGACGATCGGCGGCCGCCACGAGTCGCGTCTCGTCGTTGTGTCGGTAGGCTTCCGCGTGGCGATACGCCATCGACCAGCTCTCGACCGTCGGGTTCTCGGGCTCGGCGCCGGTCCCGACGACGGCGACGTCGTAGGTTGCCATGTCTGTCTCGGGCGTCGATCGGGCCACGTAATGACGTTTCGATGGGGGAAGTCACGTTCCGAGTCGGGGGCAGCGAGCGGCACGTTTTTGCCGCGGGGGGCGCAGACTACAGATATGCAAGAGGATCTGATGGACATCATCTGCTGTCCGCTCGATAAGAACGACCTCGAACTCGACGTCGAGGAACGCGAGGACGACGAGATCGTCGCGGGGTCCCTGACGTGTACCGAATGCGGCGAGACCTACCCGATCGAGGACGGCATCCCCAACCTGTTGCCGCCGGACATGCGCGAGGACGCTCCGGCCTAGAGCTTTTTTACCGGTCCCGCCGGAAAGACACGTGTGGTAGACCCGCTCCCCGTCCACGTCAACCGCGAGGAACTCCACGACATAGCGGTGCCCACGTCCTTCGAGACCACGGGAACGTTCGACGTTCGGCTCGTCAACCACGGCCAGCCACTACACGTCCATCTCCATCTCGACGACGACCTCTCGGCCGTCGCGAGCCTGGAGGCGACCAATCACTACGTCGACGGCGAGAGCGAACGGCGCGTCACGGTCTCGGTCCGCGACGGGGCCACCGTTCGCGGGAAGCTCAAGGTCGTCAGCGGCTACGGCGCACAGACCCGCTACGTCGACGTGATCGTGACCGAACCGGACGAGGAAGCTGGATCGGTCCGGGTCGACGAATCGCTCGGTGAACCCCAGCCGATCGCCGAGGACCAGCCCGACGGGATCGTCGACGAACGGCCGCTGCTTCCGGTGGCCGCGCTCGCCGTCGGTGCCCTCGTCGTCACGGCCGGGATCGCCTTCGCAGTCCAGGCGTTCGTCGTCGGTCTGGGCGCGCTCGTGGTTCTGGCCGGCGTCCTCGTCGCGCTGTACGTCCTCTTCATCGAGTGAGTGCTCCCCATCGCAGTACAGTTATGGGGCTGTCCTGCGGAGTCGGAGACATGACGCTGGCAGCGAGAGCCCGGGAAGCCGCGCGCGCCCATCCGTTCGTCTACGAAGGGCTCCGTGCGGGCGTGATCAATTACTCCGCCGCCGCGCGGCTGCTCGACGTCGGCGACGAGGAGGCGGTCGCCGCCGCACTCCGGCGATACGCCGATGAGCTCTCCGAACGCGATCCGCCGGACGGGTCAGCGCGAGTCACGATGCACAGCGGGTTGGGCACGCGAGATGGCGCGAAGGACGGCGGAGACACGCACGATCCAGTCGCCGGATTGCTCACGGTCTGCGAGACGACGTACGTCCAGGGGGCGGGATCGCTGACCGCCGTGGCGGCCACTGGTGACGTCGACCCACGATCGCTGGCTCGCGTGCTCGGCCGTTTCGATGCCGAAGACGTCGCCGTTGCGGCCGCCGGCGTCGCCGAGGATCACCTCGTGGTTGTCGTCGAGCGCCGGGACGGTCCCGACGCGTTACGACTCGTCGAAGACGCGGTGTGAGTCACGCGGCTGTCCCAGCCTCGGGCCGGCTTCGACGGATTGAAGCGCTCGCCCCGTCGACCGTCCCACGATGACTCTGCGCGTGACGAACACGCTCTCGGGCGAACGTGAGGACTTCGAGCCACAGGACCCGGACGCAGTCACGCTGTATTACTGTGGCCTCACGACGTCCGATCCGCCGCACCTCGGCCACGCCCGCGGGTGGGTGCACGTCGACGTCATGCACCGCTGGCTGTCGTGGCTCGGCTTTAGCGTCCACCACGTCGAGAACTTCACGGACGTCAACGAGAAGATCGTCGCCCGCGTCGGCGAGGCCGGTGACAGCGAGGCCGACGTCGCCCGGACCTACATCGAGGACGTGATCCGGGACATGCGCTCGCTGAACCTCGAACGCGCCGAGGTTTACCCTCGCGTCTCCGAGCACGTCCCCGAGATCGTCGACCTCGTCGAGACCCTGATCGACCGGGGCTACGCCTACCAGGCGAACGGCTCGGTGTACTTCGACGTCACCGCCTTCGAGGACTACGGCGAACTCTCGAATCAGACCGTCGAGGAACTCGACGCCCAGGGCGACCCGGACGAACGCGGCGAGAAGCGTCACCCACAGGACTTCGCGCTCTGGAAGGCCGGCGGCGTCGACGCTGACGCCATCGAGGACCATCGTCATGCTGCAGCTGCGCCCGCCGAGGACGCTTGCCGGACCGCCCAGACCTGGGATTCGCCCTGGGGCGAGGGACGGCCGGGCTGGCACGTCGAGTGCTCGGCCATGAGTATGACGCATCTCGGCGAAACCATCGACATCCACGTCGGCGGCCAGGACCTCGTCTTCCCGCATCACGAAAACGAGGTTGCCCAAAGCGAGGCCGCGACGGGCCAGCGCTTCGCCAACTACTGGCTACACGTCGGGCTGCTCGAAACCGCCGACGAGAAGATGTCCTCCTCGCTCGGGAACTTCGCGACCGTCGAGGAGGCCCTCGGCGAGTACGGTCTCGGTGTCGTTCGAACGTTCCTGCTGTCGACGGCGTATCACAGCCGCGCGACCTACACCGAGGCGACGCTCACCGAGGCCAAAGACCGTTACGAGACGATCGAACGCGGGTACGAGCGTGCCGTCAATGCGGCCGACAGCGTCGACGCGACGGCCAAAACGACCGACGACGCCCTTCGCGAGGCCGTCGAGACGGCCCGCGAGGAAATTCCGCGTGCGATGAACGACGACTTCAACACCCGCGAGACGCTGGCTGCCGTCGTCGAACTCACCGGTTCGGTCAACCGCCACGTCGATGATGCCGAGACCTACGACTATCGCGGCTTGTGCCGCGCCATCGAGGTCTACGACGAGTTCGCGGTGGGCGTCCTCGGTCTCCCGTTGGGCGACGACGAGGGTGACGCTGGGGACGTGCGTCTGGCCGAAGACCTGGTCGAGCTCGTCCTAGACGTCCGCGAGGCCGAACGCGAGGCCGGCAACTACGAGCGCGCAGACGAGTTGCGCGAGGAACTCGCCGCGCTGGGCGTCGACGTCGAGGATAGCGACGACGGGCCGACCTATCGGCTGCCGTGAGAGAGTTGGGGACTCGCCGGTCCGGGTCGCCGCTCTCTCACGTGAACACTTTTTAAGTAGCCGTGTGAGGGACAGATATGCGACTGCTGGCTCTCGGAGTGGGACTGTCGCTCCTGGGGTTCGGCGGGTACATCGCCGGCGTGATAGTCGCCTACCCCGGGCGGTCGTTTTCACTCGCCGCGGTCATGATCGGTCTCACGCTCGCCGTGATCGGCCGGACGCCAGCGGAGGGATCGACGTGATCGACGCGCTCGTCTACGACGGGTCCGGCGTCGAGTCCGTCGAGGACCTTGCGACCGCACGGGCAGCCGACGGGACGACCTGGGTCCACGTCGAGGATGCAAGCGACGCGGAGATCGACGCCGTTGCCGACACGTTCGCCCTGCACGCACTGGCGGTCGAGGACGTCCGCAAGAACGTCCGGGCGAAGGCCGAGGAGTTCAGCGCCTACACCTTCGGGCTTGTAAAGACTGCCCGTCTCACCCGGGGGGAGACCACGTTCGAGGAAGAAATCGACGACGAACCGGTCGGTCTCTTCATCGGTGATGACTGGCTCGTGACAGTCGCCACCGGCAGCGCCGAGCCGGTCGCCCGGGTTCAAGACGCCGTCCGCCGTGGGGACGAGCGACTGCTCGAACGGGGCCCCGATTTCACCGCCTACCGCGTCCTGGACGTGCTCGTCGACAGTTACTTCGAGGTCCTCGAGCACCTGGAGGCACAGATCGAGGCTATCGAGAACGAGGTCGTCGAATCGCCTGATGCCGACCTACTCAGCGAGATCAACAGCGTCCGCCGCGAATTGTTATCGTTCCGAAAGGTGGTCTGGCCCGTTCGGGAGACGCTGGCAGTGCTCGCCCGCGGCGACGTTCGCACGATCCAGCCAGACACCCAGAAGTACTATCGGGACGTCTACGATCACCTGGTCCAGCTTGTGGACCTGCTCGAGACCTACCGTGACCTCGTCGTGGGGACGCGTGACATCTACCTCAACGCCCTCTCACAGTCGACCAACGAGGTGATGAAGGTCCTGACCGTCGTCGCGACGATCTTCATCCCGCTGACGTTCGTCGCTGGCGTCTACGGCATGAACTTCTCCGGGGGACCCTACAACATGCCCGAGTTGACGTGGGAGTTCGGCTATCCGGCGGTCATGCTGGGGATGACTGGCGTCGCTGCGCTGATGGTGTTTTACTTCCGGCGGCAGTCGTACCTGTGAGCTGGATTTCGGGAGTGATTCGTCTCAGACACCGAGGATCAGGGGGCCGATCAACACCCCCATCAGCGAGACACGTCTGGCCCCGAGTCTCGCGGGGATCAACCCGACCAGCGTGCTGACGGCGAAGACGGCGACGCCGATCGGACCGGCGAACAGCCACGAGAGGATCGCCAACACGCCCAGAACGCCAACCGACAGCCGGACCTGATCGAGGGTTCTGACTGCCCTGAGATACCAGTCGCCGACGACGACAACGAGGACGAACCCGACCGCCGCCGCGATGAGGACGGCCGCCACGAGGAGTGGCCAGGCGAGCGGTGCGCCCGAGCGGTCGAGCGCGACGAGCACGCCAGTTCGGGGGTTGCCAAAGGCGATCAACGCACAGAGGGCAAAGAGCGTATTCGACGTGTTGACGCCGCTGGTCGTCACGACGAACCCGCGAGCGCCGTACTTCGACGGCGCGCTCACCAGCGCCAACGTCGCCGCGATGGCGCTTGAGACGCCCGGCAGGTACCCCACGATCGCGCCCGAAACTGTTCCCAGCAATGCGAGTCCGCCGACCGACTGTCGTGTGGTTCGGACAGTTGGAACGTCCTGATTCGGGACGCCGGACCCGCGCATCGCATCGAGCAGCACTGGCGCACCGAACAGTCCGCCGAACAGCGGCGCGAGCATGCTCCCGACCGGGAGGACGCCGTCGGCGGGCACGTCGAGCGTGACGACGCCGAGGGCAGCGCTACCGACGAACGACAGCAAGGCGGCCTTGCGGGCATGATTTGTCGGCTCTGTCGCGATCACGGCCGCCGCGATAGCCGTCAGGACGACCGGCAGTCGAGCGGCGAGTAGGGGGTAGATCTCCAACATCACGAGCGTCACCGGGAGGGCCAGCGGGAGCGCGAAAACGACGGCGAGCCCGCTCCCCAGCGCCGAGAGTCGGAGTGCCTCCCGGCCCCGACCGCCGAGAACGAGCCGATGACTGGGCAGTGCGGACGCGGCCATCGCGGGATCGGGGACGCCGAGCGCCAGCGCGGGCACGAAATCCAGAAACGTGTGGACGACGCCGGCGGCGAGCATCGCTGCACCGACCAGTCGCGGCGGGGCGGGCACGCTTGGAGCGACCGCCGCCAGCAACAGTGCGAAGTTATTGGCGTGCAGACCAGGGGTCAGGCCGCTGATCGTCCCCAGGCAGATCCCACCGGCGATGGCGGTGACGGCCAGCACGGTCGTTTCGGGAGCGAACGCGATCCTGACGCCGAGATCGAACACGGCGGAAGTGGCCCCTCTCTGTGACTTAAACTCCCGTCAGCGGGCGAGCGTCGGCCCGGCATCGATCACCGCCTCCCTCGACCGAAAGCGACCCGTTAAGTGAATCCACGACCAACTTTCCACCAATGACCGAAACAGATCTCGAAGACCTACGTCGGGGTACCGATCTCGTCAAGCGCGGCTTCGCGAAGATGCAGAAAGGCGGCGTCATCATGGACGTCGTTACCCCCGAGCAGGCCCGCATCGCCGAGGACGCCGGCGCGGTCGCCGTGATGGCCTTAGAGGCCGTCCCGGCGGACATCCGCAAGCGCGGCGGCGTCGCACGGATGGCCGACCCCGCCGACGTCCAGGAGATCATCGACGAGGTCTCCATTCCGGTGATGGGCAAATCTCGGATCGGCCATACCAAGGAAGCCCAGATCCTCGAAGCCATCGGCGTGGACATGGTCGACGAGAGCGAAGTGCTGACGCCAGCCGACGACGCCTATCACATCGACAAGCGCGAGTTCACGACACCCTTCGTCTGCGGTGCGCGGGACCTCGGCGAAGCCCTGCGCCGGATCGACGAGGGCGCGGCGATGATCCGGACGAAGGGCGAGGCCGGCACGGGCGACGTCAACCAGGCCGTCCATCACCAGCGAACGATCAAGGGCGCGATCCGGCAACTCGAAGGCATGAGCCATGAGGAACGCGAGGCCTGGGCGCGCGAGCACGAGGCTCCTGCCGATCTCGTCCACGAGACAGCTGAGATGGGGCGCCTGCCGGTCGTCAACTTCGCCGCCGGTGGCATCGCGACGCCAGCAGACGCCGCGCTGATGATGCACCACGAGTGTGACGGCATCTTCGTCGGCTCGGGCATCTTCGGTGCAGAGGACCCCGAGGCGATGGGCCGGGCGATCGTCGAGGCCGTCAACAACTACGACGACCCCGAGCGGCTGGCCGCGATCGCCTCGGACATCGGTGGCGGAATGAAAGGAGACGCCAACGTCGACCTGCCCGAAGACGAGCAGTTACAGGATCGTGGCGTCTGAACGTCCGATCTAGGCCGTTACGGACCCACTTTCGGTAGCCCTCGCCCGGAGCCGAGAAGAGTCCAGACGGAGGCGAACTGTTTTGACGTCGCCGGTAACGAAGACAACCGTCAAGTTCGGGGCCCGACCATAGGGAGACATGGTCGCGATCGCTTCCACGCTCTCTCAACTCCAGGGGTTCTTCTCGGATCTCTCGACTGTTGAGTGGCGTCTGGGCGTCAGCGTCGGCGTGGTCGTCGGTGCCCTCGTGGTCAGTACGGTACTGGTCCCGTTCGCCGCTCGTCAGTTCCGCCGGGGCGTGAGAACCCATATTCTTCCGGGACCGCTGGGAACTGGCGTTGACGTCGTCGAGAAGTCTCTTCCCACGACAGTTGGATGGGTAGCTGTCCGTCTCCTCCAGCTTTCGACAGTCGGCCTCGCCGCGCTTGCCCTGTTGACGATCTGGAATCTGCTGGACGTCGTCACATCGATCGTCGACGCCAGCGGACTCTCACGTTGGGTCGTGATCCAGTTGTTCCTCACGCTCGTTCTGGCCGGCGTTGTCTACGTGGTCGCCGATCAGTACAAACGAGTCATCGTACGGATCGGCAGTCAGGCCACCTGGATGACCGATCATCAACTGGAGATCGTCGTCCGGATCGGACAGATCGTCATCCTCCTGTTCGGCGGTCTGATCGCGATGGGGCTCTGGGGAATCAACCCCCAGGGCCTGCTCGTCGGGGCGGGATTCCTGGGTATCGTCGTCGGGCTGGCCGCCCGGCAGACGCTCGGCGCACTGATCGCCGGGATCGTTCTGATGTTCTCCCGACCGTTCGAGATCGGCGACTGGGTCCAGATCGGTGACGAGGAGGGGGTCGTCACCGATATTGCGATCATGAACACGCGCCTGGAGAACTTCGACGGCGAGGTCGTCTACCTCCCCAACGACCGCGTCAACGAGCGGGCGATCGTCAATCGGAGTCGCCGTGGCTCGCTGCGGCTCCGCGTCGACGTCGGGATTGACTACGATAGTGATCCCGAACACGCAAAGACCGTCGCCTTAGAGGCGATCAAAGCGATCGACGTCGTCGCGGACGCGCCACCGCCACAGATCGTGCCCAAACGGTTCGGCGACTCGGCAGTGGTCCTGGAAATGCGGTTCTGGATCGATCATCCTACGCCACCCCGGAAGTGGAACGCCACTGAACGTGTCGTCACACAGGTGAAGGCTGCCTTCGAGCGCGAGGGGATCAAGATCCCGTTCCCTCAGCGGGAACTCAGCGGCCGGGCCGAAACCGACGGCTTCCGCGTTCACGAATCGAGCGGCTCGAACGACGTCGCGTAAAATGAGTACCGGTGAGTTCCACCGTCGGTATCAGTACAGGTGAGTCCCGTCGCCGATCTCGGTCTGGTAGGCGCGAGCGTCGATGCCGCGATCGTCGAACGTATCCAACATGGCGTTGGCTACCGCCCGCTGGTCCGGCCGGCGCGTGATCGCGAGGACAGCCGGGCCGGCCCCGCTGATCGTCACGCCGGTCGCGCCGGCCGTGAGTGCCGCATCCCGAACGTCGTGATAGCCGTCGATGAGTTCGGCCCGTGCGGGCGTGACGACGCTGTCTTCCATCCCCCGGCCGACGAGTGTCGGGTCGTCGCGATACATGCCGGCGGTGAGCGTCGCCGCGTTGCCGACTGTCTCGACCAGTTGATCGACAGTCGTCTCCCTTGGGACGACCTTCCGGGCGTCCCGGGTCGAGACGACGATCTCCGGGAGCGTGACGACGATGGAGATCTCGGCATCGACCTGCGTGACGCCGCCGGGCGTCGCGATCGTGAACCCACCGAGGATCGCGGGCGCGACGTTGTCGTCGTGGGCGTCACCGGACACGACGGCTTCGCCCTTGGCGGCGATCGGGACGAGTTCCGTCCGGGATTTCCCGCGATCGTAGAGGTCGTTCAGTGCAACGGCCGCCGCGGCCGCGCTGGCGGCTGAGGATCCGAGTCCCGACGCGGGTCGAATCCCCTTGTCGATCTGAATGTGGGCTGGCGCGTCCAGTGCGTCGGCGACCGCACCGACGGTATTCTTCTCGGGATCCTCCGGAATGAACTGACTCCCGGCACCGGTCACCTCGATCGTCGTTCGGTCGGCTCGTTCGACGCGAACGACGTCCGCCGGGCGGGAGAGCGCGATCCCGAAAACGTCGAACCCGCTCCCGAGGTTCGCGCTCGTCGCCGGGGCTCGCGCCGTGCGCATACCCGCCATTTCCGGACTGCAGGCAAAAAGGTAGCGAACCCAACCGCGGTGATGACCCCCAAACATAAGCCACCGTCTCACGAATCGGCGATACAGTAGACCCGATGGTCCAACTCTCGATTCCCTCCCTGGTGGCTGCGGGCAGTGCTGCCGGCGGCGTGATCGCCGCCTGGCTGGCTGTCTACGCGTGGCGACGACGCGAAGTCGACGCCGCCGGTCCCTTTGCCGCACTCGCCGCCGCCGTCAGCGTCCTGTCGTTCTGTTATGCAGGTGGGCTCCTAGCGGAGTCCACGACGACCGCGTCGGTACTGCTGACTGCCGGAACCGTGGCCGGTTCCCAGGTGGCTCCGCTGTGGGTCGTTTTTGCGATCGTATACACGCGTTTCGAGCAGTACCAGCGACCGTCGGTCTACGCGTTGCTGTGGGTCGGACCGCTGGCGTACGTCTTGTTGCTGATGACAGCGCCGGTCCACGGCGTCGCTGATACGAGTGTGCAGTTTCTGACTGTCGCCGGAACCACCGCTCCGGTCCCCGTCTCTGACATCGCTTCCGAGGTCTATACCGCGTTCTCGTATCTGCTCTTGGTCGGCGGGTACCTCCAACTAGTGCGGTTTTTGATCGAGTCACGAAACGTCTATCGGCAGCAGACTGTCGCGATCATCATCGGGAGTGTCGTCCCGCTGATCGCCAACGCGTTGTTCGTGATGGGATTCAGTCCACACCCCGGATTGAATCCGACGCCACTGGCCTTCGTCGTGACTGGCGGAGTCGTCGGCTGGGCGCTGTTCGAGTACGATTTCCTTTCGATCGCGCCGCTTGCCAGCGATCTCGTCGTCGACAAGTTGCCCGACCCGGTGCTCGTCCTCGACGATCGGGACGTGGTCGTCGATCACAACACTGCCGCGACGGCGGCCTTCGAGTCCGAGGAACTGACAGGGCGCGACGTTTCCACCGTCGTTCCCGGATTCACCGAACAAACCGAAGCCGACCAGTTGATTTCGGCGAGTTCGACGGGTGATTCAGCGGATGACGCGCTGTATAATCCACAGACGACCGAGATAACCGATCAGCACAGCCAGTACCGGGGGCGGCTGATCGTCTTCCGAAACGTGACGGCCCAGCAGCGACGCCTCGACCGAATCGAGGCTCTCCAGGCAGCAACCGAGGCACTCATCGACGCACGTATCGACGACGAAATCGCCGATATCGCCGTTTCGTTCGTCGACCGGATCCTCGATCAAGAGATCGCGGCCGTCCTCCTGGCGACCGACGACCGTGAGCAACTTCGTCCCGCCGCCGTCTCCGCCACGATCGAGTCGGCGAGTGACGGCCGTGTCCCGACCGTGTCCCCCGACGACGAACCGCTCTGGACGCGCTACGACCAGCCCGACTCGGACGGCGTCGTGACCGACGACTGGGGGTGGCAACCGCTGACTGCGCTCGATCTCGACGAACTGCTGGTTCTCTCGCTGGGCGATCACGGGCTGTTGTGTATCGGTTCTGCCGAGTCCGGCTATTCAGTGGGCGATCGACAGTTCGCCAGAATCCTTGCCGACGCGACGGAGACGGCACTCGACCGCGTCGACCACGAGCAGGACCTCCGGGAGAGTCGCCGGATCGTCCGACAGCACACTGAACAGCTCGAGTTCCTGAACGGCGTCCTTCGGCACAACATCCGAAACGGCATGCAAGTCATCGAGAGCAATGTCGACCTGCTTGGGGCACACATCGACACCGATCCGGAAAGTCAACAGTATCTCTCCCGGATCCGGGATCGGACGAGCGAGCTTTCGACACTCACGGCGAGGATTCGGTCGATCACCGGCACGGTGACGACCGATCCGGATGAGCGCCTGTGGCCGGTCGCACTCCAGCCGGCTCTGACCGAGCGAATCGCGTGGATCGAAGACCACCACGACGACGTCGACGTCGAAATCCACTGCGGGGACGACCCCGTGGTCCTGGCGAACGGACTGCTCGAAGACGCCTTCGAGATCATCCTGCAAAACGCCGTCGAACACAACGACGCCGATCGCGCTCGCATCGAGATCGAAGTCAAACACGTCGGGGACTGGATTCAGGTACACATCGCCGATAACGGCCCCGGCGTCTCTGATCACTTCAAGGAATCGTTGTTCGAGCGCGACGTCTCGGTCAGCGAGACCGCCCACGGATTCGGGCTGTATTTCGTGGCGCTGATACTCGATCTCTTCGGCGGCGACGTCTGGTTCGAGGACAACGAGCCACGAGGCGCGATTGCGGTTCTGGAGTTCCAGCGGGCACCCGAGGAGTGAGTGAGTGAGCAGCACTGCTCGCCTTTGGTTGCGCGGTCGTCCAGCAGACGACAGCAAAAGGCCTATTCACCGTACCGGCCAAGCCCAGCTATGATCGGCGTCGTCGGCGGCGGGGTCGCGGGACTGGCAGCGGCGCGTCGCCTCCAGGATCGCGGCTACGACGTAACCGTCTTCGAGGCGAGCGACGACGTCGGCGGGCTGGCGGCGACCTACGAAACGGCGGGTAATCCGATCGAGCGATACTACCATCACCTCTCGAAGTCCGAGGAAACGATCGTCGAGTTGATCGAGGAACTCGGTCTCTCCGAGCGTCTGGAATGGCGGTACGGTAGTGATGCCTACTACGTCGACGGGGTCGTCCATCCGATGGACAAACCCTGGGAGATCCTGGCGTATCCGCACCTCTCGCTATATGATACGTTCCGGCTCGGGATGCTCGTACTCGACATCGACGTCCGCGGCGGGATACCCTCCTTTGACACCTACGAGCGACTCGAGGACTTCGAGGACGTCCCAGTGAAGGAATTCATCCTCGAACACACTTCTCGTGGCTGCTTCGAGCGGTTTTTCAAACCCCTTCTGGAGGCGAAGTTCGGTGACCGCTGGGAATCAGTCAGCGCGGCCTGGCTGCTCGGTCGCGTGAAGTTCCGTGGCGAACGCGACCTTCTCAAGGGCGAACAGCTGGGCTATCTCGACGGGGGATTCGGCAGACTCATCGACGCGCTGATCGCCTCCGTCGGCCGGGAGAACGTCGTCACGGGCGCTCGGGTTACTGAGATCGAGACCGGTAACGGCGATGTCGAGTCTCTGTCCGTCGAAACTGACGGCGGAGTCGAGACCCACGACGTCGAGGCCGTCGTCGTCGCGACGATGCCGGACGTCCTGGAACATCTGACGGGCTATGGCTGTGACATCGACTTCCAGGGCACGGTCTGTTCGGTCCTCAGCATGGATGACCCCCTCACGGACACCTATTGGCTCAACATCGCCGACGACGCACCCTTCGGCGCGCTGATCGAGCACACCAACTACGTCCCGCCCGAGCGCTACGGTGGCGAGCACCTGGTGTACGCCGTCAAGTACGTCCAGGACCTCGAGGACGAACTCTGGCAAATGGACGACGAGGGCGTCGAGGAGACCTGGCTCGCCGGCGTCGAGGACCTGTTTCCGGACTTCGACCGGGAGTCCGTCAACTGGATCCGGACATCCCGAAACCCGAAGACGGCACCCATCTACGAGCGGGGCTACCTCGACATGGTGGTGCCCTACGACCTGCGTGAGGAAGTGGCCGAGGGCGTCTACTACGCCGGAATGGCCTCGCGGGCGCAGTATCCAGAACGTTCGCTCAACGGCGCGATCGTCGCCGGGGAGACGTGTGCCGAGTTGATCGGCGAGGCGGAGTAGCTCGTGGGGACAGACCGGCCAGGACCCGAACACTGAGACTGGATCGAGGCGTCGTCTCACTGCGCTCTCTGCGTGTGGGTCTCACGCAGTCGTAGGATTTCTCCGCGGGGAACGTAACCGAAATATTCATACTACCTGTATTTGACGGTCGCAAATATGTTTGGCGCGTGGACCCTCGGCGGGACTGTCCTGCAACTGGGAATCGGGACGATCGGGCGGTGGGTTCTCTTCCTCGTTCTGCTGGGGGTGTTCCTGGTCCCGGCGCTGTACATCGGTATCACGTATTTTCGGCAATGGCTGGCGTTGCGAGGGACTGCCGAGACGTCGGTCGCCGAAGCCGCCAATACGGACGGTTTCGTTGCCCTCGAAGGGACGGCCGTGACGGACGAGCCGATCGAACCGGCACTCGCCGACGAGCGGAGCGTTGCCGCCAAGTACTACCTCAAAGCGATCGCCCCGTTGCGCGTGGCCCATGAGTGGAACCCGCGGAATCCGATCGAGAGCCCGCTTGAATCCGGAGCGAACTTCTCCACCCCGTGGCGGACCGTCGACGAGGGCCAGATGACGACCGCGTTCTGGCTCGAAGACGACACGGGACGGGTCCGCGTCGAGCCCGACGACGCCTCGGTGTACGTCTCCGGCGGGAAGGTCCACGCCGAGGTCGATTCCGAGCGTGACCTCGAATCACAACTGTCGGACGTCGACGATACCGAGATCGTCCGGGACAAACGGGAGATTTACGACGGGAAGGGCGAAATCGTCACGTTCGTCTGGTCGGTACTGAACTGGCGTGATCGGTGGTTCCGGGAGGGGCACATCGGGAACGGCGACCAAGTGTTCGTCGCCGGGCCGGTCGAGACGGACCAGTCGAGACCTGCCGAATCCGGGACAGTGAACGCCGTCGTTCGATCCGACGGCAGCGGCCGTCCCTTCGTCGTGACGAACCGATCGCGGAACGAACACACGAACAAACTGTTGTACGTGAGTCTGCTGATTTTCGCTGTCGGTGCCGTGTTCAGCGGACTGGTTGGGTGGGGCCTCCTTCAGACCGTCTAACTCCCGACGGTTGCCCACCGACCGCGATCCTCCGTTTCTGGAGCGTCCGAATCGTCGATCCTTCACCGCGTCACCGGGTCAGACGGTATACGAGCGCTACAAGGAGCAAGCAAAGGTAGAGACCGAGCGCGTTTCGAACGGCAATCCACCCCGGCGAATCCTGTTGGATGCCGAGCGCCATCTCTCCCATCCCGTAGCCCAAAAGCACCACCATCGGGAGACGCCACCTGATCGGTTGCACATTCGGACGCCAGCGTGTCACTGCCAGGGCGATACCGGCCGACGCAACGATACTGACACTGATCGTCTGTGTCATGGACACACCGGGAGCGTGACCGAATGCGATGGCCAGCGGGAACAGTGCCATCGAAATCGACACGTAGGCAAAGACGAGGTGTTTCCCGCGCCGCCAGCTCTCTGTGAGCGATGTGACCGGTTGCGGATCCCGTCGCTCGGTCGACTGGCGTGGGGGTGACACGAAAGAGCTGACAGTCTACCGGAACAAAATAGTTGCGCACTTCGGGTTCCCTCGAAGCGTTCGATCTTGGCCTCCACGGCGTCCGTCAGGACACCAGCGAAACAAGGGACATGACCACGACAGAGAGGAGTATCGCGATCGCCACGATTCGCAGCACGCTCGCGAGGCTTCGGCGATGGGTCGGCAGTAGCTCGGCGATCCCGCCAATACCCATGCTGAGAGCGAGAACCACGCTGAAACTCGTTCCACTGTTAAAAAGAAGTTCGATACCGCCGAAAATGCTGAACGCGACCGCTGCCAACAGAAAGATCCGAGCGCTCTCCCACCCGCCCGGCGCGGAAAACAGTTCTCCGAGATGGAACTCCATACACGTCCTGATAACGGTGAAGAGTTAAAACATGAGGTGGATATGAGAGCGGTCCACAATCGATCGGTTTCACCCGACGAGCCAGCACCACTCTGAGGCGCGTGCGCCAGGACAGGATCCGTTCGCAGAGCGATTCAGGACTCGATCTCGGCGTCTTCGGCAGCCTCGGCGTCCACGCCCGGGGCTTGCTCGACGTCGACCGCGTCGGGTTCCTCGCCGCCGCCGATCACGACCTCGCCGTCGTCTGTCTCGACGTAGACGTCGTCGGCGAACCCGCCGATCGCGTGTGGATGTTCTGGGTCATCGAGCTTTTCGGGTGTCGAGGGGGCTTCGGGCAGACCACTCTCGGAAGCGAACTCGCCGAGCGGATCGTCGATCGTGATGTCGTGAGACTCGAAGAAGTCGGCGTAGCGGTCGTAATGTGTTTCGACTTCGTCGACGGGGAACTCCATCATCTCGGTCCAGCCGTGGTTGTAGAAGTCGAAGTTGGCCTGTGCGTGGGTGATCTCGCGCGCTTCGGCCTCGGGGTAGCCCGCCTCCAGGGCGGCGACGTAGGTGTCCATCGTCGCGTCGAAGAACGCTTCGAGGCGGTCGCGACGTTCGTCCTGGCGGTCCTCTTCGGCCCAGTCCAGAAAGACACCAGTGTGAAGGTCGACCAGCCGGTCAGCCACCATCTCGCCGACGACCGGAGCAGTCAGACTCCGTTTGGCGGCCCAGTGTTTGATGCCTTGCTTGATCTTCATTGGCCGTGAGTAAACAGTCAAACCCCATCAACTCGGGGATATCGGCAGTCACATCGGGCCCAACTCCGTCGGATCGGTGACCGATCCGGCGACCTGGTTTCCCCGATAGCAATCCACATTAGGCCCCGGTCCCAACACCGGGAGCATGACCACGTCGCACGTGATCCTCGGCGACGGCATCGCCGGGAGTTCCGCCGCGGAGACGATCCGCGAGGCGGACCCCGACGCCGACGTCACGATCATCACCGACGAGGGCGAGCCTCTGTACAACCGCATTCTGATCAAGGAGTTCGCCAAAGGAACCCTCCCCGCGGAACCCGTCTCGATCCACGAAGAGGAGTGGTACGAGCAGCGGGACATCGACCTCGAACTCAACACGCACGTCACGTCGGTCGATACCGACGCGAAGGTCGTCGAGGCGCACGACGGGTCCACCTACGAGTACGACAAGCTCCTGGTCGCCACCGGGGGAACGCCGATCGAACTCCCCGTCGAAAACAGTGACGCCGAGGGGATTCACCACTTCTGGACGTTCAAGGACGCACGGGCGATCCGCGAACACGCTGCCGAAGCCGACACGGGCGTCGTCGTCGGGGCCGGGCTCCTCGGGATCGACCTGGCCGCGATCTGTGGCGCACAGGACGTCGAGGCCGACTACCTCATGCGTGGCAACCGGTGGTGGCGCTATGCCCTGAGCCTTGACGGCGCGGAGATCATCCACGAGGCGCTCAGGGAGAAGGGCGTCACGCCCGTCTTCGAGAGCGGCGTCGAGCGCTTCGAAGTCGACGAGGAGGGCCACGTCACGGGGGCGCTCGACCCGAACGGTGAGTTCCACGAAGGGGAGTTCGTCGCCGTCGCGATCGGTCTCGACTTCAACACGGAGTTCCTCCAGGGGACGCCGGTCGAACTCGATGACGGCGTCGTGGTCGACGAACACATGCGGACGAGCGTCGATGACGTCTACGCTGCCGGCGACCTGACGCGGTACTTCGACGTCATCCTCGACGAGTACGCCCAGAATGGATCGTGGGGGAGTGCCAAAGAACAGGGCGTCGTCGCCGCCGAGAACATGGTCGCCGACGAGCCTGTCGAGCAGTTCCGGTACGTCTCCTCGTACTCGATCACGCACTTTGACTTCCCGTTTCTGTCCTTCGGCCACCCGACGATCGGCGACGACGAGGCCGAACGGAAGTACAGCGACACCGAGTGGCGGCGACTCACGTTCAAGGACGGGAAGTTGATCGGCGGCGTGTTGATCGGCGACCTCTCCCAGCAGCGTGCGTTCAAACAGATCATCCGCGAGGAGCGTCCCGTCGCCGAGCAAAAGGAAAAGTTACTCGAACCCGAGGTCGACCTCGACGCGCTTTCGGCACCCACCGTCGAGTGATCGGATTCCGCGGATCGACACCGTTTTGCTCGCCACGCTGTTGTCCCAGGACATGGACGCCGACGCCGACGGAGAGATGACGCTCGCGTTCGATCTCGACGCACTGCAGCGACTGGCACATCCGGACGCGGTCTTTACCGACGCCCGCCAGTGGAGCAAGTACGTCGGCATCGTCTCCGAAGAGCCGACCTACGTCGTGACCAACTTCGCCCGGAAACACCGGATCCGCCAGGACTTCTTCTCCGGCCCTCGCGGGCGTGCGGAGAGCTTCGAGACCATCAGAGAACAGTTCGAGACCCCGCGGTACGTTTACGTCGGGACCGACGACGTGGCGGCGGAAGCGGCCGACGCCAACGGGTGGGAGTATCTCGACGTCGAGGACGCCGCCGAGGCCGCGGAGTGGGAACTCGGCGAGCCGGAGTCCCCGGCGGTGGCCGAGACGTCCGAGACGCGCGACGACTGGCCTTGAGGGCTGAAATTATCGCGGACCCGGCCCGTTTCGGGTATCGCGGCGTTTAACCCCCCGGGCGCGTTAAGCCCGCCGATGGCTACCCCCCGCGTTCCGAGCGACGAGGACCGCCTGGAACTCCCCTGTGGCGAGGTCGTCGACGTCCACACGTTCGACATGGGCCGTCGAGAGTTCGAGTGCCAATGCGGTGAAACTCACGCGCTCGTCATGGACGTTCACCCGTTGACCAGGTTCCTGCCAACGTTCCTCGTCGAAACGTTAGGAGAGACGGTCGAACCGAGCGGGGAGGCTGAAGAGCTCGGCACAGCCCACCTGATGGGTATCGTCATGGAGGAATTCCCCGACGATGTGGTCACGAAGGACGTCGAGGACGATGGCGCGATCGGCTGTGGGCTCCTGTGGGTGACTGACTTCGACTCCCGACGGCTCCACGAGATCGTCGTCGAACTCGTCGTCGAACTCATGGAACACGCGATCAGCCACGCCGAGGACGACGCGGCCCGGGAAGCCTTCGAGGAGGACATGCGCGAGTTCGACGTGAGTGCGTTCGTCGACGCCTACCGGGCCGACCGGGATTTCGATGGAGACGACGATACACCCGTCTAACTGTTGTGGGTGACCACGCCGTCTGACCGCGGCGTGTGACAATTCTGGTGTGGATCTCAGCTGTGTGACGGGCGATCCCGACGCCGTCTCCCGAAAGCCCAGTACTGTCCGTCAGACACCAGTCTGACGGTGTTTAATGGTGTTCGGGGACGTGTGTCAGACCATGTTGCGTCACGGCGAGTTCGAGCGGATTCGCGCCGTGCTTCGGGAGACGGATCTCGACGAGCCACTCACGGCACGGGAGATCCTCGAGGTGCTGGAGGCCCACGACGAACCCTTCGAAAGCCCGCACGAGGTCGCGACCGTCCTGGGCCGTCACGCTGAACGGGGTGACGTCGAAGTGATCCGCGGCCACCCCTATCGGTATCGGTTCGACGACCGGGGGCAGTAAGGACTCTCGGATTCTTCTCGACCAAAACACGTTTGAGACGACCCGCCGTGGCACCGCTCGTGAACAGCGTCATCGATCGGCTGGGCCTGCGGGAGCCGCGACGGGCGATCGCACTCGTCGTGCTCGTCGCGCTCGCGGTCCGACTCGTCGCCCTCGACGTGCGGGTCGCCCACTGGGACGAGGCGCGGGTCGGCTACTGGATTCTCCAGACTGCTGCCACGGGGTGGTGGGAGTACCGGCCGATCATCCACGGCCCGTTCGTGCAGCACGTCACGCGCTGGACCTTCGACGTTGCGGGTGTCTCTGACTTCACGATGCGGCTGCCAGTGGCTTTGATCGGCGCGCTGCTCCCGACGACGGCCCTGCTGTTCCGGACCCGCCTTCGCGACGTCGAGATCATCGCGCTGGGTGTCGTTCTCGCGGCGAACCCGCTCTTGGTCTACTACTCGCGGTTCATGCGCAGCGACGTCCCAGTCGCCGCCTTCGCGTTCGTCACGTTCGGCGCGCTGATCGCGGCCATCGACACGGATCGTCGACGATATCTCCACCTGGCGGCGGTCGCGTTCGCACTGGCGCTGACAGTCAAGGAGAACGCGATCCTGTATCCCATCTCGTGGCTCGGGGCTGGCACGCTCGTTGGCCTCTCGAAGGTGGCTGCCGATCACTACGGCGAGGGTGATCCGATCGCAACCCTGCAACGCTGGGTGAGTACAGCCCGGCGACGTGCGTGGGCGTGGCGACGGACGCTACTCGTGCTCCCGGTCGAAGTTCTCGCGGTCGTCTTTTTCTTCTACGCGCCGCGCTCGCCCGAGGCAGACGCTGGCCTCTGGAGTGCGCTGGCCGACCCGACGCTGCTCCCCAGGATCCTGGGGCAGGCGACGGTCGGATCGGTGGCCGAACTCGCGGATCTCTGGCTCTCGCCGAGCGTCCGCGGACACGCATACGCCCCGTATCTCGCACACTTCCTTATCGTCCTCGCTGTCGCCGCCGCCGCGACGACCGTCTTCGCGATCCTGGCGGTCCGATGGCGACCGCGCCCCGTCGTGACGTTCTGTGGCTGGTGGGCGCTCTCGGGCGTCGTTGGCTATCCGTACGTCGCCGACGTCAAAGCGCCGTGGCTCGCCGTCCACGTCGTGATCGCGCTGGCGATTCCGGCGGCCGTCGGGCTCGTCGCCATCGTCGAGCGACTGCGGGACGCCCGCGTCGAGCGCAGACAGCTCGAAGCGATCGGACTGGCCACCTTGCTCGTCTCCTCGGGCGGGTTCGTCGTCGCGTCAGCCGGATTCACCACCTACCAACAGCCGCCCAACGGGCTGAACGTCGTCGCACAGGGCGGCCAGCCGGGCGGCGATCTCCGGCCGATCATCGCGGACATAGAGACCGTCGCAACTCACACCGACGGCGGCGACGTGCTCTACTACGGTGATCTGGCGGTCAGAAACGAGACGTGGGCGGACCATCCCCCCGCTCCCAGCGCCTGGTTCGGCCGGTTGCCGATGCCGTGGTACACTGAACGAACGAACGCCACTGTCAGCAGTGCCGAAAGCGTCGAGGACCTCCCCGCTGATCCGCCACCCGTGGTGATCGCCGAAGGGGAAGACCGGGCTGAACTCGAATCCGCCCTTTTCGGGTACGCTGTACGCGAGGAGGCCATCCTGATCCGGTCGGGTTCACGGACGTTCCGTGCGTTCGGGTTCGACTACCACCTGGGTGGGAAGACGTTCGCGTTCTTCGTCGAAGAAGAAGCTCTCGACGCCGCCACAGCCGGTCGCGATGACGATACCCCGTGATACGATATTCGAAATCAGGCTTCGATGATCGTAACCTTTCGCCGGGTTTATTACGATGAGCGAACTCCGGATGCACAATGACAGCCGACGACCAACCGACGATCCTGTTGATCGGGAGCGGCCCGATCCAGATCGGCCAGGCCGCGGAGTTCGACTACTCCGGTGCACAGGCGTGTCGCGCGCTTCAAGAAGAGGGCGCACGCGTCGTCCTGGTCAACTCGAACCCGGCGACGATCATGACCGACCCGGAGATGGCCGACAAGGTCTATCTCGAACCCATCAACACCGAGGCCATCGCCGAGATCATCCGCAAGGAAGATCCTGACGGCGTGATCGCCGGCCTCGGTGGCCAGACTGGTCTGAACGTCACCGCAGAACTCGCCGAGGAGGGTGTCCTCGAAGAACACGACGTCGACGTCATGGGAACGCCGCTGGATACGATCTACGCGACCGAGGACCGCGAGCAGTTCCGACAGCGGATGGAAAAGATCGGCGAGCCGGTCCCGGCCTCGACGACGATCAAGGCCATCGACGAGGTCGAGGACGCCGTCGCGGACGTCGGCGGCCTGCCGGTCATCATGCGGACGACCTACACGCTCGGTGGCGCGGGATCGGGTGTCATCGGCGACATGGACGAGCTGCAGGAGGCGGTCCGCAAGGGCCTGCGCCTCTCCCGGGACGACCGCGTGATGATCACCGAATCCATCGACGGCTGGATCGAACTGGAGTACGAGGTGATGCGCGACGCTGATGACTCCTGTATCATCATCTGCAACATGGAGAACCTCGACCCGATGGGGATTCACACCGGGGAGTCGATGGTCGTCACGCCCTCCCAGGTCATCCCGGACGAAGGTCACCAGGAGATGCGCGATACGGCACTGAAGGTGATCCGCGAACTCGAAATCCACGGCGGGTGTAACATCCAGTTCGCCTGGCGGGACGACGGCTCTCCAGGCGGCGAGTACCGCGTCGTCGAGGTCAACCCCCGTGTTTCGCGGTCCTCCGCACTGGCCTCGAAAGCGACGGGATACCCGATCGCTCGCGTGACCGCGAAGGTCGCGATGGGCAAGCGCCTCCACGAGATCGAAAACGAGATCACCGGCGAGACGACTGCGGCCTTCGAGCCGGCGATCGACTACGTGGTGACGAAGATCCCGCGCTGGCCGATCGACAAGTTCCGGGACGTCGACTTCGAACTCGGCCCGGCGATGAAGTCGACCGGCGAGGCGATGTCGATCGGCCGGACCTTCGAGGAGTCGCTGTTGAAGGCGCTGCGCTCGACGGAATACGACCCCGCGGTCAACTGGACCGAGGTCAGCGACGACGAACTCGAATCGGAGTACCTCGTGCGCCCCTCGCCGGACCGTCCGTACGCGATGTTCGAGGCCTTCGAACGCGGCTATTCGGTCGAGAAGGTCTCGGAACTGACCGAGATTCGCGAGTGGTACGTACAGCGGTACAAACGGATCGCCGACGCCGCCGAGGCCGCCAGTGCGGGCGAACTCGACGTCGCCGCCGAGGCCGGCTTCACTAATCACGAAGTCGCGACGCTCGCCAGTGGCGGCGCGTTCGACGACACGCACGCCTCTTGGCTTCCGGATCGGCTACTCGACGAGCGTGGCGTCGTCAGCGACGATGGAGAGGGGGCTCCACAGACCGACGGCGGCGGCGTCTCCGTCGCGGACGTCGAAGACGCCACGCCGGCCCGCTCGTTCAAACAGGTCGACACCTGTGCCGGCGAGTTCGAAGCCTCGACGCCATACTACTACTCCGCGCGGGAACCCCTCTCAGGACTCGAACGCAACGAGGTCCAGGTCGACCCGGACGTCGAGAGCGTCGTTGTCGTCGGCGGTGGCCCGATCCGGATCGGCCAGGGCGTCGAGTTCGACTACTGTTCGGTCCACGCCGTCCGTGCCTTAGAGGAGGTCGGTATCGACGCCCACGTCGTCAACAACAACCCCGAGACGGTCTCGACTGACTACGACACGAGCGACGGCCTGTTCTTCGAACCCATCACGGCCGAGGAGGTGGCCGACGTGGTCGAGGAGACCGGTGCCGACGGCGTGATGGTCCAGTTCGGTGGCCAGACGTCTGTCGACATCGGCCACCCGCTGGAGGCCGAACTCGAGCGCCGCGGACTCGACGCTGAGATCATGGGCACCGCCGTCGACGCGATGGATCTGGCGGAGGATCGTGATCGGTTCAACCGTCTCATGGACGATCTGGGGATCGCTCAGGCCGAAGGTGGCACGGCAACCAGCGAGGCCGAAGCGCTCGAACTCGCCCGGGAAATCGGCTATCCGGTACTCGTCCGGCCGAGCTACGTGCTCGGCGGGCGTGCCATGGAAGTCGTCTACAACGACGACGACCTCAAGACGTACATCGAGGAGGCCGTCCGGGTCAGTCCGGACAAGCCGATCCTCGTCGACGACTTCCTGGCGGACGCCATCGAACTCGACGTCGACGCCGTGGCCGACGGCGAGGAGGTCCTCATCGGCGGCGTCATGGAACACGTCGAGACAGCCGGTGTCCACTCCGGCGACTCGGCGTGTATGATCCCGCCACGTAGTGGCGAGATCGAGGACGTCATGCCCCGGATCCGCGAGGTGACCGAACAGATCGCCGAGGCCTTAGAGACGGTCGGACTCATGAACGTTCAGCTCGCGGTCCGGGACGGCGAGGTGTACGTCCTCGAAGCGAACCCGCGTTCCTCCCGGACGGTCCCGTTCGTCTCGAAGGCGACGGGCGTCCCGATTGCCAAGATCGCTGCCAAAGTAATGGCGGGGGCGGATATCGACGAACTGGGCGTCACCGAGCAACAGCCCGAACAGGTCAGCGTCAAGGAAGTCGTCCTCCCGTTCGATCGCCTTCCCGGATCGGACCCGCGTCTCGGTCCCGAAATGAAGTCCACGGGCGAGGTCATGGGCACAGCCGGAAGCTTCGGGAAAGCCTACCAGAAGGCTCAGATGGCCGTCGACAAACCGATCCCGCTCTCCGGGACGGCGATCGTCGATCTCCCGATCGTCGGCTACGAGGAGCACTTCGAAACGCTGGACTTCGACGACTTCGAGTCACAGGAAGACGTCGCGGCCGCACTGCGCGACGGCGAGATCGACCTCGTGGTCTCGCGGAACCGTGCGGTGCTTGAAGTGTGCGTCGAGGAGTCGATCACGTACTTCTCGACGATCGCGAGCGCCAAAGCGGCCCTGGAGGCCATCGAGTCGGACGACCAGCCGCTGTCGGTCCAGGACATCGCGACCCGTCCGAAAACGACTCGGAAGTGGGGCGACGACTGACGGATAATGGATCCGAGCGAACGGGCACTCGACTCGTTGCTCGAGGAGGGGGAGCCCCTCGTAGAGACCTGGACGGTCGATTCGACCACCCGCGGGTTGGAGTTCTCGCCGCCCGGGCTGGGCGGGACCGAAACCGTGGGCCTGACCGACCGCCGACTCGTCTGGCTCGACGACGAGCTCGAAACCGTCGATCTGGCCGACGTCACGTCGGTCGGTATCGACTCCGTGGGCCAGTCGACGACGTCACTGTTGCTCGTGACAGGCCCCATCGCGACCGTCCTCGGCGCGATCGTGACCGCCGTACTCTGGCTGTTCACGTCGCTTCCGGGGATAGTGACCGTCGCACCGCTGGGACTCGGGGTGTTCGTTCTCCTCGCGGCGGTCGTCGGCTCCCGGCTGCAGGACACCGAAAACATCGAACGCCAGTACTACCTCGACGTGAAGACGACGGAGACGACCGTTCAGGTCTACGCGACAGAATCGACCGTCGAATCGATGAACGAACGGATCACCGCCTCACTCGAGTGAAATCGATTCCTGGCGACAACCGCCCGTCGACCGGCAAACACTTGCCCCCCTCGATCGATAGGGCGAGTATGAGCGACGTGGACTTTTCGGCCGAGAAGTACGAGAAACACAGGCAGGCAGGAGAGATTCTCGCAGAGGTACGCGACGAGGCCGCCGAGCGCGTCGAGGTCGGTGCGAGCCATCTCGAAATCGCCGAATGGGCCGAAGAACGGATCCGGGAACTGGGCGGGAACCCGGCGTTCCCGGTCAACATCAGCGTCGACGAGGAGGCAGCCCATGCGACGCCCGGCATCGACGACGAGGCGACCTTCGGCGAGGAGTTGATCAACCTCGACATCGGCGTCAGCATCGACGGCTGGCTCGCCGATACGGCTGTGACGGTCGACCTGTCGGGGCGCGACGAACTCACCGAGGCCTCGGCAGAGGCACTCGACGCGGCCCTGGAGATCGTCGAACCGGGTGTCGAAACCGGTGAGATCGGGCGGGTAGTCGAGGAGACCATCGACGGCTACGGCTTCAACCCGGTCGTCAATCTCACCGGGCACGGACTCGGACAGTACGAACAGCACACTGAACCCAACATTCCGAACCGGGCGGTCTCCCAGAGTGCGACGCTCTCAGCCGGTGACGTCGTCGCCATCGAACCGTTCGCCACCGATGGCGCTGGCAAGGTCCGTGAGGGAAACGACGAAGAGATCTTCGCACTCGACCGGGAGGGATCGGTTCGCGACAGACGTGCACGAGAAGCGCTCGAACAGATCACCGAGGAGTTCAAGACGCTTCCCTTCGCGACAAGGTGGCTCGACGTCAAGCGGCCGTCGATGGCACTCAAGCGGTTGAAACGAAACGACATCGTCCACGGCTACCCGGTCCTCAAAGAGGAGGACGGGAAGTACGTCAGCCAGAAGGAACACACGATCATCGTGACCGACGACGGGTGCGAAGTCACAACCCGGAGCCGGTAGTGCGAATCCGTGGGGTCCGTGTAGACGGACGGCCGAACAACGGCTCCGTCACGCGTCGTTCATCCGGCGTTCGGTCCCCCGACCGCAGGACTGACAGACGGCTACGCGATATGGCTCCCGGGAGTAGGCGGCGTTGTCCGACGCCTCGTTTTCGGTCTGCAGCCTGATCGAGACATCGTGTGGCTGGTCCGTCTCACATCCCGGACAGTATTCGGTGCGAATATTTGCCGTCTGATTGGCGGTCGCCATACCGGATGTGCGTCGCCTGGTGACTTTTAATGAGTGAGTCGTTCGAACCGTTCATCGCAGGAAAGCGCCCGAATTGATGTTTTAGGGATCGAACCGGTCGGAGAACGTTCATCCTGCGGTCTCCACGCATTTCAGGACAGAAACGACTCCAAACGACCAATACTATTATATACCTGTAGTTTCCCCACGATAATCGCGACGCGGAATCCGAACCCATTACTGGGGGGGAGGCAGTTGCGTCCACCGCGAGGGACCGAGGACCGGCGGTAAATACTGATCGACGGTCCCGGCCTCGGAAGCTTCTTTGAATCCCGGGAGTGAGGTCTCAGCATGGATCAGGTCTTCGCGCCGTGGCGCATCGAGTGGGTCGAACGCTCCGAGAAGAACCCGGGCGTCGAGGAGTGCGTCTTCTGTGAACTCCCAGCGTGGGACGACGATCGAAAAAATCGCCTTCTCGCCGAGAACGACCACGCGTACGTCCTGCTCAACAACTACCCATACAATCCCGGTCACGCGATGGTGATCCCTCGCGTCCACTCCGGGGCCTACGGCGACCTCGACGACGAGGAGTTGCTCGCTCACGCTCACCTCAAGCAGCGCACGATCGACGCCATGGACGCTGCGTTCGATCCTGACGGCTACAACGTCGGTTTGAACCTTGGGGGGAGTGCTGCCGGCGGCTCGATCGACGACCACCTCCACACCCACGTCGTCCCGCGCTGGGCGGGTGACAACAACTTCATGGCGGTGGTTTCAGAGACGAAAGTCATCGTCGAAGCACTCGAAGACTCCTACGCTCGACTTCACGACGCCTTCGCTGATCAGCCCGGATCGACAGTCACTGACCCCGACGACGCCGTCTCGTTTTCGTGATCTGAGCGTCGGTCGTCGGCCGGCCCAGGACGTCCTCTCCGTCAATTCCGTGTTCGATCACAGCCCCTGATCGGTGAAGCGACCTTCCTGCTCGTAGATGGTGAGGAGTTCCTCGAGAAACTCCTCGATCGTCTCGTCATTTTCGAGATGCGTCTCGATGCGCTCGACCAGTTCGTCCTCGAGTTCAATCGTGTGTGCCATTATATAACGTACAACCTATCGATCCTAATAAGTACCGATCATAAAACTGAGGGGTATCCGTCGCTGTCGCCGTTGGACACCAACACGAAGTCACTATAGGCACGGCTCACCAATCCGGAGACGATGACCCGTCGCCGGACGCTCCGACGCGTCGGTCTGTTGCTGCTCGGAGCCAATCTGACCCTCTTCCTGGCGAAAGGCGTCGTCGCCGTCGAAACGGGGAGTCTGGCCGTCCAGTCCGAGGCGATCAACAGCCTCGCCGACTCCGTCTATTCGCTGGTGATCGTCGGCGGACTCTACCTCACGACCAGGCCACCGGACTTCGAGCATCCGCACGGCCACGAGCGGATCGAGCCGTTCGTCTCGCTGTTCGTCGCCGCCGGCATCTTCCTGGCCGGCGGGGCGGTGATCTACCAGTCCGGAACGGCGTTGCTCGCCGGTGACGTCGCGCCGTTACGGAGTCCAGCCGCCATCGGCGTCCTCGTGCTCTCGATCGCGGCGAAACTCGCCCTCTATCGATACTGTCTGGCTGTCGGACGAACGTGGCAATCCCCCGCGCTCGTTGCGACCGCGCTCGACAACCGCAACGACGTCCTGACGGCCGGGGCCGCCCTCATCGGTGTCGTGGGGGCAGCCGTCGGCGCACCGATTCTCGATCCACTCGCCGCGCTCGTTGTGGCGGTCGGCATCCTCCATACCGGCATCGAGGTCGTTCGGGACAACGTCAACTACCTCGTCGGCGCGGCCCCGCCCGACGAACTCCGCACGGAGATCCTCCAGACGGCCCTCGATCATCCGGACGTCGAGGGGGCACACGACGTGATCGCCCACTACGTCGGCCCGGAGATCGACGTGAGTCTCCACGTCGAGGTCGAGGGCCATCGAACGCTACGGGAAGCCCACGACATCGAGTCGGCCGTCGTCGAGGCGGTCGAGCAACTCGGACAGGTCGACGACGCGTTCGTCCACGTCGATCCGCGGGAACTCGGCGAGTGGAAAGCCGACGAAGAAGTCGACCAGTTCGTCGATACGACCGAGGTTGATGCTGACTCGACCGATGACGAACGATCGGGGTCTTCCCGATCCGACGAGTATTGATAAGATATATTCTTCAAACTTTAATTCCGAATATCAATCGCCGACAATCAGCCAAAAGTATATTACTATTTCTCGCGAACGGGGAACTGTAGTTCAATGTCCTTGCTTGAAAACAACGTCGCAGTCGTCACCGGTGGTTCGAGCGGCATCGGCCGAAATATCTGTGAAACCTTCGCCTCCGAGGGGGCGTCGATCGTGGTCGCCGACATTCGGGAGGAACCACGGAGCGGCGGCACCCCGACCCACGAACTCGTTGCCGAAGAGTACGGTGTCGACGCGACGTTCGTCGAGTGTGACGTCTCCGAGAAGGCCGACCTGGAAGCGGCCGCCGAGGCCGCCGAGAACATGGGCGGTATCGACGTCTGGGTAAACAACGCCGGCATCTTCCGTGGCGAGGAGTTCACGGAGGTCACCGAGGACGAACTCGATCAGATACTCGATATCAACGTCAAGGGCACGTACTTTGGGGCCCAAGTGGCCATCGAACGGATGGTCGAGGACGGCGGCGGCAGCCTGATCAACCTCTCGAGCGTGGCCGGACTGGAAGGATCGGGTGACTTCGTCTCCTACTGTACGTCGAAAGGTGGCGTCCGGCTGATGACCTACTCGCTGGCCGATAAGTACGGTCCGGAAGGCGTTCGGGTCAACGCGATTCATCCCGGTGTGATCGAGACCGAAATGGTGACCGATGACGTGCCGATCATCGGCGGAGAGGGTGAGGAGGCCTTCCGCCAGCAGGTGCCGCTGCGACGCTTCGGCGAGCCTCAGGACATCGGGGGCGCGGCGCTGTTCCTCGCCAGCGACATGAGCAGCTACGTCAACGGCGAGTCCCTCGTCGTCGACGGCGGCCAGACGAACACCTGATCGGGTTCCATCGTCACGTTGGCATCCCGTGACGATAGCCGCGACGGACCAGCCGTTTTTTAGGGACCCCGGAAGTGGTAGACACATGGACGAACCGATCGAGTTCGGAACTGACGGCTGGCGGGCAGAGCTTTCGGAGTTTACGACCCCACGCGTTCGAATGGTCGCCCAGGGGATCGCCGATTACCTCCGGGAAGAGGCCGATCACGCCGGCGATACCGTCGCTATCGGATACGACGCCCGCGAGACGTCGCCCGGATTCGCGGCGGACGTCACTGAGGTGCTGACGTCGAACGGGTTCAACGTTCTCCTCTCCGATCGGGACTGTCCGACCCCGATCACGGCCTGGACGGTCAAGAATCAAGGGTTGGCGGGCGCGGTTGCGATCACTGCCTCACACAACCCCCCGCAATACAACGGCATCAAGTTCATCCCGGACGACGGTGCGCCCGCCCTGCCGGAGGTGACCGAGGCGATCGAATCCCACCTACGTGAACCCGATCCCCTCCCATCGGAGGAACACGGCGTCCACCGGGAAGACGACTTCGTCGAGCCCTATTACGAGAACGCGATCGTGATGGTCGACGCGCACCTCACGGACCTGACGGTGGTCTACGACGCGATGCACGGCAGCGGTCGTGGCGTGACTGACGACCTCCTGGAACTGGCCAAGGCGACGGTCCACCGCCGCCGGTGTGACTACGACCCGACGTTCGGCGGCACGCCGCCTGAACCGTCGGCCGAGAACCTCGAAGGGCTCGTCGACGCCGTCGAAGAACACGACGCCGACATCGGGATCGCAAACGACGGCGACGCCGACCGTATCGCCGTGGTAACGCCCGAGCGTGGCTTCCTGAACGAGAACCTGTTTTTCGCCGCGCTGTACGACTACCTGCTCGAATACAACGACGGACCGGCGGTTCGGTCGGTTTCGACGACCTTCCTGATCGACCGGATCGCCGAGGCCCACGGCGAGGAGGTCTACGAGACGCCGGTCGGATTCAAGTGGATCGCCCAGGCGATGGGCGAACACGACGCATTGCTCGGCGGGGAGGAGAGCGGCGGCTTCACGATCCGTGATCACGTCCGCGAGAAGGACGGCGTGTTGATGGCCCTGCTGGCGGCCGTGATGACGGCCGAGCGCTCGATCGACGACCGGATCGACGACATCCTCGATACCTACGGCGAGATCTACCAGGACCGACGGAGCATCGAGTGTCCGGACGAACGCAAGGAACCGGTTATCACCGAGCTCGCGACACAGCTCCCCGATAGCGTCGCGGGCCTCTCCGTCGATCGTGTCAACGACGTCGACGGGTTCAAGATCCTGCTCGAGGACGGCTCCTGGCTGCTCGTCCGACCGAGCGGCACGGAGCCGAAACTTCGAGTGTACGCGGAGGCAGAGAGCGAGGAACGGATCGAAACGTTGCTGGATGCGGGCGTCGACCTGGTCGAACCGCTCGTCTGAGACGCTTCATACGGACTGCTGTAACTGTTTGCCGGTTCGACCACCCGACTGCGGGCGATCGATATCGAAATGACTTACAGCAGTCCGTCTCAGAAGGGGCCAGCCGATTGCAACTTCGTCACTCGACTTCGACGTCGAGATGCCGACAGTGTTTCGCGTCGGCGTCGTAGCAGTCCGGGCACTCCGGTCGCCGTTCCACGTATCGAGTTAATCGGGCGGCGACGTCGTCGCTGAGGGCGTGTTCGAGCCGACACGCTTCGTCGTGAACGCCCTCGGTCACGTCCAACCCTTCGACGAGGAAGCGCTCGATGAGACAGTGTTTGGCGAGGAGATCACGGGCCTGTTCAGTCCCAGCCTCGGTGAGTTCAGCGCCCCGTCGCTTCTGGTATTCGAGGAGCCCTTGCTCCTGGAGGCGCGACAGCATCTGGGTGACGCTGGGCGGCGACACGTCAAGCCGATCGGCGATCGCTCCGGTTCGCGCCGGCTCGCCGTCCCGCGAGAGAAGGTAGATCTCCTTGAGATACATCTCCACGCTCTCGCTCGTGGCGGATTCGCTGTGATGGCTCACAATTGTGGTCGTTACACGACGAATCAAGAAATACTCACCGCTCCTCACAGCTGAGTCGGCGGACGCCCTTCGAAAGCGTTCCCGTTGCGTTGTGCCCCGCCCGTATATTACCATTGGACATTTTCATGAATAGGAAATATTAAGCCTCGTCATTTCTTACGCCGGGGTAATGACACAGGTGGTAGCAACCACGACCGGACTGTATCCCCTGCCGGACGGGGCGAAAGACGAGCTGGCGAACCTGAAAGGTCACCAGCGAAGTGACCTGATTGACGGGACGGAGGGCGAGGAGATCGTCTCGGCGTACGAGCAGGCCCGCGAGGACGTTATCGCCGTCCAGCAGGCCGCCGGACTCGACCGGATCGTCGAGGGCCAACTCCGGTGGGACGACATGCTCGCACACCCGCTCACGGTCCACGACGCCGTTGAGACCCGCGGCATCGTCCGGTATTACGACAACAACAACTTCTATCGCGAGCCGGTTGTCACGGGCGAACTCACGTTCGACGGGGACGTGAGTGCGGAACTCGACGCCGCCGCCGACCTCGTCGACGATGGACTGCAAGCGGTGCTTCCCGGTCCGTACTCGCTCGCCGACCTCGCCACTGACGAGTACTACGGCGACCAGGATGCCTTCCTCGACGCCATTGCGGGGTTCCTCGCAGAGGAGACCGGCGCGTTCCCGGACGTCGAGACGCTGTTCCTCCTCGAACCGTCGCTCGTGACTGACCCGCCGGCTGACGGCGGCGAGCGCGCCAGCGAGGCGATCGACACTGTCGCGGCCGCGATCGACGCTGACGTCGTCGTCCAGACGTACTGGGGCGCACTCGAGGAAAAGGTCTACGCGTATCTCCTCGACGCCGGGATCGACGCCGTCGGCTACGACCTCGTCTCCGATCACGAGCAGGCGATCCACAACATCAACGAGTACGGTACGACCGACGACGTGGCGCTTGGGCTAGTCGACGGGCAGAACACGCGCGTCGAGACGTCCGCGGAGATCCGCGAACGGATCGAGTGGTTCCTCGAGGGGACGACCAACGACTTCGAGACGGTGTACGCGACGCCGAACACCGAGCTGTTCTATCTGCCGGTCAACAAGTTCGAGGCCAAACTCGAATCGCTTGCTGGGGCTGCAACCGAGGAGGTGGACGCATGAGTGACACCCGCGAACAGTTCCGACCGACGGATCACGACAACGAGCACTTCCTGCTGACGACCGTCGTCGGCTCCTATCCGAAGCCGGAGTGGCACGACCGCGCCCGCGAACTGTACGAGGCTGACGACACTGGCTTCGACGATGATGACTGGGAAGAATCGAAGGACGATGCCTCGCGGGTCATCACCCACGAGCACGAACGCGCAGGGATCGACGTCGTCACCGACGGGGAGATGCGCCGCAACGAGATGGTCGAGTACTTCGCCCACCGGATCGACGGCTACGAGTTCAACGGCCGCGTGAAGGTCTGGGGACACAACTACTTCGACAAGCCGAGCGTCGTCGAGGACGTCGAGTACGACGAGTCCTGGCTCGTCGAGGAGTTCGAGTTCACCGACGAGGTCGCTGACGTCCCCGTGAAGGTTCCGATCACCGGGCCCTATACGCTGGCGTCCTGGAGTTTCAACGAGGCCTACGACTCCGAGGCGGAACTCGCCTACGATCTGGCCGACCTGGTGAACGAGGAGATCGAAGCGCTCGTCGAAGCCGGTGCGCGCTACATCCAGATCGACGAGCCCGCACTGGCGACGACGCCCGACGATCACGCCATCGTCGGCGAGGCACTGGAGCACATCGTCGAGGACGTTCCTGACGACGTCCGTCTCGGACTGCACGTCTGTTATGGCGACTACTCACGGATCTACCCCGAAATCCTCGAGTTCCCCGTCGAGGAGTTCGACCTCGAACTCGCCAACGGCGACTTCGAGCAGATCGACGTGTTCAAAGAACCCGAATTCACCAAGGACCTCGCGCTGGGCGTCGTCGACGTCCACGACGCCGAGGTCGAGTCCGTCGAGGAGATCAAGGACAACATCAAGAAGGGCCTGGAGGTCGTCCCGCCCGAACGACTGACCGTCTCGCCCGACTGTGGGCTGAAACTGCTGCCGCGTGAGGTCGCCTACGAGAAGATGGCCAACCTCACGACCGCTGCCCGCGAGGTCGAGGCCGAACTCGACGCCGGCGAGATCGACGTGCCGGCCAGCGAATAGCACCGCTCGTTCTATTGGTGATCGACGGTCTCGATCGCCTGTTTGCCGATCTCGATCACGTCACTCGGAAGCCGGTCCCTTGCCGCTTCCAGGTCGCCCGGCGAGAACCACTCCCAGGCGTCGGCGGGCGCTTCACCCTCGTCGGGATCGATCTCCCGACCCTCGGCTTCGCCGTAGAAGATGAAGTCGACGTGCTGGTGGCCCACTGCGCCGTCGTGGACGTTGATGTCTTCGAGCAAGAAGTGCTGAGGCTGTGGGATACTCTCGACCGTCGATGAGGTGATGTCTTCCTCCGGTGTGAGGAGGTCGACGTCGAGTCCGAGTTCCTCCTGGGTTTCCCGTTTCGCTGCAACGTGGGGGAGTTCGTCGCGGTCGATGTGACCGCCGGGCGGGAGCCACATGTCCAACTTTTCGTGTTCGTGCAGAGCCGTCTCGCCGTCCTGGACGACGTAGACCGTCGCGACGAAATGACGCGTCGTCTCCATGTGCCCGTTCCGGGACGGAATGGAGTTGAACCTGCCGAAACTGGCGAGTGGCGAAAATCTGACTGCCTCACTGACCGCCCTCAGGCCGTCCGGATGTCCTGTTTGGCTTCTAAGAGTTCGTGATACCGGTTGCGGATCGTGACCTCGGAGATGTTCGCGACTTCGCTGACCTCGTTCTGAGTCACCTTTTCGTTTGCCAGCAGCGAGGCGGCGTAGATCGCGGCAGCGGCGAGGCCGACCGGGCTCTTCCCGGAGTGGACGCCTTCCTGTTTCGCGTTCTCGAGGAGGTCACGGGCGTGTCGCTCGGCCTCCTCGGTGAGTTCGAGATCGGAGGCGAATCGTGGGACGTAACTCGTCGGATCGGCTGGCTTGACTTCCAGTTTCAGTTCCCTGACGACGTATCGATACGTGCGTGCGACCTCGTCTTTCTCGACGCGCGAGACGTTGTCGATCTCGTCTAAGCTGCGTGGGTTGCCGGCCTGGCGGGCGGCGGCATAGAGCGAGGCGGTGGCGACACCTTCGATCGAGCGGCCGGGAAGCAGGTTTTCGTCGAGTGCGCGGCGATAGATCACACTGGCGGTCTCACGGACGTTCTCCGGTAGCCCCAGGGCCGACGCCATGCGGTCGATCTCGCCCAGCGCCTGTTTGAGATTGCGCTCTTTGGAGTCACGCGTGCGGAAGCGCTCGTTCCAGGTGCGGAGGCGCTGCATCTTCTCGCGCTGCCGGGAGGACAGGGAGTTGCCGTAGGCGTCCTTGTCCTGCCAGCCGATGTTGGTCGAGAGTCCCTTGTCGTGCATCATGTTCGTCGTCGGCGCACCGACGCGGGACTTCTTGTCCTTCTCGGCGGAATCGAACGCGCGCCATTCAGGGCCAGGGTCGATCTCGTCCTCCTCGACGACGAGGCCACACTCGCCACAGACGGTCTCGCCGCGTTCGGAGTCCGTTACCAGGTTGCCGCCACACTCCGGACAGACGTGCGTCTCTGTCTCTTCCTCGGTGGTAGTCTCTCGCTGATTCGTTCGCTCGTGGCTTCTGAGGGTGGTATCTGACATTGGTTGCTGACGTGACGGGCACGGTGCCCGAAGAACTCTGTCACTCGACGTATGGTATTTTCCCGGAGAACTTAAATTCTTTGGTCGACCAAAACCTCGCGTTCGTGGAAGGACAAACCCTCCCGGGGGGTTTCGAAACCCTTAGTGGCAATCCCGCACGAGTGCGGTCATGAGCGAATCGGCCGTCGATCCAGATGAGGTCGAACACGTCGCGGAACTCGCGAGGGTGAATTTAGATCCCGACGAGCGCGAGCGCTTCACCGAGCAGTTCGCCGACATCCTCTCCTCGTTCGAGACGCTCGACGAAGTTCCCGAAGTCGAACCCGAGACCGAACTGACCAACGTCATGCGTCCCGACGAGATCGAGACGAGTCTCGATCAGGACGAGGCACTCGAAAACGCCCCGGAGAGCGAGGACGGCTTCTTCAAAGGACCACGTGTCTCATGAGCTACAACGCCTACATTACCGAGGAGACGATTGTCGGGGACGAGGATACGGACGGGCCACTCGCCGGCCGAACCGTCGCCGTCAAGGACAACATCTCGACGGCCGGTGTTCGAACCACCGCTGGTTCGGCCATGCTCGCCGAGTACGTTCCCCCCTACGACGCCACCGTCGTCGAGCGCCTGAAGGACGCCGGCGCGACGATCCCCGGCAAGACCAACATGGACGAGTTCGGGATGGGGACGACGACGGAGACTTCGAACTTCGGGCCGACCGAAAATCCTGCCGCCGAAGGACACGTCCCTGGCGGATCATCAGGGGGATCCGCAGCTGCCGTCGCCGCCGGCGAGGCTGATCTCGCGCTGGGTAGCGACACCGGCGGCTCGGTACGGTGTCCCGCCGCGTTCACGGGCACAGTCGGCATCAAACCCACCTACGGACTGGTCTCTCGGTACGGCCTGATTGCCTACGCCAACTCCCTGGAACAGATCGGCCCGATCGCCCCCACAGTCGAGGAGGCAGCCGAGTTGCTGGAAGTCATTGCGGCCCCCGATGATCGGGATGCCACGACGCGCGCCGCTCACGAGACAGTCGGCGGTCCGGAGCCCACCGACATGCGCGCGTATTCCTTTGCGGACGCGGCGGACGGTGACGTCGACGGGCTGGAGATCGGGGTTCCCACGGAACTGCTCGACGGTGCCGACGAGGACGTCGTCGAGACGTTCTGGGACGCCATCGACGACCTGGAATCACAGGGCGCGAGTCACCACGAGGTCGACCTGCCGTCGGTCGAACACGCCGTCGAGGCCTACTACGTCATCGCGATGAGCGAGGCCTCCTCGAACCTCGCGCGCTTCGACGGCGTGCGATACGGTCCGACGCCCGACTACGAGGGCAACTGGAACGAGGAGTACGCGAAGGTCCGCGAGGAGGGCTTCGGCGAGGAGGTCAAGCGCCGGATCCTGCTGGGGACGTACGCACTCTCGGCCGGCTACCACGACAAGTACTACAAGAAGGCCCAGGACGCCCGCGCGTGGGTCAAGCAGGACTTCGATTCGGCACTCAATGAGGCGGATGTGCTCGCGTCACCGACGATGCCGGTTCCGCCGATGGAGCGCGGCGAGAGCCTGGACGATCCGCTCACGATGTATCTCGCCGACGCCAACACGACGCCAGTCAACCTCGCGAACCTGCCCGCGATATCGGTGCCTGCGGGCGAGACGAGCGACGGTCTGCCAGTCGGTCTCCAGTTCGTCGGCCCCGCCTTCGGCGAACGGACGATCATTCGGGCCGGCAGTGCGCTGGCGTAGAACACAGACGAGTCCAGGCTGGGACAGCGTTCCCGTAAACGCCGTGGCTGAGGGCGCTGGCGGCACTCGTTCTCCCGACCCACAAAACATTTATCAGACCAGTATATATATATATTGTCATGAAGCGGCGATCAGTCATCATCGGGGCCGTGACCGGTCTGGCTGCCGTCGGCGGGTTCGGTACGGCAGTCCTGGGTTCGGAGCCCGAGAAGGAGACGGAAGGGCCGGACGAGCAGAACGGGACAGTCACGCCGACAGGCGACGGGTCGACCGGCGACGACTCGGTCACACCGACACAGGCGCGGAGAGATGGTATCGAATCTTCATCAGATTCGGAGTCAGCAGGTGAAGTGAATCAAACGGACACGGCTGAGTCAGATCGGATCAACGCCGGCGCGTCGATCTGTCTCCACCCCGGTGAATCCCGGGATGAGACGCTGACAGTTGACGTCACCGAATCGTCGTTCGTTTCGGTCGGGACGGATCTCGTCACTGAGCACATCGAGGCGACGGTGACGGGGATCGACCCGTCGCCGAACGCAACGCTGGAGTCGGACCCACCCCTCTGGAGTTGGAACCGGGACGCGACGGTCTCGATTTCGTATACCGTGTCCGTCGGCGACGATATCAAGCCGGGAACCTACACCGTCCCGGTATCCCTCAAAGAAGAGCTATCCCTGGAAGGGGACACGCCTGAGCGTCGAGTTGACGTCCACATTGTCGTCAGGACACCTGACGCGGACTGTCACCCGTAACTCACAGCACACCCCGATAGACGCCTTCCAGCGTGTCGACGGCGTTCTCCATGCTGATCGCCTCCCGGCGGTCGAGACACTGTTCGCCGAGTACCTCGCGTTCGTCGAGCACGCGCTCGATCGCTTCCCGGAAGGCCCCGATGTCTCCTTGGGGATACGTGTAGCCGGTGACGCCGTCCTCGATAGTGACTGAGAGTGCGCCGCTGTCGACGCCGGCGACGGGGGTCCCGCAGGCGTTGGCCTCCAGGGCGACCAGTCCCTGGGTTTCGACGGGACTCGGGAACGCGAAGGCGTCGAGGACGGAATAAAAGGCGGGCAACTCCTCGCGGGGGAGAAACCCGAGGAAGCGGATGTCGACGTCGGCCGCGGCGGCACGGGATTCGAGGTCCTCGCGAGCTGGACCATCACCGCCGAAGACGACCGTCACGTCCATGCCGTCGGTGGCGGCGACGATATCCGGGAGACACTTCTCGTAGCCGTGGCGACCGGTGTACCCGACGATCGGGCGGTCCGCCGGCAGATCGTATCGTTCCCGGAAGTCGGCCGTCTCGACGGGCTGGAACCGTTCGATGTCGACGCCGTTGGAGACAACTTCGACGGGCGTCGAGACGCCGACCTCTTCGCGAACGTGCTCGCGAGTCCGTTCGCTCGGCGTGACCACGACGTCGACACGATCGAAGAACCACCGCTCGTAACTCCGTGCCGTCTTGCGGATCGTTCGCTCGACTCGGTCACCCAGTGAGACGTACGCGGCGTACTCGCTGGTCGGCGTGTGATACGAGGCCACCAGGGGGAGGTCCCGTGAGCGGGCGAGACGCATCGCACTCATCCCGAGACCGAAGGGCGTATGAGCGTGAACGAGATCCACTTCGCCGACACCGTCCGGGACTCGTGGGACGCCGACCCGGAACCCCTCGTAGAACGGGAACGGAAGGCTCCGGACCGGGAACTCCCGTTCGTCAGGTTCGTAGTCGTCGGCAGCGGGGTAGACAATCGGCATGTCGCCACCCCGACGATGCCAGGCGTCCCGCCAGGACTGGACCGTGTAGGTGACGCCGTTGACCGTCGGAAGGTAGGTGTCGGTGAACGCGGCGACGGACGGCAGACTCATGCTGACAATCGCTTCGGCGACGAGTGATTAATGCGTTGTGACTCGGTTCGGGAACGAGCCATGCGCCGTGACTTGGCCCGGGAGCGGACCGACATCCCTAACCGCGACTCGCCGCTACCGGCTTCTAATGAGTGAGGACGCAGCCATCGCCACAGAGCGGATCGACCGACTGGCGGACGCCGCCCGCGAGGCTGGCCGTGCCGGCGATGCGGACCGCGCTCGAAGCTACGTTCGCCGGGCAGAGCGAATCGCCCAACGTCATCGGTTATCACTGCCCGAGCGCTTCGATCGATTCACGTGTGAGGACTGTGACGCCTATCTGCTCCCGGGTCGGAACGCTCGCGTTCGCACGAGTGACGGCCACCTCGTAATCACCTGTGACTGTGGGGCCCACGCTCGATATCCCTACGACGACCAGTAGCGGTCGGCGTTCCCGTCGAGTCGCGGTCGGTACCCTCCGGAGGGTAACTGTCGCCGGTCCCAGTGCCGAAGCTTCAAACGGGACCGGGACGAACGGAGGTCCATGAGCGACGTAACACCGGAAAACGCGATGCACGATCTAGACGTGACGGTCTGGGTCGGCAAACACGGGCTCGATGCAGTCGTCGACGAACTCGGCGACCAGCTGCACGAACGTGGTCTGGTAAAGGTGAAGTTCCTGCGTGCGGCCCGATCCGACGGCGAACCCGCAGCACTCGCCGAAGAACTCGCGGAGCGAACGAATGCCTCTGTCGTCGACACACGCGGTCACACCACTGTCCTCGAACGATGAGTGCGATCACGATCACACCACTGGCCGGTCTCGTGAGCGACTTGCTCGCCGAGCAGAGCGTGCCATACGCGGACACCATCGGCTCTACGATCACCTTCGTCGGTGTCCTTCTCGTGATGTATCTCCTGGGCCGTATGACAGTCCAGCCCGTCGTTCGACGTGGGCTCCGAACCCGCGGCGTCGACAAGCACGCGTCGATGCCGCTCCTGAAACTGACGCGCGGGCTGATCGTCTTCGTCGCGATCGCCGTGGCCTTCCAGATGGCCGGATTCGGCAACTTCCTCACGTCGCTGGCGACGATCGCCGCCGCCGCGACGCTCGCCATCGGGTTCGCGATGCAGGACGTCATCGCGAACTTCGTCGCCGGCGTGTTCATCTTCACCGACAAGCCGTTCCGGATCGGCGACTGGATCGAGTGGGACGATCACAGCGGGATCGTCGAGGACATCAGCCTTCGGGTGACGCGCATCCGTACGTTCGACAACGAACTGCTGACCGTGCCGAACTCCCATCTGACCGACGGCGTCATCAAGAACCCCGTCGCCAAGGAACAGCTTCGGATGAAGTTCACCTTCGGTATCGGGTACGACGACGACATCGACAAGGCAACCGGGATCATCATCGAGGAGGCCGAAGCGCACGACGAGATCCTCGACGACCCCGCCCCGTCGGTCCGACTCGTCGAACTCGGGGACTCCTCGGTCGGACTGCAGTCGCGGATCTGGATCGACAATCCCAGTCGGTCGGACTTCGTGAAGACCCGCGCGGAATACGTCAAGGCGGTCAAGGAACGCTTCGACGCGGAAGGCATCAACATCCCGTACCCGAACCGCACCATCGGTGGCGAACTCGAACTCGCGGACACCGGCCCCCTCGCTACCGAGGAGTAAACGGCCCCCGCGAACGATTTTGGACGGCGCGGGATTATTTGAGACGGTCGTCGAGGACTGGGGCCAGCCCCTCCGCGATCGAACGCATCCCCTCGTCCGCAGGATGGAGGACGTCCCAGGTGAGATCCGTGGCGTCGAGCAATGCTGTTCCCTCGACGAGCGAGACGTTCTCGTGCGGCGACTGTTCGACGACAGCTCGCAGGGCACTCCGGAACGCTTCGGCGCGATCAGGATCGCCCGATTCTGTGACGTCCGCGAAGTACGGGAACAGGGTCACACAGACGACGGGTTTCTCGGGATGGGCTTGGGCGATGGTATTCACGAAGTGTTCGGCGCGCTCGCGGAACTCGGCCGTCGAGAACTCGGCGTTCGCCATATTAACGGAGAGTGCCAGCGTCGCGACCCCCCAGTCGTCGCGATCGGCGATGTACTCGGCCATCGCGGGGTCGGCGTACGCTGACCCGGAACAGCCGAGGTTCACCACGTCGTAGTCGTTGGCCCGGGCGATCTGGGTGACGAAGCTCAGGTGCGCCGCAGACGCCTTGGCTCCCTCGGTGATGGAGGTACCGTATGCGAGGTACCGTCGGTCCGGGAGTTCCGCGGCCGTCGGCGGACGGCAATTCCCGGTGACGTCGTGGAGTGCGACGGGGACGAACCGCTCGAAGACGATCCGGCAAACCCGGGGATCGAAGCGACCCTCGTCGACGCTATCGTCGAGTTCGCGCAAGCGCTCGGGGACGCTCAGCGTGAACGTCTGCGGCGTTGAGTCGATCGCTTTGGCCTCCCAGGGCTGAAACGACCCCCAGAAGATCCGAAGTTCCGCTCGGTCTGGAGCCGAGAGCGTAATCTCGATCTCCTCGGCGTCGTCTTCGGGCACGAACCGGATCTCGCTGTGCGTGGGATGGCGCACGCGATTGCGCGCCTCCTCGTTCAGGTCAGCTCTGATCGACTCGGGAACGCGAGACAGTCGATCGCCCTCAGTTGTCCATTCCGCGTCCTCTAACTCCGCGACGTTGTGCAACGAGACAGACGGGTACTTCGCTACAGGCATTGAGACACGTCACGCTCGACGGGCACGATTATATTCCTGGCTATCTCGGTCGAGCGACTGGGATCGAACGGGACACGGTTCGGCGGCCGCATTGCTCAAGGATCGATAAACGGTATGAATGGAGTGGACGCCCGGGATTGCCCGGCGTTCGAGCGCGGGGAGTCCCGCGTGCCTCCTCCACCCCGCGACCCTGCGAGCGGCAGGTGTCCAGAGGTCCGCTGCTCGCTTCCGCGCCTGGCGGAGTGCCCCCGGTTAACGACACCGGCACGCCCCTGCAGGCGATTCAGTGCCGACCGCTACCCCCGCAGGACGAGGCTTCGACGTTGGCTAACGGGGCCCGCGCCCGTCTGCACGGACGCCCCCGGGGTTCGGCCCCCGCTGAAGACCATAGCGCGGGGAGAGAGCGGGGCCTAACCGCCCGGCCTAGTCCAGTTCACTGTACCTCACTAACCCATAAGGGCCTTTCGGCTCGTCGCCTCGACAGGGCGACGGTCAGAAGATATCTAGTTCATACGCGTACCACGTCGCGACGATCGGGATCGACACAGCGGTCCCCGCGAGTGCGTATCGGTGGAGCCAGGTGATCGAGAGGACATCGGTCCGGGCAGTCACCAGCCAGACGACGGCGATCACCGCGATCAAGAGGCCAAGTGCAAGCGCCACCCCCGAGGCAAGCGCCGGGTCAGTGCGCGCTTGTCTCCCCGCGGCGAGCACGATGATCGTGACGAGTGCGAACAGCCCACCGAAAAGCGGGTTCACGGCTCCCGATGTGTAGTAGGCACTCACCGATCCAGCACTGAACGGAAACGACAGTGCGGCCAGAAACGCCAGACACGCGAGGATCCCGACGGCTGGAACGAGACGCGTTCGGTCCATGTCCGCACGTCCGGCCGCCGGCGTCTTAATGGCGACGTTCGTTGAGTCGCACCGAAAGGCGCACAAATGCCGAGTCACAAGTACTCGTCATGGGATTTGGCGATACGGCGAAGAAACTCCAGAAAGTCACCAGTGCGGCAGAGGATCTCTACGAGAAGATGAACCAGCTGCGTGGGCAAGTCCAGTCACTCCGTGAGGAGGTCGCGACCACGAGTGAGCAAGTCGACGAGATCGAAACTGACCTCGCCGAACAGCGCGCGCTACTCGAAGCGATCGCCGAAACCGAGGGACTCGACGTCGAGACCGTGATCGCGGACGCCCATATCGAAGCGGTGGAGGAACGTGACGTCGACGAAGCGGGCAAAGCGGACAGCGAAACCGTCGAGATGGAACGCGAGGCCACGGAAGGGGACGCCTGAGGGAGACGGTCCCTCAGAGAACCGACGCTGGGAGCGACACTCACCCGAGCAATCGTTGGTGTTCGACTTTCATACATCGGTCCTGAACAAATTGACGGCCCGCTTCTTCCGCTCGCCTGGCGCTTGCGTCGTGCGTGATACCCTCCTGGAGCCAGATCGCCGCGTCGTCGTCGCGGTCGAGTGCTGCATCGACGATTTCAGGGACTTCCTCGCTCGGACGGAACACGTCGACGACGTCGATTTTGTCGGGGACGTCCGACAGCGAGTCGTAAGCGTCCCGGTCGAAGATGTTCTCGGCAAAGGGGTTGACAGGGATGACGTCGTAGCCCGCTTCAAGCAGGTACTTCGGGATGTCGTGGGCGGCTTTGCCCGGTGTCGATGAGCAACCAACAACGGCGATTGTATCGCTCGTTCCGAGGATTTCGGACACGGTCTCGTCGTCTGTGACAGGCATACCGAGAACTACGGGTATGCTATGGAAAAACGTGGCGCAAAGGGGCACGGGAGTCGGGACGGATAGAGACATTTTTTACAGTGGGTACGTTTTGGGGTAATGCGAAGGGTCGGCCACGGCACTGTGGGCGCTTAGCTCAGCCTGGACAGAGTACTTGGCTTCGGACCAAGCTGTCGGGGGTTCAAATCCCTCAGCGCCCG